>Ga0308161_1000073_pt1 | contig 308445 bp, 257 predicted proteins | sample PhyFR2_FD_201034 | JGI IMG/M metagenome (GOLD analysis project Ga0308161, IMG submission 201034) | Phyllosphere microbial communities from UC Gill Tract Community Farm, Albany, California, United States - DLSLF.R2 | ecosystem: Host-associated > Plants > Phyllosphere > Unclassified | place...
AAACTTCTGGCATACTGTGCGGACAGGCATAGAGTTGATCTCACTTAATTGGTCGCACAATCAGTAGATCATAAATCTCTATGCCTGTCCTGTTTCCCCGCCCATTACTGGGGATTCCTCAGCGCCGCAGCGGGTTTTTTTATCAACAGTCTAAACCGTTACTTTTTTACTTTCTTCTCAACTTTGGCGTTTTTCACCGGTTGTGCTGTTACCGCTTCGGCAACTGAGGTGAAGGGTTCGACAAAGTTACGACCGTAGAAAGTATCCAGCATAATCTGTTTCAGTTCAGCAATCAGCGGATAGCGCGGGTTAGCGCCGGTACACTGGTCGTCAAACGCATCTTCGGCCAGCTTATCCACTTTGGCAAGGAAGTCCGCTTCCTGTACGCCTGCTTCGCGGATAGATTTCGGAATTCCCAGCTCTGCTTTCATCTCTTCCAGCCAGCCGAGCAGCTTCTCAATTTTCTCTGCGGTGCGGTCACCGGCAGCGCTTAAGCCTAAATGGTCAGCGATTTCCGCATAGCGACGACGCGCTTGTGGGCGGTCATACTGGCTGAACGCCGTCTGCTTGGTTGGGTTGTCATTGGCATTGTAGCGGATGACGTTACAAATCAGCAGGGCGTTGGCCAGACCGTGCGGAATATGGAACTCGGAGCCCAGTTTATGCGCCATTGAGTGACAAACACCGAGGAAGGCGTTGGCAAAGGCGATACCGGCGATGGTGGCGGCATTGTGCACACGCTCGCGGGCAATCGGATTTTTTGCCCCTTCTTTATAACTGGCGGGCAGATTATGTTGCAGTAGTTTCAGTGCCTGCAACGCCTGACCATCAGAGTATTCATTTGCCAGCACCGAAACGTAGGCTTCCAGTGAGTGGGTCACCGCATCAAGGCCACCAAAGGCGCAGAGGGATTTCGGCATATTCATCACCAGGTTGGCATCGACGATCGCCATATCCGGCGTGAGTGCATAATCCGCCAGCGGATATTTCTGGCCGGTCGCGTCATCGGTAACCACCGCAAACGGGGTCACTTCAGAACCGGTACCGGACGTGGTGGTGATGGCGACCATTTTCGCTTTCACCCCCATTTTCGGGAATTTATAGATGCGTTTACGGATATCCATAAAGCGCAGTGCCAGCTCTTCAAAGTGAGTTTCCGGATGCTCGTACATCACCCACATGATTTTCGCCGCATCCATCGGTGAACCACCGCCCAGTGCGATAATCACATCAGGTTTAAACGAATGCATCTGCTCGGCACCTTTGCGCACGATACTCAGCGTCGGATCCGCCTCCACTTCGAAAAACACTTCGGTTTCAATGCCGTGAGATTTCAGCACGGAAGTGACCTGGTCAGCGTAACCGTTGTTAAACAGATAGCGGTCAGTGACGATAAAAGCACGTTTAGCACCGTCAGTCGCTACTTCTTCAAGGGCGATCGGCAAGGAACCGCGACGGAAGTAGATAGACTTAGGAAGTTTATGCCACAACATATTCTCTGCTCGCTTGGCCACAGTTTTCTTGTTGATCAGATGTTTAGGTCCGACGTTTTCAGAAATGGAGTTGCCTCCCCACGAACCACAGCCCAGCGTCAGAGACGGTGCCAGTTTAAAGTTATACAGATCGCCGATGCCACCCTGTGAGGCCGGGGTATTAATCAGGATACGGGCGGTTTTCATCTTATCGCCGAAATAGTTGACGCGTTCGCGCTCATTATCCTGGTCGGTATAGAGACAAGAGGTGTGACCGATACCGCCCATCGCCACCAGTTTTTCCGCTTTGCTGACCGCATCGGCAAAATCTTTGGCACGATACATGGCGAGGGTAGGCGACAGTTTTTCGTGAGCAAAAGGCTCTGTTTCATCCACCTGCTTCACTTCACCGATCAGAATCCGGGTATTCGCTGGCACTGTAATACCGGCCATTTCGGCAATTTTCACCGCGGGCTGACCGACAATCGCCGCGTTCAGCGCGCCATTTTTCAGAATGATATCCTGTACCGCTTTTAATTCCTGCCCCTGCAGCAGGTAGCCGCCGTGGCTGGCAAAGCGTTCACGTACTGCATCATAGACCGCGTCAACCACGATAACTGACTGTTCTGATGCGCAGATTACGCCATTATCAAAGGTTTTTGACATCAGAATCGACGCCACTGCACGTTTGATATCCGCCGTTTCATCAATCACTACCGGGGTATTACCGGCACCAACACCAATCGCCGGTTTACCAGAGCTGTAAGCCGCCTTCACCATGCCCGGACCACCGGTGGCGAGGATCAGGTTGATATCCGGGTGATGCATTAATTGGTTAGACAGTTCAACGGAGGGGACGTCAATCCAGCCGATAATATCGGCAGGTGCACCGGCGGCGATGGCGGCCTGCAACACAATATCTGCCGCTTTGTTGGTGGCATCTTTCGCTCGTGGATGTGGGGAGAAAATAATGCCGTTGCGGGTCTTCAGGCTGATCAACGCTTTAAAAATAGCGGTAGAGGTTGGGTTGGTCGTCGGGACGATACCGCAGATAATACCGGTCGGTTCGGCAATGGTAATGGTTCCGAAGGTGTCATCGGTTTCGAGGATGCCACAGGTTTTTTCGTCTTTATAAGCGTTATAGATATATTCTGAGGCGAAGTGGTTTTTGATTACTTTATCTTCAACGATACCCATACCCGATTCGGCGACGGCTAATTTAGCCAGCGGTATGCGGGCATCTGCAGCGGCGAACGCGGCAGCGCGGAAGATTTTGTCTACTTGTTCTTGAGTGAAATTGGCGTATTCACGCTGTGCTTTTTTAACACGTTCAACAAGTGCGTTAAGTTCAGCGACATTAGTCACGGCCATAATACTCTCCTGATGGAAGTTTAAACTCTTTTAGTAAACAAACCTGACTAGCGAGTATAGTCAGCGAGTCTGACACTGTCGTTTCACTGTGCTGTCGCCAGCCTTTTATCACGCTGAAAAATTATGTTCATTTACTGAAAGAGTTTTGCTGCATATACAGTCTGATGCTACGCTCTGCTCTGCTTCTGTCCTTCCTTTGTATGTCAGTGAGCTTACCCCCTCCGAGGTAGCTGTTTTATGATCTGCATCAAGTTATATGCAAGCTGACACCTTTCAGCACGGTCGATTATTTGAGCTACAGCACAAATTCCGCTAGCGAGAAAATGGCCTGTTATGTGATCGCATAATCAGCTGGCTGTTATTTTAATGATGGAGTTATCTGCTGGGGTTATGGAATAATCTGGGGTGTTGTGCTGCTTTCGCAGCTGGAGTCCGTGACACTTTTCGATTAAATTAGCCGCCTGAAATTGGCTCAGGTCTGGAGCGCTGAGTGAACCCTGCAATTCTTGATTTATCCGGCTACATTAAATTTTTCGTTGGGCTGTTTGCGCTGGTTAACCCGGTCGGCATTATTCCGGTATTTATCAGTATGACCAGCTATCAGGGTGTCGCAGAACGGAATAAAACCAATCTGACGGCGAATCTGGCAGTGGCGATTATTCTCTGGACTTCGCTATTCCTCGGCGATGCCATCCTGCATATTTTTGGTATTTCCATCGACTCCTTCCGTATCGCTGGCGGCATTCTGGTGGTGACGATTGCCATGTCGATGATCAGCGGCAAGCTGGGGGAAGATAAACAGAACAAGCAGGAGAAGTCAGAAAGCGCGATCCGCGAGAGTATCGGCGTGGTGCCGTTGGCGTTGCCGTTAATGGCCGGGCCGGGTGCCATCAGTTCAACCATTGTCTGGAGTACCCGCTATCACAGCTGGCAAAACCTGCTAGGGTTCAGCCTGGCAATTGCGCTGTTCGCGGGCTGCTGTTGGTTGCTGTTTCGCGCTGCGCCATTAATGGTGCGGTTACTCGGCCAGACCGGGATTAACGTTATTACCCGTATTATGGGATTGCTGCTGATGGCGCTGGGCATTGAATTTATCGTTGCCGGTGTGAAATCGATCTTCCCCGGCTTACTTGGCTAAAACTTTCACCCTCCCTCTTTCAAAAATAGGCGCATATTATGCGCTTATTTTTTAGTAAAAAACTTTCCTCGCGCTAAAACAGTGCATATTGTGAAATTATTGCATCTTTATGGTGCAGGTATTCATCTCTCTTCATTCATGGCGCGCATTATAAGAATCCTTTCTGTTGTTCTGCCGCCAGAGATATCCATACCGGAGTGATGTTATTTTTTTCACATTATTCTCTGATACCTAAATGCATTTTTCTGGCATTCTTATCATCAATTATGCATTTAATGCAGCGGATTGTTCTGAGCAAAGGATAAATTAGAAAAATTTGTGCATTTTGTGCGCAGTCAGCACAACCTGATAACTTTACTGTAACCATAATTCAAATTAAACATATATAAATCAATGAGTTTGTTGATATTTTAGTTTAACAAATAACGCTTTGACGTTACTCGTTAACGTGATAAAAGAGAATTAGTTAACATTTTTAAGATTTTGCTTTGGCGCAAAATCTCGGCTTCTGTTAATTTCCGATGCATCGTAAAAAAAAATTTGGACCTGTCGGCAAAATGAGAACGGATTTTGCTTAAGCCTTTAGTTATATGAAGTTGTCGCGGTGTTAGTGGGATTCACACGGGCAAATCCACCATAAGGATGAATTTACGTTTCATGAAATTGATCAACGCTATGCGAAAAGGCATTTCGCCCGGTTTTATCCTTTCTTTTAGCCTGACGAGTCCGGTTTTTGCCGCCAGCGTACCGGCGGGTACCGAACTTGCTGCACAACAGTCGGTGGTGATTAATAACGGCTCCGAAGTGGCTTCCCTCGATCCACATAAAACTGAAGGCGTGCCGGAAACCAGTATTATTCTAAATCTGCTGGAAGGATTAGTGTCGAATGATAACTACGGTCATCTGGTTCCGGGTGTGGCGGAGCGCTGGGAAAATAAGGAGGGTAAAGTCTGGACTTTCTGGCTGCGCGACAATGCCCGCTGGAGCAACGGCGAGCCGGTTACCGCGCAAGATTTTGTCTGGAGCTGGCAACGACTGGTGGATCCCAACACCGCTTCACCTTACGCCAGTTATGTTCAGTATGCGCATATTGAAAATGTCGACGATATCATTAACGGCAAAAAGCCAGTCAGCGCGCTGGGCGTAAAGGCACTGGACGATCGTCGTTTGCAAGTGACGCTCACTGAGCCGGTGCCTTATCTGCTGGCGATGTTAACGCATACCGCGATGAAACCGGTTAACCGTCAAGCGGTGGAAAGCTTTGGCGAACAGTGGACGCGGCCTGAGCACTTTGTTGGCAACGGTGCGTACACTCTGAATCGCTGGGTGGTTAACGAAAAAATTGTACTGAAGCGCAATCCGGGTTACTGGAATAACAGTAAAACGGTGGTTGAGCAGGGCACCTTTTTACCGATTGCTTCGGAAGTCAGTGACGTTAACCGCTATCGCAGCGGTGAAATTGATATTACCAACAGCGCCATTCCGCCAGATCTCTACCCGATGCTGAAAAAACAGCTTGGCCAGCAGGTGCACGTCAGCCCTTACCTTTGTACCTTTTATTACGAAATCAATAATCAGCGCGCGCCGTTTACCGATGTGCGGGTGCGTACCGCGCTTAAGCTGACGCTGGACCGCGAGATTATTGCCGAAAAAATTATGGGGCAGGGGCAGATTCCGGCATACGGTCTTACCCCGCCGTTTACCGAGGGGGCCAGTTTAACGCCGCCCGAGTGGTTCACCCTGACGCAGGCTGAGCGTAATGCGAAAGCCAAAGCACTGCTGGCGGAAGCGGGGTACAGCGCTGAAAAACCACTGAAATTTGCGCTGCTGTACAACACCTCCGATCAAAATAAAAAGCAGGCGATTGCTGCCGCCTCGATGTGGAAAAAGAATCTCGGTGCTGACGTTACCTTGCAGAATCAGGAGTGGAAAACACTGCTGACCGCCCGTCATAACGGTGAATTTGACGTGGTGCGTGCCACCTGGTGTTCTGACTACAACGAGCCATCGACCTTCCTCAATATGTTGCTGAGTGACTCATCGACCAATACCGCTTTCTATAAAAGTCCGGCGTTTGACGGACTGTTGGCGCAGTCCCTCGCGGCAGGCGACGAGCGGGCGCGGGCGGCGATTTATCAGCAGGCAGAGAATCAGCTCGACAAAGACTCGGCGATTATCCCGGTTTATTACCGCGTCAGCGTGCGACTGGTGAAACCCTGGGTCGGTGGATATACCGGTAAAGATCCGCAGGATAATACCGATTTAAAATATTACTACATCACTAAACATTAATTTGCTGCGCACCGGGCGAAACAGCTCGGGTGCGGCGAACGATGGTGGCCCGGCAGGGCCAGAAGAACGCTACTGAGGGCATTAATTCGTTCCAATGTCCTCAGTGGGTTGCCCGGTTTACGGGAGATAGCTGAACGCTCACTGCATCAGCAATAATAATCACTGGAGTATTAACACCATGACCAACATCACGAAAAAAAGCCTGATTGCCATTGCGGTGATGGCCGCGCTGGGCGCGCAAAGCGCACTGGCGGCGAATGTGCCGGCAGGCGTTGAACTGGCCGCGAAACAAGAGCTGGTAAAAGGCAACGGCGCTGAACTGCAATCGCTCGATCCGCACAAAATCGAAGGCGTGCCGGAATCAAATGCTAACCGCGATCTGCTGGAAGGTTTGATTATCAGTGATTTGGAAGGTCATCCAATCCCGGGTGTCGCGGAAAGCTGGGAAAATAAAGACGGCAAAGTGTGGACTTTCCACCTGCGTAAAAATGCCAAATGGTCGAACGGCGAGCCGGTCACCGCACAAGATTTCGTTTACAGCTGGCAGCGTCTGGCCGATCCGAATACCGCTTCTCCTTACGCCAGCTATCTGCAATACGGTCATCTGGCCAATATTGATGAGATTATTGCCGGCAAGAAAAAGCCAACTGAGCTGGGGGTGAAGGCGATTGATGCCAATACACTGGAAGTGACCCTCAGCGAGCCGGTGCCTTATTTCTATAAGCTGCTGATTCACCCATCAATGTCGCCGGTATATAAGCCTGCGGTGGAGAAATTTGGTGAGAAATGGACGCAGCCCGCCAACTGGGTGGGCAATGGCGCATTTAAACTGAAAGAGTGGGTGGTGAACGAGCGTATCGTTCTGGAGCGCAACCCGGACTACTGGGATAACGCCAATACCAAACTGGAAAAAGTCACTCTGCTGCCAATCTCTTCTGAAGTCACCGATGTGAACCGCTATCGCAGCGGCGGCAGCGACATGACCTATAACAATATGCCGATCGAGTTGTTCCAGAAGCTGAAACAAGAGATTCCAAAAGAGGTGCATGTTGACCCGTATCTCTGCACCTATTATTACGAAATTAATAACCAGAAACCGCCATTTAACGATCCGCGCGTGCGTGCTGCACTCAAGCTGGGGATTGATCGCGATATTATCGTGCATAAAGTGAAAAATCAGGGCGATCTGCCAGCTTATAGTTATACCCCGCCTTACACTGACGGCATCAAACTGACCGAGCCAGAGTGGTTTAGCTGGTCACAGGAAAAACGTAACGAAGAGGCGAAAAAACTGCTGGCGGAAGCCGGTTTTACCGCCGACAAGCCGCTGACCTTTGACCTGTTGTATAACACCTCCGATCTGCATAAAAAACTGGCGATTGCCGCAGCGTCTATCTGGAAGAAAAATCTTGGCGTTAACGTTAAGTTGCAGAACCAGGAGTGGAAAACTTTCCTCGATACCCGTCATCAGGGTAATTTCGATGTGGCACGTGCTGGCTGGTGTGCGGATTATAACGAACCGACCAGCTTCCTGAACACCATGCTGTCTGACAGCAGCAATAACACCTCACACTATAAGAATCCGGACTTTGATAAGGCGATGAACCAGACGCTGGCTGCGCCTTCCGATGAGAAACGCAGTGAGCTGTATGGTGAAGCGGAAAAAATCCTCGATAAAGATTCGGTGATCGTACCGGTTTATTACTACGTTAACGCGCGTCTGGTGAAACAGTATGTTGGCGGCTATACCGGCAAAGATCCGCTGGATAACGTCTACGATAAAAATCTGTACATCATTAAACATTAATTAGCAGCCAACCGGTTGTAAGTCGCAGGGGCGGCGTCATGTCGCCCTGATTCGCGACTTCTGGTGTTTTTATACTGTAGTTTGAGCCATGTAGGTACGGGCAATGTTAAAGTTCATTTTACGTCGTTGTCTGGAAGCGATTCCGACGTTATTTATTCTTATTACCATCTCATTCTTTATGATGCGTTTAGCACCGGGCAGTCCTTTTACCGGTGAGCGCACGCTTGCGCCAGAAGTTATGGCCAATATTGAAGCCAAATATCACTTAAACGATCCGATCCTGACGCAGTATTTCAGTTATCTGAAACAACTGGCGCATGGCGATTTCGGCCCCTCGTTTAAATATAAAGATTACACGGTGAACGATCTGGTCGCCGGTTCCTTCCCGGTTTCGGCCAAACTGGGTGCCGCGGCATTTCTGCTGGCGCTGGTGGTCGGGGTGACCGCCGGGGTGATTGCCGCACTGAATCAGAATACCAAATGGGACTATACGGTAATGGGGATCGCCATGACCGGGGTGGTGATCCCCAGTTTTGTGGTGGCCCCGCTGCTGGTCATGGTCTTTGCGATCATGCTGAAATGGCTGCCGGGCGGCGGCTGGAATGGTGGGGCGCTGAAATTTATGATTCTGCCAATGGTGGCGCTATCGCTGGCCTATATTGCCAGTATTGCGCGTATCACCCGTGGCTCAATGATTGAAGTGCTGCACTCCAACTTTATTCGTACCGCGCGCGCCAAAGGTTTGCCGATGCGTCGCATTGTGCTGCGCCATGCGCTGAAACCCGCGCTGTTGCCGGTGCTTTCGTATCTCGGCCCGGCCTTTGTCGGCATTATTACCGGTTCGATGGTGATTGAAACCATTTATGGCCTGCCAGGTATCGGCCAGCTATTTGTTAACGGTGCGCTGAACCGTGACTACTCGCTGGTACTCAGCCTGACGATTCTGGTGGGTGCACTGACCATTCTGTTCAACGCGATCGTGGATGTGCTGTACGCCGTTATCGATCCAAAAATCCGTTATTAACGCTGGAGCTCGCCATGATTTTAAGTAAGAAAAATAGCGAAGCTCTCGATAACTTCAGTGAAAAGCTGGAAGTCGAAGGGCGCAGCCTGTGGCAGGATGCGCGTCGTCGCTTTATCCATAACCGTGCGGCGTTAACCAGTCTGTTTGTGCTGTTGCTGATTGCTCTGTTTGTTATCCTCGCGCCGATGTTGTCGCAGTTTGCCTATGACGATACCGACTGGGCGATGATGTCAGCGGCACCGGATATGACCTCCGGTCACTATTTCGGTACTGACTCATCAGGTCGTGACCTGTTGGTGCGCGTGGCTATCGGTGGCCGTATTTCCCTGATGGTCGGCGTATCGGCTGCGCTGGTGGCGGTACTGCTGGGTACGCTGTATGGCTCACTGTCCGGTTACCTTGGCGGTAAAATTGACTCGGTAATGATGCGACTGCTGGAGATCCTGAACTCCTTCCCGTTTATGTTCTTTGTCATTTTGCTGGTGACTTTTTTTGGTCAGAACATATTGCTGATTTTCGTCGCCATCGGCATGGTGTCGTGGCTGGATATGGCGCGTATCGTACGCGGCCAGACGCTGAGCCTGAAGCGTAAAGAGTTTATCGAAGCGGCGCATGTTGGTGGTGTCTCAACCTTCAATATCGTGGTGCGCCATATCGTGCCCAACGTGTTGGGCGTGGTGGTGGTGTATGCCTCACTGCTGGTTCCCAGCATGATCCTGTTTGAATCCTTCCTTAGCTTCCTTGGCCTCGGCACCCAAGAGCCACTTAGCAGCTGGGGCGCTCTGCTGAGCGATGGTGCCAACTCGATGGAGGTGTCGCCATGGCTGTTGCTGTATCCGGCGGGCTTCCTGGTGGTGACGTTATTCTGTTTTAACTTTATCGGCGATGGCCTGCGTGATGCCCTCGACCCGAAAGATCGTTAAGGAGTTTCCCGATGAGCATAATTGAAACACAGCCAGCAATGGCAAATACCACGGGAAGCGCGGCGCTGCTGGAAGTTAAAGATCTGCGCGTCACCTTTAAAACCCCGGATGGTGACGTCACGGCGGTAAACGATCTCAACTTTAGCCTCAGCGCTGGTGAAACGCTGGGAATTGTCGGTGAGTCCGGTTCCGGCAAATCGCAGACGGCTTTTGCGCTAATGGGGCTGCTGGCCAGCAATGGCCGCATCGACGGTTCGGCGCTGTTTAACGGCAAACAGATCCTGAATCTGCCGGAAAAGCAGCTGAACAAACTGCGCGCCGAGCAGATTGCGATGATTTTCCAGGATCCGATGACCTCACTGAACCCGTATATGAAGGTGGGCGAACAGCTGATGGAAGTGTTGCAGCTGCATAAAGGGATGAGCAGCAGCCAGGCCTTTGAAGAGTCGGTGCGGATGCTCGACGCGGTGAAAATGCCGGAAGCGCGTAAGCGTATGAAGATGTATCCGCATGAGTTTTCCGGCGGGATGCGTCAGCGTGTGATGATTGCCATGGCGCTGTTGTGCCGTCCGAAACTGCTGATTGCCGATGAGCCGACCACTGCACTGGATGTGACGGTTCAGGCGCAGATCATGACGTTGCTGAATGAGCTGAAACGCGAATTTAATACCGCAATTATTATGATTACCCACGATCTCGGCGTTGTGGCCGGCATCTGTAATAAGGTGCTGGTGATGTATGCCGGACGCACCATGGAGTATGGTCAGGCGCGTGATGTGTTTTATCGTCCGGCGCACCCTTACTCAATTGGTCTGCTGAATGCGGTACCACGACTGGATGCGGTAGAAAATGACATCCTGATGACCATTCCGGGTAATCCGCCCAACCTGTTGCGTCTGCCGAAAGGCTGTCCGTTCCAGCCGCGATGCCCATATGCGATGGATATTTGCGCCAGTGCGCCGCCGCTGGAAGCCTTTGGTGAAGGGCGTTTACGTGCCTGCTTTAAGCCGGTGGAGGAGTTGGTATGAGCGTGGTAGCCGAGAAAAAAGTGTTACTGGAAATCGCCGATCTGAAGGTGCATTTCGATATTAAAGATGGCAAACAGTGGTTCTGGCAGCCGCCGAAAACCCTGAAAGCGGTGGATGGCGTCAGCCTGCGTCTGTATGAAGGCGAAACCCTTGGCGTGGTTGGCGAATCCGGTTGCGGTAAATCGACGCTGGCGCGGGCAATTATCGGTCTGGTCAAAGCCACTGATGGCCGCGTTGCCTGGCTCGGACGTGATCTGCTTGGTCAGAGTGCGGAAGAGTGGCGTAAGGCGCGCAGCGATATCCAGATGATCTTCCAGGATCCGCTGGCCTCACTGAACCCGAGGATGACCATCGGTGAGATTATTGCCGAACCACTGCGTACCTATCATCCGAAAATGCCGCGTCAGCAAGTGAAGGACAAGGTGAAGGCGATGATGATGAAGGTGGGTCTGTTGCCGAACCTGATCAACCGCTATCCGCACGAGTTCTCGGGTGGTCAGTGTCAACGTATCGGTATTGCCCGCGCGTTAATCCTTGAACCGAAACTGATTATCTGTGATGAACCGGTTTCGGCACTCGACGTGTCGATTCAGGCGCAGGTGGTGAATCTGTTGCAGCAGTTGCAGCGTGAGATGGGGCTGTCGTTGATCTTTATCGCCCACGATCTGGCGGTAGTGAAGCATATCTCCGACCGCGTGCTGGTGATGTATCTCGGTCATGCGGTGGAGCTGGGCACCTATGATAATGTTTACAGCAATCCGCAGCATCCGTACACCAAAGCGCTGATGTCGGCGGTGCCGATTCCCGATCCCGATCTGGAAAAGCAGAAAACCATTCAGTTGCTGGAGGGGGAGTTGCCGTCGCCGATTAATCCGCCATCAGGCTGCGTGTTTCGTACCCGCTGTCCGATTGCCGGACCGGAATGTGCCAAAACCCGGCCACTGCTGGAGGGCAGTTTCCGCCATGCGGTGTCTTGCCTGAAAGTGGACCCGATGTAATTAATCACGCCGCCCCTGGGGAAAAACGGTAAGGGCGGCGTTTTTTTATTCACGCCATAAAATATGGCACAGCTTGTGGTCTTTCTCACGGCACAGCAGAACGCGGGCGAAAATATCGTTAATCGGCTCACCGTCTGCGTCACCCAGACCAATCACCACTTCAGCGAAAAAGTCAGGATTCAGATCGAAGTCCACATGCTCCTGCCAGTCTTCTGCTGGATCCATCAGCTCGGCACCGCCACGCTCTTCAAACTGCAGATTAAATAAAATAATATCTGCCGGATCGAGGTTATCCCCTGCCAGTTCAAGAAAGATATCGTAAGCCTGTTCCAGCGTTTCATCTTCGGTAAGACGGTTATTTAAATCCATGATTAATCCCTTGGCTTTGCGGACATTTTGCAATTTCGCTCGTTTTACAGCAACGGACTGAAGAAGTAAAACAGTCGTTCAACGATTCGCTGCCAGTAAGCCCGTCGCGACCAGCGTTTGGCATCAACCAGCCGGGAACGCGCGATATAATCATCCTGCACACAGGCTAAATCAGCACCAAAGCCTTCATCATCAATCACCAGTGTGATCTCAAAATTGAGCCACAGGCTGCGCATATCCAGATTCACCGTACCGACCAGGCTGAGCTGACCGTCGACCAGAATACTCTTGGTATGCAGCAGGCCGCCTTCGAACTGGTAAATTTTTACCCCGGCATCCAGCAGCTCGGCAAAGAAGGCGCGACTGGCCCAGCCGACCAGCATCGAATCATTGTGATGCGGTACGATCAGGCTGACCTCTACACCGCGCTGGGCAGCGGTACAGATGGCGTGCAACAGGTCGTCGCTCGGCACAAAGTAGGGGGTGGTCATAATCAGCTGTGAACGCGCCGAATAAACCGCGGTTAACAGCGCCTGATGAATCATATCCTCCGGGAAACCGGGGCCGGACGCAATCGCCTGAATGGTGTGGCCGCTCTCCTGCTCGAAGGGCATCACATTACTATCCGGCGGCGGCGGTAAAATACGTTTACCGGTCTCAATTTCCCAGTCGCAGGAGTAGATAATGCCCAGCGTCGTCGCCACCGGACCTTCCATGCGCGCCATTAAATCGACCCACTGACCGACGCCCGCATCCTGCTTAAAGTAGCGCGGATCCACCAGGTTCATACTGCCGGTGTAGGCAATATAGTTATCGATCAGCACCACTTTGCGATGCTGACGTAAATCCATACGACGCAGGAACACACGTAACAGACTGACTTTTAAGGCTTCCACCACATCGATGCCGGCATTGCGCATCATCGCCGCCCACGGACTGCGGAAAAAGGCCACGCTACCGGCAGAATCCAGCAGCAGTCGGCAGTGCACGCCGCGCCGGGATGCCGCCATCAGCGATTCCGCCACTTCATCGGCCATCCCGCCCGGTTGCCAGATATAGAACACCATCTCGATATTATGGCGCGCCAGTTGGATATCGCGGATCAACGCTTTCATGGTGTCTTCGGAGCTGGTCAGTAGCTGTAGCTGATTGCCTTTCACCCCGGCAATGCCCTGACGATTTTCACACAGCTGGAACAGCGAACGCGCGACGTCACTGTTTTCAGTGGCAAAAATATGGTGACAGGATTTCAGATCATTGAGCCAGCGCGCGGTCGAGGGCCACATGGTGCGGGCTCGCTCGGCACGGCGTTTGCCAAGATGCAGTTCACCAAAGGAGAGATAAGCGATGATCCCGACCAGCGGAATAATATAGATGATCAACAGCCAGGCCATCGCCGATGGCACTGCCCGCCGCTTCATCAGAATGCGTAATGTCACACCGGCAATCAGTAACCAATAACCAAATAACAGTAGCCAACTGATTAGGGTGTAAAAAGTTGTCATTAAGTGGAAATCCTGTTCACGCTCATGGTTGAGGCAGTTTACGTGCAGATGACCTTTGGCGAAACCCTGTGACTCATTTTTCCGCGTGCAACACATCGGACCTGGATCGGCAAAACAAAGGTCTATAATGCGACGCGTGTGATAATTAAGCGGGAAGATGGTGAAATGAGACGAAGCAGAAACGAAGTGGCACGTTGGCGGATGATGCGCCAGGTTCAGCGTCGCAGGGCGCGCTGGCTGGAAGGGCAGTCCCGTCGCTATGGTCGTATGCACTCGTTTCGTCATCAGGTGAGCCAGCAACAGCGCCGCTCAATCCTGTTTATTTCGCAGTATATGTAATTATTGGGGCCAGTGGCTGGCCCCAATCTCGCGCGATTAAAATACGCGTTTAAACGGCTTTACCGCGACATGGCGGTAGACGCCCGCCGCAATATACGGGTCATCTTCTGCCCATGACTGTGCCGCTTCCAGTGAAGGAAATTCAGCAATCACCGTTGACCCGGTGAATCCTGCGACGCCGGGATCGTTGCTGTCTACTGCTGGCATTGGACCGGCGATAATCAGGCGACCCTCGTCCTGCAGCAATTGCAGGCGTGCAAGATGAGCAGGGCGCACGGCGGTGCGTTTTTCCAGTGAGTCAGCATTATCTTCAGCGTAAATTACATAGAGCACGTTCAGAACTCCTGTCGGGTCATTGAGATTCGGCGATCACGTTAAGTCATCATTAAACAATGTGCAATTGAAAAGATACTCGCGGATTGATTGCCGCTCATTCTGCTACCCACTGCTGTAATGCCCGCAGGCTAAAGCTGACGCGGCCTCTTTATCACGGTTGCGGCTAACTCTGGCGAACTTACGCTGCGCTTGCGAGGTTGTACATCCGTCAGGAACGGCGACGGTTTGGGTCCGGATTGCTCAAGGATATCGAAGCCGCACGCTTGCACCAGTTGCTGATACATTTCTGCGATGCTGGCATCCTGCATAATTTCCGTGAGGGGCTGCGGCGTAATGATATCCGGCGTGGTGGTGTCCGGAGACGCGGATAACTCGCGAGCATTCTGACCGGCAACCGGTTGATTTAACCAGTCCAGAATCTCATTACTGTGTGCTGAAGCCGGGGACTGTTGTAATTTCAACAGATGGGCATCGATATCCTGTGATACCTGCAGCAGGTCATCTTTATTACTGGATTCTGGAAAGTAGTGGTTAAATGCCGTAATGACTGACTCTTTCGCCGGGGGGCGGCTATCCGCCAGCACCAGCGCGCTATACACCATGGATGCATTTACCGGTTGCGGCATCGCCGGATTTTCCATTAGAGCATTGATTTTTCGACTTTTCTCTTCCTGACTGTTTTCCGATGAGACAGTCCAGTTTCTGACGACCCAGTTTCTTAGTGCGTCACTGACTCCACCCGTTACCTCAGTGACCGCTATTCTGATCTGGTTTTTGAGCGGCGCATTTTGGTTATACAGTGACCTCAACGCCGTATGCAGTTTTTGGACATCACGCCACTGCTGCATATTGGGCTGATTTAACAGGGTAACCAGCCGTTCGACTACTGACCCTTTGGTGTACTCCCAGCACTCTTTCAGCATCTTTAATTGTTCAACCGCGCCAGTGGTTCCTCTTGAATTATAAATTTGGTAAACGGTGGCCAGCCCGGGTACACCCTCACCCAACAAGTAAAATAAGGCGATATACAGCGTCCTGGCATTGAGATCGGCGGGGCGGTTGGGCAGTGCCAGCAGCAGTTCGATTTTTTCTCGTACCGGAATGTCTTTAGACTCAGGCCAGTGCTGATTGACCCATGTCCTCAGTTGGGGACTTAACACGATTTTATTGGCAGCGAATGCTTTATGAATAGTGCTCTTGCCGAAGATACTGTCAGGATCGAACGTCAGCAGTGCTGTCCGCAATTTTTTTGGCGTAAGGTCTGCTGGTGCATCCTTGCGTTTGAGTAGCGTCAGTAACTGGAACTCGATGGAACCGCTATCACTCAGATTAGTTTGAATCCAGTTGACTAACTCTGGGTCGGCTTCTGTCGGCTTTTCATGAAATGCATATTCGACTGATCTTGCACAGGGGGCATCGCTGTCGATCAGGCTCAACGCTTTGTGCACCTCTGACGGCTTAAGATTGTCAGGCTTGTCCGGTGCCAGCAAAAGCTGTCTGACTCGTCCCTGCCTGTTGCATCCGGCACTCATCCACCAGTACTTATTACACCATCTGACCACTTCTTTACGCGCATTCTGGCGGATAGCCGCTTCCGGACTCAGATGTTGCAGGCATGAGGCGCTGCCCTGCATGTCATGTTGCATTGTTTCTGCGACTGCTGATGGCAAAGGAGCCTGCTTGATTTGTGCCACTTCACTCTGCAACTGCTGTATAAGCGCTAATTTCTCCAGTTGCTGCACTTGCTGGAAACGTTGAAAATGTTGAAAGCGCACAAATTGCTCATATTGTTGAAACTGTCCAAGCAGGTTTAATTGTGTTAACTGCTCTGCCGCTCTGTCCGTTCGCAGATGCTGCGGCATCTCTGGCAACTGACCGAGTCTGGCCGGGCTCTGTGATGCGCCGATAATCTTGCTCATCACGCCGGAGGTGGCAGTGTTGGTCGTCACCGTCGCAGAGCAGGTTGAAGCGGCAGATGAGGATGTGACAGCGGGGAAATCCCTGGCCATATTGCTCTCCTGAGTAGTAAGCATCTGTGGAAAGAGCTTAATAATATCCCTGCTGACTGTATTCGATTTACAATATCCGCCTTTATCCTGTCGCTGATGGCAATATCCCCACGGGTCATTGCCTGGCTTCAGGCCTTTTACCCGCGCAGAGCGTGACCAAACGCGATTAAGCGCTTTTCGGTGGCTTTAATCAGACTGTTTGTTGAAACTGATTGCTATTTGCATTTACTATTGTCGCCTGATTAAAATAGCTGAATGACTATGACGACGCTCACTACAACATTGTCCCGACGTTCCCCCTTGCCACTGCTGCTGTCTGTCGCGCTGCATGGCACGGTGATTGCGGGTTTGCTCTATGCTTCTTTTCACCAGGTTGTTGAAGTACCGAAAGCGTCTCAACCCATCAGTGTGACGATGGTTGCTCCTGAAGTGCAGCCAGAGCAACAGCCTGCGCCGGTGGTGGAACCGATTGCGGAACCTGAACCTGAGCCGGAACCGGAACCAGAACCGGTGCCGGAACCACCAAAGCCTGAACCGGTACCGATGCCTAAACCGGAACCGAAGCCGAAACCGAAGCCGGTTAAAAAAGAGGTGGTGAAGCCGAAGAAAGAGGTGAAGGCGAAAACGCCGCCGCGTGAAGCCAATCCGTTCCAGAAAGATACGCCTGAGAAAGTGGCTCCGAAACAGTCCACCGCGCCGAAACTGTCAAATGCACCAGAGTCGAAAGCGGTGCCTACAGGGCCGCGTGCGCTGAATATCGGTAAGCCGGGTTATCCGGCGCGTGCCGCGGCATTACGCATCGAGGGCAAAGTGCGGGTGCAGTTTGATGTCGACAGTTCAGGTCAGGTGGGTAACGTACGCATTCTCTCAGCGCAACCGCGCAATATGTTTGAGCGTGAAGTGAAGCAGGCGATGAAGAAGTGGCGTTATGAAGCGGGTAAGCCGGGTAACAATATCACCATGAATATTGTCTTCCGTCTCGATGGCGGCAGCAGTATCGAATAAGCCGGGCGGCTGGCGAGGGCAGGGCGGATAATATCCGCCCTGAGCATTATGGCTGGCTGTCGTGATTGAGATTGCCTTTACCCACCGGCAGCGGGCGCGGTTTGCCTTCAGGATCGACGGCAACATAGATAAACACTGCTTCGGTCGCGCGATAACGCTGACCAATGGGCTCGGAAGAGACTTTTTTCACCCACACTTCGACATTAATCGTGATCGAGCTGCTGCCGGTTCGCATGCAGCGCGCGTAACAGCACACCACATCACCGACCGCCACTGGCTTAAGAAAGGTCATGCCGTCGACCCGCACTGTAACCACACGGCCTTCGGCAATCTCTTTTGCCAGAATCGCGCCACCCATGTCCATTTGCGACATCAGCCAGCCACCAAAAATATCGCCGTTGGCATTGGTATCGGCGGGCATAGCCAGCGTACGCAGTACCACTTCACCCTGCGGGGATTTCTGTTTCTCGTCCATTGCTTCGCTTCTTATCAAGGCGGCCAGATGGCCTGAAGTGCCCGGCCAGACAGCCGGGCAAAGGGAGTTATTTTTGTTCTTGCGGCATCAGACGATAGATATAGACACCGCTGACGAGGGTAAATACCAGCGTCAACCCGGTCAGGCCGAACACTTTAAAATTAACCCAAAATTCCTGCGACAGCCAAAAGGCAACATAGATATTTGCCAGTCCACAGGCGAAGAAGAACAGCGCCCAGGCAACATTCAGTTTGCGCCAGGCCTGTTCAGGTAGCTGAATTTCTTTACCTAACATGCTTTGAATTAACGGTTTTTTCATCCAGAACTGACTGAACAGCAAGGCAACGCCAAACAGCCCGTAAATCACCGTGACTTTCCACTTAATAAACTCATCGTTGTGGAAAACCAGTGTCAGGGTGCCAAATACCGCGACCAGCACAAAGGTGAAAATTGTCATTTTTTCCAGCTTGCGATAAAGCACCCAGCTAATGACCAGCGCCAGACCGGTGGCGACAATCAGCGCGCCCGAGGCGACGAAAATGTCGTATAGCTTATAAAAGACAAAGAATACTACCAGCGGGAGAAAATCGAGTAACTGCTTCATAAAAGTTTCCAAATCACTGACGGGGCATCATTCAGAGTCGGCATACCCGTTACGGGTATGCCTTACTGTTTAACGTAACAGCATATACAGCCGATACAAATAAATAATCAATATGGCTGAAACAAGATTGCTGATGGCGTTAAATACTACCGAAGCAACATTGGCGGGCAATACGGTGAAAGAGGTTGCCAGCAACATCAGCAGGATTTTCGCCAGTAGCCAGAAAATGATGGCGGGCGCCACCAGTTTCATCTGACCCCAGACCAGGCGGACGCTGGCGCGCATTGAGGCAAATACGCCGCTTTTCTCGGTCGCCAGAATCACCGGCGAGAGTGCCAGCAAAGTGGCCAGCAGCACGCCCGGCACCACCAACACCATAAAGCCCAGCTGAACCACCAGCGTCATCAAAAAGGTGAGCAGCAGCAAACGTGGCAGCATCGGTGCTGAAGCACCGATAGCGCGCAGGGCGCTAACCCGTTGCCCGGCGGAAACCATCGGGATCAGACAGAGCATTCCACCTAACAGCAACACATTACCGACCAGTGACGCAAAGGTGCCGGCAGCAGACGCGCGCAATAACACCTGCTGCTGCTCTGGCGTCATGCTTTGCACCATTTCAAACAGCGTAGCCGCGCTGCCACTGTCGCCTTCGCTCAATATCGACATCTGATCGGCATTGGGCGTCAGGGCGTGACCAATGATCACCGTAATAAATGAGGTCAACAGCGCCATCAGTAAGATAGTAATTAATTGATGGCGCAGGAAATTTCCCGTGTCACGGTATAGCGATCCCGCCGTGATAGACATGTACACTCCTTTAGTGGAAAACCGGGTTTTATATACCCGGCGATTGTACATGTTCTGACAGGAAGCTGGCACCCTGACTTACATAACTTTCGGTTATTGCAGCGATTGCTGGATGAAAAAGCGGCGGCAGGCCGTATTTTGCCCGCGCCCGGTCGCAAGCATCATTCGGCTCACCATTTTCACCTGCCATCTGAAATTCCCGACAGGGCGTCGGGCGATGCTCATAAATACCGCATGAGACACAGCCACCAATCTCTCCCTGCAACGAGGTACAGCGTGGTGTTTTACTGTTGGTGCCCGCCATGGCACGCAGAAAAGGGGTCAGAGGTTCAGTCAGTTCTGCTGGCACGCAGCCGCCGCCATCATTGGCTTCAGCCCAGTAGAAAGAGACACGGAAATAGGCGCAGCAAGCGCCACAGGTTACGCAAGGATTAAGGGTATCGCTCATTTGATCGCCCGCCCCTCCTGAGGCTTCGAACCAAAATCACATTAATGGAGACAAGCAAAATATCCGCTTCCTCGCTTTTCTTCAATGGCTTTATTCGTGTAACGAATTTGAAACAAATTGATCCAGATCAATGCATTGAATGTTAAGAGATATGAAACAATTGATTTGCATGATCTTTTGTAAATCTACTGTCAGTATGTGCCGCGCGATATTAATCAGAACACCTCAAAAGAGGTAGCAAACACAACGCGATAACAACAGGAGTGGTTATGAAGTTGGCAGCGGTAATCCTGGCAATGACAGCAGCAATGCCAGTGGTAGCAAGTGCGCATCAGGCAGGTGATTTCTTTATGCGTGCCGGTTCGGCGACGGTACGCCCGACGGAAGGATCGGATAATGTGCTGGGTATGGGCTCATTCAGCGTGGATAACAATACTCAGCTTGGCCTGACGTTTACCTATATGGCCACCGACAATATCGGTGTCGAGCTGCTGGCGGCGACCCCGTTCCGACATCGGGTTGGCCTTGCTGCTACCGGTAATCTGGCTGAAGTGAAACAGTTACCGCCAACGTTGATGGCCCAGTGGTACTTCTTCGACAGTAACAGTAAGGCGCGTCCGTATGTGGGTGCCGGTATCAACTACACCACCTTTTTTGACGCCGACTTCAATCAGACCGGGCGTGATGCGGGCCTTAGCGATCTGAGCGTCAAAGACTCCTGGGGTCTGGCCGGACAGGTGGGGCTGGACTATGAAGTCAGCCCTGACTGGATGCTGAATATGTCGGTGTGGTATATGGATATCGATACCGAAGTGAAATTTAAGGCTGGCGGCGAAGAGCAGAATATTAAAACCCGGATTGATCCCTGGGTGTTTTTCTTTGGCGTGGGCTACCGTTTCTGACCCCTCTGGTAAACTTTCAGGTCATGAAGTGATAAGGGCAAAAGTTTGCCCTTTTTTACGTCGTCAGACTGAACGGCTAACTCTCATCACGAATATCCGTGGTCGGTCCGTTTTGCTGTACCGACTTTATTCCTGTATGTGCCGCTTGTTTTGACGTGTACATCTCGCTGGTGGCGATCACCTCGCCATTGGACGCTTTCAGGACAAAGTAGAATTCTGTTTTAACCGTAGATTTGCTTCTCTTAATTACGTAGTAACCCATGGCTGTCTCCTTATTCCGTCGCACCGTGCGACCGGTTCAATATTGACCATAAATCGCGCCTTATCAATAAGCTTTGTTTAACAGTGTGAGCGGTGATATGCCAGTCCTTTTGCGCGCTATCGTCAGGAGAGGGGAAAGATCTCAGGATTATCGCTGCGTGGAGAGGAGATAGCTGCAAAAAAATGGCCGGGAATTATCCGGCCAGCCTGGTCACGAACGGTGGGTTATTTAATCTGCATATTATTGACTACAGATTTCACACCCGGCACGGTACGTGTCACTTCTACGGCACGATTTGCCATTTGCGGTGAGGCGACAAAACCACTTAGCTGTACGCGGCCTTTAAAGGTTTCGACATTGATCTCAGTCGATTTCAGTGAGTCTTCACGCAGCAGCTGCGTTTTAACTTTAGTGGTTACCACCGTGTCATCAATGTATCCGCCGGTGCCTTCTTTGGTTGATGTTGGCGCACAGGCACTGACTGCCAGCGCAACCACAGCAGCAATAACTGCACCACTTACGACTTTAAATAACTTCATTGTTTATCTCCCTGTCACAATCAATGGATATGGCCGTCATCAACGACGGAACCTCTATTATTGTCGGACAGAAAAAAGAAATGTACAAATTACTGAGGCAAAAAAACAGAAAGGAAAGAATGCCTTATCGTTTGATAAGGCATTTTAATTTATAGCTGGTTACTGTTTACAGACATTAACGCGAGGCGGCCTTCAGACTACTGACAAAATTATACAGTTCAGTCAGCATAACATCCGGACTGGCATGATTTCGCTCGATGATCTTTACAATTGCTGAGCCAGAAATTGCACCGGCAGCACCAGACGCAATCGCTTCTTTTACCTGCGAAGGCTCGGAGATACCAAAGCCCTGTAACGGCGGTGCCGCATGATATTCGCGCAGTTTATCCACCAGGTGTTTTAGCGGCAGGCTGGCGCGGGTCTCTGCACCGGTCACCCCGGCACGTGACAGCAAATAGGTATAGCCACGGCCATGGGACGCGATTTCACGCAGCAGGTCGTCATCGGCATTCGGTGGGCAGATAAAGATCGGCGCGATATTATGGCGCAATGCCGCCTGGCGGAAAGGTGCAGACTCTTCAACCGGTACATCGGCCACCAGCACTGAATCAACGCCCACTTCTGCGCAACGCGCATAGAAGTTATCAATACCGTTGGAGAACACCAGGTTGGCGTACATCAGCAGCCCAATGGGTAAATCCGGGTATTTCTGACGAAGGGTCGCCAGCATGTCGAAGCAGTGAGCAGGGGTGACGCCGGAGGCAAATGCGCGCAGGTTAGCGCCCTGAATCGTCGGGCCATCGGCCAGAGGGTCGGAGAACGGTATTCCCAGTTCCAGCGCATCTGCGCCCGCCTCAACCAGCGTATCAATGATTTTCAGCGACAGACCAGGGGAGGGGTCGCCAAGCGTGACAAAAGGCACAAATGCACCCTGTTTCGCCGCGTCGAGACGGTTGAATAATTGCTGATAACGCTCCATCAGATCTCTCCCTTCGCTTTCAGAATATCGTGCACGGTGAAAATATCTTTGTCGCCACGGCCGGAGAGGTTCACCACCAACAGCTGCTCTTTTTCCGGATTTTCAGCGATCATTTTTAGCGCGTGGGCGAGTGCATGTGAGGATTCCAGCGCCGGGATAATGCCTTCGGCGCGGCACAGCGCTTTAAACGCGTCCATCGCTTCGTCGTCGGTAATTGAGACGTAATCAGCGCGGCCAATGCTGTTCAGATAAGCATGCTGTGGGCCGACCGACGGAAAGTCGAGACCGGCAGAAATCGAGTAGGACTCTTCAATCTGACCCTCTTCGGTCTGCATCATCGGCGCTTTCATACCGAAATAGATGCCGACACGGCCATGCTTCAGCGGCGCGCCATGCTCACCGGTTTCGATACCGTGACCGGCCGGTTCGACGCCAATCAGGCCAACCGATGCCTCATCGATAAAATCGGCAAACATACCAATGGCGTTCGAGCCGCCACCGACACAGGCCAGCACCGCATCCGGCAGACGGCCTTCGCGCTCCAGAATTTGTGCTTTGGTCTCTTCACCGATCATCCGCTGGAATTCGCGCACGATGGTTGGATACGGATGTGGACCCGCAGCAGTGCCCAGCATGTAGTGTGAGTTTTCATAGCTGCCGGACCAGTCGCGCAGCGCCTCGTTGCAGGCATCTTTCAGCGTGGCGGAACCACTGTGAACCGGAATCACTTCGGCACCCATGAGGCGCATACGGAACACATTTGGCGACTGGCGTTCAATATCTTTTGCACCCATATAGATGCGGCATTTCAGACCCAGCAGAGCGCTGGCCAGTGCCGAGGCGACGCCATGCTGGCCCGCACCGGTTTCGGCGATAATCTCGGTTTTCCCCATGCGTTTCGCCAGCAGCGCCTGACCTAACACCTGGTTTGTTTTATGCGCGCCACCGTGCAGCAGGTCTTCACGTTTCAGATAGAGACGGGTTTTCGTCCCCTTGGTCAGATTCTGGCACAGGGTCAGGGCGGTCGGGCGACCGGCATAGTTTTTCAGCAGGTCGGTAAACTGCGCCTGAAATTCCGGGTCGCGCTGGGCGCTGACAAAGGCTTCTTCCAGCTGGCGTAGTGCTGGCATCAAAATCTGCGGCACATACATACCGCCAAATTCGCCAAAATAGGGGTTTAATAAGGTCATGATATCTCTCTTAATAAGCTTTCAGCGTCTGAAATACGGCGGCAATTTTAGCGTGGTCTTTAATGCCCGGTGCGCTTTCCACACCCGAGTTAAAGTCCAGTCCGGCACAGCCAAGTTGCGCGGCGGCGACACAGTTATCTGCGCTTAAGCCACCCGCCAGCAGCACATCGCTCAGCGGCTGGCCGTTCAGCAGCGACCAGTCGAACGGCTTGCCGCTGCCGCCGTTACCCTGATCAAAGACATAGCGGTCAATATGTTGCCAGTTGCGCGCAGGCAGGCTTTGCTGCACGCTGAGTGCTTTCCAGATTTGCACTGTTGCCGGTAACTGTGCGCGTAACGTATCAACAAACGCCTGATCTTCCGCGCCATGCAACTGCACCGCATACAGTGACAGCGCCTGCGCGGTAGTGGCCACCTTATCAGGCGTATGATTGCGGAACACACCGACGTATTTCAGCGCGGCTGCGGCTGACACCTCACGCGCTTGCTCAAGACTAATCTGACGTGGCGATCCGTCAGCAAAAATCAGTCCACCGTAAATTGCGCCCGCCTGATATGCTGCCACGGCATCTTCTGCGCGGGTCAGGCCGCAGACTTTATTCTCGCCCAGCAATACCCGACGTACTGCTGCATCCAGATTGTCTTCGGACATCAGCGCCGAACCGATCAGAAAACCATTGGCAAAATGGCTAAGCTCGCGCACTTGTGCATAGCTGTTAATGCCCGACTCACTGATCACCGTGACGCCATGCGACAGGCGTGGCGCCAGCTGACGCGTGCGGTTCAGGTCAATCGACAGATCGCGCAGGTCGCGATTATTGATGCCGACCACTTTCGCCTGTAGCGCAATCGCGCGCTCCAGCTCGTCTTCATTACTGACTTCGGTTAGTACGCCCATATTCAGGCTGTGTGCCACCGCCGCCAGCTGACGATATTGCTCATCATCCAGCACCGATAGCATCAGTAAAATCGCATCGCCCTGGTAATAACGCGCCAGATAAATCTGGTAAGGGTCGATAATAAAGTCCTTGCACAGCACCGGCTGGGTAATCGCCGCGCTGACAATCGGCAAGAAATCGAAGCTGCCGTGGAAATATTTCTCGTCGGTTAACACCGAGACTGCTGAGGCATAGGATTTATAGACGCCAGCAATGGTCGCCGGATCAAAATCGTCACGGATCACCCCTTTCGATGGCGAAGCTTTTTTGCACTCAAGGATAAAAACGGTACGCGCTCCCTGCAATGCATCATAAAAATTACGGCTTGCCGGTACCACGTCATTCTGAAACGAGGCCAGCGGTTGCTGTGCCTGACGCGCTTCCAGCCAGATGGCTTTGTCCTGAACAATTTTGTTAAGTACGGTGTCCTGCATGATTATCCTCTTGCTGCCAGTGCGACGACGCGCTCCCAGGCCTGGCCACTGCGAATGACTTGCAGTGCGCGCTGGGCATTTTCACGTAAATCTTCATGTCCGAAGACTTTCAACAGCATCGCGACGTTAACCGCTACCGCCTCTTCATGGGCGCGCTCGCCATTACCCTGAAGTAATCGCGTCAGAATGTCACGATTTTCTTCCGGCGTGCCGCCCGCCAGCGCTTCCTTCGGATGGAAGCTCAGACCAAAATCTTCCGGCGTCAGCTGATAGTGAGTAATTTCACCGTCGCGCAGTTCGGCGACATGGGTGGCGCTGTGCAATGCCACTTCATCCATGCCACCGCCATGAACGACTGCCGCACGCTGATAACCGAGTACTTTCAGCGTCTGGGCAATCGGCAGCACCAGCTCAGCGCTGTAGACGCCAATCACGGCCAGCGGCGGGCGCGCCGGGTTGATTAACGGGCCGAGCACATTAAACAGCGTGCGGGTTTTCAGCTGCTGACGTACCGGCATCGCGTGGCGGAAGCCGGTGTGATATTGCGGTGCAAACAGGAAACAGACGTTCAGATCATCCAGCGCCTGACGTGCCTGCTCCGCGGGCATATCGAGGTTAATCCCCAACGCCGCCAGCAGATCTGACGACCCTGACTTACTGGAAACGCTGCGGTTACCGTGTTTGGCAACTTTCAGTCCGCAGCTGGCCGCCACAAACGCGCTGGTCGTAGAGATATTAATGCTGTTACTGCCGTCACCGCCGGTGCCGACGATATCCGCGAACATATAATCCGGGCGTGGGAAAGGCTTCGCGTCTTCCAGCAGCGCGCAGGCCGCACCGGCAATCTCTTCCGGGCGCTCACCGCGCACTTTCATCGCAATTAATGCGGCGGCAAGCTGGGTCGGTTCCAGCTGACCGGTGATAATCGCTGAAAACAGCTGGTGGCTCTCTGCCTGAGTCAGGGTTTGCGCCTGATAAAGTTTTTCCAGAATATCGTGCATCTGATTCTCCTTAGATTACGCCAGCGCCCAGGCGAGGGTCTGTTCAAGCAGGTTTGCGCCCTGAGTGGTCAGAATCGACTCAGGATGGAACTGGAAACCGCAGACGCGGTCGGCGTCGTGGCGCACTGCCATCACCATGCCGTTAAAGCTGGCGTTAATCGTTAATTCTTCCGGGATATTGCTGCCTACCAGCGAGTGGTAGCGCGCCACCGGCAGCGGATTGCTCAGGCCGTGGAACATGGCGGCATCATCGTGGGTAATCGCTGAGGCTTTACCGTGCAGAATTTCTCCCGCCTGGCCAACATGCCCCCCATAGGCTTCAACAATCGCCTGATGACCCAGACAGATGCCAATAATCGGCAACTGACCGCGCAGGCGTTGCAGCAATGCCGGCATGCAACCGGCTTCAGCCGGGGCGCCAGGGCCTGGTGACAGCATCAGCACCGGGTTTTCCATCCCTTGCAGCCGTTCAATCAGCGTATCGGCTGGCATATTGTTACGGTAAATCACCACGTTATGGCCAAAGGCGCGTAACTGGTCGACGAGGTTGTAGGTAAAGGAGTCGATATTGTCGAGCAGCAGGATATCGGCCATCAGAAAATCTCCGTGCAGTGATGAGCGGTGGCGATTGCGCGTAACACCGCGCGCGCTTTATTGCGGCTTTCGTCAGCTTCGGCTTGCGGGTTGGAGTCGAGTACCACGCCCGCTCCCGCCTGCACCGTGGCCACGCCGTCTTCAACCCAGGCCGAACGAATCACAATACAGGTATCGAGATCGCCGTTGGCGGTAAAGTAGCCGACGGCACCGCCGTAGCTGCCGCGACGGGTGCCTTCAGCGGCGGCGATCAACTGCATCGCCCGGACTTTCGGCGCGCCGCTCAGGGTGCCCATATTCATGCAGGCGCGATAGGCGTGCAGCACATCCAGTTCGCCACGCAGTTTGCCGACCACGCGTGATACCAGGTGCATCACAAATGAGTAACGGTCAACTTTGGTTAAGTCCGCCACGTAGCGACTACCAGCTTCGCAGATGCGCGCCAGATCGTTACGGGCCAGGTCGACCAGCATCAGGTGTTCGGCCAGCTCTTTATGGTCGGTGCGCATTTCCAGTTCGATACGGCTGTCGAGATCGCGATCCAGTGAGCCATCAGCATGGCGACCGCGTGGACGAGTACCGGCAATCGGATAGATTTCAATCTGACGGTCGGTCGCTTCATATTTCAGCGAGCTTTCCGGTGACGCGCCGAACAGCGAGAAGTCCTGATCCTGCATAAAAAACATATACGGGCTGGGATTGCTGTTTTTCAGCGTGTCATAAGCCGCCAGCGGCGACGGGCAGGGCAATGAGAAGCGGCGTGATGGCACCACCTGGAAAATTTCACCGATGCGAATCGCTTCCTGCATATTGCGCACCACAGCGCAGTACTCTTCGTCGCTCTGGTTGCAGCTCAGCGACATTTTCTCAACCTGTTGCACCGGCAGTGCCGGCGCGGGTTGCAGCATCTGACCATGCAACTGTTCAATACGCCCCTGTAAACGCTGGAACTCAGCGGTAGAAGGTGCGAACAGGCTGGCTTGCAGGCGTGAAGTCTGGGTCTGGTGATCAATAATCAGCAGGGTTTCGGCCAGATAGAAGCAGTAGTCCGGGCAGCGCTGCTGATTATCCAGCGCCGGCAGCGTTTCAAAACCGGCGACCAGATCGTAAGCAAACAGGCCGCCGAGCAGCATCGCTTCACGCTCTTCGACCGGCGTGTTGACCAGCGTCGGGAACAGACGCAGCGCATCAAACACCGACAGTGACCGTAAACGCGAGTCCTCATCCTGCAACTGATTGATTTCCGGAAAGGTCAGTACCCGGCCGTCGGGGCGAATCTGGTTATCCACTTCCGCAGGCAGCGCGGCATCCAGCAGCGGCAGCAGCGCACGGCCATTTTCTGACAGCGCCTGCAGAGTGACGGTTTTATCCAACGCGGTGATGCGCAGCGCGCTGTCGACAATCAGCAGGCTTTTCAGATTTTTTTTGCTGTCGATATCGGCGGATTCGAGCAGCAGAGTCGCCGGACGTGCGCCGCATAACTGATGGAACACTGCGGCCGGATCTTCGCGGTAAGGCGCGTTGCCGGTTATCAACTTCAATGTAGGTTTCGCATTTGGCATGATGATATCTCTGTTGGTATAGCTCAAAAAAAAGCCCGCTGGCGGCGGGCTTGGGTATCTGCACTGAGTTCCTCAGAATGTGCATGACGACGCCGCCCGGTCAGGGAGAAGTGCGCCACCAGCTATGCAAATTCGTGTTTAAAGAAGTCATTTTCGTGATACCCCGCATGTGAACTTGTGTACTAGTTAACTGGTTCGGGAGAAAAATGTCAATACTCTTTTTCCCTTGATGCCAATTGTCGTTATCATGACGGCATAAATTCTTAGTGTCCCGGAGTAGTTTTGACAGCCGTAACGCCCCTCAGCAATTTCCCTCTTTACGATCTCCACAGTCATACGCGTGCATCTGATGGATTACTCAGCCCTGAAGCGCTGGTATTGCGCGCGACCGACATGCGGGTGGGCGTGCTGGCGATCACCGACCACGACACTATCGCCGGTATTGCCCCGGCGCAGGCCGCGATTGACCAGCATCAACTGCCGTTACAGCTTATCAGCGGTGTTGAAGTCTCGACGCTGTGGGAAAACCATGAAATTCATATTGTCGGTTTAGGGATTAATATTCACGATGCGGGGATCAATGCGTTTCTGCAAGCGCAAAGCGATCGCCGTCTGGCACGCGCGCAATTAATAGCCGAACGGCTGGAAAAAGCGCAGATCCCCGGCGCACTGGAAGGCGCACTGCGTCTGGCCGATGGCGGTGCGATCACCCGTGGTCATTTTGCCCGTTACCTGATTGAACAGGGTAAAGGCGATAATATGGCGCAAATCTTTAAAAACTACCTGGCGCGTGGCAAAACCGGTTACGCACCGCCACAGTGGTGTACAATAGAACAAGCCATTGATGCAATTCATCATTCCGGTGGTCGTGCGGTGCTGGCGCATCCTGGTCGTTATGGTTTGTCGACCAAGTGGTTAAAACGCCTGATAGCGTACTTTGCCGAGTGCGGGGGGGACGCGATGGAAGTGGCGCAGTGTCAGCAGCCACCCAATGAGCGAAGCCAGCTGGCGCAATATGCCCAGCACTATCAACTGGCCGCATCGCAAGGCTCCGATTTCCACCAACCCTGTCCGTGGATTGAATTGGGGAAAAAATTATGGCTGCCCGGTGGCGTTGAAGCCATCTGGACACGCTACCCGGATATTGCGCAGTAACAATCCCGGATACCAGGGCGACAAGAGGTTAGCTATGAGTCAATTTTTTTATATTCACCCGGAAAACCCGCAGCCACGTCTGGTAAAACAGGCGGTTGAGATGCTGAATAAAGGCGGGGTGATTGTTTATCCGACCGACTCCGGCTATGCACTGGGCTGCAAGCTGGAAGACAAAACCGCCATGGAGCGGATTTGCCGCATTCGTCAGCTGGATGGCAATCATAACTTCACGCTGATGTGTCGCGATCTCTCTGAGCTTTCGACCTATGCGCATGTTGATAACAGTGCTTTTCGCCTGATTAAAAATAATACCCCAGGCAACTACACCTTTATTCTGAAGGCGACCAAAGAAGTGCCGCGCCGTCTGATGAATGAGAAGCGTAAAACCATCGGGTTGCGCGTGCCGTCAAATCCTATCGCGCTGGCGCTGCTTGAAGCGTTGAATGAGCCGATGATGTCGACCTCATTAATGCTGCCGGGCAATGATTTCACCGAGTCCGACCCGGAAGAGATCCAGGACAGCATTGGTAAAGTGGTGGATTTGATCATTCATGGCGGCTTTTTGGGCCAGCAGCCGACCACCGTTATCGATCTGACTGATGATGCACCGGTGGTGATCCGCACAGGCGTGGGTGACGTGAAGCCATTCCAGTAATCTGTTTTCGGCTTTTGCAGGGGCGGGGAGCTCACCGTCCGTGTTGAGTGTTTGCCCCCTGCGTGCCATCAGAACGGGAGCTGAAAACGGCTCCCCTACAGTGTGTTGGCGACCAGCCACTGCTGGAAATTGGCATAGGGAATATACAGCGAAACATTCTTCAGTACCGACTGTCCATTAGCGTGATTTCTCACTTTTGACGTGTAACCGACAATCACCCCGCCAATAGTGTCATCATTGTTAAACACCGCGCCGCCTGACATGCCTTTTACGACGCCAGCGTTGGAAGCCATCGCGACACATGGGCGTTTATTCCAGCCGTTACGGATTCCGGTTCGGGTTAAATTAACCCCGGAGGATTCCACTGGCATCGCCGAGATAAAACTGTAGCCGTACATTTTAATGGGATCACCGATCTCGCTGCTGCGAAACTTAGGTAAATCCTTGATGTCATTCTTATGATAAATAATGGCAACATCACAATAAGGATGATAAGCCTTTACCCGCTGCACAGAATATTTCGCCACGTGCGCGGCGGTCAGGCTGTATTCAGGGGTGATCGGAATACTGCTGCCCATCATGCCAATACCCAATACGGTGGGGATACCGGTGAAATTCAGGTCCACATGTTTCATTGCTTCGCTGCTGTACTGATATTTTCCGACAGAGCAACCTGACAGCAATAGTGTAAGCAAAACTGGCAAAAATGTCAGTATTTTCATTGTGTTAAACTTTTTATTTGCGCATATCGGCAATCCCTGGTGAAGATTTTTGACATGCAAGTTCGGCGCTAAGTCAATTAGCGCAATTAACAACAGAAATTATCTGATGCGTAAGTTGTTATCGTATAATTAATAAATAGAAAATTTTTACTGTCAGTAATCGGCTATAAATAACTGTGCTGGTTATGCTGATGGTTAAATTCTACACACTATCTTAAATCAGGCAAATTAATTAAAATGCCGCAAAGTAAAAAATTATAATAATAATGGGTTAAGTTAATTTGATATTTATTTATTCTGTTTATTTGATGTTTGATATATTCGAATGCAGGTTAATTTAACTTAACACAGCATAAAAAATTAAAAGGTAAATTCAACTTGATATTAACAACTACTCATTTATGGAAAAGTGGTTGTCCTGACTGGTTTTTTTGCTGATGGCAACGTTAAGCTTCACTATGCCTGATGAAAGCGGTGGGGCAGCCGCCGCCATGGTTCAGAAATCAGGCGCTCAGCGTGCCGGGCCCGCTGTTGCTATACTCGTTGAATCATTATCAATGGTAATCAACTTAGTGTAGAATGCTGTTCCCCTGAAAGAAGCTAAGTATTAACACGCTGTTTTTATTATGTTTACAGTCTGAAGCCTGGCACTCTGTCAGGGGCGAATTGACTATCATCCATGACGCCTGGGAAGGCGACAGTGAGGCTGCTCTATGAGCGAGAAGTTACAGAAAGTTTTAGCGCGTGCCGGACACGGTTCACGTCGTGAAATCGAAACCATGATCTCTGCGGGACGTGTCAGCGTCGATGGCAAGCTGGCAACACTTGGCGACCGTGTTGAGCTGGATAAAGCCCTGAAAATTCGTATTGACGGTCATGTCGTCTCTATTAATGAGTCGGCGACCGAAGTTTGCCGCGTGCTGGCGTATTACAAGCCGGAAGGTGAGCTTTGCACCCGTAATGATCCGGAAGGGCGTCCAACGGTATTTGACCGCCTGCCAAAACTGCGCGGTGCGCGCTGGATTGCAGTAGGACGTCTTGACGTGAATACCTGTGGTCTGCTGCTGTTTACCACCGACGGTGAACTGGCAAACCGCCTGATGCATCCAAGCCAGGAAGTTGAACGTGAATACGCGGTGCGCGTATTTGGCCAGATTGATGAAGATAAAATTCGTCAGCTGAGCCGTGGCGTGCAACTGGAAGATGGCCCGGCGGCATTTAAAACCATTAAGTTTGCTGGCGGAGAAGGGATTAACCAGTGGTATAACGTCACGTTAACCGAAGGACGTAACCGCGAAGTGCGTCGTCTGTGGGAAGCGGTAGGCGTACAGGTAAGTCGTCTGATCCGCGTGCGTTACGGCGATATTAACCTGCCAAAAGGTTTACCGCGTGGTGGCTGGACCGAGCTGGATCTGGCACCGACCAACTACCTGCGTGAGTTGGTGGGTCTGAAACCAGAAACCGTCAGCAAAGTACCGGTAGAGAAAGATCGTCGTCGCACCAAAGCGAACCAGATTCGTCGTGCGGTGAAGCGTCATACCCAGGTGAGTGGCAGTAATAACCGCCGTTCATCAGCGAAAGCGGCGAAGCCTGCGAGCCGTCGTCGTCCATAGGGCGTGATAGTAGCGGGCGGCTTAATGCCGTCCCGTTTCTTGTAGTCGCGGCGTTTTCGCCGCCCGTGCCAGGGGCTTGCACTCTGCCTGACATCAGCACGGGAGCCGAAAACGGCTCCTCTACAGCTTATTTTTACCAGTCAATTCCCTGCTGCGCCTGAATACCGGCATCAAAGGCATGTTTTACCGGCCGCATTTCGCTAACCGTATCCGCCCGTTCAATAATCTCACGATGACAGCCGCGCCCGGTGATAATCACGCTTTGACCGGCAGGCCGCTGTTGCAGCGCTGTCAGTACCTCGTTCAGCGGCAAATAGTCAAAACTGACCATATAAGTCAGCTCATCAAGAATCACTAAATCCAGCGACGGATCCTGCAACATGCGTTTGCCATGCTGCCATACCTGTAAACAGGCGGCGGTGTCGGTCTCGCGGTTTTGTGTATCCCAGGTAAAACCGGTCGCCATCACCTGAAATTCGACGCCATGCGGCTCCAGCAGATTGCGTTCGCCGTTAGGCCACTCGCCTTTAATAAACTGGATAACACCCACCCGTTTCTGATGGCCTACCGCGCGGGTAGCCGTACCAAAGGCTGCGGTAGTTTTCCCTTTGCCGTTACCGGTGAATACCATCAGAATGCCACGCGATTCCGTTGCCGCCGCCACGCGCGCATCGACCTGATCTTTCAGGCGCTGCTGGCGTTGTTTATGGCGATCGTCTGTGGCCATTACTCCGCCGCTCCGGCTTTGCGACCCGGCTGAGCATCATAGGTCATACCGGTTTTGCGACGGCTGTCATCACCCATTAACCACAGGTAAAGCGGCATAATATCCGCTGGTGTTTTGAGTTTGTTGGCATTCTCTTCCGGGAAAGCGCTGGCACGCATTTTGGTGCGGGTGCCGCCGGGATTAATGCAGTTAACGCGTAAATGGCGGCTGTCATATTCATCGGCCAGCACCTGCATCATGCCCTCGGTGGCGAATTTTGATACGGCATAAGCCCCCCAGCCGGAACGACCGGTGCGACCCACGCTGGAACTGGTAAAGACCAGCGATCCGCCAGCGGATTTCAGCAGCAGCGGCAGCAAGGCTTGCGTCAGGAAGAACGTCGCGTCGACATTGACCCGCATCACCTGTTGCCAGACTTCCGGCTTCTGTTCGGTCATTGGCACGATATCGCCCAGCAGCCCGGCATTGTGCAATACACCATCCAGACGCGGATAGTGCTGGCCGATCGCGTCGGCCAGTTGCTGACAGCTTTCCGGCGTGGCGTTATCGAGATCCAGCGTAAACCAGCGCGCCGGATTTTTGCCCAGCGCGGTGATTTCATCGCTGACCGACTGCAACTTCTGTGCATTGCGCCCCAACAGCACCACTTCGGCACCGTAGCGGGCATAGGTCAGAGCAGCTTCACGGCCAATGCCGTCGCTGGCTCCGGTGACCAGAATGATGCGATGGGTAAGCAGATCGAGTTTAGGTTGATAGTGCACAGCGTATTCCTCTGGCGATAATAGTGGTGCGCCGTATTAGGGTATCATCAGGCGGCGCACGCTGAATAAAGTGCTTTATGCCTGAAAAAACCGGTGAGTTCAATGTGCAAAGGGCGCAATTTAGCGGCGCTGCGTGTGAATCAGGCGACGAACTGCAACGAGTCAGCTAAACTACGGGCTGGGCCCTAATGCTATGTAAAATAAGGCGGATTGAGTGGAACTACTCTCTTATTATGGACTTTTCTTAGCCAAAACCGTGACGGTGGTGGTCGCTATCGCGGCAATCGGTATCATTATTGTCAATCTGGCACAGCGTAAGCGCGCGCAAAGTGGTCAGCTGAAAGTGACTCATCTTGGCGAACAGTATCGCGAGATGAAAGAGGACATGACGCTGGCGCAGATGAAACATCACGACCAGAAACTGTGGCATAAAGCACAGAAGAAACAAGAGAAACTGGAAACCAAAGCCGCGAAGCAGCGTGCAAAGCAGGGACTGAAAAGCGAGAGCGGAAAGTCCACGCTCTGGGTGCTGGACTTCAAGGGCAGCATGGATGCCGGAGAAGTGGCGTCGCTGCGTGAAGAGATTTCGGCGGTGATGGCGGTGGCCCGCAGCGGAGATGAAGTCTTACTGCGGCTGGAAAGTCCGGGCGGCGTGGTACACGGCTACGGTCTGGCATCTTCACAGTTGCAACGCTTGCGTCAGCAGGGCATTCGCCTGACGGTGGCGGTGGATAAAGTGGCGGCCAGCGGAGGGTATATGATGGCCTGCGTGGCCGATCGCATCGTCGCCGCGCCGTTTTCCATTATCGGCTCGATTGGGGTGGTTGCCCAGATCCCTAACTTTAATCGTCTGCTGAAGCGCAACGATATTGATGTGGAACTGCACACCGCCGGGGAATACAAACGGACGCTGACGTTGTTTGGCGAGAATACCGAGCAGGGACGTGAGAAATTCCGCGAAGATCTTAATGAAACCCATCTGCTGTTTAAGCAGTTTGTTCATGAGATGCGTCCGACGCTGGATATTGATCGTGTCGCGACCGGTGAGCACTGGTTCGGTCGTCAGGCGCTGGAGAAAGGCTTAATTGACAGCATTGGCACCAGCGACGATCTGATCATCAGCGAGATGGACAAGTTTGAGGTTATGGCCGTGCGCTATGCGCGCCGTAAGCGCATGATGGATCGTTTCACCAGCAGCGCGGCGGCCAGCGCGGAGCGCCTGCTGCTGAAAATCTGGCAGCGTGGTGACAAGCCGTTGCTGTAAGCCCGAAGGCCCGGTTCGCCGGGCCTTATGATTTCAGGTGGTACTGTGACGAGAGTTGCTGGGCGAGATATTTAAACACGTTAAACACCGTGGTGCTTTTACGGGTCGGCAGGCCTTGCTGATCAAGAAAATAATCGCCGCGAAACACCAGAATATCGCCATTCTGTTCAACCCCGGTGGCGTGCAGCCCGCTAAAATAATCCTGATGTTCTGCAATCAACGCATTGGCTTTTTTCAGTAACGCCTCACGTTCTATCGGTTGAGTATTTTCGTACATATTTTGCGCTCCTTTTTACAAATAGCGATTTCCTTCTATATTACTTGCCAGCAAAGCAGAACTGCAAACCTGCGCGGTGATTTTCCCGCTGGCGAGAATCTGCTCCCGGCTGGCGGAAAATTGCCGGAGATGCTAATTAAGTTGCGTATCAGATTTTATCAGGTACAGTGTGGGCGTTTCTGGTTCCGAGCGTAAAAAAGGGTTAATCGGTGAACCAGCAGACGCGAGAAAATTGGTAAAAGATGTCGTTAATCAGCAAGTTGGCGTTATGTTAATACGGTTGGCTGCAGGTGGACATAGCAGGGTTGAAAAGGGTTAACCTCGCTGCAATATCATTATCGCGCTGCAGGAAGTTATCGATAAGCGCCGCCACTACATTCGGAAGTTTTCATTAGGTAAAGGTAAATATGGGTAAAGCTCTCGTAATAGTTGAGTCCCCGGCAAAGGCCAAAACAATCAATAAATATCTCGGTAATGACTACGTGGTTAAGTCCAGCGTGGGTCATATACGCGATTTGCCGACCAGTGGTTCAACAGTTAAAAAGAGCGCTGACTCTACAACCAGTAAAGCGGCTCCCAAGAAAAAGGTTAAAAAAGACGAAAAAGCGGCTCTGGTGAGTCGTATGGGCGTCGACCCTTATCATGGTTGGGAAGCCAATTATCAGATTTTGCCCGGCAAAGAGAAAGTGGTCGCCGAGCTGAAATCATTAGCGGAAAATGCTGACCATATCTATCTCGCAACCGACCTTGACCGCGAAGGGGAAGCCATTGCATGGCACCTGCGGGAAGTGATCGGTGGCGATGAATCACGCTACAGCCGCGTGGTATTTAACGAAATTACCAAGAATGCGATTCGCCAGGCGTTTGAGAAGCCAGGTGAACTGAATATCGACCGCGTTAACGCGCAGCAGGCGCGTCGTTTTATGGACCGCGTTGTAGGCTATATGGTTTCTCCACTGTTGTGGAAAAAGATTGCTCGTGGGCTTTCTGCCGGTCGCGTTCAGTCAGTGGCGGTTCGTCTGGTGGTCGAGCGGGAACGCGAGATCAAAGCTTTTGTTCCGGAAGAGTATTGGGAACTGGCTGCCGATCTGACGACGCCAAAAGGCACCGATCTGCCGATGCAGGTCACGCATCAGGGCGATAAACCATTCCGTCCGGTGAACGGCGAACAGACGCAAGCTGCGGTGAGCCTGCTGGAAAAAGCGCGCTATGTGGTGGCCGATCGTGAAGATAAGCCAACCAGCAGCAAACCGGGCGCACCTTATATTACGTCAACGCTGCAACAGGCGGCGAGCACCCGTCTCGGTTTTGGCGTGAAGAAAACCATGATGATGGCGCAGCGTCTGTATGAAGCCGGTCATATCACCTATATGCGTACTGACTCTACTAACCTGAGTCAGGATGCGGTCAGCATGGTGCGCGGTTTTATTGAAAGCAGTTTTGGTGCGAAATATCTGCCGAAGGATGCCAACACTTACGCCAGCAAAGACAATTCTCAGGAAGCGCACGAAGCCATTCGTCCATCTGATGTCAGCGTGCAGGCGGAACATCTGAAAGATATGGAAGCCGATGCGCAGAAACTGTATCAGCTGATCTGGCGTCAGTTTGTCGCCTGTCAGATGATGCCAGCGCAGTACGATTCTACCACGCTGACCGTGACCGCTGCGGATTTCAAACTGAAAGCCAAAGGCCGTACGCTGCGTTTTGATGGCTGGACAAAAGTGATGCCCGCGCTGCGTAAGGGCGATGAAGACCGAACGCTGCCGCCGGTCAATGTCGGTGATGAACTCAGCCTGCAACAACTGCAACCAAGCCAGCACTTCACCAAACCGCCAGCCCGCTTCAGCGAAGCGTCGCTGGTGCGTGAGCTGGAGAAGCGTGGCATTGGCCGTCCGTCTACCTATGCCTCGATTATCTCGACCATTCAGGATCGTGGCTACGTGCGGGTCGAAAGCCGCCGTTTCTATGCAGAAAAAATGGGTGAGATTGTCACTGACCGTTTAGAAGATAATTTCCGTGAGCTGATGAATTACGACTTCACCGCGCATATGGAAAGCAGTCTCGACGAAGTGGCGAATAATCAGGCGCAGTGGAAAGGCGTGCTGGACAAGTTCTTTGGTGAATTTACCCAGCAGCTGGAACAGGCGGAAAAGGATCCTGAAGAGGGGGGCATGCAGCCTAACCAGATGGTGCTGACCTCCATCGACTGCCCAACCTGTAGCCGGGCAATGGGCATCCGTACCGCCAGCACCGGCGTGTTCCTTGGTTGTTCCGGTTATGCTTTACCGCCGAAAGAGCGCTGTAAGCAGACCATTAATCTGATTCCGGAAAATGAAGTATTGAATATTCTGGAAGGGGACGATGCGGAAACCAATGCGCTGCGTGCCCGTCGTCGTTGTCAGAAATGTGGCACGGCGATGGACAGCTATCTGATCGATCCGCAGCGTAAGCTGCACGTCTGTGGTAACAACCCAGGCTGTGATGGTTACGAGATCGAGCAGGGTGAATTCCGCATCAAAGGCTATGACGGTCCGATCGTTGAGTGCGAGAAATGTGGTTCTGAAATGCACCTGAAAATGGGACGTTTCGGTAAATATATGGCCTGTACTAACGACGACTGTAAAAACACCCGTAAGATTCTGCGCAACGGCGATGTGGCACCACCAAAAGAAGATCCGGTGCCATTACCTGAGCTGCCCTGTGAGAAGTCGGATGCTTACTTTGTGCTGCGCGATGGCGCTGCCGGTGTTTTCCTGGCGGCTAACACCTTCCCGAAATCGCGGGAAACGCGTGCGCCGTTGGTTGAGGAGCTGAAACGCTTTAAAGACCGACTGCCAGAGAAGTTAAGCTATCTGGCCGATGCGCCGGTGGCGGACGACGACGGCAACAAAACCGTGGTGCGTTTTAGCCGCAAAACGAAGCAGCAATATGTCAGCTCAGAGAAAGAGGGCAAGGCCACCGGTTGGTCAGCTTTCTTTGTCGACGGCAAATGGCAGGTAACGAAGAAGTAATCCTCGTGACGGGCGGCCAGCGCGCCGCCCGTGATTCAAAACCCCCCGCCTTATATCTAAACGCTATACATATTTCTTTAAAATGATATAGTTGTTATAGAAACAGATTTTCTCAATTCTCACTGCATTAAACCGTAAACCTCAGCGATTCCACCGCCTGAACACTCCTGCTGCGGTATTCGCCGGTCATCGGCGTGTTGCTTCAAACCTGGATGGAATCAAAATAATGAAATTGCAGCAGCTGCGTTACATCGTTGAAGTGGTTAACCATAACCTGAACGTTTCTTCAACGGCTGAAGGACTTTATACCTCGCAACCGGGAATCAGTAAGCAAGTCAGAATGTTGGAGGATGAGCTGGGCATTCAGATCTTTGCCCGTAGCGGCAAGCATCTTACCCAGGTTACCCCTGCGGGCGAGGAGATTATCCGCATTGCCCGCGAAGTTTTGTCGAAAGTTGACGCAATAAAATCTGTTGCCGGTGAGCATACCTGGCCGGATAAAGGCTCGCTGTATGTTGCCACCACCCATACGCAGGCGCGTTATGCTTTGCCGGGCGTGATCAAAGGCTTTATTGAACGCTATCCTCGCGTCTCACTGCATATGCATCAGGGGTCGCCGACGCAGATTGCTGAAGCGGTATCGAAGGGCAATGCTGATTTTGCGATTGCCACCGAAGCACTGCATTTGTATGACGATTTGATTATGCTGCCGTGCTATCACTGGAATCGCGCCATTGTCGTGACGCCCGATCATCCTTTAGCCGGGAAAAGTAAAGTTTCTATTGAGGAGCTGGCGGAGTATCCGCTGGTCACTTATACCTTCGGCTTTACCGGCCGCTCGGAGCTGGACACCGCATTTAACCGCGCGGGGCTGACGCCACGTATCGTGTTTACCGCCACCGATGCTGATGTGATTAAAACCTATGTGCGTCTGGGCCTTGGCGTTGGCGTGATTGCCAGTATGGCGGTTGATCCGGTCTCCGATCCTGACCTGGTGCGTATTGAGGCGACCGATATCTTTACCTTTAGCACCACGAAAATTGGTTTCCGTCGCAGCACCTTCCTGCGTAGCTATATGTATGACTTTATTCAGCGTTTTGCACCACATCTGACGCGCGATGTGGTGGATGCCGCGGTAGCATTACGTTCTAATGAAGATATCGAGGCGATGTTTAAAGATATTAAGCTGCCTGCTAAATAACCAGTCGGATATTTCATCCCGCTATAATCAGGCCGCGCAAGCGGCCTTTTTTATAACCTGCACGCCGATCGCAGTGGTTATGATAAGAAGTTGTTGTTCTTTTTACATAAATGAAACATGTATCACATGTTTTTCTATTGTTATTGTCTAAATGCGAAACAGGACACACTTTTCACTGGCAGGCTTTGCGTGAAGACCGGACTATTCTCATACTCCAGTTAATGCCAGAAAACAGAGCGGCTGAACAAAGGTGTTAACCCGAAGTGTTATTACTTAGTCCGCCAATACTGGAACTTTTATAAATTCATTTGAGTTAAAGTGTTATTAATATTTACAACCTGAGTCTGTTTTTAGCAGAGAGTTTTTAAATGTTTTGATAAATCGTACCAATCGCTGCGTGCAGTAAAAACCGCTGGATTTTGCGACGCAATGTGTTTAGGATTCGTCTTAAATTGTTGATTGGTGTTAACAATCGTTCTGTTGAGAGTGATTATCAAAAACTATGGCGACTAAATTAACAGTACAGCCCTTAACGGGGGAGAAAACTGCCAGACATCAGCGTCGCGGCCTTACTCGCCGTGCTTCATGGTTGGCTGTGTTTGCGGCATCAATGCTGTTTTGGGTTGGTGTTGCAGGAATGATTTTGAGCTAGTGAGGTTTTTGTAATGATGGAACAAACGCGCAGCTGTAACGCTCACCAAATGAGCAAGATGAAATCCGGTTACTGCAAAACCCGCAAGCACGCGGATGAGCTGACAATACCGACATCCTGGAATCTGAGTGAACTGCAACGCGACTTTATCGAATCATTGTTCGACAACAACAAAAAATAGCGCACAGTATTTTTTCAGCAACGTTGCTGACGATAACACTATATATGTCTTGCCACTTATTGGGGTCTGTTTTGTTGGCCCGGGCAACTTGATGCTCTGATGGTAAACATCATTTCAAACGGTAAAATCAATTCGACCCGGTTCGATTTGATTTAAGTTGTACGTATGATTGGCCGTTAAGCGGTCTGAGCGAGTGAATAATGAGTATTGCACCTGGGTTATGGATTACGACTTGTGCTTTTTCGCTGGCGGTCTGGGCCAGCGTAGCATGGGTAATAATGCATTAAATATGCATTAATTTTTAAAAAAGCGCCTCAGTAATGAATATTACTGGGGCGTTTTTAGTTTTAAACAGTGTTACTGCTGTTGTCATTTTGTGTTGTTATCAAAACGTTAACTCCGGTTTGTACTATCTTTAACACTAACCTTGTCATCAGCCGGGTTATTGTTGAAAGCAAAATAAAAAGGAGGAGTTATGTCGTTAACTTTACGCGAAATCAGCCAGGACACACTGGAAGTGAATGGTCAGCCCTACCAATTTTTTAGTCTTCCTCTCGCCGCGCAACAGCTCGGTGATATCTCCCGATTACCTAAATCCATGAAAGTTCTGCTGGAAAACATGCTGCGCTGGCAGGATGGCAACTCGGTTACTCACGATGATATTCAGGCGCTGGCGGGCTGGCTAAAAGATGCCCATGCCGACCGCGAAATCGCCTATCGCCCGGCGCGCGTACTGATGCAGGACTTTACCGGCGTGCCGGCAGTGGTCGATCTCGCGGCGATGCGCGAAGCGGTGAAGCGTCTTGGCGGCGATGTGGCGAAAGTGAATCCGTTGTCACCGGTCGATCTGGTGATTGACCACTCGGTGACCGTTGATCACTTTGGTGATGACGATGCATTTGAAGAGAATGTGCGACTGGAGATGGAGCGCAACCATGAGCGCTATGTTTTCCTGCGCTGGGGGCAAAAAGCCTTCAATAAATTCAGCGTCGTGCCACCAGGCACCGGCATCTGTCACCAGGTCAATCTTGAGTATCTGGGCAAAGCTATCTGGCACGAACAGCAAAACGGGCACGAAGTCGCTTATCCTGACACGCTGGTCGGCACCGATTCCCATACCACGATGATCAATGCGCTCGGCGTTCTGGGCTGGGGTGTTGGCGGTATTGAGGCTGAAGCGGCGATGCTGGGTCAGCCGGTATCGATGCTGATCCCTGACGTGGTCGGATTTAAACTGAGCGGCAAGCTGCGTGCCGGTATTACCGCCACTGACCTGGTACTGACGGTCACTCAGATGCTGCGTAAGCACGGGGTGGTGGGCAAGTTTGTTGAGTTTTACGGTGACGGTCTGGATGATCTGCCGCTGGCTGACCGCGCCACCATCGCCAATATGGCACCAGAATATGGCGCGACCTGCGGTTTCTTCCCGATTGATGATATTACCCTCGGTTATATGACGCTAACCGGTCGTAGCAGTGAGCAGGTGGCGTTAGTCGAAGCTTATGCCAAACAGCAGGGCATGTGGCGCAATCCCGGTGATGAGCCGGTATTTACCAGTTCGCTGGCGCTGGATATGGCGACGGTAGAAGCCAGCCTGGCAGGGCCGAAACGTCCACAGGATCGGGTGTCGCTCGGCGATGTGCCGCGCGCGTTTCAGCAGAGCAATGAGCTGGAAGTCAATCAGACGCTGAAACCACACAAAGCGGTCAGCTACAACGATCATGGTCAGCAGCGCGAATTGAAAGATGGTGCAGTAGTCATCGCCGCCATCACGTCATGTACCAATACATCGAACCCCAGTGTGCTGATGGCTGCCGGTCTGCTGGCGAAAAAAGCCGTTGAACTGGGGCTTGATCGTCAGCCATGGGTGAAAGCGTCGCTGGCACCGGGTTCGAAAGTGGTCTCAGATTATCTGGCGGTGGCGCGCTTAACGCCGTATCTGGATAAACTCGGTTTTAATCTGGTTGGTTATGGCTGTACCACCTGTATTGGTAACTCAGGGCCGCTGCCGGAAGCGATTGAAGCCGCGATTAAGCAGGGCGATCTGACCGTCGGTGCAGTACTGTCGGGCAACCGTAACTTTGAAGGGCGTATTCACCCTTATGTGAAAACCAACTGGCTGGCGTCACCGCCGCTGGTGGTGGCTTATGCACTGGCCGGTAACATGAATATCAATCTGCAAACTGACCCGCTGGGCCATGATAAAACCGGTAAACCGGTATTTCTGAACGATATCTGGCCAACACCTGAAGAGATTGCCGAAGCGGTGCAGCAAGTATCGACTGATATGTTCAATAAAGAGTATGCCGAAGTGTTTGAAGGCACGCCGGAGTGGCAGCAAATCAAAGTCAGTGAGGCGGCCACTTACGACTGGGATGAGGGATCGACTTATATTCGTCTGTCACCGTTCTTTGATGATATGGGCAAAGAACCTGCGCCAGTTAAAGACATTAAGGGCGCGCGTATTCTGGCGATGCTCGGCGATTCGGTGACCACTGACCATATTTCACCGGCTGGCAGTATCAAAGCGGAAAGCCCGGCAGGCCGCTATCTGCTTAAGCATGGCGTCGAGCGGGGGGATTTTAACTCCTATGGTTCACGTCGCGGTAATCATGAGGTGATGATGCGCGGCACCTTTGCCAATATCCGTATCCGCAACGAAATGGTGCCGGGAGTGGAAGGCGGCGTAACGCGGCACATCCCCAGCAATCAGCAGCTGGATATTTATGATGCCGCGATGCAGTATCAGCAGGAAGGGGTGCCATTGGCGATCGTTGCCGGTAAAGAGTACGGTTCCGGTTCCAGCCGTGACTGGGCAGCGAAAGGGCCGCGCCTGCAAGGCGTACGCGTGGTTATCGCCGAGTCATTTGAACGAATCCACCGCTCGAATCTGATCGGTATGGGGATTTTGCCGCTGGAGTTCCCGCAGGGGGTCACGCGTAAAACCCTGAATCTGACCGGCGACGAGCAGATTGATGTGGAAAACCTGACGCAACTGCAAGCCGGTGGTGAAGTGAAGGTCACGCTGACGCGTGTTGATGGGCGTCAGGAGATTCTGAATACCCGCTGCCGTATTGATACCGGCAATGAGCTGACCTATTACCGCAACGACGGCATTCTGCATTACGTGATTCGTAATATGCTGCGCGAGTAGTTTTCAGCACAGTCGCCTCACCCAGCTCAAAACCGACGCCCGCATGCACAATGCGGGCGTTTTTTTTCCGTTCCTCACTGTCTGGCGGCAGTCACATTGTGAAAACTGTGGTTTGTTTCTTCCATCCGCTGCGCGGTAGAAATGGCACATACAGGAAGCCGCTCAGGGAACAATAAATGGAACAGTCAATTCTGCGATTTAACCGCCAGCGCCGCGATCCGATAAGCGCCGTTTATCACCCTGGTAACGGCTATCGCGCTTATTATCCGCAGCTGATGTGCTTTAGCTGCCCGGACAGTTTCAGCCCGTTTGCGGCTGGCGGTTTTAACAGCTACAGCTACTGCGCGGGAGACCCCATCAACCGGGCGGATCCCTCTGGTCATTTCAGCTGGCAGGCCGGACTGGGTATCGGGCTGAGCGTATTCGGCATCTTTGCTGCGCTGTGGAGCGGCGGCGCGTCGCTGGTTGCTGCCGGAAGTCTCAGTGCCGCGCTGGATAGCGCGGGCACCCTCCCGCTGTTAACCGGCGCGGCAAATCTGCTGGCGGATATCAGCGGGCTGGGCAGTGCGCTGACGCAGAACGCGCACCTGTCCTCCACGCTCGGCTGGCTCTCTTTTGCCGCCGGGGTAGTATCGCTGGCAGCCGGTATTAACCTGCTATTATCTGACGCCACGGCTGCACTGCGTCAGCGACTCGGCAACATCCGGCGTATCGGGCTAAGTGGTGGCGCAGAAGCCGCCGGTCGCGAGATGGCAGCCGAACGGCAAATTTTGTCGCGTGAGCAGCGCATGGCAATCATCGACGATCCACAGGAAATGAATCACCAGGTTCATAAGCTTAACCCACACCTGATCTCCTCAAATCATACCCACGGCCGTTTCACCAGCCGTTTGCGTGCAGAGTACCACCCGGACAAATGGATTATCTGGTCAATGCTCAGGAGTCCGGACGCCCGTTTTTATATGAGTGATTTGGTGGAGTATCAATATCAACGTGTCGCCCGTGAGCAGGGCTTTTTCGGGGTGATGCCTGATCGTATTGAGCAACGCATGGTTCTCAATCCGCAAACGAAAATTATTACCGCTAATAAAGAAGGGGATGAACTTAAGCAGGTCTTTCTGACCCAAACACCGAATGGAGAATTGATGCAGCGACTAGGGAATATTTTTGGTTACCGCTTCACTTATATCGAGAAGCGAGGCAATGGTGTGGATTACATCACCCATATTGATAACGGTCTGTAGCCGCGCCAATCAATCAGGATAAGGAGGTCTTGATGAACGATAATCTGCTGGGGTTTAACCGTCAGCGACATGATCCAATAAGCGCGGTTTATCACCCCGGTAACGGCTATCGCGCTTATGATCCGCAACTGATGCGCTTTCGCTGCCCCGACAGTTTCAGCCCGTTTGCCGCTGGCGGCATAAACAGCTACGGCTACTGCGCGGGTGATCCGATCAACCGCGCCGATCCCAGCGGCCATTTTAGCTGGCAAGCCGGGCTGGGTATCGGGATGAGCGTACTGGGTATCTTTGCTGCGCTGTGGACCGGCGGCGCGTCGCTGGCGGTTACCAGTAGTCTCAGTGCCGCGCTGGATAGCGCGGGTGTCATCCCGCTGTTAACCGGTGCGGCAAGCTTGCTGGCGGATACCAGCGGGCTGGGCAGTACGCTGGTGCACAACTCACACCTTTCCTCCGCGCTTGGCTGGATCTCTTTTGCCGCCGGGGTAATCTCGTTGGGAGCCGGAATTACCCCGCTATTATCGGAAGCCACGGATGCGTTGCGTCAGCGGCTCGGCACTATCCGGCGTATCGGACTAAGTGGTGGCGCAAAAGCTGCCGGGCGCGAAATGGCATCCGAACGGCAAATTTTGTCGACTGAACAGCGGATGGCAATTATCAACGATCCGGTGATCATGACACACCACATCGATGAGGATAATCCTCATCTGATGAGCTCCGGCGGTAATATCGATTATCCCGTCACCGAATTTGAGGTGGAGTATCACCCCGATCGCTGGACAATCCGCGATATATTTCGGGTGAAAACGGAACGTTTTTTTGGCAGTGACCTGCTCGCTTATCAGTATCGGCGAATTGGTCAGCAGCAGGGATTTTACGGCATCTTACCCGACGAAATCCGGCAGCTTAATGTCAGGAATCCTCTGACGCTGCGTTTAACCGAGGGGAAAACCGGCGAAGAGTTACGACAGATCTTTCTGACGCAGACCCCGAATGGAAAACTGCTGCAGCGGCTGGGCGACAGGTTAAAATTTACTGTCTCACGCGTTGAGATTCAGCAAGCAGACTATATTTCCTGGATCGATAATGGACTTTAGTCATATACAAGGATGCACTGATGGAACAGCTCATTCTGCGCTTTAATAATCAGCGTCTTGACCCGATAAGTGGTGCTTATCATCCCGGTAACGGCTATCGCGCTTATGATCCGCAACTGATGCGCTTTCGCTGCCCGGACAGCTTCAGCCCGTTTGGCCGTGGCGGGATCAACAGCTACGGCTACTGCGCGGGTGATCCGATCAACCGGGTTGATCCCAGCGGCCATTTCAGCTGGCAAGCCGGTGTGGGTATCGGACTGAGTGTGTTGGGTATCCTTGGTGCCCTGTGGACCGGCGGCGCGTCGCTGGCGGTTACCAGTAGTCTCAGTGCCGCGCTGAATAGCGCGGGTGTCATCCCGCTGTTAACCGGTGCGGCAAGCTTGCTGGCGGATACCAGCGGGCTGGGCAGTACGCTGGTGCACAACTCGCACCTTTCCTCCGCTCTTGGCTGGATCGCTTTTGCCGCCGGGGTAATCTCGTTGGGAGCCGGAATTACCCCGCTATTATCGGAAGCCACGGATGCGTTGCGTCAGCGACTCGGCACTATCCGGCGTATCGGACTAAGTGGTGGCGCAAAAGCTGCCGGGCGCGAAATGGCGGCAGCCATGGGGGAGCGGCAGATACCGTCGTACGAAGAACGTATTGCGGCAGTTACTGGTTCTGACAAGCTGACGCATTATGTCCATGAGGACAATCCGTACCGTATCACCACCCAAAGAGTAAAAGGGCGCATTAAAACGGTGCTGGAGGCGGAGTACCACCCAAATCACTGGATTATCTGGGGAATGCGCAGAAAGCCGCAGGATCCTTTTTTTATCAGTGATTTGATTAGCTGGCAGTATGAACGCATCGCCAGAGAACAAGATTTTTATCGCGTAATACCCGACTGGATAGAGCAGAACATGGTGAGCAATCAACAGACCATCAGCTTAACTGAAGATAAATCAGGTGATGAATTAAGGGATATTTTTTTAACGCAAACCCCTAATGGAAAAGTGGTGCAGCGGCTGGCCGATCTTTATAAGTTCAGCGTAAATTATGTGGAAAGCGGGGGCAGGTACGGCAATTATTATTCATGGATCGATAAAGGTCATTAGCAGATTAAAAGCCGGGTTTCCCCGGCGGTCAGGCTTACTCTTTCGGCAGCAAATGACCCATTTTGGCTGCTTTGGTATCAAGGTAGTGGGCGTTATTAGGATTACGTCCGACGACCAGCGGCACACGCTCCACGATATTGATCCCGGCTTCGCTCAGGATCTCCACTTTACGCGGATTATTGGTGAGCAGGCGCACTTCATTGACGCCAAGTAGTTTAAACATATCAGCGCACAGGGTGAAATCGCGCTCATCCGCGGCAAAGCCCAGCTGGTGGTTGGCTTCCACCGTGTCGTAGCCTTTGTCCTGTAGCGCATAGGCGCGGATTTTATTCAGCAGGCCAATGTTGCGGCCTTCCTGACGATGATAGAGCAGTACGCCGCGGCCTTCTTCAGCAATGGTGTTCAGTGCGGTTTCCAGCTGAAAGCCGCAATCACAGCGTAAACTAAACAGCGCGTCGCCGGTCAGACACTCAGAGTGAACACGCGCAAGGACTGGATCATTATTGGCAATATCGCCAAATACCAATGCCAGATGATCGTGCCCGGTTGCCAATTCTTCAAAACCAACCATAAGGAAGTCTCCCCATGGCGTTGGCAGTTTGGCTTCTGCCACCCGTTTAAGCTGCATGTGACTCTCCGCAAACATCGCCTCAGATCCGTCTGTCACTCGCGGATCTGGCAAAATGATTCATAAAAACCTGGCTATTTTGCCATAATTGTCAGGCTCATTCTCTGAATTGCGCTAATTTAAATGCACAAAGGCACGATAAGCAACCTGATAGTTAGCTTGTTAATTTTATGTAAGAAATTATGCTTACTTAGCTTAATGCTTAACAAGGAAGAACCATGTTAGAAATTGCCAGACGTACCGCTATCGGTGCGCTGTTGTTACTGATTATGCCGCTGGCGGTATGGATTTCTGGCTGGCAGTGGCAGCCGGGAGCCAGCGGGTTATGGCTTCGGGCACTGTTCTGGATGACCGAGACCGTTACCAGTCCGTGGGGTATTCTGACCAGCACCATCCTCTGTGGCTGGTTTTTATGGTGCCTGCGTTTTCGCGCCAGGCCAGCGATCTTCCTGTTAGTCATTATGATAGCCGCAATTCTGACAGGGCAGTACACCAAGTCGTTTATTAAACAGCAGGTGCAGGAGCCTCGTCCCTATGTGCTGTGGTTAGAGCAGACCCATGGCGTCAGCGAGCAGGACTTTTATGCACTTAAGCATAAAGAGCGCGGCAAGACGGTGACCGGGCTATTAGAAAATGACACCGAGCTGCCGCCGTGGCTAAAAAAACACTGGGCATTTGAAACCGGCTTTGCTTTTCCTTCCGGGCATACCATGTTTGCCGCCAGCTGGGCGCTACTTGGCGTTGGCTTATTATGGCCGCGTCGACATATCAAAACCGTGGTATTGCTGATGGTGTGGGCCAGCGCCGTGATGGGCAGCCGCATGCTGCTCGGGATGCACTGGCCACGGGATTTGGTGGTGGCAACGCTGATCAGCTGGCTGCTGGTGACGCTGGCGTGCTGGCTGGCGCAGCGCGTGTGTGGGCCGCTGACCATTCCGCCGCAGGAGCAGCGTGAAATAGCGCAGCGTGAAGATGATGCGCCACAGTGATTGAAATTTGCCGTCCGCGCCCCCATAACCAGTTGCATAGGGTGTGGGGCCGGGGGCTTATTCCTGCAGGACCGGATGTTTTAACTGTTTAACATGCAGCATCCGATCGAATTTTTTGGCATAATTCTTTGGTTAACACCAAATTACGGGACGAAATGTGAAATATTTACTGATCTTTTTACTGGTTTTGGTGATTTTCGTCATCTCGGTGACACTGGGTGCGCATAACGATCAGGTGGTATCTTTTAATTATCTGCTGGCTGCGGGGGAGTATCGCATTTCCACGCTGCTGGCCACGCTGTTTGCCGTCGGTTTTTTGCTCGGCTGGGCGATCTGCGGCCTGTTCTGGCTACGCGTTCGCGTTGCGCTGGCAAATTCCCAGCGCAAGCTTAAACGTCTTCAGCAGCAGCTGGGCGAGGCAGACGCCGTGGTGACAACGTCACGCGTTCCTGCCGTCAAGGAATAACCCGCCATGTTGGAATTGCTGTTTCTGTTACTGCCCGTTGCTGCCGCCTATGGTTGGTACATGGGGCGCAGAAGTGCGCAACAGGATAAGCAACAGGAAGCGAGTCGACTGTCTCGCGACTACGTTACCGGCGTTAACTTCCTGCTTTCAAACCAACAGGATAAAGCCGTCGATCTGTTTCTCGATATGTTGAAAGAGGACAGCGGTACGGTGGAAGCCCACCTGACGCTCGGCAACCTGTTTCGTTCTCGCGGCGAAGTTGACCGCGCCATCCGTATTCACCAGTCATTAATGGAGAGCGCCTCACTTACTTACGATCAGCGGCTGTTAGCAATTCAGCAACTTGGCCGTGATTATATGGTGGCGGGGATGTATGACCGGGCAGAAGATATGTTTGGTCAGCTGATTGATGAGACCGACTTCCGTATTGGCGCGCTGCAACAGCTGTTACTGATCCATCAGGCAACCAGCGACTGGCACAAGGCGATTGATGTTGCCGAACGGCTGGTGAAGCTGGGCAAAGATCGTCAGAAGATGGAGATCGCCCACTTCTACTGTGAGCTGGCGCTGCAGGCGATGGCCAGCGATGATCTCGATCGCGCGATGAACCTGCTGAATAAGGCTGAAGCGGCAGATCGCCAGAGCGCCAGGGTGTCGATCATGATGGGTCGCATTCTGATGGCGCAAGGGGAAGATGCCAAAGCGGTTAAGCATCTTCAGCGGGTGATTGAGCAGGACAAAGAGCTGGTCAGCGAAACGCTGGAGATGCTGGAAACCTGTTTCCAGCGCCTGAACCAGCCGCAGGCGTGGGCTGACTACCTGAAACGCTGTGTGGAAGAAAATACCGGCGCAGCGGCTGAACTCTATCTTTCGGAGATTCTGGAACGCCATGAGGGCGCAGAGGTGGCGCAGGTGTATATCAACCGCCAGTTGCAGCGCCATCCAACCATGCGCGTGTTTCACCGTCTGATGGATTTCCACCTGCATGAAGCGGAAGACGGCAGGGCGAAAGAGAGCCTGATGGTGTTGCGGGATATGGTTGGCGAGCAGATCCGTACCAAGCCACGTTATCGCTGCCATAAGTGCGGTTTTACCGCCCATGCGCTCTACTGGCATTGTCCTTCCTGCCGTGCCTGGTCGTCGGTGAAGCCGATTCGAGGGCTGGATGGTCAGTGAACAGAGATTCCCGGTGACGGGAATTTTTTGTTACTGTCTTTAGTTACAACATACTATAAGCTGCATGATATTTGCGGTGCAAAATTTAGCCAAGTAGCAGGTGTTTGGTCGGGCAGGCGGGAGAAGGATTTTGTCATATCTGCGAGAAACTGCCCGCTTGCGCTGTAAACCCGGCCCGGCCACAGGTAGAATGCTTGCCGTTTATCCATTGCGCCATGCTGGTGCTTCACCGTCAGAGGGTTATCTCATGTCATCACCTCAAACCGTAAACGACTCGCCGATTCTGGTGGCGCTGGATTATGCCGATCGCCAGCGCGCAATGGCTTTTGTCGACCGCATCGATCCGCAGTCTTGTCGCCTGAAAATTGGCAAAGAGATGTTTACGCTGTTTGGTCCACAGCTGGTACGCGATTTACAACAGCGCGGCTTTGAAATCTTCCTCGATCTTAAATTCCACGATATTCCAAATACCGCTGCCCATGCCGTGGCGGCTGCCGCCGATCTCGGCGTCTGGATGGTTAACGTCCATGCCAGCGGTGGAAAGCGCATGATGACCGCTGCGCGAGAAGCGCTGCTGCCATTTGGTAAGGATGCCCCTTTGCTGATTGCGGTAACCGTGCTGACCAGCATGGAAGCGGGCGACCTGCGCGATATCGGTATCGATCTCTCGCCGGCTGAGCATGCCGAACGCCTGGCGCGCCTGACACGTGACTGTGGCCTGGATGGCGTCGTGTGTTCCGCCCATGAAGCAGAGCGTTTTAAAACTGCCATCGGTCAGGATTTCAAACTGGTCACGCCGGGAATTCGTCCGGCAGGCAGCGCCGCAGGCGATCAGCGTCGCATTATGACGCCGGTGGAAGCGCAGCAGGCGGGCGTTGACTATATGGTGATCGGCCGTCCGATTACGCAGTCTGACGATCCGGCGCAAACCCTGCAGAATATTCTGGCGTCGCTGAAGGAGGCATCATGAACGACGACAACAGTCGTTTAGTCTACTCTACCGATAGCGGACGTATTGAGCAGCCTAAAGAGAAAGCGGTGCGTCCGAAGGGGGACGGTGTGGTGCGTATTCAGCGTCAGACCAGCGGACGCAAGGGCAAAGGCGTTTGCCTGATTACCGGTATCGAGCTGGATGATGCTGAGCTGACCAAGCTGGCAGCCGAGCTGAAGAAGAAATGTGGCTGCGGCGGTGCCTTAAAAGAGGGCGTGATCGAGATTCAGGGCGATAAGCGCGATTTGATTAAGAGCTTACTGGAAGCGAAGGGCATGAAAGTTAAGCTGGCTGGCGGTTAATTCATTTGTCCCGGAAAAATCCCGAAAGAAAAGGCCGCGAATTTCGCGGCCTTTTTTATCATCAGATGCGCTGCGTTAAGCCAGAACAGTTTCTTATAATGGTTAGTTGAAATTACTTGCCGACCTGATGGCCAATGATACCGCCGACCGCAGCGCCACCAATGGTGCCTAAACCGCTGCCATTGGTGAGAATAGAACCACCGATGGCACCGGCACCGGCACCAATGGCGGTGTTACGATCGCGCTTAGACCAGTTTGAACAGCCACTTAAAGAAAGAACTAATGTGGCAGCCAGCATCGCGGCGGTAAAACGTTTAGCATTAATTGACATCATGACTTCTCCTTAGTTGTTTCTCACAGAGAATACCCCTCAAGTATAGTTGGAGTTCTCTGCATTTAGGTCCACGGACTGCTTATTTACGAACGTTTTACTTCCATTTCCCTGCTAAAAGCGTGAAAACGTCGTCCCCTTCTTCCCTAAAGTTCCAGTCTTACAGCACTCCAGTGCTTTATGGGTAAGAGATTTCTGGTGTTCTTTTTGCAGCAGTGGAGAGCAATTGCGGTTGGATATAGAAAGTGTGCTAACTATCACCCTATAAGCTATTGCATATCAATATTGTATCCAGATGCAAATCTTCTGGCAGGGTAAAAATTCTCAATTTTCATCAGAAAGTTTTGTGAACAGCCACTTTCTGCCGTTGATACAGCAATCCGCTCCATAGCCAGTCGGACAGGTCACACTGAAAATAGTGCTAAAGCCGTCAATGGAGATCTCTGCAATGCTGGAACAACTGAAACAACAGGTGCTGGAAGCCAATCTGGCATTGCCACGCTACGGGCTGGTGACTTTCACCTGGGGTAACGTCAGCGCCATAGATCGCAGTCGCGGGCTGGTGGTGATTAAGCCGTCAGGCGTCAGCTATGAGGTGATGACCGCCGAAGATATGGTGATAGTCGAACTGGAAAGCGGCAAAGTAGTGGAAGGCAGCAAGCGCCCCTCCTCGGATACTGATACTCACCGCGCGCTGTATCTTGCCTGGCCGGAAATTGGTGGCATCGTTCATACCCATTCGCGCCATGCGACCATCTGGGCGCAGGCTGGCAGGGATATCCCGGCGTGGGGAACCACCCATGCCGATGATTTTTATGGTGATATCCCCTGTACCCGTAAAATGCTGCAAGGCGAGATCGTCGAACGTTATGAATGGGAAACCGGACAGGTGATTATTGAAACGCTGCGCCAGCGTAATATCAGTCCGCTGGAAATCCCGGCGGTGCTGGTCAATTCACATGGGCCGTTTGCCTGGGGAAAAACGGCCGCCGATGCGGTGCACAGCGCGGTGGTGCTGGAAGAAGTCGCCTATATGGGAATTTTCAGCCAACAACTGACGCCTGAATTACCGCAAATGCAGCAGGCATTACTGGATAAACATTATTTGCGTAAGCATGGCGCCAATGCTTCATACGGCCAGAAATAAGCTTTAGCGAACGAGTATTCATGTCGGGGCGGCGTTCTCGCCGCCCGTGCCAGGGATTAGTACCCTGCATGCTCTCAGGATGAAAGCCGAAAACGGCTCCCCTGGGTTATTCCAGAAATCCCGGTGATTTTTCCTTAAACGATCAGCAATAGCCGAAACCCCGCCTCTGTTATTTAACCCCACCTGCGCACGAATTAAACGATATTTTCCGCTCTTAAACTAAAGCCATGCTTATATTTTTCCGGATACCCAACCTGCGAGAGAAAAAACTTATTTTTATGTTAAAAATCAGTCTTTAATTTAGCGCTGACTGACTCTGGATTACGCTGGAGAGGCGTAGAACGCATCTAATAATCCGAGGATCAAACAATGTCAGTAATTAATCAAGCTACCTGCAGGCTGTTCACCGAAGCCGGTCACACCACTCAGCTTGCCGCCTATTATGAGGAAGAGCGGCGCACGCTATGGATGTTACTCAAGGCAGAACCACGACCATGTTTCAACCATCTGTTGATTGAAGAGATTATGAATCTGAGTTATGCCGCGCAGAAGTCCGGTTTAGCCATTGATTTTTGGGTTACCGGTTCGCTGGTGCCGTCGATGTTTAATACCGGCGGCGACTTACGTTTCTTTGTCGAATCGATTAAAAACGGACGTCGTGAGACGCTGCGTGCGTATGCGCGTGCCTGCGTTGACTGCATCCATGCGGCAGCCAAAGGCTTCGGTACCGGTGCGGTCAGCATTGCGATGATTGAGGGCAGTGCGCTCGGTGGCGGCTTTGAAGCCGCACTGGCGCACCACTTTATTCTGGCGCAAAACAATGCGCGGATGGGGTTTCCGGAAATCGCGTTTAATCTGTTTCCGGGAATGGGCGGTTATTCTCTGGTGGCGCGTCGCGCCGGAATGCGGCTGGCCGAGGAGCTGATTTGTGAAGGGGAGTCGCATACTGCCGAATGGTTTGAACAGCGCGGGCTGACCGACCGCCTGTTTCAACCGGGCGAAGCGTATCGCTGCACCCGCACCTTTATCGATAGCTTAAAACCGAAGCTTAATGGCGTGAGGGCGATGCTGAAAGCGCGTCAGCGTGTGTTACAGCTGACGCGGGCCGAACTGATGGATATCACCGAGGATTGGGTCGATTTTGCCTTTACGCTGGAGCCGAAAGACCTGGCTTATATGGAACGGCTGGTGCAGTTGCAAAATCGTCACAGTGCGCAACTGCGTAAGGCCGGATAACTATTTTTTAGCGCTATAATGTCTAAGCCAGTGCCCGAGTTGGTCGGCGGGCATTGGTTTGGCATAATAGAATCCCTGACGCGAATCGACCCCGCTGGCAATCACAAATTGCTCTTCGGCCTCGGTTTCAATACCTTCGGCAATCACCCGCAATTCCAGCGCTTTCGCCACCGCCACAATTGCGCGTACCAGTGACTGCGACACCGGCTGGCTGTCGACCCCGCGAACAAAACTTTGATCGAGTTTGATGGCGTTTACCGGTATCCGCGCCAGCTGAGACAGTGAAGAATAGCCGGTACCAAAATCATCCAGATGCACCTCTGCTCCCAGTTGCTGAAACTGTTTCATCAGTGACAGTGCCTGTTCTTCATTATCAATCAGACAGCTCTCGGTAAGTTCAATATCAATCGGGCAACCCTCAATCCCGGCCTGTTGCAGCGCCTGTTTCAGATCGCTGTAGATGCCTTGATCGATTAATTGTCGGGCCGAGACATTGACCGCCACCCGCAGCGTAATCCCTTGCTCGCGCCAGGCAATAATCTGCGCCAGCACCGATAACATCACCCAGCGCCCGAGCGGGACTATCAGTCCCGACTCTTCAGCGTAAGCGATAAAGTCTTTCGGCGGAATCAGCCCGCGCTCGGTTGATTGCCAGCGCACCAGCGCTTCTACTGCGGTTACGTGTCCCTCGACGTCAACCTGCGGTTGGTAATGGATAACCAAATTCTGATTTTCCAGCGCTTTGCGCAGGTTAGTATCCAGCCATAAATATTCAAATACTCGCTGATTCATTTCGGCAGAAAAAACGCAGAACTTGCCGCGGCCGCTCTCTTTCGCGTTGTACATAGCGGTATCGGCATTACGAATCAGGCTTTCACGATCGTCGCCGTGCAGCAGAGCGAGGGCAATGCCAATCGAGCAGCCGGTATAGACTTCAATCAGGCCAATGCGGAATGGCTGTTTCAGGCGTTCCAGAATGCGTGATGACATGGCTTCCAGCACGGCCTGGCTGCTGTCTTCTGCCAGAATAACAAACTCATCGCCACCCAGCCGGGCCAGCGTCTGGTCTGGTTCAAGGCAGCTGAGGATTGCCAGCGACACCGCCTCTAACAACTGATCGCCAAACATATGGCCGTAAGCATCGTTAACCTTTTTGAAATTATCAAGGTCGAGATACACCACGCCAGGCTGACGGTCACCGCGCTGCTCCAGCGTCTGGCTAATCAGTTGATTAATGGCGTTACGGTTTGGCAGGCCGGTAATGGTATCGGTATTGGCCAGCAGTTGCAGGCGTTCCTGCGCGCGTCGCTCCTCGGTGATATCGGTGCCCGAGCAAATCAGAAAAATTTCGTTCTTGCCGCTGCCGCTGTGGACAAACTTATTGCGGAACAGAAACAGGCGCTGGCCTTTTTGGGTTTTGATCCAGCGTTCTACTTCGTAAGAACTGCCGTCACGGAAAAAACCGCTGATATTGCGGCGCGAAGCGGCGGCTTCCTGTTTGGTCATAAACAGTTGAAACACATTGCGGCCAATCACTTCCTGCTCTTTCAGCCCGGTGTACTCTTCACTCAGCCGGTTAAAACGCTGGATATTGCCTTGCTGATCGAGAATCACAATCACCGAATTGGCTTCAGATACCACCTGTTCAGCAAACGACAAGCCGAGCGTCAGGTCACGCGCGACCGATGAGGTATCGCCCCAGGCCGATGCGGTTCCTGCCCAGGTTGACTGGTTGATCTTGCGTCCCACCAGATGCATCGCCACCAGCGTGCCATGCAAAGCAATACTGAGGTTAATGCTGGAGGTGATCACTGTCATCGCGCGAATCAGGCTGGCCTGTGCCGGAAGAAGCGCGACGGCCATATTAATATCGGCATGCTCATTTTCGGCAAAGTTCAGCGCATCGCTGTCTGAAGTGAGATGCCAATGAGGGCTGCTGCTACCAAACAGCGTGTACAGCAATATTTGCCCTTGTTCATCGGTCATGGAAACTTCCTCCGGGGAGTGCCCTGCAGGCAGTATCTCATTATTTTAGCAACACTATTGTGCGGCATGTACCGGCATCAGCCACAAACTGAAGTTATTTTTATCAGACGATCTCTCTTGCGCTGAAAATATGCAGGAAAAGTGATGAACACGCTAAATAACAGGTTGCTATTTAAGGGCGGATTTTGAAAATCACGCGGCTGGACGATTAGCCAGCAACGACTACGCTTTTTGCTGCAATACTTAGCGGGTTGCGCCTGGCGACTGATTAACAGAACGCTTGTCGCTGACAAGGATGTAACTACTTAACATGGAAGATAATTGTGACGCTGACCATCTCTCAATCGGCGCGGATTGCGCCGCTGGCCGCCACGCCATCTGTGGTTTCTGGCTTCCGCCCAATGCTCACCAGCTTACTGAAAGCGATCTCCAATTGCTCCTCAGAACTGTTTAGCCCGCTGCCGGCGCACGATTTTCCGCGCGCCCTGGCCGAGGCAGGGCAATTGTTGGCTTTACCCGAACAGACAACCGGCGAATTTATTACGGGTATCAGAAATCGCTTAAAACTGCCGCAAGCATTGGCCCTGATGCAGGCCGAAGCAGACAGTGAATCGTTTGAAAGCCTGTATCGCTGGTTACCCGCTATACCCCAGCCGCTGCTCAGTGTCGATCGGCAACGCCAGCTGATCGGCCTGGCGCTGGGAGTGCCGCCAGATCGGTTCGAACGGGAGAATCTCATTGCCAGGCTGGAACGGTCGTTACCGGCGCTGAATAACCTGCTGGTCGATGAAATCAATAGGGCGACGGCGGAGAGCAGAGCTGGCACCGCCGGAAAAATGCTGCCTGAGTTATTACGGCTAAAAGTTGTCAATGAAACGCTGCAAGGTTTCCATCCTTTATTACCGACGATAGTCTGGGCGGTACAGCTATTGTGGCAAATCCGTCAGCAGGGCATGGTAAAGGCGCTGGATGGAGAATTAAAAATGCATTTACACCAGTGGCTCACGGCGCTGGACGGTAGGCGGGCCAGCCCGGAAACCGCCAGGTTGCCGCTGTCGGACAAAAGTCTCTGGCACTGTATCGATCGCTGGGTAGAACAGCGGCTAAACGATCTGCGCGGCAGTGACGGTGCGCAACCGCTAGTGGAAGCGGCCCGCAGTGCGACAGTGGCACACCCTGAAGTTCGCCCCTCATCCGTCGGTGTGTTACTGCCCTTAACCGCCAGGCCGGCATTTAGTCTCTCTGCCGAAGGCTGGCGCCACAACAGTGTGCTGAACAGCCCGGCCGAACAAAGCGCCAGTCTGTTGATGAAAGTCCGCACCTGTTACGAGCTGCTGAAGCGGGAGATGCAGCCGGCTAATTTTGCCGTCGCCTGTGCTGTGCGCAGTGAGAACAGCACCATGGTACAACCCGACTTTCGTGCGGTGCAGTTTAGTCGCTCGCTGGTGAGGGATCCCGCGGGCGAACTGCATTCACGTCTGCAACTTGAAAGCGGGGAGTTGCCGTTTTCTCTTTCCGGCGCGGCGATTTCGGGCGAGCAGAGGCGGCCGCTGGCGACGGATCCGCTCGCCGAAGCCGGTGACAGGTTGATGTCATTCCCGGACAGTGAAATGAGTTTGCCGGAGCAAGAACGGCAGCGGCTGGTGTTTTCGGTGCTGAACCGCAGCCTCGATCTGCTGAGTTCCCCACTGCGCTTTAGCGGGCAACCGCTGAAAGTGGAGCCGGTCGCTGTGGCACCATTAAACAATTCCAGGACCGGGGAAAAGCCTTATGATTCGCTGTTAATGCGTCCTGGAGAAATGCAGGTGGAGATGCCACTCAGCCGGGGATTATTTAATCATTTACTCCACAGAGGCATTCAGCAGAGAGAATCGGTGTATCCCTCCTCCGCAGAGCCGGTTTCTGCATGGCCATTTGCTGGGGTACAAGGCAGTCCGGTTAAGCCTTCATCAGCAATCTTACTTCCGCAACAGGGGGTCGCCGGCGCAGTTCCACTTGAGGCATTTATTGACTCAATGCATTTCAAATACCCGCAGCAACTGGACCAATCTCCAAAAGTAACGATGTCGATAAATCAGACAGCAGACGTCATGGATAAAGAGATGACATTAGAAGCCGCGCTGAGTCTGATGCAGGAAACGGAAAGTGGCATGAAGTTATCGCTGAATCCAAATCCTGAATGGAGTCACTCCTTCAATATTGATGTGAGAGATTTTATTTTAGGAAAGTTTGTCAATAATTTCGATATGAATAAACCAATGGAGTGGGATAGCCCGGATAATATGCAGGCAGCCTGGTTAATAGGAAAAGGTCTGGCAAATAAGGGAATTGAGCAAGTTGTCGATATTATCAATAAGATGACCTCGCCAGTCTGGGATGTCAATGAGTGGATAAAAACGAAAATTAATTTCGTGCTGCAGCAGCATGGTGTTGATACCCATAAATTTAATGAGAATACTACCGTGTTAGCGGGGGTATTACTGCCATCCAATCACGGTGTCTACCATATGCCTATGCTGCATCCAGGGTTTGATGGTAGCTGGCAGCAGGTGGGGAAATATACGCTGCGAGATATTTTCACCCGCGAGTATTTACGCAAAGATCACCAGTTTAATCAAGGAAGCCTGGTGTTAAAGTTTCCGGTTGAAATAAGCCAGGCATTGCAGAATGAAATTAAGACATCAAACTTACAATCAGATTATATCAATGAACTTGGTCAAGCTCTCTCTGAAGGTGATGTGAAAGTTGGTATGCTGATGCTATTCAGAACCGTACTGGAGAAAACAGTTGATAATTTTTTAAAATCTAATTCTGTTAAAAATGTCCCGATAAATGTCGATACTCTGAGGGCATCAGCTGCACGGGGGGATTTTTATCAGCTGGAGTGGAATGGCTGCAAGATGCACAATCTGGTATTTATTCCTGCGGAAAATGAAAGTCAGGGCATTATTGTATCGATATGGGATGATAAAGGTTGGGTAGTTTCAATAGACCCCCTGAGTACCATCTCATTTTATGGTGATGGCGAGGCAAAGAAGATGCTGGAAGTTATCAATAAAAGTATCTCAATTGCTATACGGGTTAACTCAAATGCTGCCAATATTATTGATAATCAGCTTGAAATAAATCCATCCGGAAAGTATGTCGTTGAGTTTCAAGGGAAGGTCTTTATTAAGAAGTACTGGGAGATGCCTGTTGCAGAAAGATCAATAATGAGGCTGAAGAAAAGCGAATGGATAGAAAAGGATTTGTTAACTAATTTTGTGGCGGTGCTTAAAGCAGATATGAATTATCTGGTCAAGTCACCGGGGGAATATGCACGTGACACGGCGATAGAGGTGCTCAATACCATCGGTACTCTTATCGGCCTGTTTTCCATTCCCGTAGCCATTACCACTTCGACCGGTACTGGTTATATGGCGACTAAACTGTTCACTTCGGTTACCAGCTGGAAGAGCAGTTTAGCAGCGGCGTCGACGTTCTCTATATTTCCTGGTCTGGTGAAAGCTAAAACGGCTGATCGGCCAGATGATGTGGCAAAAGCCTATACTGATGTTTTATTAAGCCTGATGGGAGAAGGCGCTGGCCAGTTGATGAGTGAATATGGCCTCAGGCTGTTCATTGGCCTCTTCAGACAGGGTAACAAATTCGTGAAAATTACGTTAAACCAGCTGCCGGGTGCCGTGGTTTCTCGCATATTGCATCATAAGAATAGTTTCTTTTCACACTACAGAAATGACATATTACATATTCCAGAATTATTGTCTGCCAGTCCGAGAGTCGGTGAGCAGTATAATTTACCCTTTATTGATATCAAAGCACCCGCACCGGTAAGAGAAGTTGCGGGCGAACTTAACAATTTCACTAATTTTCTCAAGGCGCAGGCCGCGAAGATGCCTAATATAATGGATTTATTTAACGACCCTGCCAAAATGCCGGAAATCGTCTACCTTTACTTTCAAAACAAAGGTTTTCAGGTGTTATTTGGTGGTGTGGCGCGCTGGAGCAGTCTTATTGATCCCAGTCCGGTAGTTCACTATATTGTACGGCTCAAGTCGGCAACCCCTGATATTAGCTCGGGCTTCTCAGAAACCGAAGATATTATTATTGATTTTAGCCGTGGGCGAGTTGCTCAGCACGAGGCGAAAGGTGAAGTGCTCAGTGGCGAAGAAAAATGGCTGAATACCTTTGAAAATTTGCCGCATAATAAAGATAAGGCTATTAGTGTTGAATGGTTTGATAATCCCCAGCTAGCGATTGATAAATATAAAAAAATGGCAAAAAGTAACCGAATGAATATTGTCCACTTTACTGAAGTCATGGAAGTCAGGCCGGAGTGGTATACCTATGCGCTGAAGCGTAGAGCGTTGCTCGATATTGAGACCCAGCAAGCAGTCATGCTGGAGGAAATTTATAAAATAGAAAATGAAATAGCGTTGCCTGATTTAAATGATTTACGCCGGGATACGTTAAGTCTGAAGCTTGGCGTGCTTTTCACGCAAGGCACGCTGCCAGCATTTGATGCATTGAGTAAAAAAGTAAATATTTTATTAACTAAACCGATCGGTAAACAGGTTGTGGCTTTACCAGAAGGGAATTATTTGTTGATCAGTACTGAATTGCGTGGTTTGAGTAGTGATAACCATGGCAATGTCACCATGATCAATTTTTCTGAACCGGCTTCACTATTACTGAGTGACCAGACTTATGCCTATCCACCTGGCGAAATCGTTGAAGCGGGGCAGGCGGCCGTCAACAGTAGTTTATATGCATCCCGAATCGATGAACTGATAATGTATCAGGAACCTGATACGCAGATCTCCTTGCCGAAAAAGCGTTATGCCGGGTTGAAAAAAAGCTCTGAATGGCTCGGGCAGCGCAGTAATGACTTTCGCGTTCCGCTGATTATCGCCGTCAATCAGCCGTTAAACGGTGGGGCGGAAGCAGGAAAGTCTCATTCGGTCAGTAACACCATTTCTGCTGAGGATATTGGGTTTGTGATGGCACCGGATAATTTAAACAGTGCGATAGCGGATATTTTGCTGACGCTACGAAAAACGCCGATACCGGTCAGATCCTTATTAATTGAAGATTCAGTATCATTACAGAAAACCCTAAAACTGGCAGACAGCTATGCTTTCTTTCCCGGGGATGACAGTGCTCTGCAGGCGTTTAAGGGGTATGAGCAGCAACCCTGGATGCCGATTATCAACCTACAGGCCAGTTGCCAGTTTATCCCTGAGGCTACGGCGCAATTATTGCGGCAACAGACCCGACGCGATAACTACCGCGATTTTATCGGTGATGAATTCAAGCCGGTGACCAGCCTCAACGATATTCTTGACGCGGAAGCCGGGGCGCGTATCGCTATTTTTGCTCTCGGGGTTGGGCCGGGCAAACCACCGATGTCACATGCCATGATGATGGTAAGTGATGGGGCGGCCATCGGTGCAAATAATCAGGTTATTGGTGGGCAGGAGAGCTGGGAAAAAATCTGGCTGGGTACGCTTAACTGGATTCAGGATGAAAAACTGGGTTTTGTGCTGGACGTCAACGGGCAAAAACTTAGCCTTGCCATTCAGCAATCACCGAGTCAGTTAACCCCAACTGAGCCTGAAAGCAAACCCGTCATTAACCTGAATACCCAGCGAGCGCTGGAACTTGCCCAGTATTATACCTCACGGCCAACGATCCGACAGGAGAAAAACAGCGGAACGGACGAGTTATCATGGGTGTCGATTATCAGGTTGTACGAGCAGGTTGGTGCGATTAACCCGTCAAGATTGCGGGAGCTATTGGATAATACTCGCCCCGACGAATATCAGGCATTTCTTGGTCATGCGCCGCAGATGGCAAGAAGTTTACAGGAATTAGTCAATGCTCCTGCCGGTTCCCTGCTGGTATTGACCGAAAAGCCGCCAGGTCGCGCAGACGGTAAGCATGAAATGGTTCATGCCATGATGATCAGCAGTGACGGCAAAGCGCTTGGCAACAATAACCAAATCATCGGGCAGCAACCGGGCTGGCAGACGGTTAACCTGACTTCGCTGGAATATGACGCGGATACCCGCTTTGGGCTGGTGCTGTTGGTGGGGGAGCGACGATTCAACGGCATTATTTGTCCGCCTGCCGGAGTGATTTAGACAGAGATAAAGCCCCCTCTGGCAGAGGGGGCTGACAATTAGCAAGGGCACTTACCCAGTTTTCCGCCTTTGCTGGGGAAACGCGCTTCCAGGCAATAACGGTGAAAGTCGCGTTCACTCATGGGAGACGACAGTGGATGATGTGCCTGCATATGGCGCAGATAATTTTGATAATCCTGTACGCCGACCATTAAACGAAAGCTTTGTGCCAGTCGTTTGAAAATCAGCCGCAGCGTTAATCGCTGCGGTGAATCTTCTGCCACATGTAACGGATGGCAACAAATGAGCCGGGGAACGCCGCTTAGCGCCCGGCGTGCATGGATAGCATCAGACACGATGTCCCTCCTTACGCAGTGAAATCTCCGCTTCGTGGGTGGTCGGTACGCTGCTGTTCAGCGCCCGGCGAATCACAAAGAAAGCAGAAACCAGCATGGTGACGGCCACCAGCATAAAGAAGGCACACAACACGGCGTTAATCTGATTGCTCAGCACGATGGTCTGCATATCCGCCACGGTTTTGGCTGGCGCAATCATCACGCCATCCTCAATGCCTTTGGAGAATTTCTTCGCCTGTGCGAGGAAACCAATACTGGGTTTTTCATGGAAAATTTTCTGCCAGCCAGCGGTCATCGAGGTGATAAACAGCCAGATGGTCGGCAGAATGGTTACCCAGGCGTAGCGCTGTTTCTTCATTTTAAACAGAACGACCGTGCCGAGGATCAGCGCCATTGACGCCAGCATCTGGTTACCGATACCAAACAGCGGCCACAGGGTGTTGATACCGCCGAGTGGGTCGACCACGCCCTGATAGACAAAGAAACCCCAGCCCGCCACCGCCACGGTGGTTCCTGAGAGGTTGCCCAGCCACGAACGGTTATTCGCCAGTGACGGCACGACGGTACCGACCAAATCCTGCACCATAAAACGACAGGCGCGGGTACCGGCATCGACCGCCGTCAGGATAAACAGCGCTTCAAACAGAATGGCAAAGTGATACCAGAAGGCCATCATCGCGCGGCTGTTAAATACCTCGGTAATGATATGTGCCATACCGACAGCAAAGGTCGGAGCCCCCCCGGCGCGCGACAGAACGCTGCTTTCGCCGACGTCGCGGGCAATGCCGCTCAACATTTCCGGCGTGACCACAAAGCCCCAGCTGTTGATCACCTGCGAGGCACTTTCCACTGTGGTACCGATCAGTGCTGCCGGTGAGTTCATCGCGAAGTAGACGCCCGGATCGATAACGGATGCGCAAATCAGCGCCATAATGGCGACAAACGACTCCATCAGCATCGCGCCATAACCGATAAAGCGGATATGGCTTTCACGTTCCACCAGTTTCGGTGTGGTGCCGCTGGAGACCAGCGCGTGGAAACCGGAGATCGCGCCACAGGCAATGGTAATAAACAGGAACGGGAACAGCGCGCCGGAGAACACCGGGCCGCTGCCGTCGATAAAGCGCGAGACCGCAGGCATCTTCATTTCCGGCATGGCAAACACAATGCCGACGGCCAGGCCGACAATGACGCCAATTTTAAGGAATGTCGACAGATAGTCACGCGGAGCCAGCAGCAGCCACACCGGTAATACCGAGGCGATAAAACCGTAGATCACCAATACCCAGGTGAGTGACGTGCCTTTCAGGGTAAAGAACGGCCCCCAGTAAGGATGCTGTGCGATATCACCGCCGTAGATAATCGCCGCCATCATCAGCACGAAACCGATAATCGACACTTCAGCAATTTTACCCGGCCGCAGGAAGCGCATATAAACGCCCATAAACAGTGCGATGGGAATGGTTGCCGCAATGGTAAACAGCCCCCACGGACTGTCGGCCAGCGCTTTTACCACCACCAGCGCCAGCGCCGAGAGGATAATAATCATCACGCCGAGCGCGCCGAGCATGGTGATGACCCCGGCAAACGCCCCCAGTTCCTGCTTCGCCATTTCCCCCAGCGAACGGCCGTCACGACGGGTAGAGATAAACAGGATCAGGAAATCCTGTACCGCGCCCGCCAGCATTACGCCGACCAGAATCCAGATGGTGCCCGGCAGGAAACCCATTTGTGCGGCGAGGATCGGCCCGACCAGCGGACCGGCGCCGGCGATGGCGGCAAAGTGATGGCCAAACAGCACCCATTTATTGGTCGGCACATAATCCAGCCCGTCATTTAAGCGTTCGGCAGGGGTGCGGCGACGATCGTCAAGCTCGAAAATATTACGGGCAATAAACAGACTGTAAAAGCGGTAGGCAATGCTGTAACAGGCAACGGCGGCGATTACCAGCCAGACGGCATTTACATGCTCGCCGCGGCTGATAGCCAGCATGCCAAAAGCAAAGGCACCAATTAACGCCACCACTAACCAGATAACTCCGGTTTTGACGTTTTTCATTACACAACTCCTTGTTGAGTCCAGAGGGAAAGGATCAGGCTAAGCAACAAGTTAAAAGTAATGTAATGATTTGTTAATGAAAGTGAATCGGGGTAAAAGTGTGAGCTGAAGCGAAAGTAATTATTCAGGCGGGAAGATGTAGGGGAGCCGTTTTCGGCTCCCGTACTGATGGCATACGGGGGGTTAACCCTCGGCACGGGCGGCAAGAACGCCGCCCCTAAGGGATAAACCTTACGCCACCCTTATAATGAAAACGACGGCTTAAGCTGCCGGACGGGCGACAACGCTGCGTGTTTCCATACGAACTTCGGCGATGGTGACATCAATCACATCCGTCACGCGATAAACCACTTCGCCCTTAATCTGCACGGTACCGCTTTCCTGGCTACACACCATTTCATCACGTACCGCATGCAGGAACGGTGCAGGAATAAAGGCAACTGCGCCGATATCCAGCAGACGTACGCGCATACCGCCGCGCGAGATATCAATAATCTCGGCGCTGAAACGGGTGTCGGTGCCAGCCGATTTCTCAAGGTAACGCGAGTAGAGCCAGTCACCGACATCACGTTCGGCCATGCGGTTCTGACGACGACGTTCACCCATTTTCACCGTCACATCATCAACCGGGCGCACAATCTCTTCGCCCTTGATAATCGCTTTCAGCAGGCGATGGTTGATCATATCGCCGAACTTACGGATCGGTGAGGTCCAGGTGGCATAAGCTTCCAGACCAAGGCCAAAGTGCGGACCTGGCTCGGTGCTGATCTCAGCAAACGACTGGAAACGACGGATACGGCTGTCGAGGAACTGAGTCGGATGCGAATCCAGCTCACGGCGCAGCGCACGGAAACCTTCCAGCGTGATAATCGCGGCCGGATCAACGGTAACGCCATTAGCCGCCAGAATAGCCGCTGCCTGTTCAGCATTGGTGCTGTCAAAACCGAGGTGGACGTTATACACGCCAAAGCCCAGTTTCTCACGCAGTACCACGGCAGCACAGATATTGGCGGTGATCATCGCTTCTTCGACAATGCGGTTAGCAATGCGGCGTGGTTCGGCGATGATATCGAGAACTTCGCCTTTTTCACCCAGCAGGAAGCGGTAGTCAGGACGGTCTTTAAAGACCAGCGCATGATTCTGACGCCATTCGCCACGTGCCAGGCACAGACGGTGCAACAGACGGATCTGATTGGCAATCGCCTCAGATTCAGGCTGCCATTCACCGCTATTCTCCAGCCAGTCAGAAACGTTGTCGTAAACCAGTTTGGCTTTCGACTCAATCCAGGCGGCAAAGAAGTGAATGTCATCAGACAGAGTACCGTCTGCGGCAACGGTGACGCGGCAAGCCAACACCGGACGACGTTCGTTCGGGCGCAGCGAACAGATATCATCCGACAGCTGACGCGGCAGCATCGGGATATTGAAGCCCGGCAGATAGTTGGTGAATGCACGTTCCGCGGCGATGGCATCCAGCTTGCTGCCCGGTTGCACATACGCGGTGGGATCGGCAATGGCGATGGTCAGGCGCAGTGCGCCATCGGCTGCTTCTTCGACATACAGCGCATCGTCCATATCTTCGGTGCTGGCGCTGTCGATAGTGACAAACTCCAGCGCGGTCAGATCGTCGCGCTCCAGCTGCTCGTCGAGCATCTCGGTCGGTGCCGCGACATCCGGCGCTTCACGCTCAAGGTTGTGGCGCGACAGTGTTACCCACCACGGAGCCAGATGGTCATCAGCGGTGGTGATAAAATGGGTCAGCTCAGCGTAAAAGCTGCGGTCGCCTTTCAGCGGATGGCGACGCATTTCAGCTACCGCCCAGTCACCGGCCTGGAAATCGTGCTGCACATGACGATCCGGGCGACACGGGATAGCGTCTTTTAACAGTGGATGATCGGGAACAATCGATAAGCGATCGTCTTTTCTTTGCACGCGTCCAACGAAGCGCGTCAGGAAAGGCTCTACCAGTTTTTCCGGCTCGGCAATTTCACGATCCTTGTCAGTCTGCACCACAGCGATGATACGGTCACCGTGCATCACTTTCTTCATCTGCGGTGGCGGAATGAAGTAGCTTTTCTGTGCATCGACTTCTAAAAAGCCGAATCCTTTTTCAGTGCCTTTAACCACACCCTCAACACGCGGCGTCTGGGAGTGGAGCTTCTCTTTAAGCTGCGCGAGCAGCGGGTTATCCTGGAACATAATAAGTTATTTTCGTGGCCTAAGAGCGGCTGACAGTTTTACGCGATTAACCGTCTGCGGGCAAGGGTCAATTGAGCTTTTCAGAGCAGGTCAGGCAAGCCTGACCTGCTGCTGTGGCCGCCAGAATGCGGGTCAGGCGATACGTTGACTGGCAACGACCGGTGACAGCGATATTTTCACCGGCACGGATTTTGAGGTCGGTGTACCGCTGCCATCGCCAAAGCTGGAGAGCGGAACCAGCGGGTTCGTTTCCGGATAATAAGCCGCCAGGTTACCGCGTGGAATGGCGTAAGGCACCAGTTTGAAACCGCTTACTTTACGGATGATACCGTCGTTCCACAGCGTTTCAATATCGACATTTTCACCTGCCTGCAGGCCCAGTTCCGCCATATCATCCGGGTGGATAAACAGCACTTCACGCTGGCCATACACACCCCGATAGCGGTCATCGAGGCCGTAAATGGTGGTGTTGTACTGGTCATGGGAACGCAGGGTTTGCAGGGTAAACGGCACCTTAGTGTCGCCCAGCTGCGGGAACAGCGAGTCGGGCAGGGCTGCGGCACTAAACTGGGCTTTATTATTCAGGGTATTAAAGCGCAGTTCGGCAGCGGCGTTACCCAGCCAGAAGCCACCCGGCAGTTCACACTGCTGGTTGAAATCTTTAAAGCCTGGAATGGTGGCGGCGATATGATCGCGAATCAGGTCATAATTACCTGCCAGCGCCAGCCAGTCGAGTTTTTCACTGCCCAGTACTGCATTGGCGATACCGGCGACAATCCAGGTCTCAGATCGCTGAGTATCGGCAATCGGTTTACCGACGCCTTCCGAGGCGTGAACCATGCTGAAAGAGTCTTCAACGGTAATAAACTGCGGGCCGCTGGCCTGAATATCCTGCTCGGTGCGGCCGAGGGTCGGCAGAATCAATGCATCCTGTTTGCCCGGAACCAGGTGGCTGCGGTTGAGCTTGGTACTGATCTGCACCGTCAGCTCACAACGGCTGAGAGCTTCTTCGGTGCGCGGGCTGTCAGGTGCCGCCGCAGCGAGGTTACCGCCGAGGGCGATCAGCACTTTAATTTCATCGCGCAGCATCGCTTCCAGCGCTTCAACGGTGTTGTGACCAATATTGCGCGGGGGTTCGAAACCAAAATGGTTTGCCATGCTGTCGAGGAACGCCTTGGTCGGTTTCTCATCGATACCCATGGTGCGGTTACCCTGCACGTTACTGTGGCCACGCACCGGACACAGGCCCGCGCCTGGTTTACCCAGCTGACCAAACAGCAGTTGCAGGTTAACGATTTCACGCACGGTATCAACCGAGTGTTTATGCTGGGTGATACCCATCGCCCAGGTGCAAATAACGCGCTCTGCGCTCTGATAGATCGCCGCCGCCTCACGAATCTGCTGCTCAGTCAGACCGGACTGCTGTTCAATCTGCGCCCATTCAGTAGCGGCAACCTGTGCCAGATACGCGTCAACACCTTCGGTATTGGCCTGGATAAAGGCTTCATCAAACAGACCTTTTTCACCGGCAGCGATGCGCGCCTGGTGGGTTTCGCTTAACACCTTCACCATACCACGCACCGCCGCCATATCGCCGCCAAGGTTTGGCTGGTAATAGGTAGAACTGATGGTGCCCGCTTTCGAGGTCACCACTTCCAGCGGTTTTTGCGGATCGGCAAAACGCTCCAGCCCACGCTCACGCAGGGTGTTAAAGGTGACAATTTTAGCGCCGTGATCGGCAGCGTGACGCAGGCTGTGCAGCATGCGTGGGTGGTTGGTGCCCGGATTCTGACCAAAAACAAAAATCGCGTTGGCCTGGTCGAAATCGTCCAGACGGATAGTGCCTTTACCCACGCCGATACTGCGCTTCAGGCCGGTACCGCTGGCTTCGTGGCACATATTGGAGCAGTCAGGGAAGTTATTGGTGCCGAACATGCGGCCAAACAGCTGATACAACCACGAGGCTTCGTTGCTGGCACGACCGGAGGTATACAGTTCCAGCTGATCAGGGTTGTCCATTGCCTGCAAATGGCGGGCGATTAACGCAAAGGCGTCATCCCAGCCGATCGGTTCATAGTGATCGGTGGCGCGGTTATAGCGCAACGGTTGAGTCAGGCGACCCTGGTATTCCAGGAAATAATCGCTTTGCTGGTAGAGCGCAGACACACTGTGCGCGGCGAAGAATTCGGCATCAACGAAACGGCGCGTCGCTTCCCAGGTCACCGCTTTGGCACCGTTTTCGCAAAAACTGAAGGTGCTTTTATTGTCATCGCCCCAGGCGCAGCCCGGACAGTCAAAGCCTTTCGCTTTGTTCATGCGCATCAGGTTGCGCATATTTTTCAGTACTTGTTTGCTGTCGAAAACGAAACGGGTGGTCGCTTCCAGTGAACCCCAGCCGCCAGCCGCGGCACGATAGGGCTTAATCTCTGATTTAAATTTCATAATGAATGCAGGCTTTTATGTTTATGAGTTGTTAGAAAAGTATTGCTTCTTATGGCGGGAAAGTTTGCGACTCACTCTGATTTTTGTCTAATTGATTGACTTAATGGTGCGATAGCTGCGGTTTATCGCGCAGCGGCAAAAACTGTGATACTGGTCAAATTTTACTGGCGATTAAATCATCAATTCAGCGTGTTTATTAATTTGTTGGCTAATAATGAATCTTTAACAGGCTAACACAGGGGCGGATTATGAAAGATTTTGGCAGTAAAGTTCACGCCTTCGGGAAAGCGCTGATGATGCCGATTTCGGTAATTGCCGCCGCCGGGATATTTTTAGGCGTGGCCGCCGCGATGCAAAATCCGGCGATTACCGGCGAAGCCTTTGCCCAACTGAAAACACCGCAGTTGATTATCGGATTTATTCGTCAGATTGCGGCGGCGCTGTTTGCTAATTTGCCGCTGTTTTTTGCTGTCGCCAGCGCTATCGGGCTGGCAAAGGCGGAGAAACCGACCGCCGCGTTTGCTGCGGTGATTGGCTTTATCGCCATGCATGTCGGCGTCAGTGCGACGCTGGCAGCGAAAGGGTTGACGGCGGCGACCACCACCGCTGACGCGTTGCAGAAAGCCGGTATGGATCAGACCACGGCGATGATGACGTCTGCCGAATATATCCCGATGCTCGGCATTTTTACTTACAATATGAGCGTACTCGGCGGGGTGATTGCCGGTCTGATCACCGTGGCGCTGCATAACCGTTTCTATACTCAGCAACTGCCGACGGCGATCAGCTTCTTTGGCGGGCGACGTTTTGTGCCGATCGTCACGGTAGTGGTCTTGCCGCTGGTCGGTGTGCTGCTGGCAACCCTCTGGCCAGCCATTGGCGCGGGCATCGCCTGGGTCGGCGAACTGATTGGCAAAAGCGGCCAGTACGGTGCGTTTCTGTATGGCACCTTTGAGCGCATTCTGATCCCCACCGGGCTGCACCATATACTTAATGAAACCGTGCGCTTTACGCCGATTGGCGGCATTGCCACCGTTGATAACCAGAGTATTGTCGGCGCGCTGAATATCTTTAATGCGGCGCTGACGCATCCCGGATCGATTCCTGATGATATCGTGCGCAGCGCCACGCGCTTTCTCGCGCAGGGTAAAATACCGGTAATGATGTTTGGTTTACCGGCGGCCGCGTTGGCGATTTACCACTGCGCGCGGCCGGAGCATAAACAGCGGGTGAAAGCGCTGGTGCTGGCGGGTGCGCTGACCTCATTTACCACCGGCATTACCGAGCCGCTGGAGTTCTGCTTTATCTTTGTCTCACCGCTGCTGTATATCCTCCATGCGTTGCTGAGCGGGCTGTCATTTATGCTGATGTCGGTGATGCAGCTGATGATTGGCAATGTGCAGGGTGGGGCGATCGACCTGGTGGTGTTTGGTATTCTTGGCGGCAGTAAAACCCAGTGGTGGTGGAGTATCGCGCTGGGCGCGGTGTATGCACCACTCTATTATTACAGCTTCCGCTTTATTATCCGACGCATGCAGGTGGAAACGCCGGGGCGTGAATCTGCAGAGGTTGACACGGCTGCACCGGTGGCCGCCGATGAGCGCACGAAAGTGATCATCAGCGGGCTGGGCGGCGAGAGCAATATAGAGGATGTCGATTGCTGCTTTACCCGTTTGCGAGTGCGGGTGAAAGATATGAAAGAAGTGGTCGATCAGACGCTGATGACCACCGGTGCCAACGGCGTTAACCGGGTTAACGAGCATGATGTGCAGGTGATTTATGGCCCGCAGGTGGAAAAAATTGCCAATGAGGTGAAAACGGCGCTGGGAATTAGCTAAAGCGCCGTCCGGCAGCGGCTCATGCCTCAGTCAGACCGATAAAGCCCATAAATGATAACGACATCAGTCCGGCGGTGATCAGGGAAATCGGTGAGCCTTTAAACGGCAGCGGAACCTTAGCCAGATCCAGTCTTTCGCGCATGGCAGCAAACAGCACCATCACCACCGAGAAGCCAACCGCGGCACTGAAACCATAGAATGCGGCTTCGAAAAAACCATGGCTGCGATTCGTACTTAACAGCGGGACCGCCAGCACGGCACAGTTGGTGGTAATTAACGGCAGGAAGATGCCCAGTAAACGGTACAGCGACGGACTGGTTTTACGGATCACCATTTCGGTGAACTGCACCACGACCGCGCTGGCGGTGATATACACCAGAATGCGCAGATACCCCATATCCAGCGGAGCCAGGATCAGATGATTGGCAACCCACGCCAGTACTGCCACTAAGGTCAGGACAAAGGTGGTTGCCAGCCCCATGCCGATGGCCATCTCAATTTTCTTCGAGGACCCCATAAACGGGCAGAGGCCGAGGAACTGCACCAGCACAAAATTGTTAACTAAAACGGTTCCAACAAACAGTAATAAGTAATCTGACATCCCGCTTTCCAGGTAAATGAAAATAATTATCTCTTACAATAATATCGTTCTCAACCTGGTGCGCACGCACGGTGCAATTCAGCCAGCGCAATAAGCGCTATTCGCAGCTGGCTGAACCTGGAGGCTTATTTTTGTTCAGGCCACGCCACCGGCGGGATGGCATTAAGGGTAGCTTTGGCAAATAACGCGCCCTGGAAATGAAAGATTCCGGCGGCTTCCAGCCACATCCACTCTTCGGCCTTCTCGACGCCAGCAGCAATTACCGCGATCTCAAGTGCCGAACAGCATTTGACGATGGCCTGCACAATTGCCTGTTTTGGGCCACTTTTATGCACATCACGAATGATGTTACGGTCAATTTTAATTCTGTCAGGCTGGAATCGCGCCAGTAATGAAAGTCCGGCAAACCCGGCACCAAAATCATTAATGGCGAAGCTGATGCCTGCGGCTTTTAACTGCTTAATCGCGGCCTGAAACTCGTCAAGGCGGGAGATAACTTCATTTTCCGTAACTTCCACCACGATCTGTTCCGGCACCAGCTGGTTGGCGTTTATCTCGCGCAGCAGGAAATCCACTGCTTCAGGAATGACTACCAGCGACATCGGTAACAGGTTGACGGACAGAGTTTGCTGGTGGATACCCAGCTGTTTTGCCATAGCAAAAGCCTGTTTCTTCGATTCAAGGTCGGCGCGGTAAATATCTTCCCGCGCTAACTGCGAGAAATAGTGCTGCGACGAACTGCCGTCCGCACTGCGAATCAGCGCCTCAAGCGAAACAATGCTTCGACCAAAGGGGTCGATAACCGGCTGAAAGGCAAAATGATACGGCCCGGAAGCGGGGAGGGAACACTCTGCTGTGGTTGCCGTTTCGTCGACCACAAAATCCCAGTAGTCAGCCGGCGGGATTTCAAAATAGTTTTCCCGTTCTCTGGCCTCGACAAAAGTACGCAGAAACTGCAACGCCCGATCATCATAGGTCAACTGATATTTTGTGGTTCCTTTATCAAGCACCGCCTGCAAAACCGTCGCCTGACCATATTCGCGCAGGTCAAAGAGTTCCATTCCGGCGTTACCGAAGCGGCGTGACGGTGCATAATCGCGCAGCAGCTCGACCACATTATGGTGGCGGGCATCGCGGCAGATACGCTGATAAATGGTATTAACCGCATCCTCAGGGCCTTCAAGCAGCTGAAAGAAATGGGTGCCGTTAAACAGCAAAATACCCGTGACATCAAACGCATTGTTAACTTTGTTTGCTTTATCTGCCAGCTCTGCCAGAGTAATTTCTGCAACATCATCAGAAAGGTGGCTGCGATAGAGGATTGTTGACAACATAGAGTGTTCCAGAATTTTCGCACTTGAGCCGCATACCTTACCAGAATCCAGGGCGATGTTGTCGAGAACTCTCGCAGAAATGGCGTAAAAGTGACTGAATTTGTGACGAAAAACAGGCATCTGACGCGCCGGCTGGCTGCGCTGTAAAAAATAGCGTGGCGCAATCGGTTGCCAGTTTACCGCGTCAAAGAAACGTGGGACATTTGCCGGAATGCCACTCTGACACTGTGATGCCCGCTGAGAATACGCGGTCAGCTTAATGTTTAGCTTCAGCTAAATTTAATGTAAATAATTGAAATATAAAAATAATGGATATAAAGCAACTTATTTATCTGTGCAATCTCGAACGTGAGCGTCATTTTGGTCGTGCGGCGGAGGCCAGTTTTGTCAGCCAGCCAACGCTGTCGATGCGGCTGAAAAATCTTGAGCGCGAACTGGGACTGTCACTGATCAATCGCAGCAATAACTTCGCCGGTTTTACCGCTGAAGGCGAGCGCGTGCTGGCGTGGGCGCGGGAAATTGTCTCTGTTTACCAGGGATTGAAGCTGGAAGTCGAATCACTTAAGCATGGCGTTACCGGTACGCTGCGGATTGGCGTGGTACCGCAGTGCAGCATCTCGTTGCCGCTGATGCTGAAAGCGATCAGCGACCGTTATCCGCAGCTGGATTATCGGGTGGCGGTGCTGAGCGCCGATCAACTGCTGGATGCGTTAAACAGTCATACGGTGGATGTCGGTATTGGGTTCTTTGAACTGGCCACGCTGCGCGAGCTGCATTTTCAGGCGGAACCGCTGGCGGACAACGGCGTTGAATTGCTGTACCACCCGCAACATTTTCCACAGCTTGACGACAGTGAGCCGCTGACGCTCAGCCAGATTGCGGCACTGCCGCTGTGTCTGGCGGAGCCAACCCGTTATTTTCGTCGCTACATTGACGGCCATTTCCGCGAAGCAGGCTTGCCGCTACGGGTGATTATGGAAACCACGTCGGTGTTCCAGCTGTTACAGGCAGTGCAGGTCGGTCTGGGTTGCCTGATTACGCCCGGCGGTCATTTACTACCGGCGATGACGCCGGAACTGAAAAGTCGTCAGTTGTTAATCGCGCCGATGACGCGTCACGCGGCAGTGGTGATCGCCGAGCCGGGACGCGCTACGCCGCTGGCTCAGCACTTTTTTGACGAGGTTCGTCGCTGGTTAAGTGAAGAGTCGCTCAGCCGCCCAGCGTCTGCATCAGGCGGTTATTCCAGTTAGCCAGCGCCACACTCTGAATCAGCTTAAACAGCGCGGTGGTTGAGAAACCGTTTGCCACTAACGGTTGTAAATGCGCCGCGCTGAAGCGCTCCGGTGAGCGGGTGAGCTGGGCTGCCGCCTGCATGACCGCCTGCGCGGCGGGTTGCGTCTTACTTGCCGTCAGCGCGTCATCAATACCCTGAATTAACGCTTCCCGCCACTCTCCCTGATAGCGATAAAAGCAGCTGTTGCTGCCATTAATTCGCGCACTGACCGCGCTGGCCAGCGCATCATGCTCGCTCTGTTGCTCCTGCTGCGCGTTGAGCAGCTGCGCCCAGCCGTACAGCGCTTTAGCGTCGTGCGCTAACAGCCAGGCACTGTGCTGCAATGTCTGCTGCGGCTGACAAAAGGTCAGCGCTTCCAGCTGTTCAGCACTGGCGTAGCGCAGCTCAACCGACGGCAGTTGCGGTTGCCACTCAGTTTGCTGGCTGAAGCGGGTGCTGTCGGCATCCGGCGGGGTGGTGATGCCCGGAATCCAGCGCACCGGCAGCGCCATCATTGCCTGAATCCCGGCGACCACGCGTGCCTGATAACTGACGTAACCAATCAGCTGACTGAAGGTAATAATATCCGGTTCGGTCAGGCCGACCTCTTCCAGCCGGCGCAGCGCGGCGCGGTCAATCAGCGTCGGCTGGCTGGCCAGCTGGCGTGAATATTGGGTGATTTGCGTCAGACGATTATTACTTTCCCGCGAAGAGTCTGGCCCTGGCAGCGGATTCAGTCGTGCAGCATAGTGATTACACAGGCGCTGAAGGCCGGTCACTTGCGCGACGGTCAGCGCGGTACAGAGGCGGTCATACAGGGTTAATGTATGGGTCAGCGAAGTATTCAGCGCCTCCGGTAGCAGGATCACACTAATATGACGTGCGGCCTGTAACGCGTCATGCTGGCAGTTTAATGTCGACAGCAACGTAGCGCTCGCTTGTTGCGTCAGACCCAGCAGGAAACGATCTTCCACTTCCGCGGCTTCAGGCACCAGCGGAGACTCCTGCTCAGCACCCACACTGGATTGCGTTTCGTGATACCAGTGATTGTTGCCGGAATAACGGCGTTGCTCCATGGTCATTCCTTTTCAAGTTAATTGACCCGGACGTTCGACTGGTTAAGGGAGAGAAAAATGCGGTTACGTCGGGCCTGGATGGCATAACTATCCTGGCGTAAGCCGCGGAATGCACAAAAGATTGTTGGGTGATAATTAATATCAGAAAGGTATAACAGAAAGGGAGCGGGACGATTGACGGGAACAGCAGGGCGAGGCAAGCCTCGCCCGTCGAACTTATTTCAGTTCCAGCTCGTTCATGGCAGCGATGCTGAAGCCGCCGTCAACGTGCAGAACTTCACCGGTCACACCGGCAGAGAGATCGGAGCACAGGAAGGCCGCAGAGTTACCCACGTCTTCAGTGGTCACAGTGCGACGAATCGGGGTGACCGCTTCGCAGTGGGACAGCATTTTACGGAAATCTTTGATGCCGGATGCGGCCAGCGTACGGATTGGACCGGCAGAGATGGCGTTCACACGGACGCTGTCCGGGCCCATCGCGTTCGCCATATAGCGCACGTTCGCTTCCAGAGACGCTTTAGCCAGACCCATCACGTTGTAGTTAGGGATTGCGCGCTCGGCACCCAGGTAAGACAGGGTCAGCAGGGCGGCGTTCGGGTTCAGCATCGCGCGGCACTCTTTGGCCATTGCCACGAAGCTGTATGCGCTGATGTCGTGCGCGATTTTAAAGCCTTCGCGGGTCACAGCGTTAACATAGTCGCCATCCAGCTGGTCAGCAGGCGCGAAGCCGATGGAGTGAACGAATCCATCAAATTTTGGCCAGGTTTTTGCCAGTTCAGTAAACAGCGCTTTGATGCTCTCATCTTCAGCAACGTCACAAGGCAGAACGATGTCAGAGCCCAGATCTTTAGCAAACTCCTCCACACGACCTTTCAGTTTGTCGTTTTGGTAGGTGAAAGCCAGTTCAGCGCCCTGTTTGTGCATCGCTTGCGCAATACCGTATGCGATAGAGAGTTTACTGGCAACGCCAGTAATCAGAATGCGCTTACCGGAAAGAAAACCCATAGCTGTAATCCTTATGGTCATTGTTGTTGGCGGCCGCTTTGGACAATAAATGAGCGACCGACGTGAATCGACCCGGCATTCTAGCACGAGTCTTTACACTAGCGTAGAGTCGCATGCCTGTGGCCCGTCAAGTTCTGTGGCTTAGCGATCGCGTCGCCAGGCATCGGCGGTTAATGCTTCGCCGAAATGACTGGTAATCAGTCGTTTGGTCAAATCATTCAGCGGACAGGCCAGCACCTCGGCGGTGCTGCCGCGCTCTACCACTTCACCCTGATGCATTACCATCACCTGATCGCTGATATGTTTCATCATGCCGAGGTGCTGGGTCACATAAATATAAGAGATACCGTGTTTCTCCTGCAGTTCAAGCATCAGGTTAATCAGCTGTGAGCGCATCGACATATCCAGCGACGCCAGCGCTTCATCGGCGACAATCACTTTCGGTTGCAGGATCAGCGCGCGTGCCAGACCGATACGCTGCTTCTGACCGGGAGCCAGCATATGCGGATAGTAAGCTGCATGATCGCGCAGCAAGCCAACCTGACGCAGCGTGGCAATAATGCGCTTTTCACGCGCGGCGGCGTCAAGATCGGTGTTCAGTCGTAGCGGAAAATCCAGCATCTGACCAATGCGCTTACGCGGGTTCAGTGACGTGGAGGGATCCTGAAAAATCATGCGGATGCGCTGGCTGCGATAGCCATAATCACCATACTGCAACGGATGATCGTCGATCAGCATCTCACCGGCGGTGGGCGCGATCATGCCGCTGAGCATCTTAGCCAGCGTCGATTTTCCCGAACCATTCTCGCCAATAATCGCCAGCGTCTGCTTTTCGCGCAGGGTGAAGCTGACATCTTTCACCGCCTCAACGTGCTGACGGCGAAACAATCCGGTGCGATAGCGGTAGGTTTTACTCAGGTTACGCACTTCCAGCAGCGTCTCGACCATCACTGCCCCTCCATATTGAGCGGGAAATGACAGGCATACAGATGCGATCGGGTGCCGGTCAGACGCGGCGTATCAATGCACTTTTTCTGCGCATACGGGCAGCGCGGCCCAAGTCGGCAGCCGACCGGCAGATGCTCCAGCGACGGAATGGCACCGGGCAAGGTATTCAGACGGCTTTTATGCGGCAGTGCGCGACCAAAATCGGGCATCGCGCGAATTAACGCCTGAGTATAAGGATGATGTGGAGAAGAGATCAGATCTTCGCTTTGGGCAGTTTCCACCGTCTGACCGCAGTACATCACATTAATTCGGTCAGCCCAGTGGCTCATCATTTGCAGGTCATGACTGATCAGCAGAATGGTGGTGTTATTGTTCTGATTCAGTCGCGACAGCAGGCGGAAGATTTGCGCCTGGGTGGTCGGCTCCATGGCGTTGGTCGGTTCATCTGCGATCAACAGGCGCGGCTGATTAGCCAGCGCAATGGCGATCATCACCTTCTGACACTCGCCATCGGTCAGCTCATAGGGGAAGCTGCGCATAATATCGCGGTGATCTTTGATGCCGACGCGGTGCAGCAGCTCAATGGCGCGGCGGTGACGCCAGCGAAAACGCTGATACCAGCGACCTTTATAGGTCCAGCCCGGAATCGCCTGCATAATTTGCCGGCCAATACTTTCCGACGGGTCGAGACAGGATTGCGGTTCCTGAAAAATCATCGACACGTTATGGCCGACGATACGGCGGCGCTCGCGTGGCGAAAGTTGCAGCAGATCGACATCATCAAAACGCATACGGTCGGCGGTGACGCGCCAGTTGTCTTTAGTGACGCCACAAATCGCTTTTGCAATCAGGCTTTTACCCGAGCCTGACTCGCCAACCAGCCCACGAACTTCACCGGCGCTCATGGTAATACTGACGCGATCGACCGCTTTAACCGGGCCATCGGCGGTCATAAATTCAATTGTCAGATTGCGAATATCGAGTAACGGCATTATTCCACTCCCGCTTCAATGGCGCGGCGGATACCGTCGCCCAGCAGGTTAATGATCAATACGCTAATCATAATTGCTGCGCCCGGCAGCATTACGGTCCACGGGGCAACATAGATCAGCTCCAGCGAGTCACCCAGCATCGCGCCCCATTCCGGCGAGGGCAACTGCGCGCCGAGATCGAGGAAACCGAGCGCGGCGATATCCAGTATCGCCATCGACAGTGCGCGGGTAAATTCGGTAACCAGAATCGATAAAATATTGGGCAGAATCGCGTGGCGCAGAATATTGAAACTGCTGGCACCATCAAGGCGCGCCGCAATCACGTAATCTTTTTCCAGCTCGTCATGGACCGCGCTGTAAATGGCGCGAACCAGACGCGGCAACACCGCCAGCCAGACTGCCAGCAGGGCATGTTCCAGCCGTGGCCCTAAAAATGCCACCACCACAATCGCCAGTAACAGGGAGGGAATTGACAGCAGGGTGTCGAGCACGTGGTTCATTACCGCTGAGCGCAGTCCGTGGGTTAATCCGGCCAGCACCCCAAGCACCATGGCGCACAGTGCGGCAAACACCGTGACCAGTATGGCGGAACCGACGGTCGGCGCGGCACCGCTTAACAGGCGGCTTAATACATCACGCCCTAAATCATCGGTACCAAGAAAGAAGGAGACATCGCCATAACGCGACCATGACGGCGGCAGTAACTGATAGCCAAGAAACTGTTGATCGAGACCGTAAGGTGCCAGCAGCCCGCCCAATACACACAGCAGCAGCAGGGCGATAAAGCCATAAAAGCCGATCATCGCGGTGGTATCGCGATAGAACAGCCGCCAGGTATGGCGGAATGGGCTTGGCAGACGCTTCTCTGCGTAAATATTATCGGATGGCATAGGCTGTCACTGGATAACCATTTAAGATGGTTGAGTTCTCTTCAACTATTTTATTCATATCAATGCCTTGAGTTTAAACTGCTTTTTATCACGCTTAAGGGTGGCTTAGTATGAATAGCATTAATTTGTCGCTTTTGTGTACACATTGCTTACAGATACCAAACTCAGTACAGGCGATTATCCTTCTATATCACTGTCACAAGCAAGGGAACGCAGGCAGCAATTTCACGCATGGATTACAGAAGGTTACGATTCGTGGCGTCAGTTTCTGAAATTTCTTGTGAACCTGCTTCCATTTTTCATCAGTTTCACCCGTGGTTTCTTTTACATAACGTTTGAAAATCCCTGGCGTAATCAGAAAGAGGGTTTCTTCAACTTTCGGGTTATCACTGGCACTTCAGGTTGTACAAAAAAAATGCCCCAGCATTTTCTACCTTTCGGTAAGCCAGGGCATTTTCAATAACGCAGTGATAATGCAGAATTATTACCAGTTCTGACGGGTAGGAGAAATGATCAGATCGTTTACTGTGACGTTATCCGGCTGGTTCAGCGCATAAATCACGGCATTGGCCACATCTTCTGAACTGATGGCAATCTTGTTCAGTTCCTGAGCAGCCTTGCGACCTTCAGGATCGCTGACTTTATCCGCCCAGCCGGTATTGATTACGCCCGGACTCACGGTATTGGCGCGGATGCCATGATTGACGCCAAGATCCTTACGCATGGATTCAGTCATCGCCTGAACAAAGAACTTGGTGGCGCTGTAGACACCCGCAGCGGCGTCAACCTGGTGGCCGGCTACGGAGGCCATATTCAGGATGTGGCCTGACTTCTGCTTTATCATCTGCGGCAGCACGGCGGCAATCCCGTTCAGGTAACCCTTGATATTGACGTCAACCATCTTGTTCCAGTCATCAATGGCCACGTCTTCCCAGTATGAGAACAGCATCAGACCGGCGTTGTTCACCAGAATATCAACCGAGCCATAGGTTTTCACCGCAAAGTCAGCAACGGATTTCATTGAATCCAGCTCCGCCACGCTGGCAGCATAGCCAGAAATATTATGCCCAGCCTGCTTCAGGGGCTCCACGAACGCATTAAGACGTTCGATATTTTGCGCGACCGCGACCACATTAACGTTTTTATCGAGCAGTGCTTTTACCGTGGCGGCACCAATACCTGAGGAAGCTCCTGTCACAACGGCGGTTTTGTTCTGAATGTGATTCATGTTGTATTTCTGTTTGGGCATTTTAGCTGACGCACATGTCAGCTGCGGAAGTCATGCGAATAAAAGGAAAACTTTTCCTTTATTACCCGTGGGTTAAATATCCGGCGACTGCCAGTTCGTGTCGTCTTTCACCGGAGGCAGGTAGGAAAGACGCTGCATATTCTGGTTCCACAGATTATCCGGAATGCGGTAACGGTCTTCCTTATGCGGATCGATAGCCGTCACAATCCGGTCTTCCTGACCTGACGTGATCAGGCTGATAAGATCCGGGTTCATCATTACGGTTTTACCCAGAGCAATAAATTCTGCCCACCCCGTCATGTAGGCTTCGAGGATCTGGTCTGCAGTAAAGAGGTTACCGACGCCAATCAGCGGCAGTTTGCCGTTAATACGTTGGTGCAAAAGCTGCATACGGGTCAGTGAGGTATCTGCACCGCGACGAGCATTCTTGTAGAAGTCCCACAGCGAAACGTGCAGATACTGCAGGGGTTTCTGTACCAGTGCATCAATCAGGGCAAAAGTGTCTTTCATCGTCAGACCATGCGCACCCGGTTCTTCCGGAGAGAAACGATAACCGACGATAAATTTTTCGCTGGCATACTTTTGCTTCACTTCCATGACTGCATCAACAATAGCTAGCGGGAACCGTAGACGCTGCTCAATGGTGCCGCCCCATTCATCGGTACGACGGTTGCTTTCTCCTGATACAAACTGCTGGATCAGATAGTTATTGGCTCCGTGTATCTCAACGCCATCAAACCCTGCCTGAATGGCCAAATGCGCCGCATTAGCAAATGCTGCAATCAGATCGTGAATTTCCTGGCCGGTGAGAGCCCGGGCTCCCGATTGCTCATCTGCGGAAGGAGCCACCCTATCCCGGCCGTTTAACAGTTCAGGGATGCTAAGGTGACCACCGTGGTGGATCTGAAGAATGGCCGTGGCGCTCTGTTTTTTAGCAATTCGCACGACTTCACGCAGGCTGGGTAAGTCTTTCTCACCAATAGCTTCTGGCTGGCCGACAAACGCCTTACCTTCCGGGGAAACCAGAGTTGCAGCAGCGATAAAAAGGCCAAATCCGTCAAAGCGATTGGTCAGAAAGTTACGCTCTTCATCACTGATGCTGCCGTCTTCGTGGGAGGCAAAATGTGTCATTGGCGCAACGGTAAAACGGTTTTTAATGATGACGCCATTATTAAGCGCATAGGGTTCAAATAAAGGTGCAAATTTCGGGTTCATTCTGTTTCCTGTGTCATATTCTTGATGCTATATTTATGTAGTAGTCACTAAATATATACTGATATTTATAGCGACCACTAAATAAAAAGGCAAGCATATTTTTTGCTTTCCCTGACCATCGCTGCTGATTCAGGAGGTAGTGTTGTCGCTATTGCGGGTTATCCTGGACTGCGACGGCTTGACGCCCGGGAGTCGGGAAAGGACGCTGAAAATGAGGCGCTGCTGTGTCAGATGATCCGGAGCGGTTATAACGCGCTGCGTGCCTTCTCCTCGCTGAAGGAGGGGACTGAGTGGGCGGGGTTAACACGGCCCATCGACGACACATGAGCTCAAAATCTTGTATAGTGAGTCATCATTTTTACTTTTTCATCAGGCAGGAATATGACAGATTTGACGCACAGTACTCCCTCACGAAGAGGGCGTCCCCGTAATTTTGACCGGGACAAGGCTCTGGTTCGCGCACTGGGTGTTTTCTGGCGCTGCGGATACGAACCCGCCTCTGTCGGTGAACTTTGCCGGGTGATGGATATCAATCCGCCCAGCTTGTACGCGGCCTTTGGCAGCAAGGCGGAGCTTTTTCTGGAGGCGGTGGACTACTACGAAAGAACGTTCTGGGATGAGCCATGGGAAAGAATGCGTCAGGAAGAAAACGTGTATGACGCTATCCATAACTTTTTTGCAGCAGCCGCCGTGATTCTCACCAGTCAGGAGGCACCCTGTGGCTGCCTGGTCGTTCTGGCGGCCATCAACGTTTCACCGGATTCAAAAGATGTCTACGATGCGGTTAAGGCATTGCGAGAGGAAGGCAGGATTTACTTCAGGGAACGCTTGCAGGCGGGTAAGCAGGCCGGTCATTTGCCGGCTGATACCGATGTGGATGGCCTTGCCCTGACGTTGAATACGCTGCTGGAAGGCATGTCGATACCCGCTCAGGATGGTATCTCGCAGGCTGAACTAAAGCGCATCGCAGCCCAGGCCGTTCGGCTCCTGCCGCAATTATAAGACACCCGGCACTTTGATCCCGCCCGGGCTGGGCGGGTTAATCATGGCATTTCCTGACCACCAATAGTCATTCCCTCACCGGTGGCATAAAACTGTCCTCCGGCAATGTAGTGCAGGCTTCGCCAGGCTGGATCAGCGGAATCAAACTTCCAGCGGCCGTTGCTGAAGATTCGCGAATCTGCCCAGGCTCCCGTGATTTCTCCGATAAACAGATCATAAGTGCTTTGATTATGCGGCTCCGGGATAACCTTGCAGGCGAGCCATCCGGCACAGCCTTCAATAAAAGGCATATCCGTACCGGGCATTTTAAACACCCGGATGGCAGGATGCGTCATTTTTTCCGGATCGGTGTGGAGGCTGTGGGTTCCTGCATGGTGTGTCAACGCTATCTGTGCAACAGTCGGAACCTGAATAACAAATTGTCCGCTTTTTTCAATAAGCTCGCGCGTACGAGCCATCTTGTCCAGCACCACGGTCAGCTTTGGCGGGGCATAATCCAGGGCGCAAACCCATGATGCCGCCATCACATTATCCACACCCTCATGCCGGGCCGATACCAGCGTCGTGGGGCCGTGGTTTATCAGACGAAAAGCCTTTGATAAATCAACTGGGGTAATAGTTGCCGTTGCCATAGTTCATTCCTTTTCAAAGTTAACATCAGCCAGAGAACTCAGAGCATCTGCTCCGACTGCACCACATTCTTACCCGGAACAGGATCCAGCGCGGCATCAAGCATGGCCCGGGCGATGTTTTCCGCCGCAACGGGATGGCTGATGACGGAACAATAAAAAGCGATGCCTGTCGCTCCTGAGTCGAGGCTGGAGGGCTGGCATCAGGGGATGAGATCCCGACGGTCAGTTAATCAGGGGGCAACGTGGGTATGATAGATTTTGCTGATCACCGTCCATTTGCCATCGACCTTGAGCAGATTGAAAAAGTCGGTAAAGCAGAAACCAGAGATATCGTTAGTATCAATACGCGCGCTGGCAGCGGTACCCACAATATCGATGTTTACGATAACGCCCTGTGCTTCCGGCGATGGGCGGAAGGCTGAGTCAATGGTGTCAAATAATCCCTGGATAGGCCCGCCGGTCAGTTTGTCGTCACCGTCAACGCCGTAAATGGTTGCTTCCTTGCTGAAAGCCGGTTTCATGATACTGCTGTCAGCTTGTTTGCCACCTTCATTGTACTGATTCAGTACCTTAACGATCTCGTTGTATTCCTTTACATACACTGGCTTGGTCATGCTTAAATCCTCGCATCTGAATGATGATTTACGGGTTACTTTCTGATTAAGGGCCCTGTCAGTCCGGCAAATGAAGTTGCCACCGAACCGTACAAATACCCTGCCAACATCGCCAGCGGTGAAGCCGGAAACAACAACAACGTGGCAAGGATAAAAACACCGGCAAACAAAGCCGGCCCGAGTGACCCCATCGCCTGTAGCCAGGGGATCAGTTCCTCTGAGATTGTTGGATCCATTCAGTTCCTGTCCTGCCGTGAATCATTTATCGTGGCCATGTCAACCGTCAGCAGTGAAGATAAATATGTAGTGATCACTATTTAATTGCAATTTATAGTGGTCACTAAGGAATGTGTCAACATAAAATTGGATATGTCCTGACGCCGCTGTCTCCCGGGAGGGCGTTCAGCGGTGTGCGATAGGGACGGTTTATCAGGTGGGAGAGTGATGGCTTAACGTTGCGGTGGTTTCCATCCTCCGGTGAATGCGCTGACAATTTCACCCGCAAGATGCCGAGTCAGCATTAGAGTTAATGCTACGCTATTCCCAAAAGATAAAAGCCATTCATACAAAACTTGTCGAATGCCTCAGGGCGTGAAGCGGACGTTTTGTTTACAGTACACAGATTATTAAAGCGCCTGAATTAAACGTGAAAATTTACAACGGCTTGACCGGCTTTATTTAAAGAAAGATTGAGTCAGCACGCCATAATCCATGCCATGAAATAAGCGCAACCAAAAAGCCGCGCTTAAAATTGATAGTGCTTTAACGTGTTTCCATGCTAATCAAAACATATTAAATAGTTGCCATATCAATCACGAAACGATATTTAACATCACTTTTTTTCATGCGTTCAAACGCGACTTCAATCTCGGCCATCTGAATCATTTCAATATCAGAAGTAATGCCTTTTTCCGCACAGAAGTCGAGCATCTCCTGCGTTTCGGCGATGCCTCCAATCAGGGATCCACCCAGTGAACGGCGCTGGAAAACCAGATTACCGACGGAAGGTGATGGATGGGGACTGTCAGGAATACCGACCATCGTCATCGCGCCATCTCTTTTCAGCAACGTCATGAAGGCATCAAGGTTATGAGGAGCCGCGACCGTATTCAGGATAAAGTCGAAAGACTTATTGTGAGCGTCCATCTCGTCAGGATGACGGGAAATAACCACTTCATCAGCGCCCAGGTCTTTTGCTGCCTGAACTTTGGATTCCGAGGTGGTGAAAGCAACCACATGTGCGCCCAGAGCTTTTGCCAGCTTAATCCCCATGTGACCCAGTCCGCCGATACCAACGATACCCACTTTTTTACCGGGGCCCACGTTCCAGTGACGTAGCGGAGACCAGGTAGTAACACCGGCACAAAGTAGGGGCGCGACGGCTGCAAGCTGGTTTTCAGTATGAGAGATCTTCAGTACGAAATGCTCATCAACGGTGATAGCTGCTGCATAGCCACCGTAGGTGTTTTCGCCGGTGCCATCAAGCCAACCGTTGTAAGTTTGCTGCCAGCCGTGAGGGCCTTCGCAGTATTGCTCAAGGCCATCTTCACACGAATCGCAATGGCGGCAGCTGCCAACCATACAGCCGACACCAACGATATCACCGACTTTATGTTCAGATACGCCTTCGCCGACCGCTTTTACACGACCAACAATTTCATGTCCGGGCACAATTGGAAAACGAATGCCCGGCCATTCACCACGAGCGGCGTGTAAGTCTGAGTGGCAGACACCACAGAACAGAATTTCTATCGCAACATCGCTTTTTCCAACCTCTTTTGCAGGGATTGAAAAAGGACGTAAAGGCGCATCATGTGACTGCGCCGCATAAGCTTTAATAACGTTCATATTTTTCCAGTAATTCCGGTAAATTAAATTGCCAATAAAGAAATGAGCAGCTTTATTTAACTCAATATTCAGGCAGAATAGTTCATTTCAAATGTCCATTGGTCCGCTGGCTGACTATGAAGCTGCCAGAACAGTTCACCCACATCCCTGGCTTCTTTCGAGTCCGCAGTGACTGATGCTGATACCGTTACAGTGGCAATGTGCACGTTGTCTTTTTTCAGCGGTTCAAACAGTCCCATAACCAGTGAGCGAATACCGGCCTTACCGATGCTTAAAGATATAAACTCCGGATGGGGAGCCAGAGCAAATCCACCGCCAGTTAAGAGGATTGTGCCGTTTTTACGCGTGCTCATCTCAGCCGCTGCCATTTTTGTTGCAGCGAGCGCTCCGCCAATATTTACCGCTAAATCTTCGTTGAAACTTTTCGCCGGTTGAGAGTCAATCGTGTCCTGACGCATGGCGGCAGCGTTGTAATGAATGACGTCAATGTCGCCAAACTGTTGCTGCACTTCTGACATCAGGTCAGCAATACTTTCTGCGCTGCTTGCATCGACACGACGACACTCAACGCTGAAGCCTTGATCTTTGAGCTTACGCGACAGTTCTTCACTCTTTTCAGCGTTACGGGCGCTCAGAATGATACGGAAACCTTCACGGGCGAAGCGTGCGGCAGTTTCATAACCCATGCCGGGGCCGGTACCGATACTCAGGAAATTTTTCATTTTTGGTTCCTCTGATATTTTTGACACTGAAATTTTAATTAGTGCACTATGGGAAAACAATTAACCGAAAAAGCAATTCAGAGATGCGAAATATGCACGAATCAATTGGCAGGATGAGTTTCGATGATTTATCCGCGTTTATTGCTGTTGCCGAGACCGGCAGCTTCAGAAATGCGGCGCTGCGGATTGGACGTGATGCGACAATTCTTTCACGCAGAGTCAGCCATCTTGAGAGCCAGCTGGGTGTTCAGCTGCTTTCCAGAACAACGCGACGTGTTTCATTAACTGAAGTCGGTGTGATTTATTCACGCAGGGTGAGGGCTTTACTTGATGAACTGGACAGTGCCAGCAGAGAAGCAAGCAACTTTGCTGCCAGTGCTCAGGGATTGTTGCGGATATCTGTACCGATTGCTTTTGGTCGCCTTTGGGTTGCTCCTTTGCTGCCGTCTATCATGGCCGCATACCCACAAATGCGTTTTGACGCGAGATATATCGATCGATTTGTCGATGTTGTGGCAGAAGGTTTCGATATGGCTATTCGCGTGGGAAAACTAAGTGACAGTACGCTACGGGCGCGAAAGATAGCCTCTTTCAAAAATATCCTCGTGGCTTCTCCGAACTATCTCGCCACGCACGGCACACCCGAAACGCCAGCTGACCTTGAAGGGCACGCCTGTCTGGCTTTCGTGCGAACCTACTCGTCTTCTGAATGGATCTTAAAAAAGGAAAAGGAGAAAGCGACGGTCACTCCTCAGGGACAGTTAGCCGCTGACAACTCAGAGTCATTGCTGATCGCAGCCATCCATTCTGCCGGCATCGCGTTATTACCTGACTGGCTTGTCAGCTCTGCCATCAGAGACGGTAAGCTGGAGGTCGTGATGAAGGAATGGCAGGGGGCTGACGAGGGTGAAGTTTATGCGGTGATGCCACCGGGACAGCTTACCCCCACCAAAACCCGTGTATTCGTTGATGAAATAACCACGGCTATCCAAAATGGCTGGGGCTAATCCGGGGGGCTACAGGATGTGGCCACGCCGATCACGCCTGGCCAGCATGATGATTTATTGCGAAATGCGCCTTATCTGATCATCCAGATTGTCCAGCGGGCGGTGAATGAGCCCGACGTCACGATACATCATCGCGGATATCAGCAGGGTCTGACATCAGCGACTGACTCATATTTTCCAAACCAAAAAAATGAAAACTCACTGTTGTTCATCATCGGGGCGAATTGAGCACCTGCCTTACAGCTGAGCGGAAGCGGCAATATAAAGCTCCCTATGACACTGCCTTTAACCTCAGTAACCAGTAACCGTCTTTTACCGTCAACCATTTTAGTTGCGTTAAAATCACTCCTGTTGTGGTACTTACGCAAGATGTAAGACGTGGCGTCTGAAATGGCGTGCTTGCGACAGAGCTCACGGGCAGTAGTATCACCATGCTGATAATGACGCTGTGCAGCAAAAAGACGATTTCAGCGGCGGGCCGCATTAATCTGGTCAGCTAAGATGTATTGGTATGATTACTACGGAATTGCTCCAGCCATTACAGCGCCTGGCGACCATCAGGCTGGGGCATTATACGTCGACGTTAACGGAGAAAATTATGAGGGAGAATTGAGAAAAATAAATTTCAGGGAAAAAATGAATTATCTCCCGGCGCGTTTTTTATATATTTTTGACCCTCAAACCCCTTATCATCTTTGCGGTAAACATTAATAACCATTCTCCAGTTTCTGTGACGAATTGCTTTTCTGACTAGTCAGATATCCGCTGTTCCAGCGCTTCTTTATACTTCACTCCAGGTTACGGCATCGCGCCGCATCGTCAATTTTCATCACTCAATTACTGAGATTTGTCGGCTATGAAAAATATCCAATGGTTCGGTGGCATCGTAATGGTATTTGCAGCAGCATTGGCGCTGTTTTTTTCCTTTCATTCTGTCGGCAATAGCGCAAGTCATGCTGAGCCGGTCGTTGTGGTGAAAGAGGGGACAGTGTTATTTTCCCAATATTCCAGTCTGTAGCGAAGTTAAAGCTACTGCCTTATCAGATGATGTAACACGCGACGAAATAAGCCTACAGGTTCTCTCATCTCCCGAACGGCAGATGAATGCCATCTCGGGAGATAATGGTCAGAATGGTTAACGGTTAACTGGATTAATGCATTTACCGCTCAATATCTTCAAAACCTAAAATCAGGGTCACCATACAGGAGGTTACAATCGTTGCCACCACGCCTGAGATTATCGCCAGAAGGGTGTCCTGGAAGACCGGAATCGACAGTAAATTTGAATAACCCATCATAAACGCTTTGGCACCCATTAATCCGGCAACTAACCCTCCGACGGCACCGCCTGCCATCACGCCATACACCGGTCGTTTCAGGCGCATGGTGATCCCGTAGATGGCCGGCTCAGTCACACCGGCGAAAATACAGCCAATACCACAGCTGAAAGCTTCTGAGCGTAAATCACGATATTGGGTACGCATTGCCACACCAAAACAGGCACCCCCTTCAGCCATATTGTGCAGGATTAAGGCCGGGCGGAAGAAGCTGTCGTATCCCGATGAAGAGAGGCTTTGCAACATAATCGGGCTGAACAGATGATGTATACCGGCAATAATTAAAAATGGCATTGCCCCGGTCAGTACAGCCAGCGCGAAAGGACCAATCGTACTGTGAATCATCACTAAAAATGCGACAATATAGTTCCCAAGCCAGGTACCGAGCGGGCCCAGAACGACAAAGCCCAGCGTGCCTGTTAACGCAACGGTAAATGCACCCACAAATACCGCTTTGAAAATGCCGGGAATAATTTTATTGAAGAACACTTCCAGTTTTGCCGCGACCAGGGCGATTAATAATGCGGGCAATAAAGTACTGGCATAATTATCCAGCAGTACCGGCAGGCCAAACAGGGTGGTTGGGTGACCGCTGGCCACCCGCTCAATAAAGCCGGGATAAATCAGCGCAGCAGCGGAGACCATGGCAAAAATTGGCGTGCTGCCCAACTTTTTCGCAGCGCCATAGGCCACATAAATGGGCATAAAATAGAAGGCGCACTGCGAGAGGAAGAACAGCATGGTGTAGGTTGAGCTCTGCTTAAACGTCGGCCATATCAGCGTCGCCAGCAGTAATCCCACCATTATCATACCGCCAGCGATAAAGCCCGGTACCGCCGGGGTGACTGCGCTGGCGATAAAACCGATGGCATCGTTAAGCATGCCCATGATGCTGAATTTCTTTGCCGGTTCTTCCTCATCTGCTGTCGGCATGTCACTGACGCCGCCGCTGTTACGCTGGTGCGCTTTTTCCACTTCTGAATAGATGGGCAGCAGCGTTTTCCCCAGTACAATTTGCAGCTGTCCCGTGGCATCCACCACTCCCAGCACGCCTTCCACCGCGCGCAAGGTTGGTTCATCGACTTTGCTCTTGTTTTTAATCACAAAACGCAGGCGTGTCATGCAGTGGGTGACAGAGGTGATATTGTCGTTGCCGCCGGCGGCGGCAACGATCTGATCGGCGATGTTCTTATAATTCATTATTATTATCCTTTATTATAATTCTGCGCCGTTGGTGGCAATAACCCGGCGATACCACTCAAAAGAATCTTTTTTGATGCGCTGAAGCGTTCCCTGTCCGGCATTGTCTTTATCTACATAAATAAACCCGTAACGTTTTTTCATTTCGCCGGTTCCGGCACTGACGATATCTATCGGCCCCCAATAGGCATATCCCATCACCTCCACACCGTCACGAATCGCTTCTTTAAGACATTGCAGATGCGCACGCAGATAGTCGACCCGGTAAGGGTCGTGGATTTTGCCATCTTCAACCTTATCTGCTGCACCAAGACCGTTTTCTACCGGGAAAAGGGGAACCTGATAACGATCCCAAAGCTCGTTCAGGGTATAGCGGAATCCCAGCGGGTCGATTTGCCATCCCCAGTCAGAGGTTTTCAGCCAGGGATTCGGCGTGCCAATATCGCCACCGGTGTCGCCGAAGAAAGGCTGGCCGGCTTCGTGAGTGGTGGTTTTGTAATAGCTGAATGCCAGAAAATCGTTGGTGTACTGCTTAATCAGCGGCAGATCACCCTCAGCCATCTCAATATGGCAGTGATTGTCATGCCACTGGCGATAAATATAGCCGGGATAGTAACCGCGCAGCATCACATCAGCAAAATAGAGCGAACGACGACGCAGATCCTGGGTTTCAAACACCGCGACGGGATCACAGTTGTTGGGATAGACGTTACTGGATGCCAGCATGCAGCCAATTTTTGCGTCCGGGATGATTTCACGACACAGCTGCACCGCTTTCGCATTCGCCACAAACATATGGTGATTGGCCTGATAGACCACCTGTGCACGATTGGTCTCATCTTCACGAAAGAGAATCCCGGCGACATAATCCGGATTTCTTCGCATATTGTTAATTTCATTGAATGTGATCCACAGCTTTACCTTTTCACGATAGCGGGTAAAAACCACTTCACAATAACGGGTGTAAAACTCAATTAACTTGCGATTCCGCCAGCTACCGTACTTTTCCACCAGTCCCATCGGCGTTTCATAATGGGAGAGGGTAATCAGCGGCTGAATACCATTTTTCAGTAATTCATCGAACAGATCGTCGTAAAATTGCAGCCCGGCTTCATTCGGCTGTTGTTCATCGCCCTGCGGGAAAATGCGTGTCCAGTTAATTGAGGTGCGGAAGACTTTAAACCCCATTTCGCGGAAAAGCTGAATGTCACTTTTATAGCGCCGATAAAAGTCGATGGCATTTTCCAGTGCATAGTAACGGCCCGGCTGCGGATGACCGCGGTACTGATGATGAATGCCGTCAGGGAAGCAGCTGGCGAGATCGAGACCTTTACCCTCTGCCAGCCATGAGCCTTCACATTGATTCGCCGCGACCGCGCCACCCCATAAAAAATCTTCCGGAAAATGACCCTGATAACCCCGGTTAAAACGTTCATTGTCGAACTTCATCATATCTCTCCTGATAGTGTGATAAGCGAGATATAACCCAGTAAAGATATGTCATAAAATGATATATACCGATATGAAAAATCATGATCATAGATATTAAGGTGGGACAGCATGAGGCTGGAGCAGGTAGAAACGTTTCTTGCAGTGGTTGAGTATCAGAGTATTTCACTGGCGGCGCAGAAGCTCTATCTCGGCCAAAGTACCGTCAGTCACAGGTTGCAACTGCTGGAGCAGGAGCTGGAAAATCGTCTGTTCCTGCGCCAGCGTGGATTGAGACATATTTCTCTGACCGCATACGGCCAGGCGTTTTTACCGATCGCGCATCGCTGGCTTGCGCTGTGGCGCGATACGCAACGGCTAAAGGAAAAAGCTGATTATCATGTTTTGACCGTTGGCAGCGTCGATATTATTAATAACTCTACCTTTGTGCCGTTTTACCAACAGCTGCTGGTCAATTCTCCCCATCTACGTCTTGATATTCGTACTCATCATTCCGGAGAGATTTACAGCCTGCTTGAGAACCGCACCATTGATATCGGTTTTGTGTTTGGCATAAAGCGTTACCCGGATATCTCCTCAACACCGGTATTCAGTGAGGAGATGTATTTGTTGTGTCATGCTGACAGTGATTTTCATGACGGAATGTCACCGGAACAGCTGTCGCCTGCGCAGGAGATTTTTATACGTTGGGGAGCCGACTTTGAGATCTGGCACGATCGTTACTGGGCTAATCAACGACCACTGATGCGCGTGAATACCGGATCGATGCTCGAACATTATCTGAATGTGCCGGGGCGCTGGAGCATTGTTCCCATGAGTTGTATCCGCTTGCTGCGGCATAAGCAGAATCTGGCCTGGTATACACTTCAGTCTCCGCCACCGCCTTTCGTCTGCTATCAGGTGACACACCGTTACCCGAAACCCAACTATGCGGCGATGATTAACGCTTTCTCGCAGGAAGTGACGCGATTTGCGCAAGGGTTGCACTGATGTGCGGGGCGGTAATTATACACTATAAACCGCTGCGCTCAGCGTTGACGCGACTCAAATTCATTATGGTTAACAAAGCCATCCGGAGAACGAAAATGCATAAGGACTCTTAAGATGAGCATCAGCCACTTCGATTTAAATACCCTGCGTATCTTTATCATTGCCGCTGAATGCGGAAGCCTGACCCGGGCCGCCGCCGCCGCCAATATCACCTTATCTGCTGTCAGTAAGCGGATTGCTGAACTGGAGAGAAACCTTAATTGCCCGCTTTTTATTCGCCTGCCTCGCGGGCTTGAGCTGACCACCGCGGGCCACGGCCTGCTGCGTCATGCGCGTAAAGTGCTCGATAACGTCAATACCATGGCAAGTGAATTGGGTGACTATGCAAAAGGGGCGCTGGGCCACGTCCGCTTAGCTGCCAATGTTTCTGCCGTCACGCAGTTCTTGCCGGAGGAGCTGGCGCACTTTTTACAGTTAAATCCGCGCCTGCGAATCTGTCTTGAAGAAGCGCTCAGTGAAGCGATTATTGAGTCAGTGGATACCGGAAGAGTGGATATCGGGATTTTTGCCGATAACGTCGATGCCACTGCGCTTACCACCTTTGCCTGGCGAACAGACCAGTTGGTGCTGTTAGTGCCACTTGGGCATCCCGTGGCGGAGAGGGACAATATCGATTTTGCCGACACGCTGGTTTGGGATTACGTTGCGCTTAATCACGGAAGTTCCCTGCTGAGGCGTATCACGGATGCTGCATTAAGCGCAGGCCGGGTGCTGAAAATCAATATACAGGTCACCAGCTTTGATGCGGTGTGCAGGATGATTCAGGCAGGATTAGGTATTGGCATCCTGCCATTAAAAGCGATAACGCCGGCATTACTAGGTTCATCGTTAAAAGCCATACCGCTTAACGACAACTGGGCTTTAAGAACGCTTCGCCTCGGCATTCATGCAAAAAATCCTCTCCAGCCAGAAGCCCAAAAGTTACTGGATTATTTGATGAATGCCTCAGTTTTCACCACGAGGCCGTCGGGTGAACTTTCCTGAATTTTTACACCTGACAGTCAGGGTTTTATGTAACTGACTAATTTAAAATAATTATTACCCATAACTCTTTCGTGAGTGTGAGAGCGACTTTCCCAAATGGAAAGGGTTAGTGAGAAAAATGAAATTCTCATTATCCCGGTTCAGCGTAATGCTTCCTGTAACAGAAATGTGAAAGGAGGAGTTATGCCACTACCACTTGAAGGGTTGCGTGTGATTGAGATGGGGCAACTGATTGCCGGTCCGATGGCGGGAAGAATGCTGGCGGAGTTTGGTGCCGACGTGATTAAAATCGAGCCTCCTGGTAAGGGCGATCCCTTACGTAAATGGCGGATGCTGCATGATGATAACTCTGTCTGGTGGGCCGCACAGTCGCGCAACAAACGTTCGGTTACTCTCGACCTGCGCGATGAAGAGGGCCAGCAGATTGCGCTGTCGCTGCTAAAAAGTGCGGACGTGTTAATTGAAAATTTCCGGCCGGGTACGCTGGAGAAATGGGGAATGGGCTGGGAAACCCTGCATCAGCTTAACCCCGGACTGATTGTGCTCAGCGTGTCAGGTTACGGTCAGAGCGGTCCGTATCGCGATCGTCCCGGTTTTGGCGTTATTGGTGAAGCGATGGGCGGACTGCGCCATCTTTCGGGTGAACCCGGCAGAACGCCGGTACGCACTGGCATCTCAATCGGAGACTCGCTGTCGGCGCTACACGGTGTGATCGGCGTACTGCTGGCGCTGCGTCATAAAGAGTCAGGAGGTCAGGGTCAGCAGGTTGATGTTGCGCTGTATGAATCGGTGTTCAATATGATGGAGAGTCTGATCCCTGAGTATTCCGTCTTCGACCATATCCGTCAGCCAGCGGGCAGCAGCCTGCCCGGCATCGCCCCGACTAATGCTTATCGTTGCAAGGATGGTAAATACGCGCTGATTGCCGGTAACGGCGACTCTATTTTTCAGCGGCTGATGCAAATTATCGATCGCCCGGATCTGGCGGCCAATCCTGAACTGGAACATAACGATGGCCGCGTGCGTCAGGTGGCGCTGCTGGATGCCGCAATTGGTGAGTGGGCGGCGCAACGCAATCTGCAACAAGTGCTGGCGGCCTTAACCGAAGCCGGGATACCCGCCGGCAAAATTTATGATGCCGCCGATATCGCCCATGATCCCCACTATAAAGCACGTGACATGCTGTTAAGCGAGCAGTTGCCGGACGGAACCGCGGTGACGCTGCCTGGCATAGTGCCAAAGTTGTTGTTAACGCCGGGACAAATACGCCGCAGGGCACCGCTGCTCGGTGAACACACGGCAGAAATATTAACCGAGATGGGCTTTGATCCGATTGCACAGCAGGGGTTAAAAACCAGGGGGGTGGTGTGATGCAGCAGCGTAACCCGGGCGGCGATCGCCAGATTTTTATACAGGAGGTTTGTCCGCGCGATGGCCTGCAAAATGAAGCGGTGTTTGTCAGCACTGAGGATAAAATTGCCCTGATTAACCAGCTGAGCGCCTGCGGCTTCGCCAAAATTGAAGTGACCTCCTTCACTTCGCCGAAAGCGATCCCGGCACTGAAAGATGCTGAAGAGGTGATGAAAAATATTCGCCGCAATCCGGCAGTGGAATACAGCGTACTGGTGCCAAACCTGCGTGGAGCGGAACGCGCAATGGCCTGTCTTATCGACGAAGCCAATCTGGTGATGTCTGCCAGCGCCAGTCACAACTTCACCAATCTGCGGATGAGCCGTGAAGCATCGGTTGAGCAGCTCAGTCTGGTGATTAACGCATTAAAAGGCAGTTCTGCGGCGATTAATCTCTCACTGTCGGCGGCTTTTGGCTGTCCGTTCGAAGGCGACGTGGCGGAGGCGACGGTGTTGCGCCTGATCGAGCACTTTACGCTACGGGAGGTGCGCGGTATCACCCTGTGCGATACCACCGGTATGGCCTATCCTTCTCAGGTTGCCAGCCTGTGCCGCCAGGTTAAACAGCAGTTTCCGCAGCTGGAAATCACGCTGCATTTTCACGATACGCGTGGTATGGCACTGGCTAACACGTTGGCGGCGCTGGGTGAAGGTATTAACCGTTTTGATGCCGCCACCGGTGGGTTGGGCGGCTGCCCCTATGCCCCTGGTGCCAGCGGTAACGTCTGCACGGAAGATATGGTCCATATGCTGACGCTGATGGGCTACCAGACCGGCGTAAATCTCGAATCCCTGTTGGAGATTTCACGCGATCTTCCGCGTTTAATTGGCCACAACGTCCCAGGCTCCCTGGCTCGCGCCGGTATGCGCAGCGATTTACACCCGATGCCGGCATCACTGGAACAACAATTTAAGGGCTGCGTGCCCGCCGGAGTACAATTATGATTGACCATCTTGACCACCTGGTGCTGACCACTCGCGATATCAACGGATGTATCGATTTTTATACCCGAGTACTGGGTATGGAACTGGTTAAATTTGGCAATAACCGTGTGGCTTTTTTGTTCGGTCAGCAGAAAATAAATGTCCATGAATATGGAAAAGAAATTGAGCCCAAAGCGCATTTACCGGTACCGGGTTCACTCGATCTCTGTTTTATCGCCAGTCAACCGCTGGCAGATATTGCCGCACATCTGCAAAGCATGAAGGTCACGATTGTTGACGGCCCGGTCTCCCGCACCGGTGCCCGCGGTGCGATAACCTCTTATTATTTGCGCGATCCCGATCTGAACCTGATTGAAATTTCGCGCTATGACAATCAATAATGACAGGAGGGAAGAATGAAAATCGTTACCCTGGATGCGGATACCTTACCTGTTGAATTACAAAAACCAGACTTTTGCGATCGCTGGGTATATCGCAAAAGTACGGATGAGCGGGAATTACTGGCGGTACTCGATAATGCCGAAGTGGTTATTACCAACAAAGTGCCGTTACGCGCCGAAATATTAAAACAGCTGCCTGCGCTGCGTTTTATCTGCGTGGCGGCGACGGGCTTTGACTGTGTGGATATTGATTACTGTCGGCAGCGCGGCATTGCTGTCAGCAATGTTCCGGGATATTCATCACGCAGCGTCTCCGAAGGGGTCATTGCCTCAATTTTTGCCCTGCGGCGTAACCTGCTGCAATATGCCAGCGCTTCCAGCCGTGAATGGCTGCATTCAGACCATTTTTGCCTGCATAAAGCGCCGATTAACGATATTCAGGATGCGACGCTGGGGATCATTGGCCGTGGTGAAATCGGTGGGGCGGTGGCGCGCCTGGCCAGAGGTGTGGGAATGAAGGTGCTGTTTGCCGAGTATAAAGGGCAGCAAAACGTGCGGTCTGGTTATCAGGCTTTTGATGAAGTCGTCAGAGAAAGCGATATATTAACCCTGCACTGTCCGTTAAGCCCGGAAACCCGCCAGCTGATTGACCATAGCGTATTAGCCATGATGAAAAGCTCCTCCCTGTTAATTAATACCGCCCGTGGCGGCCTGATTGATGAGGATGCTTTGGCTGATGCGCTGATGCGCGGGAAAATTTCCGGAGCCGCACTGGATGTGCTAACGCAGGAGCCGCCGCATCCACACAACCCGTTATTAACCCTCAAACATCCTAATCTGCTTATTACACCGCATATTGCCTGGGCCAGCCAGACTGGCGTCAGCAACCTGATAAAAGGCATTCATTATAATCTGGCCGGCTATTTTTGCGGCGCAGTAAAAAATAGCGTTATTTAATAAAGGGCGCGCGATGACGCGCCTGAATAAATCTTACCTACAAATCGGTTCATTACCCGAGGATTACTTATGTCTCAGAACATCGCTGCCTCGAATACCCGTACATCCAGAAAATGGTATAAGCATCTTTATATTCAGGTAATTATCGCCATTATACTCGGCGTCATTGTCGGACACTATTTCCCCGGTGTTGGCGAGAATTTTAAACCGTTTGGCGACACCTTTATTAAATTAATCCGTCTGTTAATCGCGCCCATTATTTTCTGTACCATTGTCAGTGGCATTGCCAGTATGAAAAGCCTGAAAAGCGTAGGTCAGGTTGGCTGGAAGTCACTGGTCTATTTTGAAGTGCTGACCACGGTAGCGCTGGTGATTGGCTTGCTGGCCGTTAATCTGATGGCACCAGGTAAGGGGATGCATATCGACCCGGCATCACTGGATGGTGGGGCGGTTGCCGGATACACCCAGGCTGCGGAGCAGCAAAGCATCAGCGGATTTCTGACCCATATCATTCCTGAGACGGTATTTGGGGCCTTTGCCGAGGGGAATATCCTGCAAGTGCTGTTTATCTCGATCCTGTTTGCTTTTGGCCTGCAACTATTGGGTGATTCAGGTAAGCCGTTGCTGGCAACCATCGACCTGATTGCAAAAACGTTCTTTAAGATGCTGAAGATAGTGATGTATGTGGCACCGCTGGGGGCGTTTGGCGCGATGGCGTTCACCATCGCCAAATATGGCGTCGCGTCGCTGTCCGCCTACGGGGCGCTGCTGATTTGCTACTATATTACCGGTTTTTTCTTTGTGTTTGTCGTACTGAATATCGTTGCCCGAATGACGGGCTTTAGTTTATGGCGTTTTCTGCGCTATATCCGCGAAGAGCTGGCATTGGTACTCGGCACCTCTTCATCTGAGTCAGCCTTGCCGCGCTTAATGACTAAACTGGAAACATTGGGCTGTGATAAACCCGTGGTCGGTCTGGTGGTACCTTCTGGTTACTGTTTTAATCTGGATGGCAGCTGCATCAATATGACCGTACTGGTGGTATTTATCGCCCAGGCGCTGGATATTGATCTGAGCTGGCAGCATCAGCTTTCGCTACTGGTGATTTTGCTGCTGACGTCAAAAGGCGCAGCCAGCGTGAGCGGGGGGGCATTTATCACGCTTGCCGCGACGCTGGGCTCAATGAACAGCGTACCGGCTGCCGGGCTGGTGATTGTGCTGGGAGTCTATCGGTTTATCTCCGAAGGTGGCGCGCTGATCAATGTGATTGGTAATGGCGTGGCAACGCTGTTTATTTCGCGCTGGAATGGTTCGCTAAATATGGCGCAGCTTCAGCAGGAGCTGGATCGCGGCGTAAAGAAAAAGTCACTGGTGGACAATGACATGCTGGCGAAGGCAGACAGTAAGACGGAGGACATCAGGGTGCATCGAACTTGACGATATTCGTGCCGGGTTAACCTCGGCCAGCAAAGGGTAGACCGACAAAACCCGCGATTTAAGTTCGTCTGACGGTTGAGGTCGCACATCCATTTCAACGCCCGGCGCAGAATCGTGGTCCGGGCTTTTGCCATGGAACAGGCTTATTTCTGCAATATGCTTAACGGTGGATATTTATTCCGTAACGAGATATTTATATCATTAGAAATATTCTTTACTGATATGCTACCTTGCGCAGAATAGAGCGCATCAGCGTGATGTGGCTGCCGGCCAGGGAGAGTAAATTTGCTGACCTTAAAACAGATTCAGGCATTTTATTGGGTGTCGAAACTCGGAACCTTAAGTAAAGCGGCAGATAAACTGCATATCACGCAGTCTGCTGCGACCAAGCGATTAAAAGAGGTGGAAACACTCGCCAGATTACCGCTGTTTGAAGCCGAAGGTCGCAAAAATCGATTGACGCCGAAGGGGAAGGAGTTGGTCAAGAATTGCGAGGAACTGCTTTCGTTAATTGATGAACTTGAGATGCTGAAGGGGTCGGCAAAACTCCCGGTAAAAACCTTGCATGTTGGCTTAACTGAGTTGACGACGTTAACCTGGTTTCCTGACTTTATTAAATTGCTTAAAGAGAGTTATCCGTCAATTACTGTCCGGCCAGATGTGAATTCTTCGATATCGCTGTTTAACAAACTTGCGGCCGGTCGACTTGATTTTGCTTTCCTGCCCGATATGCACCCTGACGCCGAAATGGCAAAAATTCCAATAGGTTCTGTTCCTTTTGGCTGGTTCGCCGCGCCGGGAATCTTTGCCGCTGACCAGGTTCACGATCTTAAAACCCTGGCAGATATGACGGTTATTGAACAGAATGCCAACTCCATTATAACTGAACTCTGTGCTCAGTTATGGGAAAACGCCGGAAAGCAACCCGTCAGAATTTATGGTGGCAATAACGTTAATGCCCTGGCAGGCTTGATCTCAGCGGGTATCGGCATCAGTTGCCTCCCGATCGCCATGCTGCAACCCGAGATAAAGAGTAAAAAAATACAGCACCTTAAAACTGAACCCGCCGCGCCAGGGGTGACTTATCACTGTTTCTTTAACCGCCATTTGCATTCTGCTCTGGGCTATACCATTTCAGAGATCGCCAGGTCGGCATATAACGCAAACCGTCTCTGACTCCTCCCGCAAGGCCTAAGCCTGATGACCCTGAGGCAGGCTAAAAGCAGCCACGAATGTGATCCATAGCTAACTTCTGCAATCTCCTGACAGACATAATTTAACCTCTTGTTTAAAAACATAATATTTAAAGCTGGTTAAATTTTATGTCAAAAAATGCTGCGTCTTTGTGACCTGAATCCCACTCTTGCCGTTCATGCTTTTTAAGTATCTTTATGATAAATATAGATATTTTGTAAGATACCATTTAGGAATACTTTTTTTGCAGTTTAAATCACTTTTATCACCCCCTGTGGACTGGGTAACTTGGTGTTGAAGGAAATGAATATCCCGGACCTTTTGAAAAATACTGTGCTGCGACCTTTCATTTTTAACCGCAGTGTCAGTTTTTTGCCCCCGAAAAGGAGTGAAGAAACCACCGCGCTGGCCTGTAAATAAACACAAGAAGCATACCATTTGATTTTTGCTGAGGTTTTACATGAAAAAGATGAAAGTGACATTGGTCTGGCAAATTCTGATAGGATTTGCACTGGGTATTCTGATTGGTGCCTATCTCTATCATTACCCCGAGCATCGTGACGGCATCATTAAAAATATTCTTCAGCCAGCCGGTGATATATTCCTTAAAATGATGAAAATGATCGTTATTCCGGTGGTTTTTTGTTGCATGGTTCTCGGCATTGCCGGGCAGGGTAACAAAAAGTCGGTAGGACGAGTAGGTCTGAAAACGATGATCTATTTCTTCTGTATTACCACGACAGCGATTATTTTTGGCCTGCTGGTGGGCAATATCTTTAAACCTGGTGCGGGGGCGGATTTAACGTTATTACGTGCGGGAGCCGTGCACCTTCAGACCTCAGCGGTAGAGAGTCATGGGCTGGCCAGTATTATCACCAATATTATTCCTGAAAATATTATTGAGGCGATGGCTCAGGGTAAAATATTATCGGTACTGTTTTTTGCTGTGCTGTTTGGTATGGCACTTAACGTGATGGACGAGCGAAAAAAACAACCGGTCATTGACTTAATTTCCGGTATCGTCGATGCCATGTTTAAATTAACCAACTTCATTATGGCGTACTCTCCAATCGGAGTCTGTGCGATGATCGCGGTGACAATCTCAACATTTGGCTTCTCTTCGCTGCTGCCGCTGGCAAAATTAGTGTTGGTCGGTTACGGCGCGATTCTTTTCTTTGCCATCGTCGTACTGGGTACCATTGCCCGCTTTTTTGGTATTAATATCTTCAGTCTGGCGAAGTATATAAAAGATGAACTTATTCTGACCTATTCCAGCGCGGCATCTGCTGCGGTGATCCCCCGTATAATCCAGAAAGTTGAAGAATTGGGTGCACCAAAATCGATCGCTGGTTTTGTCGTTCCAATTGGTTACTCATTTAATCTTGACGGCACTTCCATCTTTTTAGGTATTGCGACCCTGTTTATTACTCAGCTCTACGGTATTGATTTATCTATTTCGGAGCAGGTGATGCTGGTGGTCACCATGGTGGTGACCACCAAAGGCGCTGCCGGTGTCCCGGGGTTTATGTTTGTTATTCTCTCTGCAACATTGTCCAGTGCCGGGCTGCCGCTGGAAGGCATCGCCTTTATTGCCGGCATCTACCGAATTATTGATATGTGCAACTCCACAATGAATGTTTTTGGCAATGCACTGGCCCCGCTTGTTATCGCCAAGTGGGAGCAGAAAAGCCGCAGAACGGAAAACCTCACCGAACTCGCCTGAATTTAATGCCAGCCTGTGCAACGCGACAGGCTGGTGACTTTTTATCCGTTAAAACTTAAATCTCAGAGAAATCCGTTATGAAATATCTGCATGATAAAACGCTGGGTATTAAACTTCCTGCGCCTGATTTTGACGTTGAAACGCCATGTTTTGTGATTATTGAAAATGCAGTTGAACATAACCTGGTTAAAACCGCTGCACTGGCAGGCGGTATTCACCGCCTGGTGCCACATGTTAAAACCCACCGTTCACCCTGGATCACGCAGTTGTTAGTTGCGAAGGGCGTGACTGCGTTTAAAGCAGCGACTCCGCGTGAAGTTGAAATGGTCCTGGAAAGCGGTGCACCGGAGGTGATCTGGGCTTATCCAACCACCAACACCGCAGCCATTTCACGTGTCATCAAGGCTGCAATTGCTTATCCAAAGGCGCAAGTAACCGGGTTAGTTGACAGTGATAAAAGTCTGGAAATCTGGCTGAAGTTGCTCAGTGAGCAGCCTGGGCTAACGATTACTCTGCGTGTTGACCTTGATCCTGGCCTCGGCAGAACCGGAATGCCGATTACGGATGTCGCGCTTGAACTGGCAGAACGTGTGCAGGCACAGGGTAAATTTGCCGGCTGGCATATTTATGATGGTCATCTGAAGGATCTGGATGTTGCTACCCGCGAGCAGCAGTTCTTAAATCTGAAGCGTGAGGTGGATGCGCTGTTTGCCCGTGCCAGTCAGCATGGAATGAGTCTGGATGTGATTGGCGGCGGAAGCTACACCTATCCCTTCTGGGCGCGGCACACCCAAGCGCGAGTGTCGCCCGGCAGCTGGACATTCTCCAGCTGCCAGCATCATACTGACCTTAAGGATCAGGAATGGCAGGTTGGCGCTTACGTGCTGTCAACCGCGCTTTCAACCCGTGCCGGCACCGTTACCCTCGATGCCGGCTCCAAAGCTATCGCGCCTGACATTCCAATGACGAAGAGATTTACCGGAGCAGATCTGATTCTGGATGTGAAAGAAGAGCACTCAGTGATCATTGATGCCGATGTGAAGCCTGGCGACCAGCTGGCATTAGTGCCTCGTCATGCTTGTACCACCACCTATCTCTACCGACGTGCGTTGGTGTTGGGTAAAGATGGCGAGTGGAGTTATCGTGACCAGTTAGGCTGTGAGCGATAGCGACTGATTTATTATTTCCGTATAAAAAAGCGCCACTCTCTTGCCAACGGAGAGCGGCGTTTTTGTTTTCATGGCCATCACGGGATGCTTTTGATTAATTCAGCCTGCAAATAAGCTCTGTCCACCGGACAGAGCTTATTGTGTATTAACACTAATTGCTCAGCTGACTTAAATAAATTACAACGTCGTCGAAAAAATTAAACGCGATTATGGCTGTTGCAGATTAATCAAGAGCTGGCATACCCGCCTGCCGCAGCGCATCGTTTAACCACGGCGAAATCAGTAAGCCTGCTTCGATTTCGCGAATACGTTGCTCTTCAGCCTCGACTTTTTGCTGAGCCGCGGCGAGAACGTTTTCGACTTCCGCCAGCGGAATGACCACCACCCCGTCAATATCGCCAACCACCAGATCGCCGGGGTTAACCGCAATGCCGCCAACCGAGACCGGAATACTCAGTCTGCCCGCCAGGCCTTTGGTTGGCCCACAAGGATTGGTGCCTGCGGCAAACACCGGAAAATTGCCCGATGCCAGTGACGCGGTATCCCGTGATGCAGCATCAACCACAAACCCACCGAGCTTTGCCGCCTCAGCCTGAGTCACCATCAAATCACCAAATAAGGCACAGGTGGCATCGGCTTTGCCATCCACCACAATAATATCGCCGGGTTTAGCGATAGCTAATGCGACATGAAACATTAAGTTGTCGCCGGGCCGAACTTCAACGGTAAACGCCGGACCGCAAATGCTCATTTCCGAATGCAGCGCCTGAATGCGGGAGTTCATCGTTCCGCGACGCCCGGCGACATCACTGAGAATTGCCACCTGATATTTTCGCGCACGTGCGATTTGTTCGTCGCTGACGCGTGGGAATTCTGCCATAGATTGATAGGTCATATGCTGTCCTGCATCATTCTGTTGATGACGGCGTGAATTATCGATCTGCGTCGATAGCCAGGTTGAAAGGATGATGAAGTAAAGCGGCGAAGCCCTTGCCGCTTTACATCTGCGTCACAGTAAATCCGCGGACCATGCAGTGATTTCAATCTCCACATCAACATCTTGCGAAAGTTTAGCTTCAACGGTGCTGCGGACCGGCAGTGCGTCTTTAAAGTAACTGGCATACACTTCATTAAAGGGTTTCATTAATGAGATATCAGACAGCCAGCAGGTGGCACGCACCACGTGCGCCAGCGTCAGGCCATGTTCAGCCAGACTCGCTTCGATCGCATCAAGCACATTTTTAGTTTGCTGCTGAATATCACCACGCAGTGGGCTCAGATCGCTATTTTTCGGTGTCTGGCCCGACAGAAAGACAAAACCACCGGCGCGGACGGATTTCGACAGTGGCGCAGTCAGAGGGGAAGGGTAGCGTACAGGCAAGGTCATTTTAATTTATCCTTTCGTTATTTTGCACTCTGTAAGCAGCCTGCTGTCAATTGCAGCAGGCTGGCCGGTCAACCGCTATTTTTCGCAACATAATGGTATTCCGTAAAGGGAGATTTTCGGCCATATTAGTATTCCAAAATGAGATGCTTTCACCACTTATTAGATTTCTGTTTTAAGTAATAATTGGTATGGTTAGGGTTTTCGCGAGAATAAGAGAGAGACCCGATGACCACATTCCGTGAACTGGAAGCCTTTGTTGCCGTAGTGGATATGGGGTCGTTTAAAGGTGCGGCCCGGGCGCTAAACACTTCGCAATCGGCCATCTCCCGGCTGATTCGCGAGCTTGAAGCCGGATTTGATCTACCGCTGTTTGACCGTGAAAAGCGTTCTTCGCAAATCACCATGACGGGTGTTGAAGTTTTACACATTGCTCGTGAGATTCTGCGTGAGCGGAATCGTCTGGCCGAGCGTTTCGTCGACAAAAGTTTAGTGGCTCCGCTGCTGCGGCTGGGGGTCAATCAACTGGCAAGTCTGTCCTGGTTACCTCACTGTGTCAGACAACTTAAAAAAAAGTATCCGGATATGCAGCTTGAAATTGAATCAGGCACATCTGCCGAACTCTACTCTCAGATTCGTTCAGGTAAGCTGGATATTGTTGTTGTCAATGAGGCGATCCGTAGCCAGGACATGGTCAGAATACCGGCAGGCGAGGTCGAGATCGGATGGTATTGCAAGCCGGAGCGTGCGCTCGCTGAGAGTACCTCCCTCAGGAATCTGGAACAGAACACGCTGCTGCTGCAACCCCTGGCGGGTTGCGCCGGCAGCGTGATTGGTGCCTGGTTATCGGCAAGATCGATCAAAATCCGTGATGCAATCCAGTGCAATAGTTGGTCATCGCTTATCACGATGGCAAACCAGGGAACAGGAGTGGCATCTGTTCCAACGGTTTTAGCGCAAGCGTCCCTCCGGCGGGGTGAGCTTAAACCGTGCTATATAGATAGCGCGCCGGTCAAACTTAACTATGTGGTATTGGTAAAAATAGATGAAATATCCCCGTTTCATCGTGCGGTGATCGCCACGATAAAAAAGAGTCATAGCGATTATTTTTGCGCAGCAACGCACCAGCATACCCTGACAGATTAATCACCGGTATTCGCGCATTCTGCTGCCGTATTAATGCTGAATGATACTATTTTGGAATGATTTTACGCGCATTTATATCTCTTTAATGACCGTCCAGGCCTGTGTAACGTATCAATACTTAATGATACCCAAAGGCGGGATTACGGATGAGCGATATTGAGGTTATTTCAGAAGTCGTGGTTATCGGTGCCGGCATCATCGGTTTGTCGACCGCACTGCAACTCCATTTAAAAGGGCATAAGGTGACGCTTGTGGATGGCGATAAGCCGATGCAGGGGTGCTCTGCCGGTAATGCCGGTTTTCTTTCGCAGGCCAATATCTTCCCGCCCGCCACGTCCGATATTATTCTTAAACTTCCTAAACTGCTGTTTTCCAAAGAGGGGCCGCTGCTTATTGCGCCTGGATATCTGCCTAAGATGATTCCCTGGACGATTAAAGCTGCCGCGACTCTGAATAAGCAACGTTTTCAGGATATCGTTAATGCCTTTTCGAGTTTGATCACCCGTTCGCAGTCTTCCCTTCACTCGCTGGCAAGTCAGGCTGGTGCGCAAGATTACCTTTCAACCGAAGGCGGCCTGGTCTGTTTTCTGACCCGTGAATCTTTGGAGGCGAAGAAAAAAAATATTCCCCAGTGGCAAGCGCAGGGAATCGATGTCGAGGTGCTTAACCGCAGTCAGACCCGGGAGCTGGAACCTGGTATCACGGAGAATATCGTCGGTTCTCTGTTTTTTAAAAACTCTGGCAGGTGTAATAACCCGCAAGGATTGGGTCTGCGTTATTTTGCCTGGTTGACACAACAGGGCGTCACATTTGTTGAGGAAAAGGTGCTGGACGTCAATCAAACGGATAATGGAGGCTGGAGAATAACCACGACTAACTCGTCGCTTAATGCCAGCAAAGTGATTTTTTGCGCGGGTTTCTACTCAGCCTCCTTGTTAAAAAAATTCGGTTATAAAGCCTTAGTTGCCAGTGAGCGCGGATATCATTTGATGTTGGCGAACGCCGGGGTTTCCCTCACTCGACCGGTAGTCTTTGGTGAACCCTACTTTGCTGCCACGCCAATGGAGCACGGCCTCAGGCTGGCCGGCACCGCAGAATTTTGCCAGCCGAACCGCACGCCCAGTATGTCACGCGCTTTTATGCTTCGCGATTTGGCCAAACGTTATCTTCCCGCACTCAGGGCGGAACATGCCGAGCCATGGATGGGTATTCGTCCCACCATGCCTGATGGTTTACCGGCTATAGGCGCAGTAAAAGATCAGCCGGGCCTGTATTATGCTTACGGTCACGGGCATAACGGATTAATGACATCCGCGATTACCGCCGAATGTATTACTGCGCTGGTTGATAATAAAACGCCGCCGGTGGATATTACCCCTTTCGCCCTGGAGCGTTTTGCGTAAAAATTTGCAGCGGGCCACTGCGTCATTGCCTCTGTTCTGCAACTTCTTTCGCATTTACCCGATTCAGGTGGATGTTTAATCAGTCAGGTAGTCACTCCGTCAACGATAGTGATCATGGCATCGGCAACATGTTCTCGCTGTTTTTTTGCTGTTTGATACTCGGCGGAGTGATAACAATTTACTGCTGTAGCATAATCGCTGAATTCAATAACCACATGTTTGATATACGCATCACCTTCAAGTGATACGGCTTTTTCACCGCGCGCTAAAAATCTGGCATTGAACTTTTTAAATGCCAGTGGCGCGAGCGTCATATAATTCTTATATTGTTCGGCGTCTTTCACCGTGACGTGTGCAATCCAGTAAGCTGACATAATTACTCCTGTTCAGAAAGAATAGATTTTGCAAGATTGGCTGCTTCGGTTAAATGCTGTTTAACCGCTTCTCTGGCATGCTCAGGGTTATTTTGTTCAATGGCTTCATAGATTCGCGTCATGCGCTCTAAACCTGCCACCTGACGTTCGGGGCTGCGCAGCGTCAGAGCACGTAAACGGCTGATGCGGCTGTTAAGTCGCTGGACGATTTCCCAGGCAATAGTGTGCCTGGCGATAGCAAAAAGCGTTTCGTAAAAGGCCTGAGACGCTTCAACACGTTCTATATCATCTTGATCGCGTGAGGCTTTGGCGATGCGCATAAGTTTTTGTTGCAGCGCTTTTTTATCTTTGCTGGTGGCTGCAATCGCGCAATCTTTTGCCGCTTCCTGCTCCAGTAACATGCGGATATCATAGATCTGTTCTGCAACCTGCCAGGTCAATATGGCAACAATCGGGCCTTTCTTCGGCAGATTCTCAATTAATCCTTCCGCTTCAAGATAGCGAATAACTTCTCGTACTACTGTTCTGCTGACGCCTAATTCGTCGCAAAGACTACGTTCCACTAAGCGATCGCCGGCCTGAAAATAGCCGGAGATGATGGCTTGCCGTATTTTTGCCAATGCCAACTCGCGTAATGTCACCGGGGCGTTTTCAATTTTTAGTGAGTGGCTAGCAACCATATTGTTCTCTGCGTTGAAATAAAAATTCAGGATCGAGGAAATACAAATTCCATCATCCTTTTTACTATTAGCATCTTTTACGCCGGTTTAGCAATCTCGGCTAAAAAAACCATCCTGCGATACTCTCAGGCATCCCCGCCGATCAAAGTCAGAAACCGGAGTCTGCTCACACTTCCATGCTATGCAGGCCACTCACTATCCGGATGCCATCAGCGTCGTAATCGCGATAACGATAACTGTCTGAAAAAACTCGGTTATTAAACTTTCATGGCATAATTTTTGTTCAATATTTTTGACCTCTGTCACATTCATATCCTGGTTGCCCGGCCAGTCAGATTTGCCAGTGAATGAGTCAATAAACCTGCTGATTCCACTGGGTTTCCGGTCTCAAATCAGGGGATCTGAAAGCTTCCTGAAAGAACACCGTATGATGGTATACCAACTTTTGACAGGCAATAAATCACGGTGTTATATCGATCCTCGTCAGCGTGCTTAACAAACTTTTAACCTGAATGAGGTCCTGAAATGCATCCCGATATTCGCAAAACTTTCGTCACCACTGAGACCATTTACTCTGACGGTGGCAAAACGGCAACCACGCCGCTGGTGATGATTGCGGCGGCAGCCGTAGTGAAAAATCCCTGGGCGGGCGAAGGCTTCGTCGAAGATTTACAGCCAAAAATCCGCGAGATGGCACCGGTACTGGGTGAGCTGCTGACCCACCTGATTGTGACTGAAGCAGGCGGCGGCGAGCGTGTTCAGGCGTATGGCAAAAGTGCGGTGGTAGGGCTCAACGGTGAGCTGGAACACGCTTCCGCGCTGATTCATACGCTGCACTTCGGTAATCACTACCGTTCTGCGGTTAAAGGCAAAACCTATCTGGCGTTCAACAATACGCGCGGCCCGGCAAATACGCCGATTCTGGTGCCAATGATGGGTACCAATGATGAAGGCACGCGCGAGCACTACCTCACCATGCAGTTCAATATCAACGACGCACCGTTCAGCGACGAAATTGTTATCGCGCTTGGCGCGGCCTTGGGCGGTCGTCCGCATCATCGGATCGGCAACCGATATCTTGACCTGAAAGAGTTAGGCCATGACCAGAAAAACCCAGCATCTGTCTGATCTGAATCTTCAGGTGAGCTACCTGGAGGCGGGAAAGGGGACGCCACTGGTTCTGATTCACGGTGTTGGCATGAACGCAGATGCCTGGTTTCCTCAAATGGATTCACTGAGTCGGTATTTCCGCGTTATTGCCGTCGATATGCCGGGGCACGGTGACAGTGAAGGATTTCGTCACGCGGCGACGCTGAAAGATTACGTGCAGTGGCTGGCCTGTTTTTTGCGGACGCAACCGGAAAGTCGTTTTGCCGTCGCCGGGCATTCGATGGGAGCACTGATCACCGCGGGTATTGCCATTGATTATCCTGAGCTGATTAGCCACGCGATTGTGATGAGTGGGGTGTTTAAACGCAGCGATGCAGCACGTGACGCCGTTGCGAAACGTGCAGAAGAGCTGGCCAGCGGCAATGTCCGCCTTGATGCGCCACTGGATCGCTGGTTTAGCGCCTCAGCGGATGAGCAACCGCTGCGCCGCAAAGTGGGCGACTGGTTGCAACAGGTTGATTTAGAGGGCTATTCGCGGGCTTATCAGGCCTTTGCCGCGGGTGACCGCATCTACTCAGACCGCTGGAATGAAATGCGCTGTCCGGTGCTGGCGATCACCGGCGAGCTGGATGCCAATTCCAGCCCGGAAATGACGCGACAAATGGCGAGTGCTGCACCTTACGGTCAGGCCGTCGTGGTCGCCAATGCAAAACATATGTTGAACCTGACCGATGCTGCGCGGGTGAATGAAGAGATCTTAATGTTCCTCAGCCCGGTGTCAGCGGATGTTACACAACACGAGCCTGTACAGGAGTGATTTATGGACGCAGATAAACGCAGACAGTTACGCGACGCCTTTGGTGCCTTTATGACCGGGGTAACGGTAGTGACCACTAACGATCGGCACGGTAATCCGATTGGATTCACGGCCAACTCTTTCTCATCCGTCTCGCTCGATCCGGCGCTGCTGCTGGTTAGCATCGATAAGCGTTCGGCTAATTTCGACAACTTCACCGGCTGCAAACATTTCGCTATCAATATTCTCGCGGAGCAGCAGAAAGAGACGTCGAATATTTTTGCCCAGAAAATTGAAGACCGCTTCGCGTTAATCAACTGGCGCAAAGCAGCGTCGGGCGTTCCGCTAATCGATGACAGCTCCGCGTGGTTTGACTGCGCCATGCATCAGGTTATTGATGCCGGGGATCATGCGATTCTTATCGGCCAGGTCGGGGAGTTTGAATCGTGCGGAACGGCGGGACTGGGTTACTACCGCGGTGCCTATTTCACACCATATCAGAATGCCGAGTCGTTGATCAGCAGCCCGAATGTGGTGGTCAGCGCGCTGATAGAGTTTGATGGCCAGGCATTGATGGTTAACAAAGACGGTGGTTACAGTTTGCCGTCGCGTCACGTCAGTAAAAGCAGCGTCAGTGAGACGCTCGCGCTGTTGATTAACGACCTCCATATTGCAGCCAGCCCTGGATTTGTCTATTCGATCTATGAAGATCGTCACAAGAATCAGCAGCATATTGTGTTTCTGTGCGCACAGCCGACCGGCAGCGATTTGTCACCACCGCCGGTGCATCAGGCGCAATGGTACAACCTCAACAATCTCTCCGAACTGCCGATTGCTGACTCCGCACTTAAATCGCTGATGAATCGCTTCGTTCGCGAGAACGCGGTGGGAAATTACGCTCTCTATTACGGCGATGATTGTCAGGGCTCAATCAAACATTTCGCACTGCAAGCCAGCGAGGAGGCAATATGAAACTGTCACTGTTCCTGCATATGGAAAGGGTCTCTGCCGATGATTCGCAGGAGAAACTTTACGAAGAGATGATGACGCTGTGCGAAATCGCCGATAAAGGTGGCCTGCACACCATCTGGACCGGTGAACATCACGGTATGAACTTCACCATTGCGCCGAATCCCTTTATCAATCTGGTCGATATCGCCAACCGTACTCAGCACGTTCGTCTGGGTACCGGCACCATTATCGCCCCCTTTACCCATCCGGTTCGCCTCGCGGGTGAAGCCGCGATGACCGACCTGGTGACAAAAGGGCGGCTGGAGCTGGGCATCGCTCGCGGTGCTTACTCCTATGAGTATGAGCGGCTGATGCCGGGCATGACCGCGTGGGAAGCGGGTCAGCGTATGCGTGAACTGATTCCGGCGGTACAGGCATTATGGCAAGGGGATTATGCACATCAGGGGGAGTTCTGGTCATTTCCGTCAACCACCTCAGCGCCGCAGCCAAAACAGCCGCCGCCGATTTGGGTTGCCGCGCGCGATCCGAACAGCCATGAGTTTGCGGTGAAAAATGGCTGCAACGTGCAGGTGACGCCGTTGCATCAGGGTGAAGAAGAGATTACCCGGCTGATAAGTTGCTTCAAGGCCGCCTGTCAGGAATATTCGCCCGAGAAGCCACTGAAAATTATGCTGTTGCAGCATGGGTATATCGCAGAGAACGAAGCCGACGCTCAGCTGGCAGCGGAACAACTTAACCGCTTCTATAACTATTTTGGTGCCTGGTTCAAAAATGAGCGTCCGGTGGAGCAGGGCTTAATCAAGCCACTCAGCGAGGAAGAGATTGCCAATAACAGCTATTACACCGTGGAAGGGATGCGGAATAACCTGACGATTGGCAATGTCGATCAGGTCGTGGCACGACTGAAGAACTATGAAGCGATGGGCTATGACGAGTACGCGTTATGGATAGACAGTGGCATGACCTTTGAGCGCAAAAAAGCCTCGCTGGAACGCTTTATCCAACACGTTGTCCCGGAATTTCACTAAGTGGAGGCGTAATGGAAACCTTTAAACTCTATATAGATGGCAAATTCGAAACTGGCGCGGGGCAGTTTACTTCGCTGAATCCGGCTACCGCTGAGCCCTGGGCTGAGATCGCCGAAGCACGCACCGCCGAGGTCAACCGGGCTGTGGAAGCCGCGGCGCGCGCATTTGAATCCGATACCTGGCGTTCGATGACTGCGGGTGCGCGCGGCAAATTACTGCTGCGCCTGGCGGATTTGATTGAGACACATGCGGGGCGGCTGGCGCGTCTTGAAACGCTGGATACCGGAAAAATCATCCGTGAAACTGAGGCGCAGATCGCCTATGTTGCCGAATATTATCGGTTCTATGCCGGACTGGCCGATAAAATGGAGGGCGCAACGCTCAGCATTGATAAAGCCGATATGGAAACCTGGATCAAACGCGAGCCCATTGGCGTGGTCGCAGCGGTTATCCCCTGGAACAGCCAGCTGTTTCTCTCTGCGGTGAAAATTGGCCCGGCCATCGCGGCAGGTTGCACGCTGGTGGTAAAAGCGGCAGAAACTGCGCCGACACCGTTACTGGCGTTGGCGGAATTGATCCACGAAGCGGGTTTCCCGCCCGGCGTCTGCAATATCATTACCGGTTTCGCGGAACAGTGCGGCACGGTGTTGACTGCGCATCCGCAGGTCGATCATATCGCCTTTACCGGTGGTGCAGAAACCGCCCGACATATTATCCGTAATAGTGCAGAAAATCTGGCCAGCACCTCGCTTGAACTGGGTGGAAAATCGCCATTTATCGTGTTCGCGGATGCCGATCTTGAGAGTGCCACCAATGCGCAAGTCGCGGCGATTTTTTCTGCCTCAGGCCAGAGCTGCGTGGCAGGATCGCGACTGCTGGTGGATGCGCAGATCAAAGATGCCTTTATTGAAAAGCTGATCGGTAAGGTCAGCAGCATTGTCATTGGCTGCCCGCAGCAGCCGGAAACGCAGTTTGGCCCGCTGTGCACCGAACGGCAGAAGCACAATATTGAACAGATTGTCAGCCGCAGTATTGAGCAGGGTGCGCGCCTGGTAACCGGGCATCAGCACATTGATCAACCGGGATTCTATTATCCGCCTACTATTCTGGATTGCAGTGCGGTTCCCCACGCCGAAAGTGTGACGCAGGAGTTGTTTGGGCCGGTTCTTTCGGTATTAACCTTCAATGATGAAGCAGAAGCGATCCGTTTAGCCAACGATACCGAATACGGTCTGGCGGCGGGGGTATTTACTCAGAACCTGACGCGCGCCCACCGCGTCACCCGCAAACTGCGCAGCGGCGTGGTGTGGCTGAACACCTGGCGCGTGGTCTCTCCGCTGGCCCCGTTTGGCGGCTACGGTAAATCCGGTTTTGGCCGCGAAGGGGGGATTGATGCCGCACTGGAATATACCACCACCAAAACGGTGTGGCTGCGCACCTGTGATGAACCTATTGATGATCCTTTTATCATGCGTTAATGCAAAATAAAGTTGATCGCCTGCCGGTAATAAGCGAAACGGGCAAGCCGGTAGCATCACATTATGCACCAGGAGTTGTACCGCCAGTCCTTGTTATGAGATGACGAAATTAATTTCGTCGGGATGGCTATGCGTTTTTTTTTGCAAGGAAGCTATTGGACAGTCAGTTTAAACATCATTTCATAACGGGAGAGTAAGGTGAATACTCAAACACTGCAAAATAATCTTATTGAGAATAAGTCAGTGGATTATGTGCCGGATTCTGAGCGGCACGGTAAATCGCATAGCCTGTTTACATTATGGTTTTGTACTAATATTGCACCGCTGGCGATTGTCACTGGAGCCATCGCCACAGAAACTTTTCATCTTAATGTTATTTCGGCATTAACCGCTATTATTGCGGGCCATCTGTTTGGCGGAATATTTCTGGCACTCACTTCCGCTCAGGGGCCGAAAGTCGGCATTCCCCAGATGGTGCAAAGCCGGGCGCAGTTTGGTCGCTATGGTTCATTGCTGGTTATCAGCTTTACCACGGTTATCTATTTAGGTTTCTTTATTTCGAATATATCGCTGTCGGGAAAAGTCATCAATAATGTCATACCCGTCGTTCCGGTTTATGCCGCAACCATTATCGGTGCGATAGCAGCGACTTTTATCGGTATGGTGGGTTACCATTTTATCCATAAAATTAATAAAGTCGGTGCCTGGGTGATGGGCGCAGCCTTGATCACCGGTTTAGTATTGATGCTGATACAGCCATTACCCGGCGATTTCTGGCAGCGTGGCAGCTTTAGTGCCGCCGGCTGGTTCGGCACCTTCTGTATCGGCGCGGTGTGGCAAATCAGTTTCTCGCCTTACACCTCCGATTACTCGCGCTACTTGCCTGCGGACGTCGGTATTGCCCGTCCGTTCTTCGCGACTTATCTGGGGGCCTGCGGCGGCACCATCCTGGCATTTGTGTTTGGTATGATGGCGGTCAGCATTGCTCCTGCCAGCGACGCCATGATGTCGGTTCGTCACGCAACGGGCTGGCTCGGGCCGATTTTGATGGTGTTTTTTCTGGTCAATATTATATGCCACAACTCGATGAATTTGTACGGTGTGGTGCTGTCGCTGATTACGGCAATGCAAACTTTCCGTCCCGGCTGGACACCAGGTGCTTCGGTTCGGATAGTATTTTCCACGTTGATTTTAGTGGGAGGCGTTATAGTCGCATTAGCAGCATCTGAAAATTTTATCTCCTTCTTTATTAATTTAATTCTGGCGTTAATCTCCGTACTTATTCCATGGATTGTAATAAATTTGATCGATTTTTATTACATTAATCAACAGCATTATGATATTCCTTCAATCTTTAGCGCTGATGGTGGGCAATACGGATTATTGAATGGCCGGGCGCTGATGGTCTATTTCGTCGGCATTATTGTGCAGATTCCTTTTGTTGAAAATGCGTTTTTCTCGGGGCCCTATGCGAAGCTCATTCCTGGAGTGGATATCTCCTGGATTATAAGCCTGATAGTAACCTGCATTGCTTATCCACTTTTACACAGCAGACAACGCTGTTTCTACCGGAAGAATTTGCAAAGCAAGGCTTAGGCCTGCTCCCTACGCGCTGGCGTGCTCCAGAAACAGAGCGCGCCAGGCGTAAGGATATAGCGTGCCGGCACATCCCGGCTCACCAAACATCTGCTACCCATGCAATAGCTGAAACAGATGGCGTAGCGATTATTTTAACTACTGCGGGATGCCTGTTGTCAGGCGGACTTTACCTCTGTAGCTATGTTTTTAACGTAATTAAAAACCACTATTCCCATTAAGAGACAGACAGCAACAAACGTCAGCAGCCATCTTGCTGATGCCACCCCAAGAAAGTGATCTGAAATCACAAACCCCATCATAATCGGGCCGACGGCCTGACACAGAGAATAAACCGTGGTGATTTTAGCAGCCAAATCCTCCTCTGACTGCCCCTCGACGATTGAATCAATAAACTCTGAACGCAGGCCAATACGCACTAAATTAAGAAACAGCCCCAGAAAGAAGCAGGATACGACGTTAACTGATTTTATTTCAATGATGCAAAAAATCGTATCACTAATAACCAAAAGTAATGCGGCGAGGGCATAATTCCATTTTTTGGTTGCTAAAAGGGCGGATAAAAAAGCGCCAAAGCACGCTGCTCCGCTCGCAATACCGAACTGTTCACTGCCCCAATGGTTTAAACTCTGATAGATAACCGGCGTGAGTAAATTGAATGATGAAATATGGAGGCCGATAAGGCCGATTAAAACAATCAGCAGTTTCTGTGAAGTGAACAGAGCAGGGGTTGTAGTGGTAATGGCTACGTTAGCCGCAACAGGATGTGCAGATTTTGGCGAGGAAGAGATCTCCTTAAGACAAAAAAAGCCGATAAAACTTATTAAAATATCATAAAGGCTAATAGTCAGCACTATGCTATGGAAGCTGTATCTGTCTAATAACAACCCACTTATCAATGCTCCAACAAAAGCACCAGTCTGAATGACGGTCTGTAATAATCGGGAGGCATTAAGTGATGATACTGCGCCAGATTTGACCAGCTTAATATTTCCGGCTTCAAAGGTGCTTAATGTCGATAAGGTTAAAACACCATAAAGGATAATAATTATTGAGGTTTCAATATATTTATCCGAGAGGTTTAACATGGAAACCAAAGCGATGAACAGATAGGAGCACAGGCGAAGGATAAATAATTTTCGGAAATTTAAATGTAAGAGATTTATTCCGTGAAAAAAACGCCTGATGACAAAGGGTATGAGGACACTGACTGAGAGGACGATACCTAAGAAGTAAGGTGCTTTCGTTACTTTATAAGTGTTCCAGATCAGTCCTACCAGTAAAACCATATCACTAAAATAAAGCAGTGCTAACATCCCGTAAAACTTGATGAAGTCTCTGATTTTATAATCAATTATACCCATGAGCTGTACTCGCATCCCTTAAACATTGGCGCAAAAAATTATAAAGTAAAATTAATCTCAAAGGAAATTTAACGGGTCTGAATAAACATGCGTAATCATCCATGCCGGGAATTAAAGAAAGTGAAATTCACCATTTATAGAAATAAAAACAGCAAATTTCACTGGAAAGGCGAATTATCCATCCCCAATAATAGGGTGTAAAATTCTGAAAAACTTACGTCTGGCTTAAGCTTTTAGCCAGGCCTGACACCGTTCGGCTCCGCAGCACCCGGACCATATTCACGGGTTTTCCCAGTTGCCGTTGACATTCATTAGCAATTTTAAGCGCATCGATTGATTGACCGCCAATGGCGATAAGATCATCATCCAGGCTGATGTTCTCATTGTTTAATACCTGTTTCCAGATAGATAAAATGCGGGTCTGAAGAGTAAAAGTGTCTGGAGCTTTCATGATTTTCCTCTTGATAACGACGCTAATTCCGCCATCGGCTATGTTAGCTGGACAATACGTGGTCGGTGTTCCATAAAGGATTCACTGACATATCTGACAGATATAAAATAAAATCACTCATAAGAGCATTGGCTTGCTGAAAACTTATATATCCGCTGAGGCTTTCCATCCTGAAAAGATTTTCATCTGTGCTGTTGCTGCCAGCCACATAGACATTAAGGGGATAGTGGAAGCGGTCATGCCAGTATTCACTGATAAGTTCCATGCCTGATTGCGTGCCAAAATCGAATTTGTTGTGAAAATTCACAAAATTGAATGTCACACAGGGCTTAACATAACTTTTATGAAAAGCTATCGGGAACACACCAAATTGTTCGCAGGCCAAAAGATCGTCATGCACACTTTTCAGTAACGCCATGGAGGATAACTGTCTGAAACGAACAGGAAGCATGTTCCAGTACAGTCCCAAAGAGTGTAACGGATCGCTTAGATTATCTTTCCGTCCATTGCTGACGACGCCAATAAATCCATCGTAATTGCATTGTGCTTTTAACAAAACTGAGTTGAGTGCAAAAAGCATCAGAGATTTCAATGTAACGTTATGATGACGAGCTATTTTTTCCAGTCTTGCCATAAGTGTTCTGTCAACGAAACGATCAATCGCTGGGTTCGCCAGGCCATCACAGGATGAAGAAGCATTGCTTTGATCATCGTGATTTATTTTTTTAAAAGGTAACCAGTAGTGTTTGTGTGCTCTGTCTGCTGCATTGTTTTTCTCAACAGATAAATATTCCAGAAAGCCATTAGGGCGGATATCTGGCTGGATATCTTCTCCCTCTCTGATGGCGCGATAAAGGTCAAATAATTCCGTCAGTAAAACCTGGTTTCCCCATCCATCAGCGATGCCATGATGGGTTGATATTAATAATTCAAAGCAGTTAACTGAAATCTGAAACCAGTTACATCTGAACAGTGCCTTCGTGGGTAAGTTGAAGGTGAAAGGCATCTCAAGATCTTGTTCCCTGATTGCCGAGATTTTATTGTCAATTTCCGAAGAGTTAAGTCTGGTTAAATCATGAAATTTAAAGTCTACAGGCATTTCATCAGCAAACATTTGACTCCAGCCATTATTATCATCATATAAAGCGACAGTCCTTAACACCGGATGAGCTTCCATCCTCATCTTAATCGCTTTTAACATCGCCTGAGGCTGCGGGTTTTTATCCGTGATACGATAGGCTTGCTGCACATGATAAGCGCCTGAACAGCGGGCAGAAACCTTATTATAATTTTCAAACATCACCTGCTGCATACCAGACATCGGGTAGATGCCGTCTTGTTGTACTAATGGTCTCCCTGCCACATTCACCGGTTCGGTGACGGCATTCTGATTTAAGGACGTGTCAATATCCTCAACCCCTGCGTTCATCGCAAGTTCTGCAATGGTCTGGTGGTTAAGTAAATCAATCACGTTAAGTGTTATGTTATTTTTTCGGCATTGCTGGGAAAACATCACGGCAAGCAGGGAGTCGCCACCCAGAGCAAAAAAGTTATCATGAATGCCAACATCCGTTCGCCCCAGAATGTTGCACCAGATACTGTGCAGTTTAGCTTCCAGTAAGGTATTGGCTTTAACCGGCAGCAAATCTGTCGGGCTGGTGCAGGAGGAATTTTCCGGCAAAGCATAAGTATTCACTTTTCCGTTTGTTGTCAGAGGAATACTGTCAATTATGATGATTTCTTGCGGAATCATATAAGAGGGCAAAGACGCGGCTAACTGCGATTTGATCAGTAAAGGATTGCAATGCATTTTCGAAGAAAGACTGACCCATGCCTTAAGTTTATCCTTTCCATGCGCGTCCGGGCGCGCCAATACCACAGCTTCTGACACATCAGGCAGCTTTATTAGAGCGTTTTCAATCTCACCCAGTTCTATGCGATGTCCACGGATTTTGACCTGCTTATCAGCCCGGCCATAGTATTCAAGCTCGCCATCAAAACGTCGTTTAGCTAAATCACCGGTTTTATAGAATCTTTTCTTTCTATCCTTCAGAGTAAGATGAATAAATCGCTCACTGTTCAGACTGTCACGATTATGATAGCCAATCGCCAGGCCGGCACCTGATATATACATTTCGCCAACCATCCCTGTTGGTACTGGTCTGCCTAAAGAATCCAGCAGCGCAATATCGAGGTCAGGGATAGCATCCCCGATATAACTCCCGGTATTATTAATAATATCAGCTAAGGAAATTTTTCTGTAAGTGACATGTACCGTTGTTTCGGTAATGCCATACATATTAACGAGGTCAGGACTGCTATCACCATACTTGGATACCCAGCCGCTGAGGGAGGCAAAATTTAATGCTTCACCACCAAACACCACATATCGTAAATTCTGTAACCGATCATTTTCTTCAAAATTCGTCATTTCAACCAGACTTAGCGGATTAAAAGCTGATGGGGTCTGATTTAAAACCGTCACCTTTTTCTCTTTGAGTAAATTACGAAAGTCTTCCGGGCTGCGTGAAATGTCATAGGGAACGACAACTAACTTGCCACCATGCAGTAATGCGCCAAAAATCTCCCAGACTGAGAAATCAAAAGAATAAGAGTGAAATAATGTCCACACGTCATGTTGATCGAACGAGAACCATTGATGTGTATTCTCAAATAAGCGCATCACATTGGTATGAGAAATTAATACTCCCTTTGGATTGCCAGTAGAGCCCGAGGTGTAAATACAGTAGGCAAGCGATGAGCCATCATTGATTACTTCACCTAATGTTCTGATTTTCCTCTCATTTGTACAGTTTGAAACATCAACTAAGCGAACATTTTTCCCGGATAACAATGGCGCGGTGTCAACATCCGTAACCACTATCCTGCATTCAGTGTCCTGCAAGATATAATCGATGCGGGAAATGGGGTAAGTTGGATCCAGCGGCAAGTAGCCACATCCTGTTTTCAGAATGGCGATAATTCCGATGATCAGATATTCATTTCGCTTTAAAGACAGGCCAATAAGTTCACCGGGTTTGGCTCCCTGCTTCAGAAGCTCTCTGCTGAGACTGTTAGCTTTGTCGTTTAGCTGAGCATAGGTGAGACACTCTTGTTCACATTCAACGGCAATGCGCTCAGGATAATTCGCGACTACGGTCTCAAACCAGCAATTCAGCGAGTGATAGCGTGATTTCCCGGCAGAAGAGACTTTTTTTGCATGCTGCGGCTCAGCATCTGCCAGGGCAGGGGCATTGAGTGGCTGATGGGCATCAGCAGCAAAACTGGCCAGGAGCTGAAGATAATGACGCCATAAAACCTCAATTTCCTTGCTCTCAAAAAGCTGATCTGAGTATTCAATGATGCCTTGCGTACCATTACTGTCAGTGTCAATCATCACGCTTAAGTCGAGTTTGACATCGGTTGCCGGCATTAAGAACTGGCAAGTGCTCACACCAGGCAAATTAAGGCCATACCCACGACGATCCTGCTGTGCAAAAAGAACCTGCCAGAGGGGGTTACAGGATGCGCTACGAGGTATATTTAAATCATTGATGACGGTTTCAAGTCGAACATTGTCATACTCATATCCCGCCAGCAGAGTGTCGTAATTTCGGCTGAGTAATGTTGAGAAGCGATCGTCCGGGTTAAATTCGGCTTTCAGCACCAGTGTATTGGTAAACAGCCCGCCGATCATTTCACTGCCCGGCATAGCACGATTAGCCGATGGGTAGCCAATACAAAATTGCGTCTGATTTGAATAACGCTGAAGCAACAGGGAAAAAACCGTCAGATAGAAACACCAGTCCGTAACATGATGCTGAACGGATGAATGTTTCACTGACTGACAAATTTTCTCGGGTATAGGTAAAGTCATTGATGAACCAGCAGATTGAAAACTCCCCCCTCTTTTTTTGTTCATCGGTAGCTCAAGAATCGGTGAGACATCACTGAGATAGTTGCACCAGTATTCATGGCTATGTTGACGAGCGAGCTTTTGTTCTGCGCTTTGCTGCCAGGACAGGTAATTTATGTAACTTGCTGCGGTTTGATCATTGCTGGGTTTGGTATGGTGACAATATTTACTGTAGTTAGCGTTTAAATCATTATAAAAAAGTTGTGCCGACCAGCCATCAATAGCGATATGATGGAAACAGAGCGCGACGATAATGTGGTGCTGTGCATAGCGTGCAATAATCATCCTGAGCGGAATTTCGTTATACAGGTCAAAAGGCGTGTTGCATTTTTCATACACGAAATTTTTGGCTTCATCACAGGAAGAAAAACCTTCAGCCTGAGTAATATACTTTGTGCCTTCTACAATATCTGGTGCAGAACACTGCCAGGTCTTATCATCCTTTTCTTTAAAGATAACTGAAAGCGCGGGGGTGTTGCTAATGGTGTGCTTTAAAGCAGAAATTAATGCTGCCACATTAATTTCACCCGAGCATATAAATCCCTCGGAGATATTATACGCTGTCTGGTTGGGCTGCTGAATAAACTGAAACCATATTTTTTTCTGTTCCGATGATAATTCACAGGCATCATCAGAGTGGTAAAGTTCTTTGCTCACAGGTGAACTCCGTTAAAAAACAACAGGGAGCACGACAATCTGATTAGGATTGCATTGCCATTATGTTATTTGCGAAATGCAGAATGATTTTTTCTGGTAACCTAAATTAAAATCCTGGATTTATACTATAAAAGCGACTGACTCAGTGTCTTCCACGTTATTACTTATCTGACGATGATGGTTTAAAACTGACTCCAGGAAATGCATGAAATCTTGCCATAACGTGGTAATAGTTTTATCAGAGAAGTTTTTTGATGAAAATTCGATAAACACCGCAGGTTGAATGGAGTGCAGATCAAGCATGACCAACAGATCCGTTTTGGTATAGCCGGTATGAACGGGTAATTGTTCAATGTTGGTATTTTTGAGGGCCAGTCCATGGTTAACCCTGCCAATTTGCCCAAAGACTACTTTAAACAAGCCAAAAGGTCTCATTGCGTCATCTGCACCCGCTTCCCTGACGATATCTGCCATGCAGCATAAGTCGTGTTCGCTGTTATCGAGCAGCGACTCATATGCCTTAAGGGCCATCTCCTTCAACGAGCTTTCAGCGCCGAATGTAAATCTTACGGGCAGTAAGCGTGTAAACAATCCCAGAATTTCATCTGATTCAGGCATGTTTCTGTTCGAGCTCGGATAGGACAGGCAGAAATCGTTCTGCCGCGTGCAACGCTGTAAGAAAGCAGCGAATAATGTCATGTAAAGACTATAAGGTGTTACTGCATAATGTTTAGCTAATGCGCAGACCTGACTATGAGTGTTTTCAGCGATGGTTTTTATGGCTACGCCGCCTGAAAATGGAGCGTTGTCTGATAAGTCTTTATAGGCTGAAAGCTCTAAATGGCTATCAACTCCCCGAAGGTAATTTAACCAATATAACTTATTGGTTTTGGCTTTCTCCTGCTGCTGCTGTTCTTTTTGCCATAGTGAAAAACGCAGATAACTGGCGGCGTTGTCAGCAACAACGATCTGTTGGTTATCAGACAATAAATTATAATATGAACTCAGCTCTTCAAAGAACAGTGATGCAGACCAGCAATCGCAAACAATCTGATGCACAGTGATGTTAACCAGAAACTCGCTGTTAGCCATTGGGACAATATCGGCACGGATGGGTGAAGCGAGGTTTAGTCGGAAGGGGACGACACTACGCATTTTAATAATGTCATGGGCCTCCTTAAGGTCTTCTGCTTGCTCAAATAAATAGACAAAATCAGAAATTTTATCTTCGGTTTCTGACGGCCCATATTGCATGGCATGCTCGGTATCTCCACCGAAGCGTGAGGATAAGCCTCCGTGACGAGATATGACAAGTCTTAATGCTTGCACAAAATAATCACATTCGAATCCTGATTTAACATGAAACAGATAATTCGCATTAAACAACGGAAGTCCTGGGTTATCAATATGCAGTTGCCAAATATTCATTTGTTCATAGGTCAGGGCAGATGTAATTTCATTGCAGTTATTCATGGCGAGACTTATCCTCTCAGAATTATAATGAGTGTTAGTTTGCTGATTAATTTAATAAAAGCCCTCTCCAGTAACTGGAGAGGGGGGCGAGCTTTTTAACTACATGTCTTTGCTAACATGATATTTAAGTTCTGAATGGCAGCGCGCGACGCGCCTTTGCCCAGGTTATCGAACACCGCAGCTAAAAGAATTTGACCGGAATCTTCATTGGCAAAGACGTAGATATCCAGATTGTTTGTTCCATTCAAATATTCTGGGTCCAGCTGGGTGATCGTTGCCGCCTGCTCAACGGGAACGACATTGATATATTCAGAATCAGAATAATAAACAGACAGACATTCATGAATCTGTTTGACGCTGACTCCAGGCTTCAGAAGTCTTAAATGTAATGGGACATACAGAACGATCCCTTGCCGGTATTTTCCATAGGACGGCGTGAACAGCGGTGGATAAGTTAACAGTGCCTGTTTCTGCATCTCAGGAACATGCTTATGCTTCAGACTTAAACCATAGCCACGGAAAGGGGCGTCAGTCGCCTGAGGATGCTGTGGATCTTCATAGGCTTCAATCAACGAACGTCCGGAACCGGAATAACCCGATATGGCATGGACATTAACAGGGTAATCACGCGGAACTAAACCCGCCTCAGTCAGAGGACGCAGCAGAGTAATAGCCCCTGTAGGATAACAGCCAGGGTTAGTCACTCTTTTGGCCTCAGCAATCAACTGTACCTGACCCGGAGTCAGTTCCGGCAGACCGTAAACCCAGCCGGTGGTGGAACGATGAGCCGAGCTTGCATCGAGAATACGCACCCGAGGATTTTCAACAAATGATACTGCTTCGCGTGCTGCATCATCAGGCAGGCACAGAATCGCAATGTCACATTCGTTTAGTGCCTGGCTACGTTTCTGTGGATCTTTTCGATCTGAACGCGCCAGCTCGATTAACGCTATATCATCACGACCATTGATTTGAGAATGTATCTGCAAACCTGTCGTTCCCGCTTCACCGTCTATAAAAATGCGTGGTTTCATAATGTTAGTGCCAATGTAATAGTGAGATTCAGTTCCGCACGTCGCTTCTTATCCGGTTGCCTGAAGCTTCATGACGGATTTAAGCCCGTTAACGCCCTCATTGACATACGTTTGTTCAAATCGCCCAGCCATGTAGTCGATCTGATGCACATAAGGGACCGGCTTAAAAAACATATCACGATCAAGCAGTTTCGCTAATGTAAATGTTGACGTTAGTGTTGTTGCCAGCAGGCACGAAGAACTTAAAGAGGCGACTTTACGGCTTTCAAAATCCAGTCGCGGTGAGTCCAGGTAGCTACTGTGTAAGCGCAAGGGATCCAGACCGATACCAAAATTGATCAGCTTCTGTGTTTCATCCATATCGGATGACAGAGCGAAATACTCTTCAAAAGACATCGATTGCGGATCGAAGAAATGCAAGGTTCCGCCAAACCCGATCGGGCATGAGATCACTGCCGGAATGCCCAGCTCCCTGGCACGGCGATACATGACGATTCGTGGCTCAATCACGAAGTAGTCAAGTGCATCACACAGCACATCAACACCCGCAAGAAACTGGTCTACATTGTCAGGGTTAACATCTTCGAACTGAGAAATCCTTAATGCCGGATTGATGGACAGCAAACGTTCCCTAAGGACATCGGCCTTTTTTAGTCCGACAGTATGAATACTTGAGCCAAACTGTCGGTTGAAATTCTCCGGGCCAAAGGTGTCAAAGTCTGCGATGTGCACGCCACCGACACCCATTCTTACCAGCGTTTCAGCATGGGTGTAGCCAACACCTCCGCAGCCAGGAACGGCGATAGTTTTATCCGCCAGTAAGGCAAGTTCTTCTTCACTCACAATTCCCAGCATACGACTGTAAATGACATCTCTGGAATAGTTATGTTCCATTGTAAATTCCTCATCAATTCTGTAATACGTAATGAAAACCTACGATATTAAATTGGTGCTTTGACCAGTAGTGCTGTGCCTGTAAGTTGCCAGTGAAGGTATCCAGGCAAATATGACTGCACAGATTCTGGTCAGCAATTTCTTTTATCTTCTGCATTAACAGTGCACCTACACCTGTTTCGCGGAAAGCGTCATTAACCACAAAGTGATCAACGTATAAATACTTTCCGCAATAAAGTCGGGTGTTTAGCCAGTAACCAGATATACCGACAAGGCTGTCTTTATCAAATATCCCCAGGCAAGCCCAGTTAAGATTTTTTATCTCTTCAAGTCGAGACTTAATCGTCTCAGTCGGCAGATTCGGATAAAGTTGTACTAATAATGGGATGATAATAAATATTTCATTTTCATCGATTATTCTTGAAGTCAGTTGTCTGGTGGTTAAGTCTGGTTGTATTGCAACCTGAATAGTCACAATTCACGTCCTTTATAAGTTAGTAGAACTCGATGACCAGCACATCTCTGTAGCCTTCTTTAAATCCTTCATTTACAGTAATTGCACTGGTATCATGAATGACAGTGTCATCACGGAAAATTAACACATCAGATGGATTTTCCAGCGTTCCGGTAAACACTTCTTTTTGATATAAGATGTCAGTCAGTGTGGTTGAGCCGCCAGAAACATTTAAACGGTTTGCCATAAATAAACAGCTAAATTTAACACCGTCACGATGTTTTCCTTCGGGCACTGGCTGACCAGAAAAATCTTTGGTAGCAATGATGCGGTTAAAATAAGCATTAATTTTCCAGGTCTGGATATCTTCCAGCTCTCCATAAGCAGTAGCCAGCTTAAGAAGAATTTCTCTTACCACCCGATTATTCACAATGGCATCTGTTAACGGTGCAAAATGCCGTTCGATGCCACCATTCAGTGGGTTAAAGTACAGCGGCTGCGTATAGGGGGTTTGGGGCTGCTGTTCCAGACGATTTCCATCAGCAAACCATTTGAACCGGCCAAAACGACGCTGGCGATAAATACCTCCATCCATCATATATTTGTCTAATTCAAGCTCTTCAAAAAATGCCTGAAACGCTTTCCAGTCCGAATGCGCGAGGAAATCAATACCTAAAACCTCAGATGCGCTACCCGCAATAAAACGTTGACTTTCAAGGTTGTAAATGGCTGCTACAGACTGTTTTTCCAGTGTGGTACTGCTCATTTTAATATTCCTTTTCTTTTTGTGAGATAATTTTATCCATTTCAGCTTCAACGCTATGGTAATAATCCACAGCAACGTTATATCGGACAAGGCAACCGATGCATAACTCCGGGATGATTTCCGGGTTATCTTTAGCCAGCGTCATTAAAACCCTTTCGATAAGTTGCTTGCCGTGATTCGCATCGACCTGAATATGCATATCATGGTAATAGATGACATCCTCAGGCATTCCTAACCGGCGCATTGCGTGCACGGTTTTGGCAAATCGATATGGCGCGGTATGCTCGAGGATGGCCAGTGTCCCCAGCAATCGTGGGTGGTATTTTCTGCGCAAAGCATACATCAACAACAGGTTGCCATTTTTTAGTGCTGCGGCAGGGACCTGAATTTTTTCTGACGTTAGACCTGCAATCTTCCGCAACTTTTCTGCCGAGGCGGTAAACAAAACCGTGTGCATCTCCTCTAAGCTGCCCATCCCCATTTCATCCCAATAATTCTCGGCGAGAGCAAGTTTCATATCGCCGGTCATACCCAGTTGAGCAAGAGAAATCACATCGTCAAAGCGTCCATCGACCTCATTTTCCATCGCGATATAAAACGATAACTCTTCGAGAGTTGAACGCTCAGCCAGGCGAGTAAAAAAGGGGGCCACAATTTTTCTGTGCGCCCTGTGCAGTTTGTTGTACCACCGCTGGAAATCTTCCGCATTAGCAGGATATTCCTGCTCTCCCAGTCTGGAGGCTTCATAAGCATTCCATCTGTCCTCGATTTCTTCGATGAAGAAATACTCACTCAAACCTGGACTTTCCCGGTAGTTGGCCGGTTGCCCGATTTCCCGCAGGTAAAAAGAATTCAGGGTTTTTTGTTCTTCAAGCGTGGTATCGAAAACGTCAATCCCTGTGGCAAGCTGTTGTCTGGTATTCATATTCTCACTCCTTTTTTGGTACAAAATCTTTGAGGTCATCTTTACTTTTCCACTCGGGTTCCGGTGGGTTATATCCATAATCTGGGTTATAAGCCGAGCTTTGCTTCACTTCCAGTAGCGGAACATATCTCGGGCAGTTAGGGAAAATATCTCTGACTTCCACAATAACCGCTAATTTTGCCCCAGGTAATTTGATTAGAATATCCGGATCTTCACTTACAGCGGCCTGCCCATTGATTCTTAACTTTCTTCGTCCACCCTCATACTCAAGAAATAACATTCCTATATTAGGATTAGAGGATATGTTGCCTAAGCTTCTGTACATGCCATTTCCGTCATAATCAGGAAAGATTAATGTGGATGAATTTACTATTTTTACAAATCCTGGATTTCCTCCTTTTACGGAGCAATCCGGGTAACCATCCGGAGATGACGTGGCTAAAAAAAACATGGGCGATTTTTGAATTATTTCTCGGTCTGAATCGAGAAACTGATTATGTCTTCTGGTTTTTTCCAGTTGGTCAGCTAATCCTCTGCTGTTAAATTTATCCTGAAAGTAACGGGCTTCTTGCAGGTAGAATTCATTGTTCATTACTTTCTTTCCGTAACATTGCTTTCAGAATCCCCATATAGAAGGCGCGATAGGTTGGGCTGTAATGTTCATACTTGCCGCTAATTTTGGCATGTAAATCGTGCAGGCGATCTATCGGCAGGCCGGGCATCATATGATGCTCCACATGAAAGTTATTGCCATTAGTAAACCATGTCATGAATGCGTTGCTTTTAATCGTTCGTGTATTTGAATATTGATGTGTGCTTTCGGTATTACATTGATAATGTTCGGGCATTTCAATAAGTGCATGTACAGGCGATGCAATTATCATAAAGGGGATCAGCCAAAATGTAGCAATAATCTCCCATCCATACAGGTATGACAGTAGAGTCAGAATTGTAATCACCAAAATCATCACCAGATAGTCTCTGCGAATCTGTCTGGATACTTTCGGCGTGGTGTCCTCATAATCCTGAAAGGTGAGGGCGATAAAGGCCTTTTTAATAAACGCATAATATTGAGGAATCATAAAGAGACGAGAAAACAAAGCCCAGATCGTCATGAAACTCAGCGTTCCGTACTGGTCTCCGTAATCAAAGTACTCTTTGTTTTGTGGCGTCCCTAAAAACTTATGATGATTCAGGTGACTATATTTATAATCAGCATAGGAGACAAGCATTGGCAAACCCAATATAATACCAATTAGTTCGTTGCCTTTTCTGTTCTTTATTCCCTGTGCGTGCAAAACTTGATGTTGTAATTCAACGCCATGTGCAAACATGGCACCCATTAAAAATACACCAGCAGACTTAACCCATAATGAATCATTCATGGCGAAATATATCCCTGTTCCAATAACTGAGATATAGATAAAGAATTTCAGCATAAACGTGACATCGCTTGATCTGCTGGGCAGACTCGTGAGACTAATTTTCTCGACGGTAAAATCTACATTACTCAAAGTTATCTCCTTATTTTTCTGAATGACTTAAATTGTATGTTGAATAAACGGGTAAAAATGCCTGTGAGTGTCAGACGTATTTTTCGCCATTGGTGCTTTTTGCGATATAGCAGAACTTTTTAATTACATGATTCAATTGGTATTTTCACTTCCTCAGGTGCTATGCATCCCTGAATTTTTCTCAGATTAATACACTGCCTGGTTTGTTCTGAGCATATGCTTCTTCTGACGCAGAGCGCTCCTTGTTTGTTGCCTTTTAAAGGCAATTTTCATCTTGATGGTAATTTTTCTCATTAGTGGTGCAGCAGAAAGTGATCATTTATGCACTAATAATGGTTAATAATTCACTTTTTCGTTGATTTAAATCTTAAACAAATTAAGACCTCGAACCAAAACCACGATTAACTCGTTGATATTTAAGTATTAACTTGCATTGTTGAGATTTAAGTCTCGTGATTCACGCTATTTGCAGGATAAAACAACAAACAAACATTAAATCTTATGAAATGGTTTTGTTTGTTGTGTGGAGTTTTATGTTGTGAAATTGTCTTTTTATGGACTATTAGTCCAGAGATTGGCTGCTGAAAAAGAGTTTTTTATTTCAGGATATCAATGGGCAGTATAATCGATCGATTTCAGGGTAATAATTAACCCATGTAATGATAATGGTTATCAATATCATCTTTCGGTGTTTTTCGTGCTATAACTCTAAAAATAATCCTGAATCACACTTTTCTTTTTGACTTCCTTATTTTTTACCGGCTGTACTCAGTCCATTTTTTACTTTTGTGCTAATACACAAAATTTCAGCAATCTGTTTCATAAGCAAATTTCTTTATAATCTTAATTTTGGTAATTAAACTAATGTCATTCAGCGACAACTCCCGGCCCGCTGCTCTGCAACCGACGAAATTGGCGTTTGAATCTACGGAATGTCATCGATATCCGCTGGGTATACTTTTAATAGCGCGAAATACCGGTGAGTGTGTGAGAGAATCGGCTTGAGCGAAGAAAATTTGGCTGAGTCAACTTATCGCGCACGAATGCGAAGTAATCGCGCGGCAAGGTGAAAATTGGACCACGTATCAATATCGTGAATGGTGCCCGCATCATTGAGGGATAACGCCATCACTTTTCCTTCCCGCCTTGAATCCCGCACGATGTGCTTTGCTCCCGTATCACCTGAGAGGGCAATCAGCGACGGCAGATATTCCCGTGAGAATCCCACCGGATGCCCCCGGCGCTGTTGATAATGCGGCACCACAACCGGTTTTACCCTTAATCCCTCGGCGACGTGTAGCAGCGAAGCCGGTTGGATTAAGGGTAAGTCAGCAGGCAGAATAAGCCAGCCCGAGACCTCTGACGTGGCCTTGACGCCCGGCACAATAGACTCACCCATTCCGCCAGTACCGCCCTCCGGCCTGACAAGGTGCCAGCCAAGACCGGCGGCTTTTACCACCTGAATGATATGCCACAATACAGGTTGGTTATTGAGCAGCGTATCAAGTTTGTGCGTCGTTGCGCCGGACGCGAGGAATCTTTCTCCGCGTCCGGCGGCAAGAATAATGACGACAGGCGAGGGCATTATTTTCCCCCTGTGCCGGAGCGGCACGCCGCGACATCAGCTAATACTGAAAGCGCCAGCGAGTGCGCGTCGCGCGCTTTAGGGAATATGCCTATTGGCGCGTTGATTCGGTCTGTTTCTGCGCGACTCCAGCCAGGTTCGCTTAGCTTTTGGACGCGCTGACAATGAGTTCGGTGGCTACCGAGCGCGCCGATGTAAAACGGCCGCGCTGCGCGCAATTTATGAATGCTCAGAGCAATGCCACCTCCACAGGGAAGGGTGATATCAAAATAAGGTGAGCCGTCCCCGTATATCACCGTGCGGTCTGTACCGGAAAAAATCACCTGCATGGCTTCGTGAGCAGCGGTGGCCTCCACGCAGCCGCCGGAGACAAATCCACAATATAAGCCATCTTCGCGAACCGCCATTTGCGCCCCCGGCGGGCCGCCGCGAATCGCCACCAGCGTAACAAGGGCCGCAGCCATGCCAGCGGTTAGCGCTTCTGCGGCGAAGCGGAGAATCGTCTCGCTGTCATCGGCCAGAAATGCCTGCCTGAACTTTAAACAAAAATAGGCGCTATCAGTAAATTCGCACTGATAGGTTATATCTGTAATGCTCATATTATTATTTCTTAGCAGATCAGCCGATTGCCCTATTTTTTGCACCAGATAATCTTAAACGTTGATATGCATTATTTTTTAAAGGTGCGGGAGAAGTGGTTGGGTGAAAGCCTGCAATGTGGCGTGGTCTCATGGAGAGTAATACTGAATGATTTTTCGTTTTCTATATGCACAACGAAGTTAATGATATTGTCAAAAGCGTTATTTTTTTCATGGGATTGAAATGAACCCCTCCGCCTGCAGGAACCACATAATTTCATGTTCAAGATAAATGTGTGGTCTGATGTAAATCCCTGCATTCAGGACGCCTTCGCGCGCCCGCAGCATATGATCCACGCCGGGGGGTGTTTCAATTCTTTCGAAAAAGTGTTCTGTATTCCACATAAGGCGCAAATTAGTTATAAAAAGAGGCTTGTATAGCTATCTGTAACCTGTTTCAGAGATGAGAATTAATGCTGTGGGATATCTTGTGGGAGGAATTGCTATTATGACTCAGTATTTGGGGGATCAGGCAATCGAAGGTGTTATCGATAAACGCCTTGAGCCTAATTTTGATGATATGTTGTCAATCTAAATTGACTATGCGGTTACAGAGTTTAGTCGCTCTTTCCATCACAAATAAATCAATAACATCAGAAGGAGCAATTGGTTTCCATAACAATGCAGGATTGAATGGTTATGGGCTTAATTTATTGATTTTCAGTGAAAATGTCCTGTTCCGCACCATTGTATTTGGGGCTTCAGCCCCAAACACATTTAATCTTTTTCCTGCCCATTCCGTCTACTTCTGAAAACTTTCCATTCTGTATGTGCCCAGGCGATCACCATCATTACGCAAAACCAAAATCGTACAGGTGCCAGCTCCAATGAGGTATATCCGGAAATGATTGAACAAGCAGAGAGAACGCCAGCAAATCTTACAAAGTTTTTGCCAATTCCATTCAACATCATTTTCTCCACATGAAGAATGAGACAAAAGTATACACCTGAAGTGGGATAAATCCTATTGACTGATCATTGATGGGCTAATCACGCACGGGCTGGATGATTGATGATTTGTTAGTGCAGCTAAGAGCTATGGCTACCCAAGAGTGACTGTACAAGCCGCGTCTGTGATCAAAGCATTTGTACGAACCGGCACTACCAGCGATGCAGGAATGGTAATCGGTAGACGTTGCAAAGTGAAAGCAGCCTTTAAAACACAACCATATTATGTATATAAATGAGTGTTAAAAAGGCTATTTCCAGCGTTCTATAGTACTAAATACGGGGCGTGAGTTGTTTTGACATTTGTCCTATCGCAGTGCATACCACTCCTTATGCTTCAGCGGATTGGTCATGGCACCTAAAATATCGGACAGCACGTTGACCGTAATCACCATGCCACCCACCACCATAACCCCGGCGGAAATGGCCGCGTAATCCTGCTGACGAATAGCATTAATCAGCCAGCGACCTAATCCCGGCCAGCTGAACACCACTTCGGTGATCATCGCCAGCGTCAGCATCGTGGCGAATTGCAAGCCCAGGCGCGGGATCACCGGCGGCAGGGCGTTATGCAGCACATGGCGGCGAATCACGGTAAAACGCGATAAGCCACGGGTTGCCGCCGCTTTGATATAGTTTTTGTCGATCACATCGCTGGTGCTGATGCGCAGCAGACGAATCACCTCGGTGGTTGGGGCGACCGCCAGCGCGGTGACCGGCAATATCATATGGATGAAAGCGCTGAACAGCATTTCATCACGCCACGGCGAGTCGCTAAGCCAGGCATCAATTAACGCAAAACCGGTGACAGTTTTCACCTGATACAGTAAGTCAAACCGCCCCGAAACCGGCAACCAGCCGAGGTTGAGCGAAAAGAACAGCGTCAGCAGCAGCGCCAGCCAGAATACCGGCATCGAAAAACCCAGTAACGCCAGCGCGCTGATAAGTTTATCCGGCCATTTATTGCGCATCACGCCAGCCATAATCCCCAGCGGAATACCCACCAGCAGCGCCAGACTGAATGCCATCAGACAGAGTTCCAGCGTGGCGGGAAATACTTCACGCAGTTGCTGATTGATTGACTGGCCGTTGATACTGGAAACGCCGAAATCCAGTTGCAGGATGCCTTTAAACCAGAACAGCCAGGCGTCCAGCAACGATGCCCCCTGCAAAGGGGCATTGGGCGTGAAATAGCTCAGGCTGAAGCCGACCAGTGTCAGCATAAACAGCGTGGTGAGTAACAGCACCAGACGGCGCAGCGTATAGATAATCATCGCTTCAGATCCTTCACTTCGTCACGATGTACACCGGCAAAAGAGGCATTGCCAAACGGGCTTAGCACCAACCCTTTGATATCATGGCGATAGGCTTGCAACCGCAACGAAGAAGCCAGTGGTAAGACCGGCAGCTCCTGCGCCAGAATATTCTGCGCCTCATCATAGCGGTCAATACGCGCCGCCAGCTGTTGCGACAACAGCGCTTTATGCAGCACTTCATCAAACGCCGGATTGCACCAGTGGGCAAAGTTGGTCTGCGAATTAATCGCGGCGCAGCTTAACAGCGGACGGAAGAAGCTGTCCGGATCGTTACTGTCGGTCGCCCAGCCGGTCAGCGTCAGGTCATGATTCATTTCCATCAGACGCGCCTCCTGGAAGCGGCCTTCAACCTGCACAATGGTGACGCGAACGCCCACTTGTGCCATATCCGCCTGGATCAGCTCGGCGGTTTTCAGCGGGCTGGGATTCCACGACTGGGAAGCAGACGGCACCCACAGCTTCAGATGCAGATTTTCCAGCCCGAGCCGTTTCAGCTCATCGCGCGCCTTTTGCGGATTATATTCCGTGATGCGCGCATCATTATCATAAGCCCAGGAGGCGCGCGGCAAAATCGAGGCGGCGGTTTCAGCAGTGCCATAGTAAATCGACTCCATCAGTCGCTCGTTATTAATCGCCAGCGCCAGCGCCTGACGCACCTCTGCACGGTCCAGCGGCGCTTTGCGGGTGTTAAATGCCAGATAGGCGATATTCATGCCCGGTCGTAAGGTAAGACGCAAACGCGGGTCGTCGCGCAGAATCGATAACTGACTGGCCGCCGGATAGGCCAGCACGTCACATTCCCCGGTCAGCAATTTCGACAATCGACCCATGCCGCCGGCACCCATATCGACCACCACCTGCGGCATGCGCGGCACGCCTTTCCAGTACTCAGGATTACGCGCCAGACGAATAAATTGCCCGGTACGGTACTCGTTGAGCATAAACGGCCCGGTGCCGACCGGCTGGCGATCCATTAATTCCTGACGATTAATTTTACTCAGATTATCGGCATATTCCGCTGAGAGTACCGGGGCATAGTGGGTGGCCAGATGCCAGAGAAAAGAGGCGTCCGGGCTGTTCAGGCGGATTTCCACCGTATCGTTATCGAGTTTTTTAACGCTCTGAACCGCATCGGAGAATTGCAGACTGTCAAAGTAAGGATAGTTACCGCCGCCCACATTATGCCAGGGATGCTTTCGGTCGAACATACGCGCAAAGCTGAACACCACATCATCGGCATTCATCATACGCGTCGGTTTGAACCAGCCTGTGGTTTGAAAGGGCACGTTATGACGTAAATGAAAACGGTACGTGGCACCGTTATCCAGGACTTCCCAACTGGCTGCCAGCTCCGGAATCAGTCGATAGGTATAAGGGTCAACATCCAGCAGGCGATCATAGAGTTGCGCTGCCAGCGTATCGACCGCCAGCCCGCTACTGGCCAGTTGCGGATTAAAGGTGTTCATCACGCCGCTGACGCAATAGACAAAGCCGCTCTGGCGAATATCGCCGGGCGTTGCCGACCAGGCAGCGGTGCTTAACACGCTGAGTCCGAGAAGCAGGGTGGAGAATATTTTTGGCATCGGGTTTTTTGGGTTCACGGGCAATGTGCAGAGTGTATCGCACTCTGGGCGTTGCCCCAAAGTTTGACTGGGTAACTGGCTCTTTTCCAGGCGATTTTATTTTTTATTACGCCTGTCGGAAAGGCTGCGCTGATGATAATACGCACAACAACGCTATGGTAATGAGAAAAATTCTCAACAAAGTGCTTTACAGATGATAGTGAGAATGATTACTATTCATCTGCACTTCAACGGTGGCTCTACCGAAGAAGAGCACGACATTGCTCACATTGCTTCCAGTATTTTATGCCCGCCTTGCGCGGGCTTTTTTTTTGCTCTTAAGGCTGTTGTTAACCCGGAATGGGCTGTTAGCTGACGTGCATGAAGGGTGAGTTACTGAATCAGCATACTTTGGCTTTCGGTCATTATATAAAACACTCTAATGTTATTTTATTGTTGGCTTTAATTATTGCTTAGGTGTAACTTTATGTTTTTAATGGTGTAATTTAACGGGTGAGTAGGGGTGTGGATTTTTAAGACAAATCCTAACTGGAAAATCATCAATTTTGCTAATGCGATTTCACGATAAATCTTTTGAGAGAATTATCATGATTGTGACTGTTCAACTATTGCGAGCAATCGCAGCGATAATGGTAGTGATGTATCATATCTCGATTAAAGGTGAACAGTACTTTAATCATGCGCTTAGCTGGTTTGATATCGGTCAGTACGGCGTGGACCTTTTTTTTATTATCTCTGGTTTTATCATGTGCTATACCACCGCACGCCGGAGTGTATCTTTCAGCGGCTTTATGCGTGACAGAATCAAAAGGATTATTCCTCTTTACTGGATAATGTCTACGGTCGCGTTGGGTGTATATTTGATTGCGCCATCAATGGTCAATTCATCCGGCGGCGAAACCAGCATATTCTCGTCATATACCCTGATTCCTCTGGGTGACAAATTGTTAGTGCAAAATGGCTGGACTCTAAGTTTTGAGTTCATCTTTTATCTGATTTTTGCGAGTTGCTTAGGCATTGCATTCAAAAAGAACAGCGCGATTCTTTGTACCATTATCATTACTGCATTATGTTTGACAGGGCACTACTTCCCACCAGAAAATCCCACGCTGCGTTTTTTAACTAATGTTTTATTGCTGGAGTTTGTACTGGGTATCGCAGCATTTTATCTTTTAACCAATAAAAATCCGCCATTAACCCTTGCAATACCAATTTTGATTGTCGGTATTGCGCTTCTGGCTATACAAAACCAGTATGGTGCCTGGCATGGGTTTGCCGGACGTTTGGTTGGCGGTGGTATACCTATGTTTATGGTATTCGTTGGCTTAGTTGGGATGGAGCGTTATATAGCATCAGCTAACTTTATCTTTAAAAGAGAACTCCTGCTCTCAGGTGATGCTTCCTACTCTATTTACTTAATTCATGCCTTTACTCTCTCTGCCTGTGCCATTATTTTGCGCAAATTGCACCTGGAACAAATTAGTATCTTATTTAGTCTATTCTTACTTATGAGTTCAATAGTAGCGGGCATAATGGCTTTCTTGTTTGTCGAGCGTCCTGTCAACAATTACTTTAAACGTCGTAAAATACACAGGTTAAATATTGACAGTAGTGCGCCCTCAAAAAGCTAAGCCGTGGCTTAGCTTTCTTCCTCCCCATCCACCCGCACTCCATGTTTTTTCAACATGGCGCGTAGCTGGTGGTAGGTCACGCCAAGTAACTCTGCGGCGCGACGTTGATTAAAGCGCGCCTGATGCAGGCTCTTTTCCAGTAACGCTTTTTCCTGCTGGTTTTGCCACTGGCGCAGATCAAGCGGCAGATCGGGAAAAGGGGAGTGATCGGTTTTGACAGCTTCTGGCGCTGTCGAACGGCTGAACGGGTTAATAATAATCGCATCCAGCTGTTCATCGATGGCGCTGTGGCGATAGACCGAGCGCTCCACCACGTTTTTCAGCTCACGCACATTGCCCGGCCAGTGATAATCCAGCAGCACACGCTGTGCCGAGGGTGAAAAGCCCGGAAACAGCGGTAGGCCCAGTTCGCGGCACATCTGAATGGCGAAATGGTCGGCCATCACCAGAATATCGCTGCGACGCTCGCGCAGCGGCGGCAGCTGTACCACATCAAATGCCAGCCGGTCCAGCAGATCGGCGCGGAATTTACCCGCCAGCGCCAGCGCCGGTAAATCATCATTGGTCGCACACACCAGCCGCACGCTGACCTGTAGCGGCTGACTGCCGCCGACGCGTTCCAGCTGGCCATACTCAATCACCCTGAGCAATTTTTCCTGTACCAGCATCGGTGCCGTAGCCAGCTCGTCGAGAAAAAGCGTGCCGCCATCAGCGCGCTCAAAGCGGCCGAGGTGGCGCTTTTGTGCGCCGGTGAACGCGCCAGCCTCATGACCAAACAGCTCGGAATCGAGCAGGTTTTCGTTTAGCGCCGCACAGTTAAGCGAGATAAATGGCCCCTGCCAGCGGTCGGAAAGATAATGCAGGCGGCTGGCAATCAGCTCTTTACCGGTACCGCGCTCGCCAATAACCAGAACCGGTTTGTTTAGCGGAGCCAGCCGGGAAACCTGTTCCAGCACTTCAAGAAAGTTATTCGACTCGCCCAGCAGATTTTCAATATGTTCGCTCATGATGAATTTCACCAGGTGTTAGTGATTAAAACCACATTACGCGCCGCACCCGGCAAAGTAAAGTGAGTGAATCATTAAAAATCAACAACATAAAAGTTGGCACGCATCTTGAATTAATTAACAGCAGCTGTGCAGAGCATGGCGTAACACAGACAATATTAATGAGGATTTTGATTATGGGTATTTTTTCTCGTTTTGCCGACATCGTGAACGCCAATATCAATTCTTTGCTGGAGAAAGCGGAAGATCCACAGAAGCTGGTGCGCCTGATGATTCAGGAAATGGAAGACACACTGGTTGAAGTGCGTTCTACCTCTGCCCGTGCGCTGGCTGAGAAGAAGCAGCTGATTCGCCGTATTGAGCAGGCTGAGACGCAGCAGAGTGAGTGGCAGGAGAAGGCCGAACTGGCGCTGCGTAAAGATAAAGACGATCTGGCGCGTGCAGCACTGATTGAAAAACAGAAACTGACCGATCTGATCGCTACCCTGACGCAGGAAGTGACGCAGGTTGAAGAGACGCTGGATCGTATGAAAGGCGAAATTGGTGAGCTGGAGAAGAAACTGAGCGAGACTCGCGCTCGTCAGCAGGCGCTGACCTTACGTCATCAGGCGGCTTCTTCATCACGTGATGTGCGCCGTCAGCTCGACAGCGGAAAAATCGATGAAGCGATGGCACGTTTTGAATCCTTTGAACGTCGTATTGACCATATGGAAGCGGAAGCTGAGAGCGTCAGCTTTGGCAAAAAGAAAACGCTGGATCAGGAATTTGCTGAACTGAAAGCCAATGATGAAATCAGTGAGCAACTGAATGCGTTAAAAGCCAAAATGAACCGTAGCGAGTAACTTCGCCCGCGGGCAGCCGCTGCGCTGTCCGCCCGGTCATCACCGTCCCGCTTGACGGCCAGATAACATCAAGGAGAGTGAATGAGCGCGTTATTTCTTGCCATACCGCTGACAATTTTTGTGCTGTTTGTCGCACCTATTTGGTTATGGCTGCACTACAGCAATCGTCAGAACAGCGGCGCTGAGCTATCACAAAATGAGATGCAGCGTCTGCAGCAGTTAACCCAGGATGCCAAAAGGATGCGCGAGCGTATTCAGGCGCTGGAAGAGATTCTTGATGCTGAGCATCCGCACTGGAGGCAGCCATGACAGGATCATTCGTCAGAGGCAATAAACTGTGGCGCATTCCGCAGCAAGGAAAGATTAAAGGCGTATGCGCCGGTCTTGCCCAGTATCTCAATATTCCGGTGCGTTTAGTGCGGATTATTGCGGTGCTGTCGCTGTTTTTCGGCCTGTTTATGTTTACCGTCATCGCCTACTTTATTCTCGGCTGGGTGCTCGATCCGATGCCGTATGGCGCAGATAGCGAACAACAGCCGGTCACGGCACATCAACTGCTTAACGACCTCAGCAGTGAGTTACAGGCGGGTGAAGCACAGTTACGCGATGTTGAACGTTATGTGACTTCAGAAACCTTTAGCGTGCGTAGCCGCTTCAGCCAGCTGTGATTTCTGCTAACGCGGGCTGCTGTCTGGCCCGACATTTTTTTACCGGGAGAATCCCTGATGCGCAACTGGCAACAGACTGCACGCCGTAACGCCGCGCCCGCGTTGAAATCGGCTGGCAAATTTATCATTATTAATGCACTGAACTATGGCCCGGCAGGCGTTGCGGGCTGGGCGGTGAAATCGGTCGCCCGTCGGCCGTTAAAAATTCTGCTGGCACTGGCGCTGGAGCCGTTGTTAAAGCGGGTGCTACGCGGTGTCACTGCCCGCTGGAACAAAAGCTGATTCAAACAGCCTCCCCTCGTCATGCTATGCTGCTGATATCATCTCTATTATCAGGAGGCTATGATGTCTGCGACAATCCGCTTTGCCACCACTGATGACGTCGATCAGATCACCCAACTACTGGTCGCCAACTCTGCCGCAGAAGGCGGGGCGCTTTATGGCAGCTATTCGACAGCAAAGGTCAGCGGCTGGCTGCAACGCACCTCACCCACCGTAGTGGCGATCGTTGAAGGTCAGGTGGTGGCGGTACTGTTCAGTGCCAGCCCGTCCGAAGTCTCCGCCGCGCCTGTGCGCGCGATGTTACAGGCTTATCCGGGCCAGCCTGATGCCTGGATTTATGGCCCGGTTTGCATTGATGCCAGCCAGCGCGGCAAGCAGCTGCTCTCTGCGCTGGTAAAAGAACTCAAGACCGCCATGAATGGACGCGAGGGTTTACTGTTTATCAATGAAAACAATCCGCGATCTATTCGTGCCCATCAACGACTGGGCATGCCGGTTGTCGCCGAATTTACGCTGGAACAGCAGCGTTTTGTGGTGATGACGGCCTGAAAAGCCCCTTGAATCGGCAAATAATCACTCTGTTAAGGCGCTAACTTTCCCAATGAAACGACTGCAAAATGAATTGATGTCGCTGGTGAATCGTGGTGTGGATCGCCATTTGCGTCTTGCCGTCACCGGCCTCAGCCGTAGTGGTAAAACGGCTTTTATTACTTCGATGGTTAACCAGTTACTGAATGTGCACGCCGGAGCACGGCTGCCGATGTTTTCAGCGGTGCGTGAAGAGCGGCTGTTGGGCGTGAAGCGGGTGCCGCAACGCGATATGGGCATTCAGCGTTTTACTTACGATGAAGGTTTATCGCAGCTGTACGCCACGCCGCCCGCCTGGCCCACGCCAACCCGCGGCGTCAGCGAGATGCGACTGGCGCTGCGTTATCGATCGCGCGATTCGCTGCTGCGTCACTTTAAAGAGACCTCAACGCTTTATCTCGAAATCGTCGATTATCCGGGCGAATGGTTACTCGATCTGCCAATGCTGGCGCAGGATTATCTGAGCTGGTCGCGTCAGATGACTGGCTTGTTACAGGGCGATCGTGCCGAATGGGCGAAGCCGTGGCGTGAGCTGTGCGCCGGACTGGATCCGCTGGCTCCCGCCGATGAAAACCGTCTGGCAGAAATTGCGCAGGCGTGGACCGACTATCTGCTGCACTGCAAACAGCAAGGGCTGCACTTTATTCAGCCGGGGCGTTTTGTCTTGCCCGGCGATATGGCCGGTGCGCCCGCACTGCAGTTTTTCCCGTGGCCGGATGTGGATGCTGCCGGTGAATCAAAGTTAGCGCAGGCCGATAAACACAGCAATATTGGTACGTTGCGCGCACGCTTTAATTATTACTGCAATCATGTGGTAAAAGACTTCTATAAAAACTATTTCCTGCGTTTTGACCGCCAGATTGTGTTGGTCGACTGCCTGCAACCGCTGAACAGCGGTCCACAAGCCTTTAACGATATGCGCCTGGCGCTAACCCAACTGATGCAGAGTTTCCATTACGGCCAGCGCACGCTGTTTCGCCGCATGTTTTCACCGGTGATTGATAAACTGCTGTTTGCCGCCACCAAATCGGATCATGTTACTGCCGATCAGCACGCTAACCTGGTGTCACTGTTACAGCAGCTGGTGCAGGATGCATGGCAAAATGCCGCCTTTGAAGGCATCAGTATGGATTGTGTCGGGCTGGCTTCGGTGCAGGCCACGCAGAGTGGCCTGGTCGATCATAACGGCGAGAAAATCCCGGCGCTGCGCGGTCATCGCTTGCAGGATGATGCCGCGTTAACCTTTTATCCAGGTGAAGTGCCGCCACGCCTGCCGGGACACAATTTCTGGCAGCAGCAGGGTTTTCACTTTGAACAGTTCCGGCCGCAAAATCTTGATGTCGATCGGCCACTGCCGCATATCCGTATGGATGCGGCACTGGAATTTTTACTGGGAGATAAACTGCGATGAACGCACCGCTTAAACCGCGCATTGATTTCGCTAAACCGCTGGAAGCGGAACCGGCGCCGCTGATTAAACCGGCGGTGGCGTTTGAACCGCAGGAGGATGCACAATTTATTGCCTTGCCGGATGATCAGGCCGGGCCGCTGGAAGAGAGCGCCGGTGAACGGGCGGTGGAAGCCGCGCTAAGGCCGAAGCGCAGCCTGTGGCGCAAAATGGTGACCGCCGGACTGGGCCTGTTTGGCGTCAGCGTGGTGGCGCAGGGCGTGCAGTGGATCCATAACGCCTGGCTGGCTCAGGACTGGGCGGCGCTCGGCGGCGGTGTGGCCGCTGGGCTGATCGTTGTGGCCGGTGTGGGTTCGCTGGCGACCGAATGGCGACGACTGTACAAATTGCGCCAGCGCGCGGAAGAGCGCGACATTGGTCGGGAACTGCTAAACAGTCACGGCATGGGCAAGGGTCGCGCGTTTTGCGAAAAGCTGGCGCGTCAGGCGGGTCTGGATCAGGGGCACCCGGCACTTCAGCGCTGGCAGGCCTCGTTGCATGAAACTCATAATGACCGTGAGATCGTTGCGCTGTATGCGCAGCTGGTGCAACCGGTACTGGATCGTCAGGCACGCCGCGAAATCAGCCGTTCCGCCGCAGAATCAACGCTGATGATTGCGGTCAGCCCACTGGCGCTGGTGGATATGGCATTTATCGCCTGGCGTAACTTGCGGCTGGTAAACCGCATTGCCGCGCTGTATGGCATTGAGCTTGGCTACTTTAGCCGTATCCGTCTGTTTCGTCTGGTATTGCTGAATATTGCGTTTGCCGGTGCCTCCGAACTGGTGCGGGAAGTCGGCATGGACTGGGTGTCACAGGATATTGCCGCACGCCTTTCGGCTCGCGCCGCGCAAGGTATCGGCGCCGGTTTACTGACTGCGCGGCTGGGCATTAAAGCGATGGAGCTCTGCCGCCCGCTGCCGTGGCTGGAGGAAGATAAACCGCGGCTGGGCGATTTCCGCCGTGAGCTGATTAGTCAGCTGAAAGAGTCGCTGCAAAACAGCACCAACAAATCAGAGAAGTAGACCGCTAGTGGCGAACAGTTCGCCACTATTCACTAATTGATGCTCGTTTTTTGCTATATCCCGCTAAAAAAATCCATTCAGGCATGATTATCGATACCTTTTCAGCTACTCTCTTTTGGCCGGATGTCACAAGCTGTCAACTTTTCATGACAGAACGCTTCTGACCTGACACATCCTGGCGTATTATTTCAGTAACCGCTTTTTTTCTATTTTGAACAAGGCCAACCCAATGCGTTTGGAAGTCTTTTGCCAGGACCGAATTGGTCTGACTCGTGAACTGCTGGATTTACTGGTCGAACGCAGCATCGATCTTCGCGGTATCGAAATCGCCGCTATCGGCCGTATCTATCTTAACTTCTCCTCCATTGCCTTTGAGCAATTCAGTAATCTGATGGCGGAGATTCGTCGCATCCCCGGCGTCACCGACGTTCGTACCGTGGCCTTTATGCCGTCTGAACGCGAACATCGCGCCCTGAGTGCGCTGCTGGTGGCTCTGCCGGAGCCGGTTTTCTCCGTCGACCTGAAAAGTAAGGTCGAACTGGCGAATCCGGCGGCGCAGGCGCTGTTTGAACTCGATGAACAGAAAATGCGTAATCACAACGTCAGCGCATTAATTTCCGGGTTTAATTTTAGCCGCTGGCTGGAGAGTGAGCGCGTTGAGGCGCACGCCCAGCACGTGGTCATTCAGGGGCGCGATTTTCTGATGGAAGCGCGGCCAATCTATACTGCCGGTGATGACGAGGCGCAAACCAGTCTGGTGGGCGCGGTAATCATGCTGAAATCGACGGCACGGATGGGGCAACAGTTGCAGAATCTGGCGGTCAATGATGATTCTGAATTTGACCATATCGTGGCGGTCAACCCGAAAATGCGTCAGGTGGTGGAGCAGGCTCGCAAGCTGGCGATGCTTGATGCGCCGCTGCTGATTGTCGGCGATACCGGCACCGGTAAGGATATGCTGGCGCGCGCCTGCCATCTGCGCAGTACACGCGGTAAAAAACCTTTCCTGGCGTTGAACTGCGCATCACTGCCGGATGATGTGGCAGAAAGTGAACTGTTCGGCCATGCAGCCGGAGCCTATCCCAATGCGCTGGAAGGTAAAAAAGGCTTCTTCGAACAGGCTAACGGCGGCTCGGTGCTGCTGGATGAAATTGGTGAAATGTCACCGCGTATGCAGACTAAGCTGTTGCGCTTCCTGAATGACGGTACTTTCCGCCGGGTAGGGGAAGAGCATGAAGTGCATGTGGATGTGCGGGTCATTTGCGCGACGCAGAAGAATCTGACCGAAATGGTGAATCGCGGCGAGTTCCGTGAAGATCTGTTCTACCGGCTGAATGTACTGACCATTAATCTGCCGCCATTGCGCGATCGTCCACAGGATATTCTGCCGTTGACCGAACTGTTTGTTGCACGTTTTGCCGACGAACAGGGTATGGCGCGGCCACGGCTGTCGCCACAGCTGAATGCGTTCTTAACCCGCTACAACTGGCCGGGCAATGTGCGTCAGCTGAAAAATTCGCTGTATCGTGCGCTGACCCAGCTGGAAGGCTATGAGCTACGTCCACAGGATATTGTGCTGCCGGAGTTTGCCATGGACGTTTTGCCAGGGGATGATGCGATTGAAGGCTCGCTGGATGAGATCACCAGCCGCTTTGAACGTTCGGTGCTGACGCGCCTGTATCTCTCCTATCCGAGCACGCGCAAACTGGCTAAGCGCCTTGGGGTTTCCCATACCGCAATCGCCAATAAACTGCGCGAATATGGCCTGGGGCAGAAGAAAGAGTCGTAATCCAGACCCTGGCGGTATTCCGGGAAATGTAGAGGAGCCGTTTTCGGCTCCCGTCCTGATGGCATGCGGGTGCAGATGTTCAGCACGGGCGGCGAGAACGCCGCCCCTACGAGAAAACGGATGCCAGCTCTCGATACGGGCGGCAAAAACGCCGGCGTACCCTTATTTCGATTATTTCAGTGCCGCCAGAGCCGCATCATAATTCGGTTCAGTGGTGATTTCTTTGACCAGCTCGCTATACAGCACCTGATCTTTATCGTCCAGTACCACCACCGCGCGGGCCGTCAGACCCTGTAGTGGACCGTCAACAATTTCCACACCGTAATTCTGTTTAAACTCGCCACCGCGCAGCGTTGACAGCGTCACCACGTTGGTCAGGCCGTCAGAGCCGCAGAAGCGCGACTGCGCAAACGGCAGATCGGCGGAGATACACAGCACCACGGTGTTATCCAGCTCGCCCGCCAGCTGATTAAATCTGCGTACCGATGCCGCGCAAACGCCGGTATCAATGCTCGGGAAGATGTTCAGTACTTTGCGCTTGCCCGCGTAATCGGCCAGTGAAGCGTCAGAAAGATTTTTCGCGACCAGGGTGAACGGCTGAGCTGCCTGACCAGGCGTTGGGATCTGACCAGCAACTGCGACCGGGTTGCCCTGAAAATGAACTGTCTGAGACATATTGATTCCTTTTGACATGTGTTTGACTGGTCGGCCAGTGTAGGACATCTGGCTGAATAAACAGAGAGAAATTATTCAGCTAACAGATGACATATCGGTGACACCGGCTGAACCTTAAGACTGGCACAGGTGTAAATTTTTGCCTGACTGAATAGCGGTGAAGTGCGCGATGCGCTACAACCTGAGTATTACCTGGAAAAAGGAAGCGTGGATGAGAGCGGTAAAAGTTTATCCGGAAGCCTGGCCGCTGCACTCGCCCTTTGTGATTGCGCGTGGTGCGCGTAGCGAAGCGGGCGTGGTGGTGGTTGAGCTGGAACAAGAAGGCATCAAAGGCGTCGGAGAATGTACTCCTTATCCGCGCTACGGTGAAAGCGAAGCCTCAGTACTGGCGCAAATCAGCGCGCTGTTACCGCAGCTTGAGCGGGGCATAACGCGCGCGGAGTTACAAACCCTGTTGCCCGCTGGGGCGGCGCGCAATGCCATCGACAGCGCGATGTGGGACTGGCAGGCGCGGCGTGACGGCCAGTCGTTGTGGCAACTGACCGCCACCATGATGCCTGATGAGGTGATGATGGCGCAGACCGTCAGCATTGACGGCCCGGAAGCCATGGCCGCCAGCGCGCTGGCGCTGTGGGAAAATGGTGCGCGGCTGCTGAAAATCAAACTTGACGATCATCTGCTGACTGAACGACTGATGGCGATTCGCAGCGCGGTACCGCAAGCGTTACTGATCGTTGATGCCAACGAGTCCTGGAAAAGTGAAGGGCTGGCGGCGCGCTGCCAGTTACTGGCCGATATTGGTGTGGCGATGCTGGAGCAACCGCTTCCCGCGCACGATGATGCGGCACTGGAGAACTTTATCCATCCGTTACCAATTTGTGCCGACGAAAGTTGCCATACCCGCGACAGCCTGAGTGCGCTGGTTAATCGTTATGAGATGGTTAATATTAAGCTGGATAAAACCGGTGGCCTGACCGAAGCGCTGGCGCTGGCGGCGGAAGCCAGCGCGGCGGGCTTTACTATTATGCTCGGCTGTATGCTTTGTACCTCAAGAGCCATCAACGCGGCGTTACCGCTGGCACCGCTGGCGCGCTTTGTCGATCTCGACGGGCCGACCTGGCTGGCGGCAGATGTTGAACCGGCTTTGCGCTTTTCCAGCGGCCGTATTGACCTTACGGCTGCCAGCTAAGCAGATCGATCATCGCCTGTAAATATTTCTCGGTCGATTCATCGGCGGAAACCGGCGGCAGTTCAGCCGTGATGCACGCCAGGCTGAGGTCGGCGCACCAGCTACCGAACGAGCCGGGCGTGGCGTAACCGACGCTGGTCACCAGCGGCAGCGCCATTTTTTTCGCCAGCCAGTGCCCCAGCGCGCTGCTGTGCGGATCTTCAATGCAGGCTAAGGGTTCGTGGAACGTCACAATCCACTGCGGCTGCAAATGATGAATTAACTGACACAGCGCCGCGGTTTCCGGCTCGGAGGCCGGTTTATCGCCGGTGGACAGCCGCACATCACGGTAATCGGCTGCGCTGTTCCAGCGATAGACCGTCTCGCCGGGCTGCCAGTTGGCGGCCGGGAAATTACGGTTCAGGTCAACGCCACGGGAATTGGCGCGCAGGCCAAGCTGACAGCCATCGGGATTGACCGCCAGCACCACATGGTGCCGACGATGCGGCTCCTGTAACGTGCGCATGGCGCAGGAGAGCGTCACCACCGCTGCGGTTTCATCGCCGTGAGTGCCTGCCAGAATCAGCCCGCTGTCATCATCGGCAGCCGGTGCCGGGAACCATAACAGCGGTGCGCCCAGCACCGAGCTGCCATAAATTTTCATTTCGGCATCCAGCGTGCCGCGTTGCGCTCGCGGGTGTAACAAGGACATGGTGTCGCTCCTGTGAAGGTGATCTCAATAAAGCTAGCGTAAAATGGCGGCAGAGAAAATAGCTATTTATCGATCAACAATTTGCGCTAAAGTGCCAGTCAGAATCTTCGGCCGCGAATCACTCTTTCAACTTTTACTGTGACTGGTTAAGGGTACGTTATGATCAAACCGTTCCGCTTTACTTTGGGCGCGCTGCTGATCGCCAGCGCATGTTCTTCGGCACTGGCTGCCACGGTTCCGCCCGGCACGCAACTGGCAAAAAAACAGGAAATCGTCCGTCATATTAAGGATGAACCTGCTTCGCTCGATCCGGTAAAAGCGGTCGGGTTGCCGGAAATTCAGGTGATTCGCGATCTGTTTGAAGGGCTGACCAATCAGGATGCTCAGGGCAAAATCGTGCCGGGCGTCGCGAAGAGCTGGCAAAGCAACGATAACAAAACCTGGACCTTTACCCTGCGCAAAGATGCGCGCTGGTCCAATGGTGACCCTGTCACGGCCCACGATTTTGTATACAGCTGGCGTCGGCTGGTCGATCCCGCGAATACCTCTTCTTTTGCCTGGTTTGCTGAACTGGCGGGGATCCAGAATGCGGGCGCTATCAGTAAAGGAGAGATGGCAGCGGATAAGCTCGGCGTCACCGCGCTGGATGATTATCGTTTGCAGGTCACGCTGGATAAACCGGTGCCTTACTTTGTCAGTCTGACCGCCAATTTCAGTCTCTATCCGACACCGCAAAAGGTGATTGAAAAGCTCGGCAATGACTGGACTAAAGTGGGCAACCTGGTCGGCAACGGCGCTTACAAACTGCAGCAGCGGGTGGTTAACGAAAAAATTGTGCTGGTGCGCAACGATAACTACTGGGATAACGCCCACTCGGTGCTGACCAAAGTGACTTTTGTGCCGATTAACGAAGAGTCCAGCGCCACCAAACGTTACCGCGCCGGGGATATTGATATCACCGAGTCCTTCCCGAAAAACCTCTATCAGCTGCTGAAAAAACAGATACCTAATGAGGTATATACCCCCGATCAGCTGGGTACCTATTATTACGCGTTTAATACTGAGAAAGGGCCAACCGCCGACGTGCGGGTGCGAAAAGCCTTATCCTGGAGCATTGATCGCCAGATTATCGCCGAAAAAGTGTTGGGCACCGGTGAAAAACCGGCCTGGCATTTTACGCCGGACGTGACTGCTGGTTTCAAACCGAAAGCCAGCATTCTGCAACAGCACTCACAGGAAGAGCTGAATGCGCAGGCCAAAGCGTTACTGGCTTCGGCCGGTTACGGTCCGGCAAAACCGCTGAATCTGACCTTGTTGTATAACACCTCAGAGAATCACCAGAAAATTGCCATTGCGGTGGCGTCGATGTGGAAGAAGAATCTCGGCGTAAACGTGAAGCTGCAAAATCAGGAGTGGAAGACCTATATCGATAGCCGTAACACCGGTAATTTCGATGTTATCCGCGCTTCGTGGGTCGGGGATTATAATGAGCCTTCCAGCTTCCTGAGTCTGCTGACTTCCAGCCATAGCGGTAATATTGCGCGCTTTAAGGATGCCAGTTACGACAGCGTGCTGGAAAAAGCCAGCAATGAAAATAACGATGCGGCGCGTAATGATGATTACAATCAGGCCGAGCAGATCCTGGCCGATCAGGCACCGATTGCGCCGATTTATCAGTACACCAATGGCCGCCTGATTAAGCCGTATGTAAAAGGATATCCGATTACCAATCCGGAAGATGTTGCCTACAGCCGCGAGATGTATATTTTACCGCACTGATCATCACCTCGCGACAGCAAAAGCATCATGATTTTCGTGATGCTTTTTTATTTGTCTGCGTTGCTGAGATGGATATCTTTTGCATGTGGGATGCCGTCAGCTGGCGCGGGATTGGCTTCCTGTGCCAATACACTTATGGTGGCGAACTCCGCTTAATATTGCCGCACAGGGTGATGAAACCAGACGCCTGGCCCGTATCATGTTACCGCAAGCGGGTGATGACGGGTTTACCGTGACACAAACTTTTGTCGAGGGTAGCAGTCAGACCTGCAACTAACGGCGAGAGAGTGGCCTTTCGACGAGCTGGCAATTCGCGAGCCAGTTCACAGTTCCATCGGAAGGGACTTGAGGCCACAACAGAATGAATTAAGGTGATGGACTGGATTGTTACTGCCATTGTGCAGGCAAAACCTGACTGACTGGAGAGTACTACCTCTCTGGCGGTCAGGTTTTTTTGTTTTCAGGCCGGGAAATGATAATAGCAAAAATACTCAATAATAATGTGGTCATCGTGCATGACGAACAGGGCCATGAGCAGGTGGTGATGGGGCGGGGTCTGGCATTTAAAAAACGCGCCGGCGATGCGCTGGACAGTAGCTTAATCGAAAAGATTTTTGCTCTGCAAAGCCACGAACTGACCGGCAGGTTAAGCGAACTGTTGTCTGAAATTCCGTTGGAAGTGGTGATTGCCAGTGAATGTATTATCGCGCTGGCGAAAGAGCGCCTGAATACCCGTCTGCATGACAGTGTGGCGATTGCGCTGACCGATCATATCAACTTTGCCCTCGAGCGCCAGCGGCAGAATTTGCCGATGCGCAATGTGTTGCAGTGGGAAATACGAAGCCTTTATCCGCGTGAGTACGCACTTGGGCTGGAGGCGCTGGCAATAATTGAAAAGCGTTTATCGGTGACACTGCCGGAAGACGAGGCCGGTTTTATCGCGTTGCATCTGGTCAATGCCCAGCTTAACAGCGAAATGCCGGAAGTGATGCATATCACCCATTTTATGCAGGAAGTTCTGCATATCGTTAAATACCAGTTGCAACTGGACTATCAGACCGATTCGCTTAGCTATAACCGCTTTGTTACCCACCTGAAATTTTTCTCGCAGCGAATGCTGGGTAAACGTGGCGTCTACAGTGAAGATGAATCACTGCATGATGTGGTGCGCGACCGTTATCCGCAGTCATATCAGTGCGTGCAGAAGATTGACCGACATGTGATGAAAAAATATGCCTATGCGCTGGGCAGCGAAGAGCGGATGTTTCTGACTATCCATATTGAGCGGGTAAGAAAGGAGACGCTGGCGATTAAAGAAAGTGATAACGAAGCCTGAATAACAGGCTGCCGTCGGCCGACGGCAGCTCTGACCGCTTACTGACCGTAAGCCAGTTGCAGTTTGGCAAAGAAATCTTCCAGCACGAAATGAGCATCAATGCTCTGATAAACCCGCACTTTACGCGGCTGGGTGCCTTTACCGTAAGTCAGATCTTCATTAACCGTCGGCGCGCTGATTTCCTGATAATGGTATTGATGGTCATCCAGCAGCAAGCCCACCGCCGGGTTATCGCCCAGCACCCAGACTTCACTTTTCGGCCACGGGATATCTTTAATGGTTGCGGATGCCCGGCGATTAAAATCGATCATCTGCTGCCATAAATAGTGACCGGTTTCGCCCTGCGGCTTCACCTTAACGGCAAGTTCTGCCAGCGATACCCGCATCGACATATACACATTGTGTGGCACCTGCCAGAGTGGCACCGCAGACTGAAACAGAACATTGCCTGCCTGCGGGTCGTTAAACAGATTATACTCCCAGCCGCCTTGTGGATAAGGATTCCCCCCAATCCAGACCACCGTCAGCTTATCAGCAATATCCGGAGCGGCTTGTAACGCCAGTGCAATATCGGTGGCGGGGCCAAGAATCAGCACATACAGCGGACGTTTATCATCACGCTGCGCCTCAGTAATAATCGCTTTAGCGCCTTCACTTAACGGCTGGTCGGCTGCTCCCAGCGGTTGCCGCGCACCGCGATAGAGCGGTGTCGGGCTGTCGCCCATCACCTTTTTCAGCCGCGCTAACTCCTTGTAGCTCTCCTCCATGGTCGGCAGTGTATTTCCGAGCATCGCCGCGGTACGGCTGTAATGGCTGGCGATCAGCCCACGCACCTCAAAGGTGGGGGTTAACAGTGCATGCGCGATGGCAAAATCGTCATCCGCTTCATTTTTCGCATCACTGCTGATCATCACCCGCAGCTGTTTAGCATGATCGGGGGTGAACGGCAGCGCTTTGCCCGGCGTGGCAATCGCAAAATGGCTGACCAGCAGCAGGGCACTGGTCAGATAAATCAGAGGTTTAAACATTTCACTTCCCTTATATCAGCCGGACACCCGGCTCCCGGCCAGTCTGAACGCCGGAAGACGGGTGAGCCGAGGAGATTACTTCAGCGAAGCACCGCGGCTGCTGATCACTTGCTGGTACCAGAAGAAACTCTTCTTGCGGGTGCGAACCAGCGTGCCGTTGCCGTTATCATCGCGGTCGACATGAATAAAGCCGTAGCGTTTGGAGAACTCGGCTTTCGAGGCGCTGACCAGGTCGATTGGCCCCCAGCAGGTATAGCCCCAGACGTCGACGCCGTCTTCAATCGCCTCACGCACCTGCACCAGGTGATCGTTAAGATAGGCGATGCGGTAATCATCGTTAATCGATCCATCCGCTTCGACGCGGTCGCGCGCGCCGAGGCCGTTCTCGACGATAAACAGCGGTTTCTGATAGCGCTCCCACAGCACATTCAGCAGGTAGCGCAGGCCTTCAGGGTCAATCTGCCAGCCCCATTCTGAACTGGCGAGGTGCGGGTTCGGCACCATATCAAGGATGTTACCGCGTGATTTCTGATTCAGCTCTTCATCGGTGGTGACGCAGCCGGTCATATAGTAGCTGAAGGAGATAAAATCGACGGTGTGTTGCAGGTCGCGTTTGTCCTGCTCCTCAATGGTAATGCTGATGCCGTGCTGCTTAAAGAAGCGGTTCATATAGCCTGGGTAATAGCCGCGTACCTGCACATCGCCAAAGAACAGCCAGTCATGGTTCTGTTGCAGGCTCTCCATTACGTCAGCCGGGCGGCAAGTTAACGGATAGAGCATCGCGCCGAGCAGCATATTACCGACTTTTCCGTCCGGCACGATCTCATGGCAGGCTTTAACCGCGCGCGCACTGGCGACCAGCTGATGATGAATCGCCTGATAAATCGCCTGTTTGTCGCTCTCTTCCGGCAGGCCGACGCCGGTAAATGGCGCATGCAGCGACATATTGATCTCATTAAACGTCAGCCAGTGCTTCACTTTGTCTTTATAGCGGGTAAATACCGTGCGGGCATAATTCTCAAAGAAATCGATGGTTTTACGGTTGCCCCAGCCGCCATGGTTCTTCACCAGACCAAATGGCATTTCATAGTGGGAGAGGGTCACCAGCGGCGTAATATTGTATTTCGCCATCTCATCAAACAGGCGGTCGTAAAATGCCAGCCCGGCTTCATTCGGCTGAGTTTCGTCGCCCTGCGGGAAAATTCGCGTCCAGGCAATGGAGGTGCGCAGCACGGTAAACCCCATTTCCGCGAACAGTTTGATATCTTCCGGATAGCGGTGATAGAAATCAATCGCCACATCCTTGATGCCACAGTCACCGGCCTGACGCTCGACGCGTTCTCCAAAAATGCCATGTGGCTGCAAATCGGAGGTCGACACGCCTTTGCCGTCTTCCTGCCATGCGCCTTCAACCTGATTGGCGGCTACAGCGCCACCCCAAAGAAAATGTTGTGGGAAAGCTGTGGTCATGGTGAGTTCTCCTGAGTTATTTAATCAGAGTCAGCAGCGGCGCGCTTTCATCAAGCTGGCTTTGCTGGCTGGCGGTTAATACGTCGATATAGTCCTCGCTGTTGCCGATCATCACCGGGGTGGTCAGGTCATAGCCTGCCGCAGTAATGGCGGGAATATCGAATTCAATCAGCAGGTCGCCGACTTTTACGCAGTCGTCCTGCTTTACGTGGGCGGTGAAGTACTGGCCGTCGAGTTTGACGGTATCAATACCCACGTGAATCAGCACTTCCGCACCGTTTTCATCGGCGAGACCAATGGCATGTTTGGTGCGAAACAGCGAAGAGACGGTGCCGTTGACCGGCGAAACCACCCGGCCGTGGGTCGGTTTAATGGCGATACCTTTGCCCAGCAGCCCGCTGGCAAAAGTTTCGTCGTTGACCTGTTCGAGCGGCAGTAACTGACCGGCAATCGGGTTGCGGATGGTGATTTTCGCTAACAGATCGGGTGCGACCGTGGCCTGAGGTGCCGCTTCCGTGGCCGCCGGTTCAGCGCTGGCGGCTGGCGATGTGTTGTCTGGGGTGAAAAAGTAGGTGGCGAGGGCGGCAAAGCCAAAAGCGACAACTGCACCGACAATCGCGGCGGCGACCGTGGCGTCAAAACCGCTTTTCGGTACCACCTGGGCAAAGGTGAACAGGCTGGGTAAACCAAAGGAGAAGGTAGTGGTATGCCAGAAGCCGAGAATTGCCGCGCCGATTGCGCCACCGATACAGCCGAAGACAAACGGGCGGCGTTTCGGCAGGGTGACACCATATACCGCCGGTTCGGTGATGCCGAACAGGCTGGCACTGAATGCTGAGGCGGCGATGCCTTTCATTCGGGTATCACGGGTCTGCAACAGTACACCAAGGGTGGCACCGGCCTGGCCCATAATCGCCGGAAGCAGCAGCGGTAACAGCGTGTCCTGGCCGGTAAGACTGAGATTGTTCAGCATAATCGGCACCAGCCCCCAGTGCAGACCGAAAATCACGCACACCTGCCACAGCGCACCGGCCAGTGCACCGGCAATCGTTGAGTTAAGCTGATAAGCGAACAAATAGCCATCCGCCAGCAGCTGACTTAACCAGGTTGCCAGCGGACCAATCACCATAAACGTCAGTGGCACCACCAGCGCCAGGCAGATAAGTGGCGTGGTAAAGTTGCGGATCGCGGCAGGCAGACGGGTGTGGATAGCGCGTTCCAGCAGACAGGAGAGCCAGCTGGCAAAGATAATCGGTATCACCGACGAGCTGTAGTTAATCAGCAACATCGGTATACCAAAGAAATACAGCGGCGCGTTACCGCCTTGTTCCGCCTGAAAAGCCTCCAGCATCACCGGATGCACCAGCGCGGCGCCGATAGTCATACAGATAAACGGGTTGCCGCCGAATTTTTTCCCGGCGCTGTAGCCGAGTGCGATCGGTAAAAAGTAAAACAGCGCATCACTGGCGGCAAACAGCGTCTTGTAACTGCCGCTGGTGTCGCTGAGCACACCTGCCGCGAGGCCAACCGCCAGTAACCCTTTCAGGATGCCGGAGGCGGCCATTACGCCGATAAAGGGCGTAAAAATACCGGAAACAATGTCGATAAAGCGGGCAAATAGCGACTCTTTATCCGCTGAAGGGGAGTCCTGCTGTTCACCCATGCCGCTTGTTGCCAGCAGCGCCTGATAAACCTCCGACACATGGTTGCCAATCACCACCTGATACTGGCCACCACTTTCCACGACCATAATCACGTCGGGATTATTCTTCAGTCCGGCGCTGTCCGCTTTGCTGTGATCCTTCAGTTTAAAACGCAGGCGGGTGGCGCAGTGGATAACCGATCTGATGTTATCTTTACCACCGACGCCCGCGAGAATCGACTCCGATAATTCCTTGTATTTCATTTTGTTAGCTCCCGAACAAGCCTGATGTTTTCGCCGTTACTGAATTCAGACCAAAAAAAAACCTAAACCGTTTGTCTCTGCGCCAGTACGGGCGGAAACAAGCGGTTTAGGTTTTGCCTGAGAATTCAGTAACAATCCTGTGTGTTGCGCTGAGTGTTCCTCAGCCTCAGGCAGCAGGCAAGCTATTTACGCCGTGGAAAGTGAAATTCGTGAACTTGATCTAACTTTCCCCAGCCTGATGACGTGCTTTGTAACGCTTAACCCGGCATGGAGGATTGCATCTGCCAGGCAGCACGCTAGACTGTATCATATTGATTATGCTGAAACTGAGGCTCTACGTGGACGTCATTCAAGGCAAAGCACTACAGGTTTCCGATGCGATTATCTCCTGCCAGCTTGACGGTAAAGGCGGGCTGATCCCGATTAATGACAGCGAGGTGATTGATTGCGATCGTCCTTGCTGGCTGCACCTGAACTATACCCATAGCGAAAGCGCCGACTGGCTGATGTCAACGCCGCTGATCCCGGATACCGTGCGCGCTGCACTCTCGGGAGACAGTATGCGTCCGCGGGTCAGCCGGTTGGGCGACGGCTTTATGATCACCTTACGCAGCGTGAATCTGAACACCGAGTCGCGCCCTGATCAGCTGGTAGCGATCCGGGTGTTTATCAACGATAAGCTGATTGTCTCCACGCGCCGCCGCAAGGTTTTCGCCATCGATGAAGTGCTGACCGATCTGCAAAACGGCAACGGCCCGGTAGATGGCGGCAGCTGGCTGGTGGATGTCTGTGATGCGTTAACCGATCATGCCAGCGAGTTTATCGAAGAGCTGCATGACAAAATTATCGAACTGGAAGATGCGCTGCTTGACCAGCGAGTGCCGCCACGTGGCGAACTGGCGCTGATTCGTAAACAGATTATTGTGATGCGCCGCTATATGGCACCACAGCGTGATGTTTATGCCCGACTGGCCAGCGAGCGTCTGGGATGGATGGACGATGACGAACGTCGCCGGATGCAGGAAATCGCAGATCGGCTGGGCAGGGGGCTGGACGATCTGGACGCCAGCGTGGCCCGTACCGCGGTACTGGCGGATGAAATCACCACGGTAATGGCGGATGCGATGAATCGTCGCACTTATACCATGTCGCTGTTGGCAATGGTCTTTCTGCCAACCACTTTCCTGACCGGACTGTTTGGCGTCAACCTCGGTGGTATTCCGGGCGGCGACTGGCATTTTGGTTTCAGCGTTTTTTGCCTGATGTTAGTGGTGCTGGTTCTCGGCGTTGCCTGGTGGTTAAAACGGCGTAAATGGCTGTGAAACTCAGCAATAAATTGAAAAAGGGCGGCTAAAGCTGATCGATATCAATAAATTCAACGCGCCTTAGCGGCACACTCTCTCCTGCAGGTGAATGCAACGTCAAGCGATGGGCGTTGCGCTCCATATTGTCTTACTTCCTTTTTCGAATTGATGCATAGCACAATTTAATTCGTACGACGCCGGCTGATTGCCGGCTTTTTTTTACCTGTTTGCCAGCATGGCGGTTACTTTCTATGCTTAAACTTCATGCATAACAAAGGAGCAACGCATGTCCACCACTGATTATGCTGAGCGTCCGCACGCTTCCGACCCGGTTCCCACCGATCCGGTGCCGATTCCCGAACCGATTCCGCGACCACAACCGATTCCCGATCCGCCACCCGGCGAGCCGGACCCGCATCCGATTATCGATCCGCCGCCGCACGTATAAAAAAGGGCGGCAGAATCTGCCGCCCTTCATCATTACGCTGCGCTTATTTAATTTCTAAAACGTCGAGGCGCTGCATCGGCTGCTGCTCGTCGTCGTCTTCTGGCTGCCAGCCGACCGGTTGCGTGGGCACGGTCTCGCGGTCAAATGCCAGATCGCCCCCGTCAACCACTTCGCTACCGTGCTGAATGCCTTTAAAATCAAACAGTGCATGGTCGGCCATATGCGACGGCACCACGTTCTGCATGGCGCTGAACATGGTTTCAATGCGTCCGGGATAACGCTTATCCCAGTCGCGCAGCATATCGGCAATCACCTGACGTTGCAGGTTTGGCTGCGAACCGCACAGGTTGCAGGGAATGATGGGATACTCACGCGCGATAGCAAAACGCTCAATATCTTTTTCACGGCAGTAGGCCAGCGGACGAATCACGATATGTTTGCCATCATCGCTCATCAGTTTAGGTGGCATACCCTTCATCTTGCCGCCGTAGAACATGTTCAGGAACAGCGTTTGCAGGATATCGTCACGATGGTGTCCGAGCGCGATTTTGGTCGCTCCCAGCTCGCTGGCGGTGCGGTAAAGAATGCCGCGACGCAGGCGGGAACAGAGTGAGCAAGTGGTTTTACCCTCCGGGATCTTATCTTTGACGATGGAGTAGGTATCTTCATTAACAATCTGATACTCGACGCCCAGCGTTTCCAGATATTGCGGCAGGATATGCGCCGGGAATCCTGGCTGTTTCTGGTCAAGATTGACCGCCACCAGTGAAAAAGAGATTGGCGCGCTTTTCTGCAAGCTGCTCAGCATCTCCAGCATGGTGTAGCTATCTTTCCCGCCGGAGAGACAGACCATAATGCGATCGCCATCTTCAATCATATTGTAATCGGCAATCGCTTCGCCGACGTTACGGCGCAGGCGTTTTTGTAACTTATTCAGGTTGTACTGCTCTTTTTTGGTATTTTCTTGAGTTTGTTGCATTTTATTCGGGCTCTGACTCTAAAGGGGCACCAGAAGGGCATGGCGGGTTACAGTGCGTGTTTCGCGTTCAGCAGTCTTATCTGCTCATTCTTCATTTCTTCAATCCGCGCACTGTGATTTCACACACCCTCTGCCATTCTCATGCCCCATCTGTTTAGCAATAATGACGGGTTTGCACCAGCTGTAAATATCCAGCATGCATAAGTGTGGCGTGTATGGTACGGATTCCAACGACGAATGCCAGCGCGATTTCGCAGGCTGGAAAGGTTTTCAGGCATTTTGGTTTCGCTGGTGCCGCTAATTGATGCAGCCCGGATACCCTTAACACGGGAGCCGAAAACGGCTCACACACTTCTGCGATACAGCCGGGCCTTTTCTGCTAAACTACGCGCCATTAACCCGCCCGATTTCTGCAGAGAGTTTTCCGTGACCGCTTTTTCAACCCTGACGCAATTACCCGCCAGCCAGCTGACCAATCTTGAAGAGATGGGCTATCTGGCTATGACGCCCATTCAGGCGGCAGCACTGCCAGACATTCTTGCCGGCCGCGATGTGCGTGCGCAAGCGAAAACCGGCAGTGGTAAAACTGCTGCTTTCGGTCTTGGCGTGCTACAGCGTATCGATCCAACGCAGTATACCACCCAGTCGCTGGTGCTTTGCCCGACGCGCGAACTGGCGGATCAGGTGACCAAAGAGCTGCGTCGTCTGGCGCGTTTTACCCAGAATATTAAAATTCTGACGCTGTGTGGCGGCCAGCCGATCGGTGTGCAGCGTGACTCGCTGCAACATGCTCCCCATATCGTGGTGGGCACGCCAGGCCGTATTCTTGACCACCTTAAGCGCGAAACGCTGAATATTGGCAGTATCGCCACGCTGGTGCTGGATGAAGCCGACCGGATGCTGGAGATGGGCTTCCGTGATGATATCGATGCGATTATTGGCTACAGCACGCCGTCGCGTCAGACGCTGCTGTTTTCTGCCACATGGCCACAGGGTATCGCGCAGATCAGCAACCGCATTCAGCGCGATCCGCTGACGGTGGAAACCGATGATGTTTCTGAACTTCCGGCGATTGAGCAAAGCTTCTGGGAAGGCAGCAACCGCGACAAGCTGCCGATGCTGATGGGATTGCTCAGTGAGCAACAGCCAAAATCCTGCGTGGTGTTCTGTAATACCAAGCGCGAATGCGACGATATCGCGCAGGCGCTGGAAGGCAGCCAGATCAGCGCCATGGCGCTGCACGGTGATTTAGAGCAGCGCGATCGCGATCAGGTGCTGATTCGTTTTGCCAACGGCAGCTGCCGGGTACTGGTCGCCACCGATGTGGCGGCACGCGGTCTGGATATTAAAGATCTGGCGATGGTGGTGAACTATCAACTCTCGTTCGATCCGGAAGTGCATGTGCACCGCATTGGCCGTACCGCGCGTGCTGGTCAGCAGGGAAAAGCAGTGAGTTTTGTTGCACCGGATGAGATGGTGCGCGCCCATGCGCTGGAAGATTACCTGCAGATGAAGCTTAACTGGCAGTCCGGCAGCGCGCTGAAATCGGTGGCGGTTAAACCGCTGGAGGCCGAGATGGCGACGCTGTGTATTGATGGTGGACGCAAAGCGAAGATTCGTCCGGGCGATATTCTTGGCGCACTGACCGGTGATGCCGGACTGAAGTCCGAGCTGATCGGCAAAATCGATATCACGCCGACCCATGCGTATGTGGCAATTCGCCATGATGCCGCACGTCAGGCAATAAAACAGCTGCAGCAGGGCAAAATTAAAGGCAAAACCTGCCGCGCGCGCTTGCTGAAGTAAGTCAGGGTCCGCCAAGGCCGCAGTCAGCGTGCTTTGGCGGTAACCGGCAATCAGTTTTTAATGATTTCCGGCGGGGATTTCAGCAGGTTTTCACAGCCAGCCAGCAGTTTTTTAAAATGAGGCTGTTCGCTATGTTCGGCGATGGCGGCTTCATCCTGCCACGTTTCATGGAACAGAAACACATTGCCATCTTCCACGCTGCGATAGAGATCGTAATGCACACATCCGGCCTCAGCGCGGCTCGGTGCAATACAGGCGCTTAATACTTTTTTCAGCTCATCGGCTTTACCCGGTTGTGCAACGAATTTAGCCACAATCATCAGGCTGTTATTACTCATCTCTGTTCTCCTGTTTTGTTGTTATCGGAGCGACATGCATGTCGCCCTCAGGGTTACGACTCTGCTTTTTCCTCTTTACCGGCCAACCGTGCCAGCATTTGATAGCGACGTTGCAGATCCTCACTGGCATCATGCCACAGCTGGCGCGCAACTTCAGGTTGTTGCGTGTAAAGACGGCGGAAGCGCTGTTCATTCATCAACGCCTCTTCCAGTTCGCTGGTAGGGGGACGTGAGTCCAGTGCCAGCGGCAGCTTGCCTTGTGCAGTGCGGCGCGGGTCAAATCGATACAGTGGCCAGAAGCCGCTGGACGTCAGCAGTCGCATCTGGTCGTGGCTGCTGGCTAAATCATAACCGTGATCTTCACAGGGGCTGTAGGCAATAATCAGCGATGGGCCGGGATAAGCCCCGGCTTCCTGGATGGCTTTCACCGTCTGATTCAGCTGTGCGCCGAGCGAAATCTGCGCCACATACACATGGCCATACATCATCATACTGACGCCAAGATCTTTGCGCGCCTTACGCTTGCCATGTTCACCGAATTTGGTCACCGCGCCCATTGGCGTAGCTTTGGATGCCTGACCGCCGGTATTGGAATAACCCTGGGTGTCCAGCACCAGAATATTGACGTTTTCCGTCAGGCTCAGTACATGGTCAAGGCCACCAAACCCAATATCATACGCCCAGCCGTCGCCGCCAATCAGCCAGATGGATTTCTCGACCATCGCATCAGCCGCACTGATTAACTGGCGGGCATCACTTTCATCGATAGGCTGCAAGGCGGCGCGCAGGGCAGATATTTGCTCCCGACGCTGAGGGATTGTGACGTTGTCACTTAAAAGCTGATTCACCAGTTCGGCTGGCAGCCGATCGCGGTAGTGTTCCAGCAGTCGAATAACGCGCTGGCGATGCTGGTCGACGGTTAAGCGGAAACCCAGGCCGAACTCGGCATTATCCTCGAACAGCGAGTTCGCCCATGCCGGTCCGCGTCCTTCGGCATTGGTGGTATAAGGCGTCGACGGCAGATTGCCGCCATAAATCGATGAGCAACCCGTCGCGTTAGCGATTAGCAGGCGGTCACCATACAACTGTGTCAGCAATTTAATATACGGTGTTTCTCCGCAGCCTGAACAGGCGCCAGAATATTCAAACAGCGGCGAAATCAGCTGCGAAGTGCGAATATCGATACGCTCCAGCTGAGCCGGGTCGATTTCCGGCAGCTTGAGGAAAAAGTCATAATTCTGTTTTTCCTCTTCCACGTGTTCAAGGCGCGACATCATATTAATCGCCTTGACCGACGGATTCTGGCGGTCTTTCGCCGGGCAGACCTCGACGCAGAGATGACAGCCGGTGCAATCTTCCGGCGCGACCTGCAAGACATACTTCTGGCCGCGCATATCACGTGCTTTTACCTCCATCGACTGGAGCTGTTCAGGTGCGGAGTCCAGCGCCTCTGGTGCCACCACCTTGGCGCGAATTGCCGAGTGCGGGCAGGCGGCAACGCAATGGTTACACTGGGTGCACAGCTCCGGTTTCCAGATCGGTACGGCTTCGGCGATATTGCGCTTTTCCCACCGGGTGGTTCCGGTTGGCCAGCTGCCATCCGGCGGCAGGGCGGAAACCGGCAGCGCATCACCCAGTCCGGCCAGCATGGCGGCGGTGACGGTTTTCACAAAATCGGGTGCGGCATCGGAGACGACCGGCGGACGCAGCGGACTGTTGCCGTCGACCGGCTGTAACGGCACATGTTGCAGCGCCTGCTGTGCCACCGCCAGCGCCTGCCAGTTCCGTTCAACCAGCTGCTGGCCTTTACTGCTGTAGCTGCGGGCGACGGCATTTTGCAGTTCGATGAGCGCACTGTCGCCCGGTAAAATTTGACTTAGCTGGAAGAAGGCCATCTGCATCACGGTATTAATACGTGCACCCAGCTGGCAGTCGCGGGCAATTTTCGCCGCGTTAATCACATAAAAATGCGCCTGTTTCTCGTTAAGCAGCGCCTGAACCTCTTGCGGCAAGCGTGACCAGACTTCATCGGCGCTGTACGGCGTGTTCAGCAGGAAAGTGCCGCCCGGCTTCAGTCGTTCAACCATCTGATACTTATCAATAAACTGCAACTGATGGCAACCAATAAAGTCAGCTTTATCAACCAGGTAGGCAGAGTGAATCGGTCGTTCGCTAACGCGCAGATGAGAAACGGTCAATCCGCCCGCTTTTTTCGAGTCGTAGACAAAATAGCCCTGCACATTGAATGGCGTACTGTTGCCGATAATTTTGATATTGTTTTTTGTCGCTGAAACAGTGCCGTCGCTGCCAAGGCCATAAAACAGCGCTTCAAGTCTGGCATGATTTGGCAGGCTATTTTCCGGCAGCGGCAATGAAAGGTGGGTGACATCGTCGTAAATGCCCACGGTAAAACGTGGCGGAGGATTATCCGCCGCCAGCGCGTGATAAATCGCCAGCACGCAGGACGGGCCAAACTCTTTCGATGATAAACCGTAACGTCCGCCGGATACCCGCGGCATCTGCTGACGCTCGCCACGGCTGAACGCTTCCGCAATTGATGTCATCACATCGAGATACAGCGGTTCTGCCAGCGCGCCCGGCTCTTTGGTGCGGTCCAGCACCGCAATATGTTTAGCGCTCTGCGGAATCGCCTGCAACAGATGGCGGGGAGAAAACGGGCGATACAGCCGCACTTTGACCACGCCAACGCGTTCGCCGCGTGGCAGCAGCGCGTCAATCACCTCTTCGCAGGTGCCCGCCGCCGAACCCATCACCACGATAACCCGTTCGGCCTGCGGGTGGCCGTAATATTCAAATGGCTGATACTGACGACCCGTTGCGGCGGCGAAATCATTCATCGCCTGCTCAACATGGCCGCAGGTGGCGTTATACCAGGGATTGGTGGCTTCGCGTGACTGAAAGTAAGTATCCGGGTTGGCGGAAGTGCCGCGAATGATCGGATGATCCGGTGACAGCGCGCGCTGACGATGGGCATCGATAGCATTTTGCGGCATCAGGCGTTGCAGCGTGGTGTCGGAAATCGGCGCAATTTTGTTGATTTCATGTGAGGTGCGGAAGCCGTCAAAAAAGTGGATAAACGGAACCCGGCTGTTCAGTGACGCTATTTGCGCAATCAGCGCGAAATCCTGCGCTTCCTGTACGCTGCTGGCGCACAGCAGGGCGCAACCGGTCTGGCGCACCGCCATCACATCGGAGTGATCGCCAAAAATAGATAGCGCGTGAGTAGCGACAGTGCGGGCCGCGACGTGCAGCACAAAGGGCGTCAGCTGACCGGCCAGTTTGTACAGCGTCGGGATCATCAGCAGCAAACCCTGTGATGAAGTAAACGAAGTGGAAAGGGCGCCGGTTTGCAGCGCACCATGTACCGTGGCGATAGCGCCGGCTTCCGACTGCATCTCCACCACCCGCGGGATATCGCCCCAGATATTTTTGCGGCCATCCCCGGACCAGGCATCGGCTAACTCTGCCATCGTCGAACTGGGCGTAATCGGATAGATAGCGATCACTTCGCTGGTGCGAAAAGCGACTGAGGCCACGGCTCCGTTACCGTCGATAGTTATCATAGTTGACCCTTAGCTTGAGCGTTTCTGCCACACAAAGAGAGTGGTTATCCATTCAGTCTAGCAAAGGGGAAGGCGGTGAATTTTTACTTTTGTGTGCTCTGCCTGAGCAGAGCACCGCCAGGCAAACCGGGTTACTTTCTCGTCACTTTCACCCGATCAGGTTGCAAAAGCATCAGAAATTATACGCGAGGGCAGCACCATAAAAGTTCTGTCCGCTATTTTGTTCTGATAAACCGGCATTAGAGAAATGACGGATATAAGCTTCGACCGCAACCGGGCCAAAATTATAGCCTAAGGCCGCTTTTTCCCCGAAGGTGAAAGCGGTGCCGATTCTGTTAGTGGCTTTGGTTTTCATATAAGCCCCCAGACCCAGCGAGGTATAAAATCCGCCGAAATAAATCACGGCAATATCCTGTGAAAAACCGGCATAGCCCAGATTATATTGCTCCATGTCGGTGGTTTTAGGATAACCAGGCGAACCCACGCGGTCATTATCACTGCCATTCTTCCCTCTGAAAGCACCCACTTCAAAATTAAACCGTCCCTGAAGGAAGTTAAAATAATGAGTTGGTATTCCATATGATAAGCTTGCTATATAAAGGTTTTCTGTTTTTGGATCTTTAATATCATTACGGATGCTTTGCCCGGCGCTAATAAGTAACTGATTTTCATTGTCACCGAACATGACGTTAGCCGCTGCGGCGGGTAAGGCGCTTGACAACATACCGCACAGCAAACTGCTGGCAATAATGGCATTCCTTTTGATTTTCATTATTCAATTCCTTCTGGTTATATTATTAAAATTAACGAAAGACGCTTAATTCGGCTAGCTTGTCATTATCAATAATGAATGCAAGCCCCGTGCATCTTTTGCCATAAAAAGATGGCGTAATCAACTATTAATTAGGCTGGGGTTTTAACGAAGGAAAAGGATAAGCAGAAGTTGATAAGAATTTAATCATCATGATTTTCCTGCCGATTTATCTATTTCATCTCAGAGGTGAGGGTTTTATTAAATATAGTTCTCATAACATTGCTAATCACGCTGAATTAATCACGCCTAAAATACTTCATAGCGGTTCCACGCCTTTTTCTCCGGTAGTCTGTCTGACAAAGAACGGGTTAAAAAGTGCGTAACGACATCTCGTGTGGCATTCTGCGCCGCGACATCAGGCTTCGCAGGTAAGTTACTGATATGTCAGATTATCGATTTCCTTGATAGGCATCCATGAAGAAACATCATGACAATCAAGAATCCTGCTATTGCTATTTCGCCAATTTTATTTAGTTGAAAATTGATCTCAGGCCTCGACCTGCGATTAATCGTGACATATGCTGACTACGCTTTTTCCCCTGACATCTTCCCGGAGCCCGACATATGAAAGCAGCGACTTTTCTGCTTGCCGGCGCTGTGTTGCTGTTATCAGCATGCAGCAGCAACGTCGACAACGAACCGCCGCAGCAGGCAACTGCCGCCCACGTACCAGCCAGAGTGACGATGTCCGATTTAGCGGCAACGAATTGCGCCAGTGCCGGTGGCACGCTGGCGTTGTCTCGGCAGTTAGATGGATCATCAGTAGGGATGTGTCAGCTCGCCAATGGGCGTCGCTGTGAGGAGAGTGCGTTACTGAGTGGCAGCTGCGCACGCTTCTGAGAGGTGGATAACGGGTCACCGTGAGTGACCCGAAAGAACTACGCGGTCAGCTCGTTGGCGCAGGCTTCGCCTTGTTCCAGCTGACGTAAATTCGCCAGCGTCGTTTCGGAAATGCTGGTCAGCGCTTCGGCGGTCAGAAACGCCTGATGGCCGGTAAACAGCACATTGTGACAGGCCGACAGACGACGGAACACATCATCCTGAATCACGTCATTAGATTTATCTTCAAAGAACAGATCGCGTTCATTTTCATACACGTCCATTCCCAGCGAGCCAATTTTTTGCTGTTTTAGCCCATCAATCGCCGCCTGCGAATCGATTAATCCACCGCGGCTGGTATTAATGATCATCACCCCATCTTTCATCTGGCTAAACGCGCTGGCATCGAGTAAATGATGATTTTCCGGCGTCAGCGGGCAGTGCAGGCTAATCACATCCGACTGCCCGAACAGCGTTTTGATATCAACATACTCAACGCCTAACTCCAGAGCCTGCGGGCTGGGATAAGGATCAAACGCCAGCAGACGCATGCCGAATCCTTTCAGAATACGCAGCGCGGCAATACCAATTTTACCGGTGCCGACCACGCCGGCGGTGCGGCCGTGCATATTGAAACCAATCAGGCCTTCCAGTGAGAAATTGGCGTCGCGGGTGCGTTGATATGCGCGATGAATGCGGCGGTTAAGCGTCATCATCATACCGATAGCGTGTTCCGCCACCGCTTCCGGTGAGTAGGCCGGCACGCGCACCACGCGGATACCAAGCTGTTTCGCCGCCTCAAGGTCGACATTATTAAACCCGGCGCAGCGCAGCGCGACAAATTTAACGCCCAGCTCAGCCAGCTCTTCCAGCACCACGCGTCCGCCGTCATCATTGACGAAGATACAGACGCCTTCACAGCCGACGGCCGTTTTTGCCGTCTGCTCATTTAACAGGAAGTCAAAAAACTCCAGCTCAAAACCGTAGCTTTCATTGACGTGTTCAAGGTATTTCCGGTCATATTGCTTGGTGCTGTACACCGCAAGTTTCATCATTCCTCTCCTGCTTCAAGGCAATTAAGTTGATTCTCTGTTCATCTTAACAACTATTCTCATGGCGCTGTAAAAATCTCGTCGGCGGGTTGCCATTTTGCAGTGAGGAATTATTTGATTTAAAGATAAAAACTTCACCGATATGCCGTTACGTGCCATCATTTAAGACAATAACTTCACGGACAGAACGGATATTCAGTGCCATGACTCGGGGCTTTTACATTTTTTGTGCTGCGGTGCTGGCTTTAGTTCTGCTGTTAACCGGGATGATGCTGACCGTCACCCAATGGCTGCCGCGGCTGGCCGGGATCTGGTTGCCGCAAGATACCACTATTGCGCTGGACGGCAGCCCGCGCTGGCGCAACGGCGGCCTGTGGTTGCCTGGCGTGCAGTATTACGCCGGTGATTGCCAGCTGGCGGCGCTGACCCATGTGGCGCTGAGTTATAAAGCACAACGCTGGCAGGCCGCAGCAGATAACGTCAGTTTAAATACCGCCTGCCTGAGCAAATTGCCGCCGGATGAAAATCGTGATGCGCCACGTTCACTGGCCGACTGGCAGGCAATGCTGCCGGATGCCGATGTCACCATCACTCAACTCTCCATTGCCCCTTATCAGGATTACGCCGGTAAACTTCAGCTCTCTTCCCGTGGAGGAAATCAGCAGCTGGACTATCAGGGCGATAACCTGCGTCTCAGTGCGCATTTACAAGGGCAACAGCTCGCTATCCGCCAGATTAAGATCCATCATCCGGCGCTGGCGCAGCCGGTTGAGCTGTCGGGACAGTTAACCTTACCCACTTTTCCTGACGGTTTACCGCGTGCTGGCCAGCTGCATGGCGATCTCAACTTACAGGGATTACCACAGCCGCTGAATCTGCAACTTAACTGGCAGCAACAGCAGGGTGAACTGCTGGTGAAGCAACAGGGCGACAATGAACCGCTAGTGAGATTGCCGTGGTCAGTATCAGCGCAGCAGATTGCGATTACCCAGGGTAAATGGCGCTGGCCGTATGCCATGCAGCCGGTTTCTGGCGGCGTGTCGCTGACGCTAAGTCAGTGGCAGCAGGGGCTGGCGGCCACGGAAATTACCGCGCGGCTTAACGTATTGACCGAAGGACGTGGCGGTAAAGGCAATGTGGTGCTGAGTGTCGGGCCTGGCCATCTGGATATGCTTAACAGCCAGCTTCCTTTCCAGCTTACTGGTGCCAGCAAACTGGCAAATTTGCAGTTCTATACCAGTATGCCGGGGATGATCAACGGTTCACTGCTGGATCCGCAAGTCACCCTCCAGCCTGGCGCGCTGCTGCGGATGCGTGGCCGCTTGTTATCGACGCTGGAAGTTGATGAAGCGCGCTGGCCGCTGGCGGGGGTGAAAATCTCTTCAGCCGGTATTGATGGCCGTTTACAGGCGATTCTGAAAGCCCATGATCCGAGTATGGGGCGCTTTATGCTGCACCTTGATGGCCGTGCCGCCGATTTCTGGCCGGACAAAGGGCGCTGGAGCTGGCGTTACTGGGGGACGGGTTATATGGCGCCGCTCTCTGCCAGGTGGGATGTAGCCGGCACCGGCAGCTGGCAGGACACCACCATCGAACTGAATACGCTGTCGACCGGCTTTGATCGCCTGAGCTATGGCATGGTCAGTATGCGAACCCCGCGGCTGACGCTGACGTCACCGCTGCGCTGGCAACGTGCAGCGGATAAAGCGGCCTTCAACGGCGAATTGCAGCTGGCGGCGCGTGAAACCCGCTTCAGTTCCGGCGGTTTCCTGCCGCCTTCAACTTTGAAGCTGGCGGTAACCGGACGCGACCCGGCCAACTTTTTATTCAGTGGCGCACTGAACGCCGAAGCGATAGGCCCGGTAAGGGTCAATGGCCGCTGGGATGGTGAACGGCTGCGTGGCCAGGCCTGGTGGCCGCAACAGTCGCTGACGGTGTTTCAGCCGTTGCTGAGTAACGATCTGAAGCTGAAAATTCAGTCCGGCACGCTGAAAGCGCAGGTGGCATTCTCGGCTGCCACCGATCAAGGCTTTGAAGCGGGCGGCCACTGGGTGGTTAACCAGGGCAGCGTGCGGCTGCCGGACAACGAGATCAATGGTATCGATTTTTCGCTGCCGTTCCGGCTGCAAGCACATCAGTGGCATTTTGGTGCGCGCGGCCCGGTATCGCTGCGGATTAAAGAGATCAAAAACCAATTTGCTATGCACAATGTTACCGCCGATTTACAGGGCACTTACCCGTGGAGCGAGCAGCAGCCACTGACGCTGAGCAATGTCAGTGTCGATGTGCTTGGCGGCCAGCTGAGTATGGCGCAGCTGGCGCTGCCGCAGCATCAGGCGGCGACGGTGCGCTTGCAGAATCTTGAGCTAAGCGAACTGGTCACGGCAATTAAACCGAAGCAGATTGCCATGTCGGGACGGATTAACGGCGCGTTGCCGTTGTGGCTAAATCATTCGCAGTGGTTAATACAGGATGGCTGGATCGCCAACAGTGGCAATCTGACGTTGCGACTGGATAAACAGATGGCGGATGCCATCGCCAGCAATAATATTGCTGCCGGTGCGGCGATTGACTGGTTACGTTATATGGAAATTTCGCGCTCGTGGGCGACCCTTAACCTCGACAATTTAGGCGAGCTGACCATGCGGGCGCAGGTCGATGGCAGCAGCCGTTTTCGCGATAAAAATCAGCGGGTGGCGTTAAATTACACCCAGCGTGAAAATCTTTTTCAGCTCTGGCGCAGCCTGCGCTTTGGCGATAACTTGCAATCCTGGGTAGAAGAGCATGCTACCTTGCCGTCGCAGAAGGAAAAAAAACCTCATGACACTGACAACTAAACTGCTGGGGCTGTTACCGATCTGGGGGCTGCTGGCGGGTTGCGTACCGCGCATTGAAGTGGCCGCACCTAAAGAGCCGATCACCATCAATATGAATGTGAAAATTGAACATGAAATTCATATTAAGGTGGATAAGGATGTGGAAGCGTTGCTGAAAAATCAGAGCGATCTGTTCTGATAAGGAGCCGGAAATGAGAAAGTTACTCTGGCTGGTGCTGGCTGGCATGCTGTTCTCGCCGTCGGCATGGGCGCTTTCCCTGGATGAAGCGCGACAACAGGGGCGAGTAGGTGAAACCCTGAGCGGCTATATCGCACCTGTTCAGCAGGACAGCACCACACTGGCGCTGGTGGCGCGGATTAATCAGGGCCGTGAGCAGCAGTATCAGCAACTGGCGCAGCGAAACGGGATGTCTACCGCGCAAGTGGCGCGTATTGCCGGGGAAAAACTGGTCCAGCGCGCGGAAGCCGGGGAATATGTGCGCGGCATTAACGGGCTATGGTTGCAGAAAAAGTAAACACTTATCGGCTGGAAGTATGATTCGCCTGACAGATAAACTCAAGATTAAAGCGACAGGACTGTAACTCTCTTGCCCGGAAAACAATGCCAGTCACAATGTGACTGGCATAACCCAGGGGAGCCGTTTTCGGCTACCGTCCTGAGGGGAAGCAGGGGGCTAACCCCGGCACGAGCGGCGAGAACGCCGCCCCTAAAGTGAGCAATTAAGCCGTAGCCAGCTGCTTGATCGCGTCTTTCGCATCGGTGGTCGCTTTGGTGGCGACTTCCGGACCGTAAGCAATACCTTCAGCAAAGACAAAGTTTACGTCGCTGATGCCGATAAAACCGAGGAACAGTTTAACGTATGGGGTCAGCAGGTCAGCAGGGGTATCTTTGTGGATGCCGCCGCGGCTGGAGATGATCACCGCACGCTTGTTTTTCACCAGACCTTCCGGGCCTGCTTCGGTATAACGGAAAGTCACACCGGCACGGGCAATCAGGTCAAAATAGTTTTTCAGCTGGGTTGGGATGTTGAAATTGTACATCGGTGCCGCAATAACAATGGTGTCGTGTGCTTGCAGTTCAGCAATCAGCTCATCAGACAGCGACAGCGCTTCTTGCTGACGTGGCGTCAGTGGCGCTTCGGAAGGACGCAGTGCGCCGACCAGTTCACCGTCCAGTACCGGAATCGGGTTAGCGGCTAAATCACGTACGGTCACGTCATCACCTGCGGTTTTCGCTTGCTCAACGTAGAAGTCAGCCAGCTGGCCTGATTGTGAGTAACCGGCGAGAATACTGGATTTAAGAACTAATACTTTGCTCATGATCTTTTCCTGTTTGTTAATGCGGAAGGCTGTCCGCTCAATGGTTTACACTTTAGGGGCATTTATCATCGAGTGATAGCGCAATATTTCGAGAGCTATGTTCGAAATTATTGAACAAGCATACCGAGAGATGGCGCTCACACTTATTACGCTGTGCTAAACTGCGCGCCAACGACTGAAGAATTTTATTAACGCCAGCAGGGCGACGACACTTCCTCTGATAATTAACCGTCGCTGCGCCAAACGGGTACTGAACCAACATGTCTGAAAATACCAACAACTCGCCGCTGACGGCACTCTATCCTCGTCTGGACGCACTGATGCTGCGCGATCGTCAGAGCTTGCAGCGCCGGATGCAAGGCGCGAAGAAAGTGAAAAGCCCGGCGGCCCAGCAGGGCATTGCCGCTGAGCTGAGTCAGGAGATTGCCGACGCCGAGCAGCGCGTGGCGCAGCGTCTGGCGGCAACACCGAAAATGACCTTTCCGGAAAATCTGCCGGTCAGCCAGAAAAAACAGGCGATAGCGGAAGCGATTCGCGATCATCAGGTCGTTATTGTTGCCGGTGAGACCGGCTCAGGCAAAACCACCCAGCTGCCGAAAATTTGTATGGAGCTGGGTCGCGGCATTAAAGGGCTGATTGGTCATACTCAGCCGCGCCGCCTGGCGGCACGTACCGTGGCGAACCGTATTGCCGAAGAGCTGGAGACCACGCTCGGTGGCTGTGTCGGTTATAAAGTTCGTTTTAACGATCAGGTTGGTGACACCACGCAGGTGAAGCTGATGACCGACGGTATTCTGCTGGCCGAGATTCAGCAGGACCGCCTGCTGATGCAGTACGACACCATCATTATCGATGAAGCGCATGAACGCAGTCTGAATATCGATTTTCTGCTGGGCTACCTGCGCGAACTGCTGCCGCGTCGCCCGGATCTGAAAATCATTATTACCTCCGCGACCATCGATCCTGAGCGTTTTTCCCGTCATTTTAACCATGCGCCGATCATTGAAGTCTCCGGCCGGACTTATCCGGTTGAGGTGCGCTATCGCCCGGTTTCCGAGGATATTGATGACAGCGATCGCGATCAGCTACAGGCGATTTTCGATGCGGTTGATGAGCTGGGCCAGGAAAGTCGCGGCGATATTCTGATCTTTATGAGCGGCGAGCGGGAGATCCGTGACACCGCCGATGCGCTAATCAAGCGCGACTTACCGCATACCGAAGTGCTGCCGCTGTATGCCCGCCTGTCGAACGCCGAGCAGAACCGGGTCTTTCAGTCGCACAGCGGTCGCCGCATCGTGCTGGCGACCAACGTCGCGGAAACCTCGCTGACGGTACCGGGGATAAAATACGTTATCGACCCCGGTACGGCGCGTATTAGTCGCTACAGTTACCGCACCAAGGTGCAGCGTCTGCCGATTGAGCCGATTTCTCAGGCTTCGGCAAATCAGCGTAAAGGGCGCTGCGGACGCGTGTCGGAAGGTATCTGTATTCGCCTGTATGCCGAAGAGGATTTCAACAATCGCCCGGAGTTTACCGATCCGGAGATTCTGCGCACTAACCTCGCGTCAGTTATTTTGCAGATGACCGCGCTGGGGCTCGGCGATATCAGCGCCTTTCCGTTTGTGGAAGCGCCGGATAAACGCAATATTCAGGATGGCGTGCGCCTGCTGGAAGAGCTGGGCGCGATTACCCAGGAAGAGGGGCAGCGCTATAAACTGACCGCTTCCGGTCGTCAGCTGGCACAGTTACCGGTTGACCCACGTCTGGCGCGGATGGTGCTGGCGGCACAGCAGTATGGCTGTGTGCGCGAAGTGATGATTATTACCGCCGCGCTGTCGATTCAGGATCCGCGCGAACGCCCGGTGGATAAACAGCAGGCTTCAGATGAAAAGCACCGGCGCTTTGCGGATAAAGACTCCGATTTTATGGCGTTTGTGAATCTGTGGGACTACCTGAAAGAGCAGCAGAAAACGCTGTCATCCAGCCAGTTCCGTCGCCAGTGTAAAACCGATTATCTTAACTATCTGCGGGTACGTGAGTGGCAGGATATTTATACCCAGCTGCGGCAGGTCGTGCGTGAACAGGGGCTACCGGTTAACACTGCGCCAGCCGAGTTCCGCGAAATTCACCTCGCGTTATTGAATGGTTTACTGTCGCATATCGGTCAGAAAGATGCAGATAAACAGGAGTTTACCGGCGCTCGCAATGCTCGTTTTGCTGTCTTCCCCGGTTCCGGCCTGTTTAAGAAGCCGCCGAAATGGACCATGGTCGCCGAGCTGGTGGAAACCAGCCGTCTGTGGGGGCGGATCGCGGCGCGCATTGAGCCGGAATGGATTGAGCCGATTGCCCAGCATCTGCTGAAACGCAGTTACAGTGAGCCGCACTGGGAGAAAGCCCAGGGCGCGGTGATGGCGACGGAAAAGGTCACCCTGTATGGCCTGCCGATTGTTGCGGCGCGTAAAGTGAATTACAGCAAAATCGATCCGGCGCTGTCACGCGAGCTGTTTATTCGTCATGCGCTGGTGGAAGGCGACTGGCAGACGCGTCACGCGTTTTTCAAAGCTAACCTGAAATTGCGCACTGAAATTGAGGAACTGGAGCATAAATCGCGCCGTCGCGACATTCTGGTGGATGATGAAACGCTGTTCGCTTTTTATGATCAGCGCATCGGTCATGAGGTGGTGTCCGCACGACATTTTGACAGCTGGTGGAAAAATGTCAGTAAACAGACGCCGGAACTGCTGAATTTTGCCAAAGAGATGCTGATAAAAGAGGGGGCGGGGAATGTCAGCAAGCTGGATTATCCGAACTTCTGGCATCAGGGCAATCTGAAGTTACCGCTTAGCTATCAGTTTGAACCCGGCACCGATGCCGATGGTGTCACGGTACATATTCCGTTGCCATTGCTGAATCAGGTGGAGGAAGCCGGTTTTGAGTGGCAGATCCCCGGCGTGCGCCGCGAATTAATTATCGCGCTGATTAAATCACTGCCGAAACCGCTGCGCCGTAATTTCGTGCCGGCACCAAACTATGCTGAAGCTTTCCTCGGGCGTGCCACGCCGCTGGAAACGCCGTTGCTGGAAGCGCTGGAGCGCGAATTCCGCCGTATGTCCGGCGTTACCCTTGAGCGTGATGCCTGGCAGTGGGATCAGGTGCCCGATCATCTGAAAATGACCTTCCGCGTGGTGGATGAAAATAACCGCAAGCTGAAAGAAGGCAAAGATCTGAGCGCATTGCGTGCCGGGTTAAAAGATAAGGTGCAGGAAACCCTGTCGCTGGTGGCCGATGATGGGCTGGAGCAGAGCGGGCTGCATCTGTGGAGTTTCGGCGATCTGCCAGACCACTTTGAGCAGAAGCGCGGTAACTACAGCGTAAAAGCCTGGCCAGCGCTGGTCGATGAAAAGGACAGCGTGGCGATTCGTCTGTTCGACAGTCAGCATGAACAGCAGAAGATGATGTGGCGCGGTCAGCGACGGTTACTGCTGCTGAATATCCCGTCGCCAATTAAATATCTGCATGAAAAATTGCCGAATAAGGCCAAGCTCGGTTTGTACTTTAATCCTTACGGTAAAGTGCTGGATTTAATTGATGACTGTATTGCCTGCGGCGTGGATAAATTGATTGCTGAGTCTGGCGGTCCGGGCTGGCTGGAAGCCGACTTTACCCGCCTGCATGAAAAAGTGCGTGCGGAGCTGAATGAGACGGTGGTGGAGATCGCAAAACTGGTCGAGCAGATTCTGACCTCGGTGTTCGCGATCAATAAACGCCTGAAAGGCCGCGTGGATATGACCATGGCGCTGGGACTGTCGGATATTAAAGCGCAAATGGGCGGGCTGGTGTATCGCGGCTTTGTGACGCAAAACGGCTGGAAACGCCTGCCGGATACATTGCGTTATCTGCATGCGATTGAGCGTCGTCTGGAAAAATTACCGGTCGATCCGCACAGCGATCGCGCACGGATGCTGAAAGTTGAGCAGGTGCAACAGGCGTGGAGTCGCTGGTTTAACAAGCTGCCGCCGACGCGTCAGGATGATGAGGACGTGCAGGATATCCGCTGGATGATTGAGGAGCTGCGCGTCAGCTACTTTGCTCAGCAACTGGGGACGCCGTATCCCATTTCCGATAAGCGTATTTTGCAGGCGATGGAGCAGCTCACAGCTTAACGCGTGACAGTCAGGGCGGCATTGATGCTGCCCTGACTATTTTACAGCGCTAACGCTTCCAGCTGATCGCGAAATGCGGTCACGGCAATCGCGCGGTTATCCGCCCGGTAACGATCTTTCGCCGCCGGAGCGGAGCTTTGCACCGCAATTAACTGCCAGCCATCATCGACTTTCAACAGCAGTGGGGAGCCGCTGTCGCCCGGCAGCGTATCGCACTGATGGGATAGTACCGAGCGCTGCGCCCAGCCGGTGACCAGACAGTCGCGATGCGAATAGAGTGTTTCCAGATGATCTTCCGGGTAACCGGCCTGTGTCACCTTACGCTCCGCCGCTTTCAGCGCGGCGGTCAGCTCACTGCGTGACCCGGCAAACAGCGGAACCGGCGTAATGCCCGCCGGGGGATTACGCAACACAATCAGGCCGTAATCATAGGGTGCCGCCGCAGCAGGCACGATCCAGCCGTCACCCTCCGCCTTCAGTTTTTTTCCCAATGCCGGATCGACCCGCGCTTCAATATCGTGAATCTCATAGCGCCAGCCTCCGGCATTGGCAATAAAACGCAGCGCCACCGGTGTATCCAGCTTGCCCGGCGGGGTCAGCAGACAGTGACCGGCGGTCAGCGCCAGATGAGCAGAAATCAGGGTCGCGCTGCACAGGTTACCGCTGGCGGTTTCCAGTTGGCCAATAGCTTCCCACGGCACGCTGGCGGTGTCGTCCACCGCCTGGCGATCGTCTTTTCCAAAAAACAGGGTTTGGGTGTCGTCTTCGCTGAGCGAATCTTCATCAGCATGGGAATAAAATGCCAGCGACAGCAATCCCATTAATACCACGGCCGTTATGCGCATATCACTCTCAGGAAGGGTGAGAACTGTTTAAATAGTCATTATCACGCGTGAAGAGTTAACTATAGACGGTGAGCAGCAAAAAAGGGAGTTTAATTCGTAATATCAGCACGCTACAGCATTTAAAGCCAGAAGCTGACGGTAATGATACCGCAGAGGATCATCGTAATGAGGATAATTTCGAATAAATAGCGACGCACCATTTCCGCTACTCCAGGAAAGAAACACCCGGAGTAGCCGGGTGTTTAGCAAAGTCAGACCGGCTGTCGCAGGTTAACCCGCGACATCATTATGCTGCAGGTGCAGCAGCGGTTTTCTTAGCGACTTTTTTGTGATGTTTTTTGGCTGCCTGCGCTTTCTGCGCAACTGGTTTGGTGGCTTTTTTATGGTGCTTATGAGCCGCCTGCGCTTTCTGTGCTACTGGCTTAGTGGCTTTTTTATGATGTTTTTTAGCGGCCTGCGCTTTTTGTGCAACTGGTTTGGTGGCTTTTTTATGATGCTTTTTAGCTGCTTGCGCTTTCTGAACCGCAGCTTTGTGCTGTTTTTTATGATGCACAGTTTTGTGAGCAGTGGTAGCGGTATGCGTGGTAACCGGAGCCGCGGTGGTTTCAGCAGCGAAAGCAACGGAAGACAGACCCATAGCAGCGGCGACAACCAGAGAAACTAACTTTTTCATTATCCAACCCTCGAATGTTTTTCATCTATTAGCCCACTGCGGGGCCGGTGAAAGCACTATAGGGAATTGGCAGGGGAGTTTCCGTGAGTGATTGGTATCGGCGTGTAACCGAATGTACAACGGCTGTCGCGGTCGTAGGGGAGCCGTTTTCGGCTCCCCTCCTGATGGCGTAAGAGGTTTCCCGGAAAATCAGTTATTCAGATAGCGATTTTCCAGATGCTGACGGAAATATGCCGGATTAAGATCTTCGCCGGTAGCATTCGTCATCAGCTGACGGGTGCTGAAACGGCTGCCGTGCTGCCAGATATTCTGCTGTAGCCAGTCAAAGATCGGCTGCAAATCCCCTTCGCGAATCTGTGTTTCCACTTGCGGCAGGGCGCGTTTTAGCGCCTGGAATAGCTGTGCGGCATACATTGCGCCGAGGGTGTAAGTCGGGAAGTAACCGAAGGCACCGTCGGTCCAGTGAATATCCTGCATGCAGCCATCACGATAATTACCGTGCGTATCAACGCCAAGGTAAGCCTGCATTTTTTCCTGCCAGATGGCCGGAATATCGTCGACTTCAATCTCGCCACTTATCAGCGCGCGTTCAATCTCATAGCGCAGGATCACGTGAGCCGGATAGCTCACCTCATCGGCATCAACGCGGATAAAGCCAGCTTTGACCCGTTGATTAAGACGGACGAAATTATCCGCCTGCAACGCGCTCTGATCGCCCATATGCGTGGCGACCTGCGGCAGAATCAGTTGCAGGAAATCGGCGCTGCGTGCCAGCTGCATTTCGAAGAACAGGCTTTGCGATTCGTGAATGGCAGTGGAGCGGGCATGGGAAACCGGCTGTCCAGGCCACTGTTTCGGCAGATTTTGCTCATAACGCGCATGGCCGGTTTCGTGGATTACCCCCATCATGGCGCTGAGAAACTCATTTTCATTGTAACGCGTGGTGATGCGCACATCTTCCGGCACGCCGCCACAAAACGGGTGCGCACTGACGTCGAGACGACCGGCATTAAAATCAAAGCCCAGTTGTTGCATCACGCTAAGGCCGAGCTGACGCTGAGATTCGATGGCGAACGGCCCGACCGGGCGATCGACTTTTTCCTGCGACTGTTTGTCGACAATGCGTTGCAGCAACTGCGGCAGCCACTGTTTCAGGTCGCCAAAGGTTTTATCCAGCTTCGCGCTGGTCATGCCCGGCTCAAACACATCAAGCAGCGCATCATAGCGCGAGCAGCCGTTGGCCTGGGCACGGATTTCAGCCTCTTCACGACTTAGTTTGACCACTTCTTTTAAGTTACTGGCGAAGCCCTGCCAGTCATTGGCCGGACGCTGCTGACGCCAGGCGTGCTCGCAACGTGAACCCGCAATCGACTTGGCTTCCACCAGCGACGCAGGTAGCAGGGCAGCCTGCTGCCAGGCACGGCGCATTTCGAACAGGTTAGCGCGCTCAACATCATTCAGCGACTCCTGTTCCGCGCGATCCAGCCAGCCGCCAACCTGCTTGTCGGTTAAGATTTCATGCTGCAAAACGCTTAGCTCCGCCAGCGCTTCGCCACGTGCGCGGCTGCCGCCTGCCGGCATCATGGTTTGCATATCCCAGCCAGCAATGGCTGAGAGATGGCCGAAACGCGACAGGCGCTGGAAGGTTTGAGTCAGATGCTGATATGCAGATGTCACGTGATGTCTCCTTGAGCACGAAAAAGGCCGGTAGCCCGACCTGAAAGTAGATTAGGCGATCGCTGTTGTCGGCAAGGGTAAATCAACCGGCCAGCAAAAGCGAACGCAGGCACCGCCAAGCGGGCTGCTGTCGATAATCACATGGCCGCCCAGTGCCTGGGCAACCGAATGCACGATCGCCAGCCCTAAGCCGCAGCCGCCGGTAGCGCGATCGCGACTGGGATCGAGACGCACAAACGGCTCAAACACCCGCTGGCGTTCGGCAAGCGGGATGCCGGGGCCATCATCTTCCACCTGTAAACAGGCGATATTACCGTCAAACCACAAACCCACCCGCAGTTGCCGATCGGCATAGCGCAGCGCGTTATTGACCAGATTATCCAGCACCCGCTCCATCAGCCGGGTATCGGCAATGCCAATATTGTCACGCTGTGGCGTATCAAGGCTGATCAGGTGTTCAGGATGGAGGATACGGATATCGTCCAGTCTTTCCTGCAACCAGCCGGCAAGATCGAGCCGTTGCAGATTCAGGCCAACTTCCGGGCGGTCGAGTCGTGCATAGGTCAGCAGCTCTTCAATCAGGGCTTCCAGCTGGCCAATATCGCGATTCAGGGCGGCGGACTCCGCTGCGGTCAGGTTATCACTCATCTCCAGCCGGTAGCGCAGGCGCACCAGCGGCGTGCGCAGCTCGTGGGCGATACCGTCGATCAGCTGTTTCTTGCTGGCGACCAGCGTATTAATGTTATCCGCCATCTGATTAAAGGCGACGCCAAGGCGAATCAGGCTGGACGCATTGTCGAAATGGATGCGCTCATCAAGATGGCCCTGACCAAAACGCTGCGCCGCCGACTCCAGTTTCAGCATATCTTTCCAGTGCGGGCGCATCCAGATAAAGACCGGAAACGCCAGCGACAGGCCGATAAACGCTAACAGCGCAATATCCAGCAGCCGCATCTGATGCAGGAAGAACAGGTAGGGAATCGGGCCGACCACCAGCACATAGTGGCTACGCGGAATATGCTGCAAAAAGCTGTAGTCATCGTCCAGTGTGACGATTTCACCAGCACGTAAGCGACGCATATCCGGCGCGTCGAGCTTAATTTTGTTCAGCGGTTTGATATGCATCTTAAATGACAGATTCAGATCGAGATTATTGATGGTCTTATTCCAGTCGCGCGGCGGGATCCCGCGCAACTCGCTGCTGATCAGATACAGCGAACTTTTCATCATGTCGTCCATCGACTGACGGCCGGAGCGCTCTGCGGTGAATTTGTACACCAGACCTACCAGCAACGCCATCACCAGAAAGCAGACAAACAGCAGCAGGTAAAACTGGATAAAGAGCTTTCTCATGCGTTGATATTTTCCCAGGCATGGGGGGCAAACAGATAGCCTTTATTACGGATAGTTTTAATCCGGTAAGGCTCGGTGGCACTGTCATTTAATTTTTTACGCAAGCGCGAGACAGCAACATCGATACTGCGATCCATTCCGTCATAACTGACGCCGCGCAGGGTTTTCAGCAGTGCGTCACGATTGAGGGTCTGCCCGGCATGGGTCGCCAGCTCCCACAGCAGATCAAAATCGGCGGTGGACAGCGCGATATTTTCATCAGACAGCGCCACCTGGCGATTAATGGGATCGATAAACAGCGTGCCAAAACGCAGCGCTTTATGGCCCGACTGTGCCGGAGCAATCTCTTCGCTGCTGTTGCCGTTGCCTGCCTGTCGCAGATGGAGCCGCAGTCGTGCCAGCAGCACCGCAGGCGGCGTAGTTTTCAGGATATAGTCATTGGCTCCCATCTCCAGCGACAGGATATGGTTCATATCACTGTCCAGTGAGGTGAGCAGCACGATCGGCCCGGACCAGCTGGCGCGCAGGTCGCGGCACAGCGTCATACCATCTTTGCCGGGCAGCATAATATCCAGCATCACCAGAGCGGGCTGGATGGCGCTGATAACGGCTTCGGCACGATCGCCGCGACTTTCTACGATCACATCAATACCATGGCGGCCGAGATATGCGGCGATTAATTCACCAACGTCCTGATCATCTTCAACAAATACTATTTTGCTCATAATGCTGTGCGTCTGTTTGCGGAGGAGAGCAGCATATCCTTTCTTTCGGAGAACAACTATGAACCCTGGCTAAATAACTCAAGATGTATAGTACTGCCCCCCTAAAATATGCCATTATATTCACAGGGTTTTTTTAGGGTATTTTTTCCATCGGGAGGAGAGTGAGGGTGTCTGAGAAAGAGCTGGCGTCAGCCGGGTACAGTGACCGCATCTGCTTCAATTATATGGATTTTCTTTCTGCTTCATGCAAAAAACGCTGGAGCTTTGTCGATGCAATTTACGGCGTGCTGCCCATCTTTGGTATGGTGACGCGCAATCCCGACAATCACCAGCCCGCCTCGTCCGAAAGACTCAAAGAATTAGCGTTGCAAATCATTTCAACACAGGTCAGCGATGAAATTAACATCGCCCGACTGATTACGCTGGCTGAACAGCAGCAGATTAATCAGCTGGATATCCTGTTGCCTTACACACTTTCGGCACAGCAGCTGGAAGCCATTCAGCTGGAATATCGCAAACCGCTGAATCTTATTCAGCATAACGACCGTCTGAGCATCCATTTTCTGCCCACCGCGCATTAAATCAGTGTGAACCTTCAGACTTCCGCCTGAAGGTTCAGACAGCGCGCTATTTTACCAGCACCCACAGCGCCGGTACGGCGGCCACCATCAGCATAACAATCGAGCTGCACTCCATGCGGCTTAAGCGTTGTGCTGCGCGTCCGCCGCGACGGGCGAATAAAAACAGCAGCAGGCCTGGCGCATACAGCACCACCGAGAGCAATAAGTGCAGCGGGCCGGAAGCGTACAGTAACCATAAGCCGTAGGCGCAGGCACCCAGCGCCACCAGCGTAATGCCGGGTTTATTCAGCTTGCGCGATACCTGGTACAGATACGCACCGACCAGAAAATAGGGCACCAGGATCATCTCAGAAGCGATGGTCAGCAGGGTGTTGTAATCGGAATGCGTCAGCCAGATCAGAATCAGGCACAGCTGGACGCTGCCGTTGGTCAGCCACAGCGAAGCCGATGGTGCACTGCGGTCATTCTGCTTACTGAGCGATCGCGGGAAAGCCCCCTGTTGCGCGGCGATAAACGGCACTTCAGCCGCCATAATCGTCCAGCTGAGATAAGCACCGCAGACCGAAACAATCAGGCCGACAGCAATCACCACATCGCCCCATGAACCGATCAGGCGCGTCATCAGCCCGGCCATTGAAGGGTTGCGCATCTCTGCCAGCTCGGCGCGCGGCACAATACCCAGCGACAGCAACGTCACCAGCAGATAGACGCACAGCGCGGCAATCACCGCCAGCAGCGTGGCGCGACCGACATCTTTCTTCTGCCGCGCACGAGCCGACACCACCACCGCGCCTTCCACACCAATAAACACCCACAGGGTGATCAGCATGGTCTGTTTCACCTGTTCCCAGACCGGTTTGCCCAATGCCACGCCGGTGAAATCAAATTTAAAGCGGTCGAGGTTAAACGCAGCAATCGCCAGCAGCACAAACAGTCCCAGCGGCAGCAGTTTTCCGAGGGTGGCCACCAGGTTGATACTGGCGGCGGTCTGCACGCCGCGCAACACCAGCCAGTGCACCAGCCACAGCAGAATCGACGCGCCTAAAATTGCCTGCCAGGTGTTACCGTCGCCAAACACCACATGGCCGGGCGAATCGGTGAAGAAACTCAGCGCCGAGAAAACAATCACCAGATAAGAGACGTTGGCAATCACCGCGCACAGCCAGTAGCCCCAGGCGGAGCAGAAGCCGACCAGATCGCCGAATCCGGCGCGTGCGTAAGTAAAGATACCGCCATCCAGCTCCGGCTTTAGCCGCGTCAGTAATAACATCGCCAGCGCGAGAAAAATAATTCCGGTGCCGGTAATCAGCCAGCCAATCAGCAGCGCCGCTGGGCTGGCAACCGCCGCCATATTTTGCGGCAGACTAAAGACGCCCGCACCCAGCATCGAGCTAAGCACCAGAGCGGTGAGGGCGGTGAGACCTAATTTTTTATCCAAGAATATGTCCTGACTACAGCATAAATAACTAATGGACAAGCTAACGAACGAATTTCACACAATGAAAGGCGAATATTTTCGACCGAAACCCCTAAAACTGGCGGCCGATTTTACGGAGAGGGAAAGCGGAGTGCAATGACTGACTATGCAAAAACTGCTACAGATTATTCAGAAAAGAAGCGGGCAGCAAAATGCTGCCCGAAATGATGCTTATTTGAACAGATCGGCGGTGACGGTAAGGTTACCGCCACTCTGGTTCTGCCACTGACGGGTAACGTGATAATACTTGGCACCTTTCGCTGCCGCACGTTTCGCCACTTCATGGGACACTTCAGTTGGGGTGCTGAAGTGACCGGTAAAGGTTACTGAATCAAATGGCTGCATCTGGGCGGCAGTGAGGTTGTTCAGTTCCTGCACCGATTTGCCGTCAGACAGCTTCACGGTATAACGCTGACCGGTAGAGCTTTGTGTCTGGTAGAAATTACCCACCTGATTGCTTGGGGTTTCAGATGAGGCCACGCCCGGAATTTCCACTCTCTTCGCCGCCGCACCGCCAGCAGCCAGTGCTGCTTTACCGGCCTCAGAGTCGGCAGGGATCAGGTTCGGACTCTGCACCTGACGTTTCGCCGCATCAGCTTTATACACATAGGCAGTGATGTACTGATTACCGCCACTGTTGGCATCAATCTGACGCACGATAAAGAATGAGGCCGCGCCTTTCTGTTTGGCCGCTTTGGAAATCGCGTCATTAACGTCCGGCTGGCTGCGATAGAAGCCGCTAACCGAGACGGTATCGAAAGGTTCCAGCTGGTACGCTTCGCCTTTTGGCAGCTCTTTCACGCCGTTAAATACGCGGTACTCGGTCGTATTCACCGCGGCAGGCGCATCGGCGTGATAAAGATCGGCGGTGACGCGCCAGTTGCCGCCATTACCGTTATTATCACTGATGCCCTGAATATAGTAAGAGGCCGCGCCTTTTTCGTCGGCGCGTTTGGAGATGGCTGCGCTGGCGTCGCTAATCGCGTTAAAACGGCCGTTGATGGAAATACGCTCAAATGGCTTTAACGAGGCCGCTTTTTCTGGAGACAATTCCTGTGCCGCGTGGGCGGATAATGTCGTAATAGACAACAGGGTCGTCGCCAGAATGGTGTTCTTCAGCTTCATAAAAATAATCCTTCGCCTTACGCAAAAAATGAGTACGAAAACGTGCTGGACTCTTGATGTGTAACAGATTAGCTGTCGATTATTGCATGTAATAATGGCTGCTGTCTCAGGCAATTTATGCCATTTCTGTGCATCGTTATGAGGCAATTTTCTGTTTCCGTAAATTAAGTACAAAACTGAGCGAAGAGTGGCTCCTTTACCACTTATGCCGGTTATTGATATTAGTTAATTAGTTAACGCTTTGTTAATTAATGGTTTTTGCAGTTGATAAATTTGTCATGAACCGATTTTGCATAGCAGATTATGCGTAATTTGCTGCTAAATTCAGTGCCAAAATAGCGGTTTTACCACTTGCCTCTGAATTTTTATGTGAAAGTGTCGGCTAAAGCGCGCGGCGAGTGGATCGAGAGACATATTTTCAGTAGGTTATAAATAGTTTGAAACAAGTGAGTTTCGGTCATAAGGACCGGAGCAAGTGAATGCAAACCATCCTGACTCTATCCGGGCATCTGGCATGCAGTGGTGTTAATGACCCAGGGGATAACCGATGAAAGGGAATACTATGTTAATTGGAGTACCGAAAGAGCGGCTGCCCAATGAAGCGCGAGTCGCTGCGACGCCGAAAACCGTCGAGCAGCTGTTAAAACTCGGCTTTACGGTAGCGGTTGAAAGCGGCGCAGGTAAGCTGGCCAGCTTTGATGATGCGGCTTTTGTCGCTGCCGGGGCCAGCATTACCGATGCGGTGAATGTCTGGCAGTCCGATATTGTGCTGAAAGTGAATGCGCCGACGGATGAAGAGATTGCGCTGACGCGAGAAGGCAGCACGCTGGTGAGCTTTATCTGGCCAGCACAAAATCCGGCGCTGCTGGAAAAACTGGCGGCGCGTAAGGTGACAGTGATGTCAATGGATGCGGTGCCGCGTATTTCGCGCGCGCAATCCCTTGATGCGCTCAGCTCGATGGCGAATATTGCCGGTTACCGCGCGATTGTTGAAGCGGCGCACGAGTTCGGTCGCTTCTTTACCGGCCAGATTACCGCTGCGGGCAAAGTTCCGCCGGCCAAAGTGATGGTGATCGGTGCCGGTGTTGCCGGGCTGGCGGCGATTGGTGCCGCAGGCAGTCTTGGCGCAATTGTGCGCGCCTTTGATACCCGCCCGGAAGTTAAGGAGCAGGTGCAGAGCATGGGCGCCGAGTTTCTTGAACTGGACTTCGAAGAAGAAGCCGGTAGCGGCGATGGCTATGCCAAAGTGATGTCAGAAGCCTTTATTAAGGCAGAGATGGCGCTGTTTGCCGCGCAGGCGCAGGAAGTCGACATTATTGTCACCACGGCGCTGATCCCGGGCCGTCCGGCACCGAAGCTGATCACCCGTGAAATGGTGGCAGCAATGAAACCGGGCAGTGTGATTGTTGACCTGGCCGCGCAAACCGGCGGCAACTGTGAGCTGACGGTTGCCGATACCGTGACCACCACTGACAACGGCGTGAAGATTATTGGCTATACCGATCTGCCAAGCCGTCTGCCAACCCAGTCCTCACAGCTGTACGGCACCAATCTGGTTAACCTGCTGAAACTGCTGTGCAAAGAGAAAAACGGCGAAATCGCCATTGATTTCGACGACGTGGTGGTGCGCGGCGTGACGGTGATTCGTGACGGCGAAGTCACCTGGCCAGCGCCTCCGATTCAGGTGTCTGCTGCGCCAAAAGCGCCTCAGCCTGAAGTGAAACCGGCGGCGAAAGAGCCGGCCAAACCGGCCTCGCCGGTGCGCAAATACCTGCTGATTGCGCTGGCTATTGTGCTGTTTGCCTGCCTGGCGAATGTGGCGCCGGCCGAGTTCCTGTCGCACTTTACCGTGTTCGCGCTCTCCTGCGTGGTCGGTTACTACGTGGTGTGGAATGTCAGCCATGCGCTGCATACCCCGCTGATGTCGGTGACCAATGCGATTTCCGGCATTATCGTGGTCGGTGCGGTATTGCAGATCGGTCACGGCGGCTGGGTAACATTCTTCTCCTTCGTGGCGGTGCTGATTGCCAGCATCAATATTTTCGGTGGATTCACCGTTACTCAGCGCATGCTGAAAATGTTTCGTAAGAACTGAGGGCTAACAATATGTCTGGCGGATTAGTGACTGCAGCATACATTGTTGCCGCAATTCTGTTTATTTGCAGCCTTGCCGGGCTCTCAAAGCATGAGACCTCGAAGCGGGGCAATATTTTTGGTATTAGCGGTATGGCGATCGCGCTGATTGCCACCATTTTCGGACCGGATAGCGGCAATATTGGCTGGATCGTGCTGGCAATGGTGATCGGTGGCGCGATCGGTATTCGTCTGGCGAAAAAGGTCGAGATGACCGAAATGCCGGAGCTGGTCGCGGTGCTGCACAGCTTTGTCGGCCTGGCGGCGGTGCTGGTGGGCTTTAACAGCTATATCGACCATGCGCCGGGTCTGTTGCCGGTGATGGAAAATATTCATCTGACCGAAGTGTTTCTCGGCATCTTTATCGGCGCGGTGACCTTTACCGGTTCGATTGTGGCGTTTGGCAAACTGCGTGGCAAAATCTCTTCGCGTCCGCTGATGCTGCCGCATCGTCACAAGCTGAATCTGCTGGCGCTGGTGGTGTCATTCCTGCTGCTGCTGATGTTTGTTCGCTCCGACAGTGTCGGCGTACAGGTGTTTGCGCTGCTGCTGATGACGATTATCGCGCTGGCATTTGGCTGGCACCTGGTGGCCTCTATCGGCGGTGCCGATATGCCAGTGGTGGTGTCGATGCTGAACTCCTATTCCGGTTGGGCGGCAGCGGCAGCAGGCTTTATGCTGAGCAACGACCTGCTGATCGTTACCGGTGCGCTGGTCGGTTCTTCGGGTGCCATCCTCTCTTACATTATGTGTAAGGCGATGAACCGTTCATTTATCAGTGTGATTGCTGGCGGTTTCGGTACCGACAGCAGCTCGACGGGTGAAACCGACGAGGCGGGCGAGCATCGTGAAGTCAGTGCGGAAGAGACGGCGGAAATGCTGAAAAACTCTTCCTCGGTGATCATCACCCCAGGCTACGGTATGGCGGTGGCGCAGGCGCAGTATCCGGTGGCAGAAATCACGGAGAAGTTGCGCGCACGCGGCGTGAAGGTGCGTTTCGGGATTCATCCGGTTGCCGGACGTCTGCCGGGCCATATGAACGTGCTGCTGGCTGAAGCGCGCGTGCCGTATGACGTGGTGCTGGAAATGGATGAGATCAATGAAGATTTCGCCGACACCGATACCGTCCTGGTGATTGGAGCCAATGACACCGTGAACCCGGCGGCGCAGGAAGATCCCCGCAGCCCGATCGCCGGTATGCCGGTGCTGGAAGTGTGGAAAGCGCAGAATGTAGTGGTGTTTAAGCGTTCCATGAACACCGGTTACGCCGGGGTGCAGAACCCGCTGTTCTTTAAAGATAACACCCAGATGTTATTTGGTGATGCAAAAGCCAGCGTTGAAGCCATTCTGAAAGCGCTGTAATTGTCTGGCCCCTCTCGCGGTTTGAGAGGGGCAATATCCTGTCACGATCTCCCGCCCTGTCGCCTTATATTCCCACTTTCAGAGAAATGATTCTCAATATTGTCGTTTTACAAGCCAGCGGTGCTGTTCTAATAATTTGGTTCGGATAATTAACACGGACAGCCGTGATGAACAGCACAATTCAGATTGCCAGACCCGAAGACGCGCAAGAAATATATAATCTGTTGCAACGCGCCTATGCTGCGTTGTCAGATCTGAATGTCAATTTCACCCTTACCCGCGCGAGTGTTGATGTGGTGCAACAGGCGATTCAGGAAGAGACGGTACTGGTGCTGCGTCAGCAGGGGCAGGCCATCGCCACCGTGACCGTTCGTCTGCCGCAGGAAAATCATCCCGCTGAACTGCCGGCACTGCCTTTTATTCACTGGTTTGCGGTTGCGCCGGAATATAAACGTCAGGGATTTGGCGATCAGATATTAAGCTGGGCGGAAAGCACGCTGCTGGCGGATAAGCTGAAAGCGCCGGCGGTCTATTTAGCCACCGCCATTAAGCATCCGTGGCTTACCCAGTTATATCAGAAGCGCGGCTATCGGCCTTTTCATCGCCGGGTCAATCCACCAGGCGAAGAGCTTATTTATCTGAAAAAAGATCTGCTGCCATCCTCCTGTTGTAGTTTCAGTACGCTGCAATTCCACAGCGCCTGAGTACCAGCCGCGATTTAAATATCATCACCTCTGATTACTAATAAGGACAGTATGAAAGCACATCATCTGCATGCTCATCGTCACAACTGAAAGCGGGCGGCAAAGAGATTGCCGGTACCGGTCCGTTTATTTTGCAAAATTATGAGAAAGGTCAGCAAGTGACCTTTGTGAAAAAGCCGCAGTACCGTTGGGCACCGGTACATTGCTCTCTGGTCAGGTGGAGGCGATTGAGGGGATTTCCGGTAACGACGCGGCGGCGTTTAAAGATAACGACGATTTTGGTTTGCTGCCGGAGCTGCGAAAATGCGGTTTACTGGACGAGGATTATCAGAGAGAAGATTTTCGCAGCAGTCTGGAACTGCCGCCATTACCGGTCTGAACCGCCAGAAAGGCAATAAAAAACGGGTCCACAGCACGCTGTGGACCCGCCAGCATTTACTGCTACAGACGTTGATGGTGAGCTAACGGACGAGGCTGTGTGCGACGACCCAGCATGCCCATTGCGCCCGCCAGTACGGCTTCAACTATTAACATAAAGAAGGCGAACCAGCTGGCTTTCGCGGTAGCAGCGGCGGCTTTCTCACCGGCTTCACGCGCTTTTTGCTCAGCTTGCTGTTTCAGTTCTTCGTATTTAGCCCGCGCCTGCTGATAACTTTTTTCAGCCTGGTTGACCATCTGATCAACTTCTTCATCACTCTTGCCGGTACGTGCCTTGATAATATTTTTTAACGCATCACGGTCGGCAGCCTGGAATGTACTTTCATTGCGTTCGATCAGACCCTGAATAAAGCCAGCCAGGTCGGTATCGGCATTTTGCGGTGCATTGGCCGTAGCGGATGCCTGATTTTGCGCATTGTTAACTTCATTCTGCGCTTTATTTTCCAGATTTTCCGGCTGTAATTCTGCTTTACCACTCTGGCGTAGCGTGGTTTCCAGCTCATTCTGCAAGCTGTCGAGATTAATGTTATTTTCAGCCAGTTTATCTTTAACCATCCGGGTGGCCGGTGGCGCAATGGCGGATATTCCGCTACCCACTGTCTGTAAACCTGAACCGATAATATTACCTGCGCCGGTCAGGGTATTGTTGACCACCACAATCAGGAACCAGGTGCAAATTAGCGTGTTGACGCCAAACATTAGCAGGCCATGCAACGCGCCTTCGCGCTGGGCCAGACGCCCGCTGGCATAAGCACCGGCGGCGATAGAAATCAGCATGCTGGCACCGGTCCAGATTGCTGCACCGGTACCGATGCCATCAAGAGGGTTTTGCTCTTTCAACGGATCAATGGTACTGGCACCAATGGCCGTTCCCAGTATCGCCAGTAAAAGATAAACCACCATCGAAATAATGACACCAGCAAAAATGGCGCTCCACGAAATACGTTTTAATGGCGTGCTTCTGACCGGCGCGACTAAATTATCATTGTAATTTCCAGTCGCAGTAGCTGAGTTTTCATTCATAAGGATATCTCCATTTATCGCCAAAGTTTACTTTTAACCACAACGTAAAGAATGCGTCGTCTTGCACGCTTTACTCAGTCACTTTTTAATCTGACCTTTCATCAGCCTTGTAAGATTAGTCTTACAAAGCTGAATGCACCAATAAATATGCAATTAATTTAATTATTGCGCGGATGAATTAAAAAAAGGATTATAAATCAGGGAGGAAGAGAGAAGGTGCAGCAAAAAAATGCCACTATCGATCGGCGGGAAAGGTAGCGAAATATCCGAAGGAAATAGGTTTGTTACTTTTTGAACGCGATAAAAAAACCGGCTGACAGGCTCGTCATTACCGGTTTTTTGTTCCGCCGTTCACGCTATATCAGGAGTGATTCAGGCCGCTTTCGCCTTAGTCATCCTCATCATCATCCAGCTCAACCGGAGTCGCAAAACCATCCGGTTTAATCACCAGCAGGTCACAGCGCAGATGGTCAATAACCTGTTCCGCAGTATTCCCTAAAAACGCCGCAGAGATGCCGGTGCGGCCAATGGTACCCAGCACCACAATACCGGCATCCAGATGTTCCGCCAGGTCGGGGATCACTTCTTCCGGTAAGCCTTTTTCAACATGGGTGAATTTCTCATCCATAGCAAACTTTTGCCGCAGGGCTTTCATTGCCACCAGATGCTGGCCGCGAATCGCGTCGTTATAAACGCTGGGGTCAAAATCGGGCAGTTCGATGGCGATATTAATCGGGGTAATCGGATAGGCTCCTACCAGATGAACCTCGGTATGGTTCACCATATCTGCCAGTTCGCGTGTCAATTTGACCAGTTTTTGATTGAGCAGATCGTGATGCGGTTCCTCGCTGGCCAGATTAACCGCCACCAACGCTTTACCTCCTTCCGGCCACGGCTGATCTTTTACCATCCAGACCGGACTTGGACATTTGCGTAACAGATGCCAGTCGGTTGGGGTGAAAATTACCGCTTCCAGCCGATCGTGCTGATGGGCCATTTTCAGTACCAGATCGTGGTTGCCAGTCAGCACTTCCTGAATAATCGCTTCAAATGGGCGATTATGCCAGACCACTTTAATCTCGATATCGACGCCAGCTTCAAGATAAGCGTGAGCCTGTTCGCGAATCCATTCGGTACGCTGGCTGATGACGCCTTTGCGCATATTGGTGCGCTCATCCGGCGACAGCAGGGTAGTCATTTCATAGGAGAAATCATAAATAGGCAGGAAAGCTTTGATTTTGCCGCCAATCCGTTGATTGAGATACACCGCCCGGCGCAGCGCCGGCTGGTCATCCTGTTGAGGATCGATCGCCACAAGGATGTTTTGATACTTAACCATACTGGGGTCTCCTTACACGACGAGGTGTCTGCTTAAAGATAGCCCAATAGCGCTCAGGGAAGAAGCGAAAAAGTTGTTGCCGGATCAATAAAATAACAAATATTAACCCGGCGTAGCCTCTCAGCAATCAGTGGCTCTGTCCGGCCAGCTCTGAAAGGATGTCGTGATTCTCGATGGTAATGTATTTGCCTTTTACAGCCAGCATCCCGCTTTTCTGGAAGCGGCCAAGCAAACGGCTAATGGTTTCAACGGTTAAACCGAGATAGTTACCGATATCGCCACGGGTCATGGTCAGACGAAATTCACGCTGTGAGAAACCGCGCTGGCCAAAACGACGTGCCAGATTCCAGATAAACGCCGCCAGGCGCTCTTCGGCATTTTTCTTCGACAGCAGCAGGATCATATCCTGATCGCCTTTAATCTCGCCGCTCATCAGGCGCATCATCTGTTGACGCAGGCTGGGCATTTTGCCGGAAAGATCGTCAAGGGTTTCAAATGGAATCTCACACACCATCGCGGTTTCCAGCGCCTGGGCAAAGCTGGGGTGAGAGGCAGAACTGATGGCGTCAAAGCCCACTAAATCGCCGGCGAGGTGGAAACCGGTAATCTGCTCATCGCCTTGTTCAGTAATGGTGTAGCTTTTGATGGTGCCGGAACGAATGGCATAGAGAGATTTCAGTTCATCGCCCGCTTTAAACAGCGTCTGGCCTTTCTGAATGGGCTTTTTACGTTCAATAATGTTGTCTAACTGATCCAGCTCGTGTTCATTGAGCGTGAACGGGATACAAAGCTGGCTGATGCTACAATCCTGACAGTGAATCGCACAGCCACCAGATTGAATACGACGAATAACGCGTTTTTCTGGGATCATAATATACGCTCTGACGATAATTGACTGTGGTCAATTTTAACATTCTTAAGTTACAAAAAGAAACTCATCTGAGCAGTATAAGGCACATAAACATTAGGGATGTGTTGAACAAACCGCATCCCATTGAAAAACTGCCTGAAATTCGTTCTACGGCTGTTTATCCAGCGTTACAACACTCTGATAGCCTTTCTTTCTGTCTTTATTACTGACTCTGGCAGGTTGTTCAACTTTGATGATCAGTGTCAATACCCCGGCAAACAGATACAGCGCGGTATAAGTCCAGACCACCCCTTTAACATCAAAAAACGGCAGTACCAGCGAAGCAATTGCCGGAGCGAGAAAGTTACTTAAGCCCGCCGACAGGTTATAAATCGAGATCGCTGCCCCTTTGTGCTTCGGCTCCAGCACCGGAAATACCGCAGTCATCGGGACAAACGCGGCCACGGTGATACCCAGCATCACCGCCGGAATCATCGCCACCCAGTAGTTGTGACCAAAAGTGACCGGCAGATAGTAGAACGCCAGGCTGGAAATCGCACACCCCAGGCAGCCGAACCAGCGTACCTGACGGATCCAGCCAATATATTCGCCGAGAATTCCCCACATCACATTGGTAAAGATAGTCACAAAGAAGAATACCGCCCAGATTTGCAGCCATTCGGACATGCTGAAGCCGAGGCGCCCGACAAACAGCATCGGCATCACCACCGCAAAGCCAAACAGCGACAGAGTATTAATGATACGTATCAGGCAGGCGAGAAAGATATTGCGGTTGGTAAACAGAATGGTCACCGCACGCGACAGTTCGGTCATCTTCTCTTTGGTGGAGAGATGCGCTTTGTCACTTTCACCGCCCACGTTACGCAGCAGGATCATCGCCATCAGACCGCCCGCAACCACCCAGGCAATGGCAAACCAGAGCGTGCCGGTTTCACCCATAAATGGAATGGTAAAGCTTGGCAGATAGCTACCGACACAGCCGATGCCAACCGAGTACATCGCCCAGAACCAGCCCATCGCCGATGACAACTGATGTTTTGGCACGGTCTGCACCACCAGCATCACAAACGAGTAGATAAACAGCGGATAGGCAAGGCCACGAATCCCGTAAAACAGCAGCATCAGCGGATAGTTGCGCATTCCCAATCCGAGCGTCAGGAACAGCACATGCATTACCACCCAGAGGATAAAGCCAATACGCATCGCCCGCTGCGGGGTGATGATTTCCGCTACCACGCCGGAACTCCAGGCTGCCAGCGCGGCGGCGGCGCCATAAAGGGTAAAGACCAGTGCCGACTGGGACGGAGAGAAACCTAAATCAGTAATATGTTTGGAAAGAAACGCCATTTCAAAGCCGTCGCCGCTCATAAAAATTGCGATGGCGATATAGCCCCAGAACAGGGATTTCGGCATGCCGATGCCGTTTTTATCTGAGTGCATAATGCAATCCTCTGACCATAAGTGGGCCGGACGCCATGCGACCGGTGTTAAGTGACTAAAGACGCATCGCGCGCTGCTGTTGATAGAGCTGACGGAATTGCTGCAATCGCGGTTGCAGCTGCTGATGGCGTGAGGCATCGGGCAGATAACGTTCTAATTCTGCGGGTTTCTGGCAAACCTGTTGTTCATCACCGCCCACCGCCAGCCAGCCGAGACGGGCGGCACCCAGTGCGCCACCGGCTTCGCCGCCACGATGGGTGATAATCGTCAGGTTCAGCACATCGGCCATCAGCTGCGCCCACCACGGACTGCGAGCGCCGCCGCCAATCAGCGAGCAACAGGTCAGCTCAGTTCCCGCCTGCTGTAACACCCTCAGACCATCGGCCATACCAAAGCTGACGCCTTCCAATACCGCGTACGCCAGCGAGGCGCGCTGGCTGGCGTGGGTCAGGCCGTGAAATGCGCCACAGGCTTGCGGATCGTTATGGGGTGTGCGCTCACCGGAGAGATACGGCAAAAACAGCGGCGAGTGCAGCTGCTCCTCATGGCTGAGTGCTGCGACCTCGGCTAACAGTGCGGTTTCACTGGTTTGCAGCAGGTCACACAACCACCGCAGAGCGCTGGCCGCCGACAGCATCACGCTCATCTGATGCCAGCGCTGCGGCAGGGCGTGACAGAAAGCGTGCAGCGCCGATTGCGGATCGGGACGAAAGCCGTCGTTAACCGCAAACAGCACGCCCGAGGTGCCGAGGGAGATAAACGCATCACCCGGATTGATGGCGCCGATGCCCACCGCGCTGGCGGCATTATCACCACCGCCGCCGGCAATCATCACTTCATCACTTAACCCCCACTGACGGGCCACCTCGGCTTTCAGTTTGCCTGCCGGATGGCTGCCTTCCACCAGCCGTGGCATCTGCTCGCGGGTTAACCCGCAGGCTGCCAGCAGGCTGGCTGACCACTGGCGCTGCGCCACATCCAGCCAGAGAGTCCCGGCAGCATCGGACATTTCACTGATTTTCTCGCCGCTCATCATCCAGCGCAGATAGTCTTTCGGCAGCAGCACCGTGGCGATGCGATTAAAAATCGTTGGTTCATGGCGCGCCAGCCATAACAGCTTCGGCGCGGTAAAGCCGGGCATCGCCAGATTGCCAGCCACCGCATGCAGCTCAGGGGCGAGGCTGTTCAGTTGCTGGCACTCGGCGGCGCTGCGCGTGTCGTTCCATAAAATGCACGGACGCAACACCTCGTTATCCTGGCCGAGCAGCACCGCGCCATGCATCTGGCCGGAAAGGCCAATAGCGCGGATTTCGCACCAGCTGGCACCAAGTTGCTGGCGCAGTTGATCGATTACCTGTTGTGTGGCCTGCCACCATTGCGCCGGATCCTGTTCTGACCAGTGTGGATGCGGACGCTGTAGCGTCAGTGGCGCACCGGCCGTGGCCATAATCTCCCCGGCGCTGTTGAGCACCAGCGCTTTAATTTCGGACGTTCCTGCATCGATTCCCAGATACATGGTGATCCCCTTACTCGCTGACCAGCTGCGGCTGGGCAATCCACTGCTGTAACCGGTCAACCGTTTGCTGCAACAGGGCAGCAAATTGCGCGTGACTGGCTAACGGACCAAACAGCGCCGGATCGGCGGCAAACTCTGCCAGCGCATTATCGGCGGCCAGCAAATGATGCAGCGACATTTCATCCATCACGCCATCCTGATAGCGGTACGGCAGTTCACCGAGATGCCAGCGTTGCAAAAACAGGTAGAACAGTGCCGGTAACACTGCGGTGGCGCGGGGAATTTCGCCACGCTGCCAGCTTTCCACCAGCGTCGGCGTAATAAAGCCGGGAATTTTTGACAGACCATCCGCGGCGACGCGCTGGTTGGTATCCTCAATCCACGGGTTAGCAAAACGATCCAGCACCTGATCGCGATAGGCTGGCAGATCCAGCGGACTTGGGCTTAATGACGGGATGACGTCCTCGGTAACGTAGTCCCACGCCAGTTGTTTAATCGCTGGCGTGCGGGTGCTTTGATGAATAAATGACTGACCGAGCAAGGTGCCCGCCCAGGCAATACAGCTGTGGCTGGCGTTAAGAATGCGGATTTTTGCCTCTTCCCACGGCAATACCGAATCGACCAGTTCAACTTCAACCTTTTCCAGCGCCGGGCGTCCGGCAATAAAATCGTCTTCAATCACCCACTGGATAAACGCTTCCGCCATCACGGGCACCGCGTCATCAAAGCCGGTGGCTTGTTTAACGCGCGGCGCGATATCCGTGGTCGGGCGCGGGGTAATGCGGTCGACCATGGTATTCGGCGAGCGGGTTTGATGGGTCACCCAATTCAGCAACGCTTCTTCGCCGCGCAGGCGCAGGAACGTGAGAAAACCGTGGCGGAAACGCTCGCCGTTATGGCGCAGGTTGTCACAGTTCAGCAGGGTGACCGGCTCACCCTCCGCCGCCATGCGGGCCAGCAAAATGCGGGTCAGCGCACCGTACAGCGTGCGTGCTTCACCATTGATATCTGCCTGAATATCGGGGTGGCGCGGGTCGAGCTGGTGGTCAGGATCAAGATAGTAGCCGCCTTCGGTTACGGTAAAGGCGATCACTTTGGTGGTGGCGTCGCTGCCTTGCGCAATCAGTGCGCTAAGCTGGCTATCCCAGGGCAGAATCTTTTTTATCGAGGTGATCCTTTCATAGCGGCGCTCACCTTTCGGCGTCACGGTTTCCAGCGTATATTCGCCGTTTTGCGCGGCGAGCTGGTTGAGCAGGGCATCGGCATCCTGACGAATATTGCCCAGCGCAATATGCCAGCGTTCATCCCCTTGTTGTAACAGGCGATGCAGATACCATGCCTGATGGGCGCGATGGAATGAACCGGCACCAATATGCATCCAGACGTTAGCGGTTGATTGAGTCATAAGACAGCTCCTGATGATTTGAGCAATTGCCCTTAATGTGGGCTTATGCCGGAAATGTGTTACAGACTGGGCAATATTCCGTGGGTTGTCTGCGCGGCAGATCACAAAAAACAATAAATGCCCAAATGTAGGGCAAATATTCAGAGTAAGCTGTGACGATGTTTGAAGAGGATCGAAAGCACCATGAGTAAGCACGACAAAAAGCTCGAACAGGCTGCGCGTGCCGCCTGGATGTATTATGTTGCCGGTGAAACGCAGCAGGACATTGCCGAAAAACTGGGCGTGTCGCGTCAGGTGGCACAACGGCTGGTGGCACTGGCGGCAGAGCAGGGATTAGTCAGTGTGAATATCAGCCATCCGGTGGCAGAGTGTATGTCGCTGGCGCAGTCACTACAGCGACGTTATGGACTGGACGTCTGTCAGGTGGTGCCTTCTGATGGACTCGATAGCCCCGGGATTCATCAGATGATCGCGGTGGCCGGTGCGGAAGTGATGGCGCATACCCTGAAACAGAGCGCGCCGCAGATTATTGCCGTCGGATCCGGGCGAATGCTACGCGCCACTATCGATGAGCTGCCAACCTTCGATCGCCCGCAACACAGCTGCGTGTCGTTAATCGGCGCGATTGCCAGTGACGGATCCTGTACCCGCTACGATGTGCCGTTGTGGATGGCAGAAAAGACCCAGGGGCGCTATTTTATTCTGCCCGCACCGCTGTTTGCCGACAGCCCTGACGACCGCACGCTGTGGTGCAATCACCGTATATACCGCACCGTAACCGAAAAAGCGGCGCAGGCTAACGTGATGTTTCTCGGTATCGGCCATATTGACGCCGGTTGCCCGCTCAATGCCGATGGCTTTATCAGCGACCAGCAGGTTGCGCAATTACAACAGCAGCGCGTGGTTGCGGAAATGCTCGGGCATTTTATCGGTGAAGATGGCGAGCGCGTCAGCAGTGAGCTGGATACGCGCTTAACCAGCGTCACGCTTGGCGCCCACACTCAGCGCAATATCATTGCTTTTTGCGGCGGCAAAGAGAAACATCGTGCCATCTGCGCGGCGCTGAAAGGGGGATGGATCAGCGGATTAGTCACTGATGAAGCCAGTGCCAGAGCGGCGCTGGCGCAATCATAACGACAAAGGCTTATAGCCTTCGTGTCTCAGTAACCACTGTTTTCGCGCGACGCCACCGGCATAGCCGGTGAGCGTGCCATTAGCCCCGATAACCCGATGGCAGGGCACCACAATGCTAATTGGGTTGGAGCCATTAGCAGCACCGACGGCACGCGCCGCGCCAGCCCGACCCAACAGGGTCGCCATCTCGCCATAACGCAGTACGCTGCCGCAGGGGATGTCGCGCAGCATATTCCAGACCGAGCGCTGAAAATCAGTTCCATTGGTCGCCACCGACAGCTGGCGGATCACCGTCAGGTCGCCGTCAAAATAGCGGGTCAGCTGCGCACTCAGGCCGCCAGCGTTATCCAGCTGGCGTAGCCGGTAACCCTGAGCACCGTAATGAATATTCAGTAGTCGCTGCATGCGATCGCTGTACTCTTCCCATTCGACGGCGCGCAGATTTTGCTGTTCATCGCTGATGATTCTCAGCTGTCCCAGGGGAGTCGGGATAGTATCTTCCAGTAATGTCATCATGATTTTCGAACGGTTATCCATTCCAGGCGATATGCCCGTCTGGGCATAGTGGGTGAATTTATGCTGCAAATTCCTTGTAGCATGTGGGTCAGTGCGACAACGGTGAAAAGTCACAGAAGTCATAGCAACTCATCGGCAACAGAGTTATGTTAGCGACAGTGCAAAGATTTGCCAGTCTGCGTCGCCACTGAAGGTGATTTGACTGGCAACCCCGTATGGACAGTCTCCATACCTGTAACAGTGATCTCTGGCGGAGCTGCACGATGAAAAATGAAAAGGAAATATCGATTGATGCGTTTACTGAGAATGAAAAAGTCTCAATCGATCAGCAGGTTAAAACCTTGATCGCGAAATCAGGGAAAACGCCCGACGATAAGCAACTCAAGGAGTTCACGAAAGAAGCCAAACGGCTGGTGATGAAAGCGCGGCTGGCAAAAGAGAAAGCGACGCCCGCAAAAACGCCGCGTAAAACACGGGCGAAAAATCTCAGTGCCAGTGAAGTGGGCGACTTTAACTGGTCTGCTTCGGTCAATCTGGCCACGCGTCGCCGTTAATCTGTCTGCAATCCTTCCGGCCACCTTCAGGGTGGCCTTTTTAATTTAAAAGGGCTTGTCGCATCACGCCAGAAAGACTATTTTTTCATTTTAGCTGCTGTCGCCGCTACCCTTCGCGGCCTGAGGAGTGACGATGAACCTTGACGATAACGATCTGTTTAAACACGCCATGGAAGATGTCACGCCACTGAAAGAGTGTGCCACTGTTCACTGGTTAAAAACGCCGGGGATGAAAACTCAGCGCCCGCGTTACGACGAAACGCCGGATAATTTCCTGGTCGAAGGGTTTATCGAGGTGATACCGCTCAGTCAGCCGCTGGAGTTTGCCGCCGAAGGCATTCAGCAGGGGGTGGTGGATAAGCTACGGCTGGGAAAATATCAACTGGATGCAAGTCTGAATTTGCTGCGCCAGCCGGTAGAGAGCTGCCGTCAGTCACTGTTTAATTTCATGCTGGAAGCGCGCAAGGCAAATCTGCGCAATCTGCTGATTATCCATGGTAAAGGGCGCGACGATCGCGCCCATGGCAATGTTATTCGCAGCGGTATCGCGCGCTGGTTACAGCAATTTGATGATGTGCAGGCTTTTTGCGTGGCGCAGCCTCAGCATGGCGGCAGCGGGGCGCTGTATGTCGGGTTGCGAAAAACGGAGCAGGCGCGCAGGGATAATCGGGAAAGGCATGCCAAACGCAGCCGCTAAACAGATCCCCTCTGATAACTGAGAGGGGATCCGGAACGCTTAAACGGCTGTAATGACATGTTGTGATGGATTATCTCACATCGTGATCAGTGTCATGCTGGCAAAATGACAATCACTGTTTTGTGGCTGCAATTCGATCCGAATCTGATTTAACGGACCGCTGTACGCTGCGGTTGCGACTTGCAGTTCATAAAGGTAAAACGGCTTTCCAGCAAGAGACTTTATTTCAAAGTTGGGTAATTTTTTAAAGTTGGTGACTCCAGTAGAGAACAGACGGTTGTCATTATCATCCCGAATCATTAATCTGCTTATGCCTTGCAACTCAGAAGAGAAAATGAGTATTTTGATATGATTTTGCCAGGTCATATTGACACTTTCATCAGCGATTAAGGTGAAATTCATTTTAATCGGATGGTTTTCTCCTGACGTGATAATGTTTTTACCAATCAGGATATCACTGTAGACATTATTATGCGGTGCGCCGTCCTCATTGAAGACATAACCGCCGTTGAAGTCTAACTCATAAGCAATCCCTTTTTTTATTTCGCCTGCTTCATTTGCTTCAAGGACACGTTTCGTTTCAAGCCCGTCATAATGCCTGAAGATTGCGCAGTCGACCCTCAATCCCCAGCCCGCATCGGCAGTGCACTGCTTGCCGTTATGATAGCCGCCGACCACTAAGCCACTGATATAGTAATTGGGGATGTTAATATTATAAAGTCCGGATTCATTGGCATTGTTGGTGGGCTGCAGAGCGCCGGTTGGGGTTAACATGCGTAAATAATAAAGCCTTGCGCCGCTCGCGCTGGTCGACATGTTGATTATCATGGTGTTGATATTGGTGCCACCATCAATATTCTCGCCGCCGGGCTGGAAGGGATTAAGATTAAAGTCTCGGTTAGCATAACGGACTTTTGGATGTGATGAAGGGTTATAGCAGCTTTCGAAATAAGTTCGTCGGTACTGTCCTGTGCCGTCAAAGTATCCATGGTTTATTGCCAGTACGTTATCCAGGTGGCCCATCATGCCGATATCCGCCAGTAATGAGCTGCGCAGGTGTATATCTTTATTGATTTTCGCAAGTACCGGAGTAAAAGAACCATTGGCGACGTCTGTTGGTGCATCGGAATATAACTCAGCGGTGTTTCTGATATTCAGCTCAACACCTGCCTCGAGAGAGAATGACGCCCTGTAGGCTGAAAGCAACATGGCGTAACCACCAGTATAAACATTGCGGCAAAACCTGATGACTTCATTGGTTTTGAAGCCGGTGTCATGATAACGTTTAATCAGGTTTTCTTGCGATACCTTCATCCAGCTCGTGGCATCGTTTCTCAGATCATCGAATTGTAACTCATAATAGTCGTCATCCAGATTCAGGGTTTTTCTGTTGCTTAATAACTGTGTGTAGCTGATAAGCCCCAGCGCGGCGGCCTGCATATAAAAAAGATAGCCGATACCATTAGAAATGTTCAGAAAAAGCGGCATCTCGATGCGAAGATGCCCAATCAGATTACTAAAGCGATTAAGAACCTCGCCTTTTAAATCACTACGCGTTTGCTGATCGAGGAATTTTTTCAATGAGGTGTTAAACGCACCACATACAGTGGTCAGTCCTTGCATCCTTGATTTCAGAATTCCGTAGTTATTATCATCTATCATCTGACCTGTTATTCTTCTTATCTCCTCTTCGATAGAAGGTTTGCTGGTGGTAAACAAATTATTAAAATAGCTAAATAAGCCGGTTATCGCGCCGCTGAAAAGCGGACCGGCAATGCCGCCAAGAAATCCTCCCGCCAGCTTCAGTATCAGTGATTCAACCAGCGATGACATTGCTAAAACAGGCGCGTCCTTAAACAGTTGATCGAGGGCACCATGAAGGTTGGAGAAACCATTCGCGGCAGCTTCTGACATCTCCTTCAATGTTATGACCTGGTTTCCTTGCCCATAGGGGACTTTAACCTCATCCTTATTGATTCCCCTTAGTGCGTAACCGACGGATTGCGCCAGCGGTGTGATGGCAGAGGTATTGGCTAATTCTGCCAATGCCAGCTGCGGAAAAAGAGATCCGGACAGTAATGAACCGGTGGCCACAATACCTCCACCAACAAGTAAATTCCTGCGTGTTTTAGATATTTTTTCATTTTCCATAATGTATTCCACTAGTTGGTAACGACAAAGAAAAGTTAATTTTTCTTTACTGTTAAAGCTAAAGGTTCTTAAAGGTAATAAAAGTCAGGGTTTGTTATTGTTGTGCCCGTTATAGCGTGCTGCATTTGTAAGAATGCGCCCGGGAATTTCACAGGTAATATAAATCATGAGTTTAATAAGCTGACGGGTTTGATTAGGTCTTTTTCGATAGGCAATCCCTCCATGGGTTTCTTCATAAATAATTATCATGTCATATGGAAAAAAAGAACTGGACTTAAGTCTAGCCCCGGCATGTTTTTTAGTTTGTTAGGCTTACAAATGGAAAAGTAGGTTTTAATAAAAGCTTGTAATATTTTTCGATGAATAAATCGGTAAATCTTAAGAGGATTTATGTAAGGTAAGATAATTAATAATGTGTAATTGTAAATCACCAGGGGAATTACTTTGACGACAAGTGGGTTTTACCTGGGGTTATTTGATTTTTGGATTATTTAACCAGGCGGAAATTTATGCGTTAATATCTTACAGAAACGGGTGAATAGCGTTCTGATTAATAAAAATGCGGATAAGCAGAGAGCCTGAATGAAGGTGATTTACACGATTATATTGCGGAAGGGTGTAAGTCTGCCGGGATTAGCGTTCCCGGCGGGTGACAAATTATATTAGCCGGAGTGGCACTTACGAATTGTGGCCAGCAAAATTTCGGCACTCAGGCAGTGCTGACTGCCAGAACGCGTCATAATTCCCACCGGTTCGCCGGGGCCATGTGAAGCAATTGGCAGTGCCGCCAGAGAGTGATGCAATAGATCTTCTTTGATGGCACCGGATGGCACAAACCACACGTAGTCATACCGTTGTGCCAGCTGACGTGCCAGCGAAGTGGAGGAGGTTTCAATGCAGTTAGCAGGCAGTGTGCAGCCTTGTTCATCCATCATTGCCTGCGCAATACGCCGCGGTGCAGTGCCTTCAGGTGAAATCACCACCGGCCACTGCAATGCTTTCGAGAGCGTGACGTTGTCACTTAGCAGTGGGTGTTCAGGTCGCACTACCAGCCGTAAAGACTCAAGAAACAGCAGTTCGTAGGTTAAGCCAGCCATCATATCGCTGTCGGCCATGCGGCCAATGCCAATATCAAACTCTCCGGCCTTTAACCCGGCAATTAACACATTGTTATGCAGGGTAGCGACTTGTACGGTGGCCTGCGGTTGCAGTTGATGGAAACGATCAAGAATCGACGGCAACATGCCCATTGCCGCCGTGGTCAGGGCGCCGACCCGCAGTACCACCGGCTGATCGCTGATGGCGCTGGTAAATGACTGACCGGCATGATTCAGGGCATCGAGCACTTTCACCGCGTGGGTAAGGAACTGTTCGCCCATGGTGGTGAGCTGCGCGCCCAGCCGTCCACGCTCGAACAGACGCGTACCCGCCAGCTCCTCCAGTTCATTCAGCGTTTTAGATAACGCCGGTTGACTAAGGCTAAGCGTCTCTGCCGCACGTCCCAGCGTCCCTTGCTGTGCAACTGCGACGAAGGTGTGCAAATGGCGCAAGCGAATGCGCTGATTAAAAACGTAATTTTTATCCATACCACAGGGTAGTGAGGTCTGAAGATCTGAAGCAAGCACCATTAGTGGAATCTGTTAACCTTATTGCAAATTTAATTTAACATTTGCGCTTTTTGCACAAAATATCACCACGAATTAACTCGTTACGTCAGGTGACAGTATTTGACGCGCCGCTTATTTATGACGATAACTTATGGTAATTAGCGCGACATACTGTCTCCCGTTATGGCGCGCCGTTTTTTGTCACATCAGGGGGAAGAAACATGCAACGATGTATTGCCACTATTTCTGTCAGCGGCACACTGGAACAAAAACTCGATGCCATTGCCGCTGCGGGTTTCGACAGCATTGAGCTGTTCGAAGCCGATTTACAGCACTGTCAGCGCAGCGCCGCTGAAGTGCGTAAGATGGTCGGGACGCGCGGTTTGCGCATCGATTTATTACAGCCTTTCCGCAATTTTGAGGGTGAAACCGGCGATCAGCTATCGCGTGCGCGGCAGCAGTTTGAGTTGATGGGCGAGCTGGGCTGCAAAAGATTGCTGTTATGCAGCAACGCCAGTGACAGCTGTAGCAGCGACTGGCAGCAACAGATTGACGATCTGCATGCGCTGGCCGAACTGGCCGCCAGCTTCCAGGTTGACGTGGGCTATGAAGCGCTGGCCTGGGGTAAGCACGTTAACCGCTGGCAGCAGGCCTGGCAGCGAGTGGCTGAGGTTGATCAGCCTAATCTTGGCATTGTGCTCGACAGCTTTCATATCCTGTCATGCGGCGATACGCTGAATCAGCTCGACAGAGTGCCGCCGGAGAAAATCACCTTTGTGCAGTTTGCCGATGCGCCGCAGCTTAACCTCGATGTATTAACCTGGAGCCGTCATTACCGCTGTTTCCCTGGTCAGGGCGATTTTGACCTGACGCGTTTTGCCCGTCAGCTGCATCAGCATGGCTATCGCGGGCCATGGTCGCTGGAAATCTTTAATGAACAGCTGGTGACATCGCCGCTTCACAGCACGGCGGCAGACGGTTATCGCTCACTGTTGATGCTGGAAAAATCACTGAGCGAATGACGCCGGGTAGTGCAAAACGGAACCAGACAAAACCGCTGCGAATCCGCTATCATAGCGCTCACTTTTTTCCATGAAACCTGACGAATGATGTTTCTGACGTCTGTAAGGGAGGTTTCGGCGTTACAGGGAGCTATACCGTGAGCAGCACTCAGGCGATTGACGTTCGCCAGCTTATCAATACAGCTGTAATGAGCGGCTATCAAAAGCGCATTATTCTGCTCTGTTTTATTGTGGTGGCGCTGGATGGCATGGATATCGCGCTGATGGGTTTTATTGCTCCGGCGCTGAAAGCCTCATGGAATGTCACTAATCATCAGTTGGGTGGCGTGATCAGTGCTGCATTAATCGGTCTGGCACTAGGGGCGATGTTTGCCGGTCCGCTGGCGGATCGTTTTGGTCGCCGGGTCATCATTATTACCAGCGTTTTATTCTTTGGGCTGTGGACGCTGGTGACCGCACTGTCACAAAACCTCGAACAAATGATGCTGTTTCGCTTTCTTACCGGCTTAGGGCTGGGCGCGGCGATGCCAAACGTCGGCACGCTGGTGGCGGAATTCTCTCCGGAACGTAAACGCTCTTTTCTGATCACCGTGGTCTTTTGCGGCTTTACCTTTGGCGCTGCCGCAGGGGGATTTGCCGCCTCCTGGCTGATCCCGCAGTTTGGCTGGCATTCGGTACTGCTGCTCGGTGGGCTATTGCCGCTAATGGTAGTGCCATTTCTGGTGAAGTATTTGCCGGAGTCGGTGCGCTTCCTGCTCAGTCGCGGTGCACCCACGGAAAAAATCCGCGCCATTGTCGAGAAGATGATGCCGGGATCTACCCCGCCGGATGCCCGTTTTCAGTTACTGACTCAGGTAAAGCAGCAGGGGGCGATGCATACCGTAGTATCACGCAACTACCTGACAGGTAGCCTGATGCTGTGGGGCAGCTATTTTATGGGGCTGTTTCTGGTCTATCTGATTGGCAGCTGGTTGCCGTCGTTAATAAAAGATATCGGCATGACGGTAACCCAGGCCGCGCTGGTTACCGCGATGTATCAGGCGGGCGGCACCCTCGGCTCGCTGTTTGCAGGCTGGCTAATGGACAGGTTTAACGCCAACCTGGCGCTGGCGTCGATTTACGCCTGTGGCGCCATTTTTACCGTGGCGATTGGCTTCGCACCTGCGGATGCGCTGGTGATGAGTGCCATTGCCTTCTGTAGCGGCTTCTGCCTGAATGGGGCCAATACCGGGATGAACGCGCTTTCTGCCAGCTATTATCCCACCCATGCACGCGCTACGGGTTCCAGCTGGATGCACGGCGTTGGGCGTATTGGCGCCATTCTTAGCGCCTTTGCTGGTGCTGAAATGCTGTCGTTAGGCTGGAGTTTTACTCAGGTATTTATACTGCTGGCGATTCCGGCACTGCTGACTTCACTGATGCTGGTGGTCAAAAGTGTTTTCGGCTACCAGCGCAGCGAATAACCGCCGATCTGCGGGCGACATCCGCCGCCCGCCATGACTTTCTCGTAGTCGATCACAAATTCTGCATAATTTTCCCCGCTGCGACGCCAATCCATTACATTTGCTGGTAAATACGGCAACAGGATAATGACGATGGAAAACCGTTGGGTCAGTGCAGACAGCATTCGTGAGCGCTTTTCGCAGGCGATGTCGGCCATGTATCAGCAGGAAGTGCCGCAATATGGCACCTTGCTCCGGCTGGTGGCAGAGGTCAATCAGCAGGTATTGCAGGCCGATCCGCCGCTGGCGCAGCGCCTGACTGAAGCCGACGAACTGGCGCGACTGAGCGTTGAACGCCATGGCGCTATCCGGGTCGGTACTGCCGCCGAGCTGAGTATGCTGCGCCAGCTGTTTGCCATTATGGGTATGTATCCGGTTGGCTATTATGATTTATCACAGGCAGGGGTGCCGGTGCATTCCACCGCCTTTCGCCCGATTGATGATGCTGCCCTGCGCCGCAACCCGTTCCGCCTGTTTACCTCATTGCTACGGCTGGAGCTGATTGAAGATCAGGCGTTGCGGCAGCAGGCCAGTGAGATCCTCGCTGCCCGCGATATTTTTACTGCACGCTGTCGCCAGCTGGTGGCGCTGCATCAGCAGCAGGGCGGATTTGATGCGCAGCAGGCGGCAGAGTTTGTGGAGCAGGTGCTGGAAACGTTCCGCTGGCATCAGCAAACCACCGTCGACAGCGCCACTTATCAGGCACTTAGCGATCAGCATCGGCTGATTGCCGATGTGGTGTGCTTCCCCGGTTGCCATATTAATCACCTGACGCCGCGCACGCTGGACATTGACCGCGTGCAGACGCTGATGCCGCAGCACGGGATTACGCCGAAAGCGATTATCGAAGGGCCGCCGCGCCGTGCGGTGCCGATTCTGTTACGCCAGACCAGTTTTAAGGCGCTGAATGAACCGGTACGTTTTCGTGACAGCCATCAGGGCACGCATACTGCACGTTTTGGCGAGATCGAACAGCGTGGCGTGGCGCTGACCCATAAAGGCCGCGAATTGTATGATCGTTTGCTGGCACAGGCCGGCAGTGGCAGTGATAACCAGCAACATCAGCAGCATCTCAGCGACGTATTTAGTGATTTTCCGGATGATGAAGCCAGCCTGCGCCAGCAGCAGCTGGCATGGTTTGAGTATCGCCGCACGCCAGCAGGAGAAAACCAGCAAATCACACCCGCCAGTGATATTGAAAGCCTACTGACGCAGGGGCTACTGAAGGCCGATCCGATTATTTATGAGGACTTTCTGCCGGTCAGTGCCGCCGGCATTTTCCAGTCTAACCTTGGCAGCGAAAGCAAAGCGCGGTCGCAGGGGCAGGCCAGCCGTCAGCAGTTTGAGCAGGCGCTGGGCGCGCAGGTGTATGATGAAATTGAGCTTTATGCGCAGCGCGAACGTTCCAGCAAACTACGCTGCGGTTTGCTGTAGAGCGACATAAAAAAAGGGTCAGTTATTCACTGACCCTTGGCTATTTTTATAATGACTATTGCAGGCGCGGGTTACGAATTAACGTATATTTCCCGGCTCCGAGCAGCATGATAATCACGCCACCGAAGAAATAGAGCGCTTCCGTTTCCAGAGCCCACGCACCAACATCAGTACGTGACCAGAAAGCGCCTGTCTTCACCAGCAACGTTGCAACCACCATGTTTACCGCGATAACAAACGCCGCAGGGCGCGTCATCAGACCGATAATCACCATGACTGGCGCAACTATTTCCCCGATCCAGGCACCGTAGGCAATGAATCCAGGTAAACCATGAGCAGCCAGCATACTGGCAATCCAGCCGACACCGTGTTGAATCTTCGCTGCGCCATGAAACAGCAATAAGATGCCAAAAGTCAGGCGCAGAAGCAGTTTGCCGAAGTCCGGATGATCAAAAATGCGGGTAAAACCGTTATTGATCGCGCTAAACATGATTTATTCCTTTTTTCGTGTTGTTAAGAATGTAGGCAATTTAACGCCAGGATAATATTCAATTTACTTGATGAACTCATTCAGAAAATTGATTGATGCGGCATTTTTATTCGCGTGCAGCGCTGAAATATGGAGAATGATCCGTTAGCTGCCGCTATCAGAAGCGCAATGGACCACGGAAAAATTAATGAATAATGATCCACGATTAACGATAAAAACCGCCGAGGGTGAGCTGCGCGGCACGCAGGAAGATGACATTTTGGTGTTCAAAGGGATCCCTTACGCGGCACCGCCAGTCGGGCCATTACGCTGGCGCGCACCGGCCGCGGTAGAACCCTGGCAGCAGTCTCGCGATGCGACCCAGTGGGGAAACTCAAGCTGGCAGAACCGGGAATATTGCCTGATGGCGGGCGGCGGCGATCCGGGAGAGTTTAGTGAAGATTGTCTGTATCTGAATGTCTGGACTCCAGACGTCCAGCCGTCGCAGCCGCTGCCAGTGATGGTGTGGATCCACGGCGGCGGCTTTACGATTGGTGCGGGCGGGCTGGCACCCTATCATGGCGCGCCGCTGGCTTCGCGCGGTGTGGTGCTGGTCACACTGAATTATCGCCTCGGCCATCTGGGCTTTTTTGCGCACCCGGCGCTGGATGCGGAATACCCGGCGGGTGAGGTAGTCAATAATTTTGCGCTGCTGGATCAGATAGCTGCACTTCAGTGGGTTCAGCGTAATATTGCTGCTTTCGGCGGCGATTGCGCCAATGTAACAATTATGGGCGAATCTTCCGGCGGGCGCAGCGTGCTGTCGCTGTTCTGTTCTCCGCTGGCTGAAGGGTTGTTCCATAAAGGCATTGTGCAGAGCGCCTATTCCTTGCCGGATATGCCGCGCCACAAGGCGCTGAAAATGGGCGAGGCGATTGGCCGCCATTTCAGTCTGACCGCCGCAACGGCGGAGCAGCTGCGCGCACTGCCTGCGGAAGATTTCTGGCCGCTGGAAAATCCGCTGGCTCAGGGGCCGGTGCCGATTACGGGCGATCGGGTACTGCCGGTCGCGTCGCTGGAGGTGTTTAACCGTGCGCGCCAGCACAAATATCCATTGATGATTGGCAGCAACAGTGATGAAGCCAGTGTGCTGGCGTTTTTTGGTGTGGATGCCGCACAGTCCATCGCCGGTATTCGCCGTCAACATAAGCTGGCTTATCGGCTGATGAAATGGCTGTATACCGCTGCTGACGATGAGTCGCTTGGCCGCCAGGTGGCGCGTGATATTGCGTTTACCACCATGGGCTATGTGGCGGTACTGGCGCAGCACCGCGCCGGGGTGCCTGGCTGGCGCTACTACTTTGATTATGTCTCGGAAAATGCGCGCGATCTTTACCTCAATGGCACATGGCATGGTAATGAGGTGCCTTATGTGCTGGATACCCTGAGTAATATGGATGCTGGCAGCGATCGGCCATTTACCGATAACGACCGTCAGTTTGCCTGGCAGGTGAGTGAATACTGGCTGAATTTTGCGCGGGATATCACGCCGCACTCGCGCCATATCGCTGGCGCAGTGCCATGGCCCGCCTGGCATCCCGCCGACGACAGTACGCTGCGCTTTGGTGACTTTCATCGGCCAGAGATCCGCATTGAAAAGCGCTTTATGAAGCGCAGAATGCAGATTTTTCGACTGATGATGCGTACGCTGGTGCGACTAAATTAGCCGGGCAGCCGTTAAACGGTGCTGACTGGCTGAACTGATTAGTTCGGCCAATCAGTTGTCGGCGCTGATCAGTAAAAAGTTGTTGTACAGCAACAAGTTATTTAACTCCGCATTGAAATTAAGGTTTTGATACACAAGAATTTTTCGTGCTAATCCCCCTAAAATTTTCCGCTGCAACTGCCGATAACGGTTACTGAAGTCCGGTACTTATAGGGCCGGGATAACCGGTGATAACCGATTTGGAGCAGTTATGAACTTTTTAAAAAATTTCACAATCCGCGCAGTGATGCTGTGGATCCTGGGTCTGTTCTGTTTGTTATGGATCGGAGTCGGCATGTACAGCGTTTACTCGCTGAACGCACTGGGAAAAGGTAATGAAGTCGATCGTCATATTGTCAGCCAGATGAATGTGCTGAGTAAGGGCAACGATCAATATTTCCGCTTTGTTACGCGCCTGTCGCGACTGATTGAGGCCAGGCAGAATGGCGCAGCAGAGAACCCTGGCGATCTGGCGTCAGTGCAAAAATCGCTCGATAATATGCGCGCGCTACTGAGTGATTTTCGGCAACTGGCTCCGGGGCCAATCGATTCTGGCGTGGTAAATGGCGTGATCGACAGCTGGCAAAAACTGCTGGAACAGGGTGTGGTGCCGCAAATGCAGGCGGCACAGCAACCGACGCTGGATGCTTATCGTCAGCAGTCGCGTAATATCACACCCGCACTGAGTCGTGCCTTTGGTGCCAGAGCCGAAAAGTTTAATCTTGCGGCAGGAGAGATGCTCGATAACACCCGGGTGAACGTCGATCATCTGACGTTGATGACCAAAATCATTATTGTTATTGCCGTGATTGTCGGGCTGATGATTTTGCTGTTTACCGATCGCTATCTGGTCAATATGCTGGTGCGCCCGCTGGATCGTATTCGTGAACATTTTCGCACCATTGCGGAAGGCGATCTCAGCCAGCCGGTGAGCGATATGGGGCGTAACTGCGTTGGCAAACTGGTGCCGTTATTACGGACGATGCAGGATAGCCTGCGCGATGCGGTGGGGGCGATTCGTGGCGGAACTGAGAATATCTGGCGTGGCGCGGCAGAAATCTCCTCCGGTAACAACGATCTCTCTTCGCGTACCGAAGAGCAGGCGGCAGCACTGGAACAAACCGCCGCCAGCATGGAGCAACTGACCGCGACGGTGAAATTGAATGCTGATAATGCGCGTCAGGCCAGCGAGCTGGCGGATAATGCTTCGGCCACTGCCGGAAAAGGCGGCAAGCTGGTCAACGAGGTGGTCACCACCATGCAGGGTATATCCGGCAGTTCCCATAAAATCGCTGAAATCACCCATGTGATTAACAGCATTGCCTTCCAGACCAATATTCTGGCGCTAAATGCGGCGGTAGAAGCGGCGCGCGCCGGAGAACAGGGGCGCGGCTTTGCGGTGGTCGCCAGTGAAGTACGTAATCTGGCGCAGCGCAGCGCCGGAGCGGCAAAAGAGATTGAAGGGCTGATTGCAGATTCGGTGCAGCGGGTCGACAGCGGTTCGCGGCTGGTGAATGAAGCCGGTGCCACTATGAGCGAAATCCTGAAAGCAGTAACTGACGTCACTGAAATCATGAAGCAGATTGCTGCTGCCTCGGCAGAGCAGAGCAAGGGTATTTCGCAGGTGGGCAGCGCGATTTCTGAAATGGACAGTGTGACCCAGCAAAACGCTTCACTGGTTGAGCAGGTTTCTGCCGCCGCCAGCGCGCTCGAACGTCAGACCGAAGCACTGCAAAGCTCGGTAGCGAAATTCCGTCTGTCAGACAGTCACACCACCACGTCAGCCGTCAGTAAGCCATCCGTGACTCAGGCTGCCAGTGTAAAACCTGCTGTTGCAGGCAAAAACAGCGACCAATGGGTTTCTTTCTGATATCCCCTGGGGAGCCGTTTTCGGCTCCCGTTTAGATGGTACGCAGGGTGCTCATCCCCGGTACGACGGCGGTATTCTCACCGCCGCTTATCAAATTATTTCGCCGCCAGCAGGCAGATCTTTTCGGCGACCAGATACGACTTCACAAACGACGGCACCGGCAAGAACTCAAACTTCGAGTGAAAATTATGCGCGCCGGTAAAGAAATTTGGCGTCAGTAATCCTTTTGCTGACAGCGCCGCACCATCGGTCCCGCCGCGCATTGGAATCACCTTCGGTTCAATATCCAGCTGCTTCAGCGCCGCAAAGATCAGATCAATTGCCCGGCGATCGTCAGTAATGGCATTACTAATATTGCTGTAAGTATCAGTGATGCTGAATTCCACTTTACCGGTCGGATACTGTTCGGCAATTATCGCTGCCACCTCGGCTATTTTCTGCTTACGCTGGGCAAAACTTGCCAGGTCGAAATCGCGGATGGAAGCTTTCAGACGCGCATCATTGGCATTGGCGATCAGATCGTTAAACCAGACGTATCCCTCGCGGCCTTCAGTATGCTCCGGTGTCTCCCGCCGGTCGAAATGGCTGATAAAGTCTTGCGCCATCAACAGCGGGTTGACCAGCACCCCTTTGCCGGACATTGGATGGGCGGTGACGCCAGTCAGCCGAATCTCAGCTGCTGCGGCGTTGAAGTTTTCATAAACTACTTCACCCAGTTCGCAGCAGTCGATGGTATAAGCAAAATCGACGTCAAAGCGGCTTTTCAGATCCAGCGCTTTTGCGCCACGCAAACCAATCTCTTCGTCTGGTACAAAAGCCACCACAATATCGCCATGGTCGCCGGTAAGATTTTCCATCAGCGTCATTACCACCGTGACTGCCGCTTTGTTATCCGCACCCAGCACGCTGGTACCGTCGCTGAAAATAATATCCTGATCGCGGTAAGCGAGAATTTCCGGGTGTTCGGCGGTGCGCAGCCAGATGTCCTGCTCTGCATTCAGGCACAGATCGTTACCCTCAAATCGCAGCGTTTGCGGATGAATATCCGGTGATAATCCGACATCAACTGTATCAATATGGGTGATAAAACCGATGCGCGCTGCGGCAGGGCAATTGCCCGGTTTCACCGCAGTCACGGTGGCGTAGTCGTCAATGACCACCTGCTGCAAACCCAGCGCACGCAGCTCTTCGGCCAGCAGTTTCGCCATATCATGCTGTTGTGGCGTGCTGGGGAGTACCGTTGCCGAGGCGTCGCTCTGGCTGGTGACCGCCAGATAGCGATAAAAACGTTGGGTTAACTGGCTGGCCAGATGCTGATGCATAACGCTTCCTTATTAGTGAAACCGATGAGTTGTTCTGTAAGATGCCAAATCATGTTATTTATTAGACAGATGTAAATTTGTTTTACTCACCAGGTCGTGTTGAAGTCAATAAAAAGCGAGGATGGAGATGAAAAAAACGGTTACACGGTTTGCTGTGGCGGCACTGACGCTGGCGCTAGCATCAACGGTTTCGGCAAAAACATTGGTATTTTGCTCGGAAGGTTCGCCTGAAAACTTTAATCCACAAATTTACACTTCCGGCACCAGCGTTGATGCCAGCGCGGTACCGGTATTTAACCGGCTGGTTGATTTTAAAGTCGGTACCACTGAGCTGACTCCGAGCCTGGCAGAACGCTGGGATATTAGCCCGGACGGAAAAGTGTATACCTTTCATCTGCGCCAGGGCGTGAAGTTCCACAGCAATAAAAGTTTTACCCCCACGCGTGATTTCAATGCCGATGATGTGATTTTTTCTTTCATGCGCCAGAAGGATCCCAACAACCCCTATCACAAAATATCCGGCGGCGCATATACCAACTTTGAAAGTCTCGAGTTTGGTTCATTGATTACCGCGATTGATAAAGTGGACGACCACACTGTGCGCTTTAGCTTGTCACATGCTGAAGCGCCATTCCTCGCGGATCTGGCGTGGTACTTTGCCTCGATTCACTCAGCGGAATATGCTGATGTGATGCAAAAGGCCGATACGCCAGAGAAAGTAGATATGGAGCCAATCGGCACCGGGCCGTTCCAGCTGGTGCAATATCAGAAAGATTCGCGCATTTTATATAAAGCCTTCCCGGAATACTGGCAGGGTAAAGCGAAGCTGGATCGCATCGTGTTCTCCATCACGCCAGACGCGTCGGTGCGCTACGCCAAACTGGAAAAAAATGAGTGTCAGGTCATGCCTTTCCCTAATCCGGCAGATCTGAAGCGCATGGAGCAAAATAAAGATATCGCGCTGATGCAGAAGGCGGGACTGAACACCGGTTTCCTGTCATTTAACACTCAGAAAGCCCCACTCGATAACGTCAAAGTCCGTCAGGCGCTGACGATGGCGATCAATAAGCCTGCAATTATTGCGGCGGTATTCCAGGGAACCGGCACGGTAGCAAAAAATCTGCTGCCGCCAGGCGTCTGGAGTGCAGACAAAGATCTCAAAGATTACGATTACGATCCTGAGCAAGCTAAAGCGCTGCTGAAAGCCGCTGGCCTGCCTGAGGGGACGACTATCGATCTCTGGGCGATGCCGGTGCAGCGTCCCTATAACCCGAATGCGCGCAGAATGGCGGAAATGATTCAGGCTGACTGGGCAAAAGTGGGTATCAAGGCCAATATCGTCAGCTTTGAGTGGGGCGAGTACCTGAAAAGGGTAAAAAATGGTGAACATCAGGCGGCACTGATGGGCTGGACAACCGCAACCGGTGACCCGGATAACTTCTTTGGTCCGCTGTTTAGCTGCACATCAGCGAAGGGCGGTTCCAACTCGGCGAAATGGTGCTACCAGCCGTTTGAGCAGCTGATTACCGAAGCGCGGGCAGAACAGGATCAGAACAAACGTACGGCGCTGTACCTGCAGGCACAGAAAATTATGCATGAGCAGGCACCGGCAGTAATGATTGCACATTCAACCATCTTCGAACCGGTACGCAAAGAGGTATCAGGCTACGAGGTCGACCCCTTTGGTAAGCATATCTTCTGGCAGGTGGAGTTAAAGTAAGCGAAATGGCTCTTTCCGCAACGGGAAGGGCCGGTTTCCTGTACGGGAAATCTGGAGTGGGTGGCGAATCACGAGTTATTCAGATTTAGAATGGTAAGTAAATCGATGATAAAGGCAACAGCAGAAGAGGTCGTTAGTCCGGAGCTTTTATTTTTTAAGCGTTAACGCTTTATATCAGCAGCTCCAGACCAGCGACAAATATAACAATGGACAAAAGTTTCCCTGGTGCAGGATTGTCCGTCAATCTGTTTCAGCAAGAACAGATTTTCAATGGTGATTATCTGCAGCTTTATTAACTGTCTGGCTGTCTATGGAAAAGACTTTAAATGATCTTATCGATTAAAACTAGTTGGACTTAGGTATAGGTAAGCACTGTACTTTTATTTATGCACGGTGATGAACTAATAAGTTGTGCCAGCTGTAAACAGGAAAGGCGGTTATTTTTAATTTATGGGGAAACAATTAGTCAGGTAATAAAAGCTGTCCATGTGAAGAGAGGGAGATCGAAAATTGCACGGATACTTCCGCCGGGAGAAAGTAAGGATTATCTTCGGTGAATATGAAGTTGATAAGGGGCTATTATCATAACCTCATGAAATTTAAGGTAAAACACTGATGATGTCAGAGGGGTGGTCATTTTTCATCACACCGTTTACGCCAATAAAGTGATAAATTTCTTTATTGTCGATTTTCATTAAATGCGCTGTCAATGTGTCGGATTAATCATCTGCGGATGCCTGTCAAATCGAAGGTTTTTAAAGGGGGATACAGGCTGTTTCGCCAGGGTAAAGCATGCGCGGGCACGCGTAAACCTCAGTGGGTAAGATTAACATTGGCTGATTTTACTGATAGCGAAAAGATTTTTTACAAATTTCACCGTTAAAAGTTATAAAAGGAAATATCTGATTAACCCAATGGCAAACCGTGGGGGCTTGCAAATTTCTTTCCGGCGGCGAGAGATAATTAATATCGAGAGATAATAAATTATTAAAATATTATTATTGTAAAAAGTATTGCATAAAAAATTATAGGAATTTTTTTAATATACTAAAGTTTTGTTTATGTTATACTTCACCTCCTTGTTAAGGACTGTCATGGGCGATAAGCGGAGGAGTGAGTGTCTAATCTATTCTTCAATAATGAATTTATTAACAATACGATAAAGGATTATCTGGAAAGGAAACTGGATGGTTATCAGAACATCGAGTATGCCTATGCCATAATGAATAAGAAGAACCCGGCACAGTTCACCATCATCTCAAACCGTATGGAATGGTTCCAGATTTATACGGAAAATAATTACCAGTTTATCGACCCGGTTCTTATCACCGCCTCACACAGAGTGTCGCCATTTTCCTGGGATGAAAACATTGCCATCAAATCCGGTCTGAAAATCCCCAAGATTTTCGATATGGCACGTAATTATGATTTTATCAACGGTTATACCTTTGTGCTTCACGACCAGAACCATAACCTGGTTGTGCTCTCTATTATTATCGATAAGCACAGCGGTGATAATATGGAAGAGAAAATTGTAAAAAGCAAATCAGAACTTCAGATGCTGTTGATCACAGCACATGAAAAACTGCTATTACTCTATCAAGAAGTTAACAGCATTGCCGAAAATGAAAAAATAGATAAAGAGATATTTTCTAAGCGTGAAAATGAAATTATCTACTGGGCAAGCATGGGGAAAACCTATCAGGAAATCGCCCTTATCCTTGGGATAAAACTGAGCACAGTGAAGTTCCATATCGGCAATGCTGTAAAAAAATTAGGTGTTACTAACGCCAAGCATGCCATAAGGCTGGGCATTGAGCTGCAGCTTATCAGACCGGTGCTGCCTGACGCCAAACGATAATGGCCATGAAGCTAACTGATTGTCTGATAAAGAGTTTTCTTTCTTTATCCGTTCGATGAGGATGCGCTGATTATGGTCATCTACCGGCATAAAAATTAAGTAAATTTTCTCATTCTTTTCTGATAAGCCCTGCTCGACCACTGAAATAAGCCATCCGGAGCGTTTAAAAATAATAAACATCGGGTGGCTGACAATGGCAAAAATCCCTTCATGACCAGCATGCCGACTGTAATTGATCATCGATAAAAAAAGTATAGTACTGATAGGTTGCTGGCTGATACCCAGTGTTCTGGCGCGTTCTTTATCGATAAACAGCCTGCTGGCATCAACATAGCTTCCCTGTGGAAGTTCTATATTATTAAAGTAGGATTTAAATGTACCGGTTATCATGTTGTGGTATTTGGTTTCAATAAACCGGATGCTACAAATTACCAGGTTTTGATAAACACCAAATAAATAGGTGGTATGACTATTGTCATATTCATCGAACTCCATGTTGTTTTCGCAATTAACTATCCAGTCCAGGCGATCCTTGAATGTTTTCTTTCTTAGTGTAAATAACTCCTCGGACCTGTTGTCGGACAGCAAGTTGTAGTTTACATCGAATATTTTTAACATTTTGATAGTTCCTAAGTTAATTATTTCCTGCAGCATTTTTACATACCCTTAAAAGAACTTTATCATTAAGGGGGAGGCAAGTAAATAATTCGATAAGCCCTGGTGTACGTTTGATTACATAATCTTTGAGCAAACTCAGCGTTTTGATTTATTTTTCAGAATCAGCGGGCATTTTTATGTCGCAATGTGTTTGTTTTTGTACGGATTGTTTTATAAAACTTATGTTATGGCAGGCTAAGATATTGATAGGTCAACAAGTTTTCAACTCTGTCAGCGGATAAGATCATTCTGAATCAGGCAGTTAGCGGCATTGGTCACGTGCGAGGTCGGGTAAAAATTACCTGAGGTAAGTAAGCGAAAGTGAATAGCTGCTTTAGTTAAGGATGAATATTATAATTTTATTAATATTTTGTGGCATTAACAGTTGAAACTTTGATCGGTTTTCACCCCCTGATGATTGGCACTGGTGAGTTAATTGATTACTTAATGATTGTTGGTCAATAACAACGGAAATTAACCATCGTCGCCGATGATTGCCGCTGGCAGTTTTTAGTCTGATTAACTTCTTCAGCGCAATGTATTGGCGTCATTAACTGTCTGTTGCAGTCCGCACGGCTTTGCTTTCGGCGATCAAAAGCCGAACTGGCGCTGTGCCACTTCGCTTTGTTGTTTCAACTCGCTGCTGGCAAATTGTAAAAACAAGCGCAGTGCCGCACTGTGCTGGCGACCTGGCGGGGTCTGAATCTGTAAGGTTCGCTGGCTAAGCTGTTCGACACCAAATTTTTTCAGTATCAGGTCGTGTTCTTGTGGTTGATACATGACGGTGAAATGACTGCACAGGGTGATTGCCTGTGGCGAATTGAGCACAAAATTGTAATGGCTGGAAAAGTAGTTGCAGGTGAGCACCGGCTCAATAAAGGTCCCACTCATCTGGCAGGCGAGATCGAACAGCTGCCGCACCGTGGTGCCTGATTCCGGCAAGGCGACCGGATAATGGACCAAATCGCTTAGCGTCACCTGTTGCTGTGCCAGCGGATGCTGCTGTTTCATCACAATCAGCACCGGCGCGGCGTAAGAGGCAATCACATCGACACCGCGCTCCGGGTGTAAACTGAACTGGAACGCCACATCACATTCGCCATCGCGAACGCTGTCTGCGACTTGTTTGCCGCTCCCCACTTGCAGGCTGAAAGTCACCGCCGGATTCTGCTGGCGAAACAGGGCGAACAGGGTGGGTAACAGATAAAACGCCATACCGTCGGTACAGGCCACGCGAATCAACGTGCGGCGCACGGCGGTCAGCCCTTTGATTTCAGCGATAGCATGTTCCATATCCAGCAAACTTTTGCGCACGTGATTTTCGAAAATCTGCCCGGCTTCATTCAGGATCATACCGCGCGCATGACGTTCAAACAAAGGTACGCCGATTCGCGCTTCCAGCCGCTGGATCTGGCGGCTTATCGCTGAGACCGCGACATAAAGTTGCTCACTGGCCGCACTTAACGAACCGGTGTTAGCGACTGCCAGAAAATAACGAATTTCACTGCTGTGCATTGACCTGCCTCATAACGGTGCATGCCTTGTTATCGGGCAGCGGAGCTTTGCCTTTAAAGCAACGATTGTTTCAAAAATTTATAATTGTGGCAAAGCGTGATTTTAGCTTAGATGATTCCAATAACAAAACAGACAAACACAACAGGCAAAATATGACAGGTGAACAAGCAGTCGCGCTGGCAACGGCGTATTTCGACAGTGGGGAATTTAAATCAGTACTGGCACGGCGTGTAGCGATGGTCACTGAAAGTCAGCGCGACGATCGTGATGCCGAATTACAGCGCTATCTTGATCACGAGATTGCCCCGGCGCTCAGCGAATTAGGTTTTAAACTACATCAGTTTGCTAATCCGCAGGCTGAAAACCGCCCGTTTCTGATTGCCACGCGCGTCGAGAATCCGCAGTTACCCACCATGCTCTGCTACGGACATGGCGATGTGGTGTTCGGCGATGATGAAAACTGGCGCAGCGGGTTGACGCCGTGGCAGCTGGTGGAAGAGGGCGACCGCTGGTATGCACGTGGCAGTGCGGACAATAAAGGACAGCACAGCATTAATATTGCCGCGCTGGAGCAGGTTTATAAAGCACGTGGTGGTCAGCTGGGTTTCAACTGCACTTTCCTGTTTGAGATGGGAGAAGAGATCAGTTCACCGGGGCTGGCGGAAATTTGTCAGCAGCAACACCAACTGCTGAAAGCGGATCTGTTTATTGCCTCTGACGGCCCACGTCTTAACGCTATGCGTCCGACTCTGTTTCTCGGTTCTCGCGGCTGCATTAATTTTCGTCTAAGCATCAACACGCGGGCAAAAGATTATCACTCCGGCAACTGGGGCGGCCTGCTGAGTAATCCCGGCACGCAGCTGGCGAACGCTGTCGCCTGCCTGGTCAATGAAAAAGGACAGTTGCAGGTTGCAGCACTGAACCCCCCGGCAATCAGTGCGGCGGTGCGCGAGATCCTCAGCGATATCGATCCGGCGGGCAGTGAAACCGACCCTGAGATCGATAGCCGCTGGGGTGCAGAGGGGCTGTCGCCTGCCGAGCGTCTGTATGGCTGGAATACCCTCGAAGTGCTCTCTTTTCTCACCGGCAACCCGGCGCGGCCAATGAATGCCATTCCCGGCAAGGCCACTGCCGTTTGTCAGCTACGTTTTGTCGTCGAAACCGACTGGCAGCATCTGGCGCATCACGTCAGTGAGCATCTGCGGCTGCATGGGTTCAGCAACGTCGAGGTGGAGGTTCTTCGCGGTTCACCCGCGACCCGCCTCGATCCGACCGATCCGTTGGTGGGCTGGGCGCTGGGGATAATGGATAAAACCAGCGGCAAGAAACCGGCGCTGTTACCTAATCTCGGCGGCTCACTGCCAAACGACGTATTCTCCGATATTCTTGGCTTACCCACTTTGTGGATTCCGCACTCCTATCCCGCCTGCGGTCAGCACGCGGTCGACGAACATATGCTGAAATCCATTGCGCGTGAGGGTTTGCAGATGATGACCGCGCTGTTCTGGGATCTGGGGGAACAGGGTGCAGCGTTGATTGCGCAGCATCAGGCACATAAAGCATCGAAGGGGACAGCATGATGAGTGACGTCGTGGAACAGCAGCATGTTTACAGCCCGGCAAAACCCAATCTGCATAAAACGCTGTTTGCAACCTGTATCGGCAATGCGCTGGAGTGGTTTGATATTGCGGTTTATGGCTTCTTTGCTAACTATATTGCCCACGCTTTCTTCCCGACCGAGGATGCTTCGGTTTCGCTGTTACTGGCGCTGGGAAGTTTTGGCGTGTCGTTTCTTATCCGACCGCTGGGTGCGGTGGTACTCGGAGCCTATGCCGACCGTGAAGGACGTAAAAAAGCGTTGTTGGTGTCGATCTCGCTGATGCTGCTTGGCGGTGCGATCATTACCTTTATGCCGACTTACGCCACTATCGGGCTGGCCGCACCGCTACTGATTTTGCTGGCGCGACTGATTCAGGGCTTTTCTGCTGGCGGCGAGTTCGGCAGTTCCACCGCGTTTTTAGTCGAGCATTTCCCTGAGCGTAAAGCCTTTATTGCCAGCTGGCAGTTTGCCACCCAGGGGGCGAGTACCCTGATGGCCTCGGCTTTTGGCCTTGGCCTGACGTACTGGTTAAGCGAGGCGCAGATTCAGGAGTGGGGCTGGCGCATTCCGTTTGCCTTCGGGCTGATTATTGGCCCGGTTGGTCTGTATATTCGCCGTCATCTGCATGAACCTGCCAGCTTTAAGCCGCAGCGGGATAACCCGCGCACACCGCTGAAAACCCTGGCCGGTCGGCAGAAAGAGCTGTTGTTGCTGGCGATTGGCCTGATGGTTATCTCCACTGCCATCAACTATATGCTCAACTATGTACCCACCTGGGCCACGAAAAACCTGTATCTGCCGGGATCGGTGGCCTTTACCGCCACACTGATAGCCGGGGTGATTCTGACGGTGGTCACGCCATTGATGGGGCTGTGGGCTGAAAAGATAGGGCGTATGCCGCTGATGTGGGGCTCCTTGATTCTGTTAGTGATAACCATTTATCCGGCGTTCAGCATGGTGGTTAACCACACCACACCGCTTACCCTGATACTGTTGGTTGGCTGGATGGCATTGCTGAAATCGGTCTATTTCTCTACCGTTCCGTCGTTAATGGCCGATCTGTTTCCGGTGGAAACCCGTGCCAGTGGTATGGCGATCAGTTACAACGTCGCCGTCACGGTGTTTGGTGGTTTCGCGCCGCTGATTTGCAGCTTGCTGATCACGGCGACCGGCACCAGTCTGGCACCGAGCTATTACCTGATGCTGCTGGCGCTGCTGAGTGGCTGGGCGTTGTTGCGCAGCCAGCGACGACTGGCGTAACTGACAGTTTGAAAGCGGCGGAAGCCACCACGCGCTTCCGCCGTCCCTGCTCATTTTTGCCACGGTTAAAATTAAGAAATACTTACTATTCAAACTGATATTCCTGCTGAGTAAAAATTGTCCAGCCAGTGCTTTTGCTAAAATAAAATTACCTTATACTGCTTATTCTGACAGGATCGTTAAGGTGAACGACTATGGAACAGTTTTTTCTCCGCAGTAATGGACATAACATTGGTCAAAAATCTGCCCCGGCAAATGAAAGTGGCTTAATCGATTTATTTCTGAAGCACGTTAACGCCTCCCCGCAACATCCCGCGATTATTACGCCTGAGCATACGGTTAATTATGCGGAGCTGGCCCAGCGAGCCAGCGCACTGGCAATCTGCCTGCAAGAGAGGGATATCGATTATGAAATGCCGGTGGCCATCTTGCTGCCGCCGGGTATTGAAAATATTATCTGTCAGCTGGCAATATTATGGTCAGGAGGCAGTTGTGTTCCCCTTGATCCTGGGCTGCCTGATACCCGGCTGAGTTACATGCTGCAAAATTTAGCGGTTGATGTGATTCTGACAAATAAGAGTGCGCGCCGCGATGATTTGCCCGGTCGGCAGATACTGCTGGAGAACATCACGCCACCGGCTGGTGCAAAACAGCCAATCTCCCATTATAAACTACAGCAGCATCACCGCAGTCATATCTTATTTACCTCGGGTTCAGTTGGTCGTCCGAAAGCGGTGGAGATTGAAGCCAGAGGTATTATTCGTCTGGTATTGAATACGCATTATGTGAGTTTTTCCACTACCGATCGCGTGGCAGCAATTGCCAATCCGACATTTGATGCCTCACTGTTTGAGGTTTGGGGAGCGTTGCTTAACGGTGCCGCGGTGGTCATTATCCCGAAGGAAACGGTGGTCGACCCCTGGTTATTTGCCAGCGCACTGCAGCAATATTCAGTCAGTGTCATGTTTATTACCACGGCACTCTTTAATCTGGTGGCCACCACTTGCCCGCAGGCTTTTCGTTATCTCAATACTCTACTGGTTGGCGGGGAAGTGGCCAACCGCGCGACCCTGATCAAAGTGTTAAACAGCGCGCCGCCGCGTCATTTAATTGCGGTATATGGCCCGACCGAGTGCACGGTGTTTGCGCTGAGCTGTGAACTGCGTTCGGCAGAAGAGGTCAGCGAAGATGTCCCGCTTGGCCTGCCGATTGATAATACCTGCGCCTGGGTGCTGGATAACCAACAACAGCCGGTTGCCGCCGGGGTGATCGGCAACCTCTATATTGGCGGCGAAGGCGTTGCGCGGGGCTACTGGAATCAGCCGGAGCTGAATCACCGGCACTTCAGCACGTTCCAGACCGAGGGCGAAAGCCAGCCACAACGCCTTTATTTCACCGGCGATTTAGCCTGGCAGCGCGATGACGGCATGTTTATGTTTGCCGGTCGGCTGGATAACCAGATTAAGATCCGCGGGCACCGGGTAGAACTTGAAGAGATTGAGCATCAGCTACTGGAGAGCGAACTGTTGCAGGCCGCTGCCGTCTGTGTGATTAAAAGTAGCCGCGCAGAACCATATCTGATCGGCTTTATCGTGCCGGTTTTACCCAACAGATTTGCCAAGAGCGAAATTGAGCTGTGGCTTAAACAGCGTCTGCCCGGCTATATGCTGCCGCGCATGATGGTGGTCAACAGTCTGCCGATGACCGCCAGCGGCAAGATTGATCGACGGCGGCTGCTGGCCGAATTCCAGCAAAAGAATTGCCTGACACCTGCGGATTCTGACACGCAGCATAACGAGTCAGTTATCCTGCGCATCTGGCAAGAGGTGCTTGATGCACCTGAGTTAACCCTTGATGACGATTTCTTCCAGTGGGGGGGGAACTCCTTGCAGGCGGCCAGAGTGGTGACCGAGGTAGGCCGAAGCCTGGGGCGGCGAGTGTCGGTGCAAAATCTTTACGACGCACCCTCGCCGCGCTGGATGGCGCTCAGCCTGCAACACGATGAAGCGGGAAAACCTCAGGATCCCTGCGCGATAATGCGCAATGACAGTCGGTTACCTCCCGATATTCAGCCCCATGCCAGCCCGCTGACCGCCAGTCGCAAAGTGGTGTTACTGACCGGTGCCAGCGGTTTTCTTGGGGCGTTTTTTCTGCGCGATCTGCTGCTACAGCATGATACTGAGCGGGTGATTTGTCTGGTACGCGCTGCCAGCAATGCCGAGGCACGGCTGCGGCTTAAGCAAAATTTGCAACAGTATGGCTTGTGGCAGCCGGCATTTGACGGGCGCATTGAAGCACTGGTCAGCGATATCGCACAGCCGCATCTGGCACTGGATAAAGTGAGCTACGAACATCTGGCACAGCAGTGCGATCTGATATATCACCTGGCTGCGCATGTTAATTATATTCAGCCTTATTCGGCACATTATGCTGCCAATGTGCTCGGCACGCTGAATGTTTTACGTTTTGCGGTAAAGGGAAAAACCAAGCCGTTGCACTATGTTTCAACGATTGCGGTATTTGGTCCGGCAAGTTTGCTTTCACCAGTAACGCGTATTTATGAAGGCGACGATCTGGCCCCGTTCCTCGCGGGAATGCAATATGCTTCCGGTTATTCACAAAGTCAGTGGGTAGTTGAACAATTAATCTGGCAGGCAAAAGAGCGCGGTATTCCGCTGGCCGTTTACCGGCCTGGGTTTATCACCGGAGACAGCGAGAGCGGGGCAGGGAATCCATCCGATTTTATCGCCCGTTTGATAAAAGGCTGTATTAAACTCGGCGCATCGCCACTGTTATTTAACCAGCGTGATGAGTTTGTTCCGGTTGATTATGTCAGTGCTGCGCTGTTACATATTTCACGCAATCATGCAAATCTGGCTAAAGCCTATCATCTGGTGCCACCCGATCCAGAACAGTCGGTCGATTTTAATGCTTTCTTCGAATTGTTAAATCAGTGTGGTTATCCGTTACAGCCGCTGAGCTATACCGAATGGCTGGCACGGCTGGAAGCGGATCAATCCGCAGAAAATCCGTTAACGCCGCTGTTACCGATGTTGTCCGAAGCGGTGTATCGGCAAAAAACCCGCTGGGAACTGTATGAAAATATGCCGGTATATGATGCGAGGAATATGAAACTGGCAACAGAAGAGATGTCCTTTCCGCCATTTATACCGATGAATCACCCGCTGTTAATGCGTTATCTTAATTACTGGCGTGCCACGGGAATATTGACCTAACCGACCGTCATCAGCACTGAGGGATCCTGAAAACAGCCTGTTCAGGATCTCTTACTGTACCCGTCACTTAAAGCCGCGTGATGTATTTCACATCCCGCAGGTGAAGTGAGACGGGTTTCTTGAGTCAGCTCTCATTATTGCTTAATTTGTCTGGAAACCGGTTTCCATATCGTTTCCACTCACTGTCAATCACCGACAGGGAGTACACGTTATGCACAAGATTATGCTTTGTTGTTCCGCCGGGATGTCTACCAGTTTACTGGTGCGAAAAATGCTGGAAGAAGCCGATAAGCGCGGGCTGGATGTTGATATCGCCGCTTACAGTGCCACAGAATTTGACGACCGTTTTGCGGATTACCAGGTGGTGCTGCTGGGGCCACAGATAAAATATATGCTGGAGAGTCTGGCAGAGAAGACCGCCGCGTCTGGTATCCCGGTGGCACCGATTAATATGATGGATTACGGTATGCAGCGTGGCGATAAGGTGCTGGATTTTGCCCTTGAGCTGATCGCCGAAAAAGGAGCAGCCTGATGAGCTCGGTCTATCAGGTGTTAATCACTATCATCGAGCGTAAAATCACGCCGATGGCCGGAGCGGTGGGTCAGCAACGCCATGTTATCGCGATTCGCGATGGCTTTGTTGCCGCACTGCCGTTTATGATCATTGGCTCATTTATGCTGGTGTTTATCTTTCCGCCGTTCTCACCGGACACAACATGGGGGTTCGCCCGCGCATGGCTGGACTTCTCGGTGAACCATCGTCAACAGCTGATGCTGCCTTATCACCTCAGCATGGGGGTGATGACCTTTTTTATTTCAGTTGGCATCGGTGCCAGTATTGGTAAGCATCATAAACTTGATCCGGTGATGACCGGTTTACTGGCTTTTATGGGCTTTCTGTTGGTGGCGGCGCCTTATCAGGATGGCAAAATCGCCACCGACTACTTCTCCGGTCAGGGAATTTTCACCGCCATTATTACCGCACTGTATACCAGTGAAGTGTATGCCTGGCTGAAACGCCACAATATTACCATTCGCTTACCGAAAGAGGTGCCGACCGGCGTCGCGCGTTCGTTTGAAATACTGATTCCGGTGATTGTGATTGTCGCTACGCTGCATCCGCTGAATCTGCTGATTGAATCCTGGACCGGAATGATTATCCCGCAGGCGATAATGCATCTGCTGGCTCCGCTGGTATCGGCCTCCGACTCTCTGCCGGCAGTGCTGATCTCGGTGCTGGTCTGTCAAGTGCTGTGGTTCGCCGGCATCCATGGCGCGCTGATTGTGACCGGAATTATGAATCCTTTCTGGTTAACCAACCTTGCGGCGAACCAGGCAGCGCTGGAAGCGGGCAGCCTGTTGCCGCATACCTATCTGATGGGATTCTGGGATTTTTATCTGCTGATTGGCGGCGTCGGCTCAACCCTGCCGCTGGCCTTTCTGCTGTTACGCAGTCGCGCCGTGCATCTGCGCACTATCGGTAAGATGGGGGTGGTGCCGAGTTTCTTTAATATCAACGAACCGATTCTGTTCGGTATGCCGATTATTATGAACCCGCTGTTTTTCCTGCCGTTTATCTGTGTGCCGATGATTAACGCGGTGTTTGCCTGGACGGCGACTAAGCTGGGCTGGGTGGCGCAGGTGGTGTCGATGGCGCCGTGGACCACGCCGGGCCCCATTGGCGCTTCATGGGCTGCCAACTGGGCGCTAAGTCCGGTATTTATGTGCCTGTTCTGTATGCTGATGTCGGCGCTGATGTATCTGCCTTTCCTGCGCGTTTACGAGCGCACTTTGCTGCAACAGGACGCCGAAAAACAACAGGCTGACGCTGCTGCGCAGAGTAACGATCTTCCCGTCCGTACCTGAGGAGAAATTTCCATGCAATATCAGTTTCCTGACAATTTCTGGTGGGGTAGTGCCAGTTCGGCACCACAAACCGAAGGTCACAGCCTGAGCGGCGGTAAAAGCGCCACGATCTGGGATCACTGGTTTGCCCGACAGCCGTCGCGTTTCCACCAGCAGGTTGGGCCGGCAGAGACCTCGGGTTTTTATCAGCACTGGCGTGATGATATCGCCTTGCTGAAGCAACTGAATCACAACACTTTTCGCACCTCGATTTCATGGGCACGATTAATCCCGCAAGGACGTGGTGAGCTGAATCCGCAGGCGGTGGATTTTTATCAGCAGATGATCGATGAGATGCTGGCGCAGGGCATTACGCCGTTTATTAACCTGTTCCATTTTGATATGCCACTGGTGATGCAGCAGCAGGGCGGCTGGGAAAATCGTGAAGTGGTTGAGGCGTATGCTGAATATGCCGATAAATGTTTTCAGCTGTTTGGCGATCGGGTTCAGCACTGGTTCACTTTTAATGAGCCGATTGTGCCGGTTGAGGGCGGTTATTTATATGACTTTCACTATCCGAATGTGGTGGATTTCAAACGCGCCGCGACGGTGGCGTATCACACCATGCTGGCTCATGCGCTGGCGGTTAAAAAATATCGTCGACGTCAGCAGGGCGGTGAAATTGGGATTATCCTCAATCTGACACCATCGTATGCCCGCTCCGGGAATCCGGCAGATCAGCAGGCGGCGAATATTGCCGACCTGATGTTTAATCGCAGTTTTCTCGATCCGGCGCTGCGCGGTGAATATCCGCAACAGCTGGTGGAATTACTGGCACAGCATGGACAGCTACCCGAATGCCAGCCGGGCGATAGCGAACTGCTGGAAGCTGGCATCGTCGATCTGCTGGGAATCAATTACTACCAGCCGCGCCGCATTAAATGTCGTGACTCGCTGGTGAATCCCGACAGCCCGTTTATGCCGGAGTGGTTTTTTGATCACTATGAAATGCCGGGTAGAAAAATGAATCCTTATCGCGGCTGGGAGATTTATGAGCCGGGGATCTATGACATCCTGACCAACCTGCGGCAAAATTATGGCAATCCGCGCTGTTTTATCTCGGAAAATGGCATGGGCGTCGAAAATGAAGGGCGCTTTGCACAAAATGGTCAGATCCAGGATGATTACCGTATTGATTTCGTTCGTGAACATTTGCAGTGGGTACACCGCGGTATTGCGGAAGGCAGCAACTGCCTCGGCTACCATATGTGGACTTTTATCGACAACTGGTCATGGTGTAATGCCTATAAAAACCGCTATGGTTTTGTCCAGCTGGATCTGCAAACGCAGCAGCGCAGCGTGAAAAAAAGCGGTGAATGGTTTGCCCGCACCGCCAGCGAGAACGGTTTTTCCGGCCAGTAGTAGTAGCAATAACAGAGAGCAATGATGGCGAGTATTAATGATGTATCGCGTCTGGCGCAGGTCTCTAAAGCGACAGTGTCACGGGTGCTGAGTGGCAGCCGTGGCGTTAAAGAGGAGAGCCGCGATGCGGTTCTCCGTGCAGTAGACATTCTCAACTATAAACCGAATGCCATCGCGCAATCACTGACCAGCCAGACCACCCACTGTATTGGGGTGATTTGCGCCACGGAGCATATCCAGCAGGCCACCGCGTATTTGCAGGCGCTGGAAAAGCAACTGAGTTTGCATCAAAAGCATCTGCTGTTGCGCTTTGCCAACACTACCGCCGCGGTTGAGCAGGCGATTTCTGAACTCAGCACCGGCTTATGTGACGCAATGATGGTGGTCGGCGCACGTTTTGCGCTGCCGCCTGGCGCGCAGCAGGCGGTACTGATTGACTGCCTGAATGCCTCGGGTGAACAGCAGATAGGCATTGATTATGAATTTGCCAGCCAGACCGCCAGTCACTACCTGTTTACACAACAGCGGCGCAAAATCGCCCTGCTGAATTTTAATCCGGGGGAAGCCGCGGAGCAGGTGTTACAGGGCTATCGCTGTGCGCTGGAAACCATGGCGATGCCGTTTAACCGGCAGTTAATTATGGATGAAGAACAGTCGGTTAGTGTGGCTTTGCAGGGGCTGATCAACCGTCGGGTGGCGTTTGATGCGGTGCTGGTGACGGATTATTACCAGGGGCTGGAGGTGGTCGAGCTGCTGAAACGTTATCAACTGGCGGTGCCGCAGCAGGTGATGGTATTCAGTCTTGATGGATCGGCAGCCGCCTTTAGTGAACCGTTGCTGCCGCTGATTAGTTTACCGCTGGAGACGCTGGCACAGCGGGCGATCAAGTTGATTGTCGGCAGCGAGCGGGATTTTCCACCGCTGCGTGGCAGTTTACTGACGCCCTGGTAAATAACGGGCCAGTCAGACTGGCCCGTATCCGGACGCGGGTTTACTGAAATTGCAGATAAGCCACGTGAGTTTGCAGATACTCTTCCAGTCCATGACGACCATCGGCACCACCGACCCCGGACTTACGCCATCCGGCGTGGAAACCCTGCATTGCTTCAAAGTTTTCGCGGTTGATATAGGTTTCACCAAACTTTAATTTGCGCAGCGCAATCATTGCGGTATTGATATTGCTGGTAAAAATTGAGGACGTCAGGCCATATTCACTGTCATTAGCCAGCGCAATGGCCTCATCCAGCGTGCGGAACGTAGCCACCGGCAGTACCGGCCCGAAAATTTCTTCGCGCATAATGGGCATCTGCTGGTTGACGTTGGTCAGGATCGTCGGCTGGAAGAAGAAACCCTTGTTACCGGCACGTTTGCCCCCGATAAGCACCTGCGCCCCTTGTTCCACCGCTTTAGCCACTTTCTCTTCAACGCGCTGCAATGCCGCAGCATTAATCAGCGGCCCCATATCCAGCTCCTTCTGCTGCGCCGGATCGCCAAAGGTCACCTGTTCGAAGGCGGCGGTCAGGCGGGTGATAAAGCTGTCGTAGATCTCTTCCTGCACATAGACACGTTCGGCACAGTTACACACCTGTCCGCTATTAATCACGCGTGAGCTGACGATGGCCTTAACGGCGATATCAAGGTCAGCATCATTCATCACAATAGCCGGTGCTTTACCGCCAAGTTCCAGCGACACTTTCGTGACGTTTGGCGCGGCGGCTTTCATGGTTTCAATCCCGGCGATAACACTGCCGGTTAAACTGACCATGCCCACTTTCGGGTTGGCCGCCAGCTCCTGACCCACGGTGGGGCCATAGCCAAAGACAATATTGAATACCCCTTTTGGCAGGCCAATGCTGTCGACGATTTCGGCGAAGATCACCGCGTTGTTCGGGGTTAATTCACTCGGTTTAATCACGATGGTGTTACCGGTGATCAATGCCGGTGCGGCTTTACGCGCAATCAAAAAGAACGGGAAATTCCATGGCAGAATCCCGGTGGTCACGCCGATGGCTTTTTTGAACACCAGAATATTTTCGTTTGGACGATCGCTTTGCACAATCTCGCCTTCATAGCGGCGTGCCCACTCGGCCATATAATCCAGATAGTCGGCGGTAAACAGCACTTCTGTTTGCGCCAGCCCGAAGGTTTTCCCGCCCTCGGCGACGATCACATCCGTCAGTTCGTCCGCACGCTGACGAATGCCGTCAGCAATTTTATGCAGCCAGACACCGCGCTCAACCGCCGGCAGCGCTTCCCAGCCGGGCTGGGCGGCTTGTGCCGCATCAATTGCCCGTTTCGCATCATCGGCACTGCCTTCCGGGATCTGCGAAAGTACCGTTTCGTCAGACGGATTGATCACCTCGATCCATTTATCACTCTGGTTCTCAACAAACTGTCCGTTGATATACATACGTTGCTGGGGCGTTGCCATTTTTCCGGTCTCCGTCACAAGTGGTGATGTTTTTTGTTAATGCTTTGCAAAACTGCTGTTGATTAAGCAAAAAGTGACGCAGTTTATCCTCCGGCACCTTTCTCTGAGTGCCATGAAAAAGGCGGCACTGGCAATAACGTTATGTTTCACCGCACAGCGCTAACAAATTGATAAAAACCGCAGCTTCTGCCGGATCTTAACCGCGCAGAAGCCAGCAAGCAGCGGCAAGGGAGCACTGGATAATTTTGTGATCGCAATCGTTGTCATCCACTGAATTTTGCCAGTTTTGGCGGACGCCGGGCAGCCAGCATAAGGTTGAGCAGGCCATCGACTCTTTAGACTCCTCGTTACTCAGCCAACCGCACGGTTGCTGACGGCCTCTGTCTACGAAGGAATAATAATGGATAACGCGATCCTGCTCGGTATTATGTGGCACCTGGTCGGCGCCGCCAGCGCCGCGTGCTTTTATGCACCGCTAAAAAAAGTCAAAAATTGGTCATGGGAAACGATGTGGTCGGTCGGCGGTATTATGTCATGGCTGATTCTGCCGTGGCTGGTCAGTGCCATTCTGCTGCCGGAATTCTGGCGCTACTATGCCTCATTCGATCTGGCGACCCTGTTGCCGATATTTCTGTTCGGTGCGATGTGGGGAATCGGCAATATCAACTACGGCCTGACCATGCGCTATCTCGGCATGTCGATGGGCATTGGTATTGCCATCGGCATTACGCTGGTGGTCGGCACGCTGATGACGCCGCTGCTACAGGGACGCTTTGTTGAGTTATTCAGCTCGCCGGGTGGACGCCTGACGCTGCTGGGCGTGCTGGTGGCGCTGATCGGTGTGGCCGTGGTGGCGCGCGCAGGCTTACTGAAAGAACGCGCAATGGGCATTCAGGCGGAAGAGTTCAATCTGAAAAAAGGGCTGATGCTGGCGGTAGTGTGCGGTATTTTCTCTGCCGGTATGTCATTTGCCATGGACGCGGCGAAACCTATGCATGAAGCGGCTGCGGCTTTGGGTATCGATCCGCTGTATGTGGCGCTGCCCAGCTATGTGGTGATTATGGGCGGGGGGGCGATTGTAAACCTGGCGTACTGTTTTATTCGTTTAGCGACGAAATCCAACCTGTCGATCAAAGCGGATTTCTCGGTGGCAAAACCGCTGTTAATTGCCAATGTGCTGTTTGCTTTGCTGGGCGGCACCATGTGGTATCTGCAATTCTTCTTCTACGCCTGGGGTCACGCCAATATTCCGGCGCAGTATGACTTCGTCAGCTGGATGTTGCATATGAGCTTCTATGTCCTGTGCGGCGGTATTGTCGGCCTGGTGCTAAAAGAGTGGAAATCGGTAGGGCGCCGACCGGTTGGCGTATTAAGTATCGGTTGCCTGGTGATTATTCTGGCGGCGAATATTGTTGGTTTGGGTATGGCGCAATAATACAGGAACATGTTATTTGATATTGCCCTTTCGCTGGTTTATGGGAAGGGCAATGATACTTTATTTTTGTAATCTCTATTTACTTGTGAGTTTTTAATGGATAGTATTTTCCAATAAGTTTCCTGTTACTAACTGTTTATTGGAAAAAGTCTAATGAATTTATGGATGAATTCTTTCCTTACGGGCAACCTCGCCCTCGGTTTGCCACGTTTATTATTGAAAAAGCCAACGTTGACTCATCATTTTTTATTGGTTGATCACCCAATAAAAAATCTGCGCTTGTTAAAGGTCATATTTCTTTCTTTCCTCTTCACTACATTTCCTTTGTTTTTATCCGGATGCTCCGGAAGTTACAAAGGCATTCAGTTTAAAGATACAACATCAGGATTGAATCCCCCGGCAATTTCCGCAAGAGACGGAGTGGTATATCTTGATGGAAAAATCAATAGCGATACCTATGACCAGCTCGCTGACTTGCTTAACCAGCAGGATATACGAAGGTTGTCAATAAACAGTACCGGTGGTGATGTGGAAGCGGCGTTAAAAATTGCCCGAGTTATTTTCGAAAAAAAGATGGATGTTGAGGTGCGAAGTTTATGTGCATCCTCGTGTGCGAATTATATTTTCCCGGCAGGTCAATATAAAATCATACATGACTACTCTATCATTATATGGCATGGGTCTATGAATAGCCCGGCAGAGAGGATTAGTTTTAATGAAAACTCTGGAGGAATGACTAAAAAAGAATTCCTCAACCTGAAGGAATTTAAATCATTTCAACGAGAAGAACGACAGTTTTACCAAAAAATCGGCGTCGATTATCGCATGCCCTTTTGCCCTCAACTAAGAAAAGATTTTCGCAAACACTATCCTGAAGGAAGTTTTTCATACTCCATTCAGAACATGAAGAAATTTGGAGTTGAAAATATTTTTTTCTCCGAATCCCCCTCTCACTGGCATAACACGATGAGAGAAAAAGGCGTTATTTTCGCAAGCTACTGTAAAAAGGATTAAATTATGCGTGAACTTGATACAAAAGAAATGGAAGACGTTGCTGGCGGTTTTACTATAGGCGATTGTCAGGGCGGAGCTTCAATAAGCCATACTAACGATGGCAACGGTGCGACCTCAACATCAATTAGTATCGGTGGTGGGTGTAATATTAATATGCCTAGCGTTGGTCATAATGGCGGTGACAGTTCATCAAATAGTGGGGGAAGTTCAAAACCGGCTAAAGAGGATGGCGGACATCGTCGCTAATTAACCATTAAGAAGCCTCCCCGGGGGCTTCTTAATATTGCTAATAGATTGTTATAAGACCCAATCACTTAATCAAAGGCATAAGAAGGGAATTCCCATGTCACTCTATCGCCCGGATGCGCTTGATTATCGACGTCACGCCTGGTCAGGTAAAGCATTATTATTATCCGGGTTGCCTGTGTGGCTTGTAAGTAGTGTTACTTTGCTGTTTTTCAGCGGGTGCATAGCATTTTTGTTATTGGGTAGTTATACCCGGCGGATTAATGTTAACGGCGAAATGGTTTCTGTACCCAGAGCCGTCAACGTAATGTCACCCCGGCACGGATTTATTATTAATCGTCTGGTCGAACCGGGTGATACGGTTAAAAAAGGGCAGGTGATTTACGCGATTGATGTTAGCCGCACTACTACTTCCGGCGTCGTCAGTCAACATCAGCGAAAAGACATCGAAGAACAGATACGCACGGTTGGAAGCATGATTATTCGCTTACAGGAAAGTAAACAGGTCACGCTGGATATGCTGCTGCAACAGCAGACCCGTTATCAGGCCGCGCAGGCAAATTCTGCTGAGATTCTGAAAAAAGCGCAAGAGGGGTTGAGCATTATTAAAGCGAATATGGAAAACTATCAGCGTTACCAACAGAGTGGATTGATCAATAAAGATCAGCTTACCAGTCAAATCGCACTTTATTATCAGCAGCAAAACGAATTGCAGACTCTTCGTGGGCAACACGAGAATAATGCACTACAGGTGCTGACGCTTGAGGGAAATATCCGTATTCAGGCTGCCGACTTTGATAATCAAATTTATCGGTTAAATATGCAAAGGAATGATCTGAAGCGACAACTCACCGATGCCGAGGCGGCCGGTACGCTGTTAATCACTTCTCCGGTGGAGGGCCGGGTTGACTCTTTAAGCGTTACGCCCGGCCAGATGGTAAACGGTGGTGACAGTCTGGCGCAGATTCTTCCCGGCAGCGTCAGTCGTTTTGAATTAGTGCTTTGGGTGCCAGATAACGCCGTGCCTTTTTTAAAAATTGATGATCGGGTAAATATTCGCTACGACGCATTTTCATCCGATAAGTTTGGTCAGTTTCCCGGTAGCATTTCGGGCATTTCCGCTACGCCGTCTTCCTGGCAAGAGAGAGCGACCTATCCAGCAGCACCGCATGCAGAACAGTCGGGTCCAAATACCTGGTATAAAATCACGGTACAGCCGGACAGCAGCACATTCAGTTGGCAAGGCAGGCCACTGGAAGCGGAAAACGGTATGAAAGCGACCTCGACACTTTTTCTTGAACAGCGAAAGCTCTATCAATGGATATTGTCTCCGCTATACGACATTCGCGACAGTGTGGGAGGGATAACCGATGGATAACGGCAACCTGGAATGGCTGAGATCGCGGCTTAATTTTTCGCTGCGGCGACGTGTACCGTTGATTTTGCAGACCGAAGCGACTGAGTGCGGGCTGGCCTGTATTGCAATGGTGGGGGGATGGTATGGCCGTTATACCGATATTATTTCACTGCGCGCGGAATTTGGCGTCTCTTCGCGTGGAGCCACTCTGGGCATGTTACATAATATTGCCACAGGCAACGGACTTGCCAGCCGGGCGCTGTCACTGGAACTGGATGAACTCAGTAAACTGCGGCTTCCCTGTATTTTGCATTGGGGCTTCAACCACTTTGTCGTGCTGGTGCGCGCGACTTCCGACCGTTTTGTGATTCATGACCCGGCCACCGGCCAGCGAATTATCAGTCGCAAAATGCTGTCTCAGCATTTCACTGGTGTGGCGCTTGAACTGTGGCCCGACAGCGGATTTGTCGCCGAAGTTCGTCGCAAGACATTGCGAATCAGCGAATTAATGGCAGGCATCAGTGGATTTCGTCGCGCGTTAATAAAGGTCTTTTGTTTTTCGCTGATGACTGAATTTATCAGTCTGCTGTTACCGGTCAGCACCCAGGTCGTGATGGATCATGTTATCCCGGCTGCCGATCATGGCTTGCTGGAACTGGTCTGCTTTGCGCTGTTGGGTTTGATCTTGCTGCAGGCCGCGCTCAATCTGGTTCGATCATGGTCAGTGATGATCACGGATACGCTGACGGATATTCAGTGGAAGGACGGACTACTCCGCCATCTGCTGCGCCTGCCTTTACCGTGGTTTGAAAAACGTAAGCTGGGGGATGTACAGTCGCGGTTTGGCTCGCTGGACGTGCTGCGTGACACGCTGATTCATGATATTACCGGTACGGTAATTGACAGCATCATGATGGCCGGTGCACTGGTGCTACTGATTCTTTATGGTGGCATGCTGTCGGCGGTGGTTGTGGTGTTCACGCTGTTGTACGTAATATTGCGGTTGGGAACCTTTGCCCGTTATCGGCAGCTTGCCGAGGAACAATTGATAAAAAGTGCCACCGCCAGCTCACATTTCACTGAGAGCTTGTACGGCATCGCGACCTTACGAGCTCAAGGCCTCGCGGGTCAGCGACGTCGTAACTGGTTAACGTTGACTGTTGATGCTGCCAACGCTTCAGTCACTAAGCGGCGCTTCGATATGCTCTTCAACAGCATCAGTGTACTGATTAAAGCCTGTGATAATGTTGTGATTCTGTGGCTGGGTATCAGCGCCATTATTGGTCATCAAATGACTATCGGTGCTTTTGTAGCTTTCACCGTATTTCGTGAGCTTTTTACCGATCGGGCACTGAGTTTAACGCATATGCTGCTGCGCTTGCGCATGTTATCCCTGCATAACGAACGCATTGCTGATATTGCGCTAACCACGCCGGAACCGGATGTGCCAGAGAAAGAGCTGTTCCCACCCGGCAAAGCTCTCTCTCTTAAGGTTCATAGTCTCAGTTTTCGCTATGACAGCCAGTCATCACCGGTATTTCACGGTCTGAATCTCAGTATTGCTGCCGGGGAAAGCGTCGCGGTCACCGGCCCCTCGGGATGTGGAAAAAGCACGCTGATGAAAGTTCTCTGTGGTCTGACTGCACCAGAGGAAGGGCGAGTATTGGTGGACGGGCGGGATATCCACGTTGCTGGCGTCAGTAATTATCGACGTGCGGTGGCCTGTATTCTGCAAGAGGACCGATTATTTGCCGGTTCTCTACGCGATAATATCGCTGGCTTTAATGATGAAGTCGATGAACCCTGGCTCGAAAGCTGCGCCCGACTCAGCCATATTCACGATGATATTATGGCTCTGCCAATGGGTTATGAAACTCTGACAGGTGAGCTTGGCGAAGGATTATCCGGTGGGCAGCGTCAGCGAATATTTATTGCGCGGGCGTTGTATCGGCGTCCCGGTATTCTGTTTATGGACGAGGCTACCAGTCATCTGGATGAAGAAAATGAAGCGCTGATTAATCAGGCGATTAATGGATTGGCGATTACGCGAATTATTATCGCTCATCGCCCTTCAACGATTGCGTCGGCGGAAAGAGTCATTAATATAGCCGCGCGTTGAGATGTCATCTGGCGCATCAGTCGATGATATCTGCATGTGATTAACGAATCATGCCGTTTTCATCGCCGCTTTCCCCGCCTGTTCGAATCGCTGACGCCAGGCGCTGGGCGTCATCCCGGTTTCGCGGGTAAATACTACAGAGAAATAGTTGCTGTCATCAAAGCCGCAGCGTGCGGCCACCTGACCGATCAGGCAGTCACTACAGCGCAGCAGATATTTTGCCCGGCACAACTGTAGCTGCCGCACATAGTGGCTGATGGTCATGCCGGTTTGCTGTCGAAACAGTTGTTTAAGTGCCCGTTCAGACAGATTGCTGTGCTGACAAAATTGCGTCAGATCGAAAGGCGCTTCGCTGTCGGCCTGAATCGCCGCCATCAGCAGGTCCAGCTGTTCTCCTTCCGGCTGTTCATAAGCGCGATCGACGGCATAACGATAGCGCCGCAGAATCAGCGCCAGTTGCAGAAAAAGAGCTTCGGTCAGTTGCAACGACAGCAGGTCGCTTTTACGACTCTCCTGTTCAAGTTGCGCAATAACATTGCGCGCCATGGCCATACCACGGGTGGTCAGCCGCCAGCAGGCGGGATGATCAGGGTCATCCATCGGCAGCAGTTGTGACCAGTCCAGGCCGAGCTTAAAGCGCTCCGGACAGTAAATGATATTGTCGAGCACCAGGTCGTTGACCGACTCATAACTGTGGCAATCGCTGTCTTTAATATAAAAAATATCGCCACAGGTGACCGGCCACGGGCGGTCATTCAGCACATGCAGACCATTTCCGCGCCAGACGATAACGATTTCATAAAACTCGTGACGGTGCGGCGGAAACGACGGCTGCGGCGCGCGGTCAGCAACCGCCACCGGCATGGCATCCGAAGGTAAATAATCCGCTCTGGCCAGCACAAGGCTCATGCAACTTCCTCTTACAGTGATTGCTGACGTTCGGCACGCGGGGCACAGCCAAACTCGCGTTTAAACAGCGTCGAAAAGTGGTTACTGTCGCCGAAACCGCACTGAAAAGCGATATCGGTAATGCGGTGATCGCTATGGCGCAACAGATGGCGCGCCTGTAACAGTCGCAGTCGGTTCAGATAGCGCTGCGGTGTGTTGCCGGTTTGTTGTTTCATCTGGCGGTGCAGGGTGCGCAGCGACAATGAGAATCTGTCTGCCAGCGTGTCCCAGTCGATATCATCGCTGTAATTGTCGTTAAGCCAGTCAAGTAAGCGACGCAAGCGACCATCCTGATCGTCACTGTGTTGTTCGCGGCAACCCTGGCGTAACAGCATCAGCAACTGCATAAAGCGCAGCTCTTGCTCAGCCTGTTGTTCCAGCGAGTAATTTGCAGGCAGTGTTTCCAGCTGATCGATCACCGTTTTGGCCTGAGTCATCAGTTTATTACTGATGCGCCAGTGTGACGGATAACGTCCATCCTGCTCCTGCGGCAGCAAATCACGCAGCCCGGTAAGAAAACGAAAAGCATCAGGCCCGCGATAGAGCACATTGGTCAGATGCAGGTTTTCTGTCTGCTCATACAAATGACGGTCATGATCGCGTACAAAACAGACGCAGCCGCCGCACAACGTTTGTGGCTGGCCATTAAACACATGGATGCCAGAACCTTGCTCCACCAGCACGATTTCATGGAAGTCATGATGATGTTCAGGAAAAGCGCCCTGCGGCGCGCGCGGTTCAATGGCAACCGGAAATCCTCCGCTGGGGAAAAAATCAGCGCTGTGCAATACGGTCATGGTTTGCCCTCTGTTAACAAGACTGTAACCGATACTAAATCAGCGCCGTTCAACCTTACCTTGAATTTTGCACGAGGAAACTCTCTTAACGCGCTAATTTTTCAAGAATCATTGGGAAAAAATCAGAAATGCGTAATGCGTCACATCTGCTGATGTGGTGGCGGAAAAGCGAAACTGTGAGCTGATTCACGTTCATCTTTGTGCGATTGCCAGCGAGCTCGGGTCACTGGCAGTGTCAGGAAGGTGGCAAACGTGGTGGATTTTACACTGGGGGCATTGAATCACCAGGAAGCTAAATCCATGACCATTCGCAATATTGTAGCCATCGATCTTGGCGCCTCAAGTGGGCGTGTGATGCTGGGGCGTTATCAGTCGGAAGACGGCGGTCTGACGCTGCGTGAAGTCAGTCGTTTTGCCAATCAGCGGCTGATGGTGGAAGGCTACGATTGCTGGGATGTCGATGCACTGGAAGCTGAAATCCGTGCCGGACTGGCGCTACTGGATAGTGAAGGCATTGTGCCGGACAGCATCGGTATCGATACCTGGGGGGTTGATCTGGTGATGATTGACGACGAGGGTAACCGCGTCGGTTTGCCGGTTTCCTATCGCGACAAACGCACTCACGGCCTGATGGCAAAAGCCGAACGTGAGCTGGGGCGTCAGGCGATCTATCAGCGCACCGGTATTCAGTTTTTACCGTTCAATACCCTCTATCAGCTGCGCGCCTTTAGCGATGCGCACCCTGAGCAGGCTGAACGTGTCGCCCATGCCTTGCTGATCCCCGATTATTTGTCCTGGCGGCTGACCGGTCAGCTGAACTGGGAATACACCAATGCCACTACCACGCAGTTGCTGAATATCGACAGCGGTGAGTGGGATGAAAAGCTGTTGCAGTGGGCTGGCGCCAGGCGTGACTGGTTCGGCAGCGCTTCACAGCCCGGAAAAAGAGTGGGCGAGTGGCAGAATGCTCAGGGCATCAAGGTGCCGGTGATTGCGGTGGCCAGCCACGATACCGCCAGCGCAATTCTCGCCACACCCTTAAGTGGTGACGATAGCGCCTATCTCAGCTCAGGCACCTGGTCATTAATGGGTTTTGAAAGCCGCCAGCCGTGCACCGGCAGCAGCGCGATGCAGGCCAATATTACCAATGAAGGTGGTGCAGAAGGGCGCTACCGGGTGCTGAAAAATATTATGGGACTGTGGTTGTTACAGCGGGTGTGTGACGAGTTGCGGATTGCCGATCTCTGCCAGCTGATTGAAGAGGCGGCGCAGTTGCCGGCCTGCAAATCCATTATCAACCCGAACGATGAGCGCTTTATCAACCCCGCCAGTATGGTGCGTGAAATTCAGGATGCCTGCGCCGGTCAGTCGATGGCGATTCCACAAACCGCCTGCGAACTGGCGCGCTGCATTTTTGACAGCCTGGCGCTGCTGTATCGCCAGGTGATGGGCGAGCTGACACAGCTGCGCGGCAAAAGCTTCAGCCAGCTGCACATTGTCGGCGGTGGCAGTCAGAACCATTTTCTGAATCAACTCTGCGCCAATGCCTGCAATTTGCCGGTCAGCGCCGGGCCGGTCGAAGCTTCGACGCTGGGAAATATCGGCTGTCAGCTGATTGCGCTTGGCGAACTGGCGGATGTCGGTCAGTTCCGTCAGCGGGTGGTGCAAAATTTCCCGCAGCACAGTGTTAAACCTTATCACGAGAGTGCTTTCACGGCCTGCTGGCCGCGTTTTCAGGCGCTCAGTCAACCTACGAAGGAGCTTTGCCTATGACCCGGTTAATCGAACAGGCTTTCGAACTGGCGAAACAGCGTTTTTCAGCCATCGGCGTGGATGTCGATGCCGCCATGGCGCAACTGGATCAACTGCCGATCTCTATGCATTGCTGGCAGGGTGATGATGTACGCGGTTTTGAAAATCCGCAGGGTGCCTTAACCGGCGGTATTCAGGCCACCGGTAACTATCCGGGCAAGGCGCGCAGCGCGGCAGAGTTACGTGCCGATCTCGATCAGGCGATGTCACTGATTCCGGGGCCTAAACGGCTGAATCTGCATGCTATCTACCTGGAAAGCGACAGCCCGGTGGAGCGTAATGCCATCGAGCCAAAACATTTTGCCAATTGGGTGGAGTGGGCGAAGCGCAACAAGCTGGGGCTGGATTTTAACCCGACCTGTTTCTCACATCCATTAAGTGCTGACGGCTTTACCCTGGCGCACAGCAACCCGGAAATCCGCCAGTTCTGGATTGAGCACTGTCAGGCCAGTCGCAAAGTCTCCGCGTGGTTTGGTGAGCAACTGGGCACACCATCGGTAATGAATATCTGGGTGCCGGACGGCATGAAGGATCTGACGGTGGATCGCCTTGCTCCGCGTCAGCGCCTGCTGAATTCCCTTGATGAGATTATCAAAGAGAAACTTAACCCTGAACACCATATTGATGCGGTTGAAAGCAAGCTGTTTGGTATTGGTGCAGAAAGTTACACCGTCGGCTCCAATGAGTTCTGCCTTGGCTATGCCGCCAGCCGCCAGACCGCATTGACGCTGGACGCCGGCCATTTCCATCCGACCGAAGTGATTTCCGACAAGATCTCTACCGCCATGCTGTATGTGCCACGCCTGCTGCTGCACGTCAGCCGCCCGGTGCGCTGGGACAGCGACCATGTGGTGCTGCTGGATGACGAAACTCAGGCGATTGCCAGTGAAATCGTGCGTCAGCGTCTGTTCGATAAAGTTCATATCGGGCTGGATTTCTTCGATGCCTCAATAAACCGTATTGCCGCCTGGGTTATCGGAACGCGTAATGCCAAGAAAGCCTTGCTGCGTGCGTTACTCGAGCCATCCGATCAGTTGCGTGAACTGGAGCTGGCAGGGGATTACACCGCGCGTCTGGCGCTGCTGGAAGAGCAGAAATCGCTGCCGTGGCAGGCGGTATGGGAAAGCTACTGCTTACGCCATGATGTACCTGCTGATGCCAGCTGGCTGGGCGATGTGCGCAACTACGAACAACAAATACTCAGTCAACGCTAAGGATTTATTATGCAAAGCATTCTTTCTTCATGGTTTGTACAGGGAATGGTAAAAGCCACCAGTGATATGTGGCTGAAAGGCTGGGATGAGCGCAACGGCGGAAATATTAGCCTGCGACTGCTGGAAGAAGAGGTCAAACCGTTTGCCGCTGATTTTTACGCTGAGCCGCGCCACCTTGAACTGAGCCAGCCGGCTCCGGCGCTGGCCAACTGCTGGTTCCTGGTCACCGGTTCCGGTAAGTTTTTCCGTAATGTGCAGCTTGATCCCGCTGATAGTCTGGTGTTATTGCAGGTCAGCGCAGATGGCCTGTCGTTCCGCATCCATTGGGGACTGGTCAATGGCGGGGTGCCGACCTCGGAACTGGCGTCGCATTTCCAGTCCCATTCAGTGCGCAAGCAGCTGACTAACGGTAGCGACCGCGTGATTATGCACTGCCACGCCACTCATTTTATCGCGCTAAGCTATGTGCTGGAACTGGATGCCGCCAGCTTTACCCGCCAGTTATGGGAAGGCAGCACCGAATGTCTGGTGGTGTTCCCGGATGGCGTGGGTATTGTGCCGTGGATGGTGCCGGGTACCGACGGCATTGGCGCAGCTACCGCGGAACAGATGAAATCACATAGCCTGGTACTGTGGCCATTCCACGGGATCTTCGGCGCAGGCCCCACGCTGGATGAGACTTTTGGTCTGATTGATACTGCCGAAAAATCCTCTGAAGTACTGGTCAAAGTGATCTCAATGGGCGGTATGAAGCAGACTATCAGCACGGATGAGCTGGTGGCGCTGGGCGAGCGCTTTGGCGTGCATCCATGGCAAGCCGCACTCGACATCGGTAAGCGCAATGTTGCGTAAAGCTTTTGTGATGCAGGTTTACCCAGAGGCGCATGCGGCTTATCAGCAGCGGCATACCCCGATCTGGCCAGAGCTGGAGCAGACGCTGAGGCAGCATGGTGCACATAACTACAGCATTTTCCTCGATGCCGGGCGCAATCTGCTGTTTGCTTATGTGGAAATTGAGTCACAGGAGCGCTGGGATGCCGTGGCGCAAACCGAAGTTTGTCAGCGCTGGTGGCAGTCAATGCGTGAACTGATGCCGTCGAATGCAGACAGTAGTCCGGTCAGCGATGCTTTATGCGAAGTATTTCATCTGGCGTAAAGATTGCACGACGGGTGAAAACGACCCGTCCTGGAAATAAAAACAGCCACGAATGTGGCTGTTTTTCGGGTTATGCACGCTTGCCGACAGTCTCATCGGCTGAACCCGTCATCGCTCTGATTTTGGCAGCGGCAGCCAGCAATAAGCTGTTAGTTTCAGGCGGGCATCACCAGCGTCGGCCATAACCGCATCACGGTATCGATAATTCCTTCCAGCTCTTCACGAGATGCGCCTTCGCGTGCACGAACTGACATCCCTTGCAGTACACAGGAGAGATATTTCGCCACGCCATCGGTATCGGTCGCGCGGGCAATCTCACCTTGCTGCTGGCGCTGTTGCAGAAATTCCAGCAGCGTCGCTTCTTGCGCGTTATGACGTGTGCGCAGCATTTCTGCCACTTCACCCGACGCCGCAGAGAGCGCCGTGGAAGTACAGATAAAGAAGCAGCCAGCCGGTTTGGTGCGGTCGGTAAAACAGGCGGCAGTCGAGCGGAAGTAGTTCTCAATACCCTGAGCGACCGTGCGTTCGGGGCAGGCGAGCGCGGCTTTACGCTGCTCAGCAAACTTCTCGATATAACGATCCATTGCCGCGCGGAATAACCCTTCTTTATTCTCGAATTCTGCATACAGCGTAGGCGCTTTAGCGCCGGTGGCTGCCACCAGATCGGCTAACGACGTCGCTTCATAACCATGCGCCCAGAACAGCTCCAGCGCTTTATCCAGTGCTGTTTCACGATCGAAAAGTTTCGGCCTGCCGCGACCTTTCTTGGCACAGACGTCCTGATTGATAGTCATGCTTCCTCGCTTAACACTCTTAAACCTTACAAATTAAATTACCGATCATTAAAAAATTATGCAAGGGCGCAGGGCGTGAATCATGTAACCGCAGCTTAATGCGCACGATCATCATGAACATAAAAAGTTTAATTCATTAGATATCAATCGCATGTCAATTAAGTTAACGATCATTAAAAAATAGATTTGACGAGAGGCGGGGTGAAGGTTTAGCATTTAGTTATCGATCGTTAACTAATTAACGACCAGCCGAAAACTTCAACTGATTTTAAGAGAGATGATAATGAAAAACGTAAAAATTACCCTGGCTGCCCTGATGCTTAGCACCGTTTCATTTGCCGGTTTTGCCGCTCAGCAGGTGGATGTCACCCCGGCCGATCAGCAGCAGATGGGTGTGATTAGCGCGAGCGGAAGTTCCAATCTGACCTCGCTGGAAAACCAGTTAGCAGAGAAAGCGGAAGCCGCGGGCGCAAAGTCATTCCGCATCACTTCGACCTCTGGTCAGAACAAGTTGCATGGCACCGCAGTCATCTATAACTAATTAGTTATCGCGCAGAACGAGGGCTTCGCCAGTCACCAATGACTGACGAAGCCTTTTCTGTTTTAACCGTTGCTACGTAACTGAGGGTAGCGGCGGAAGATATACAGACACCACAACAGTGCGACCAGTCCGAGTATTGCGCCCGCATTCCCCACATCGGCCATCTTCAAATGGCTGCTGACCTGGTTACCCAGCAGCGCGCCCGCGCCAATACCGATATTATAAATCCCGGAAAACAGCGACATCGCCACATCGGTTGCATCCGGTGCCAGCGACAGTACGCGCACCTGCATTGCAAGACCAATCATCATCATCGCCATCCCCCAGACGATGCACAGCACGGAAATTGCCTGTGGATGAATGGCGGCAAACAGCAATAATCCCATGCACAGGGTGATCAGACTGATGGCGCTGATCAGTAAACTGGAAGGGAATTTGTTGCCAAACACGCTGAAAATGATACTGCCCAGAATGCCCGCCGCGCCAAAAATCAGCAGCAAGAAGGTGGTGAAGTTCTCGCCCATGGATGCCACGCTCTGCATAAACGGCTCAATATAGCTGTAGGCGGTATAGTGCGCGGTCACCACTAAGGTGGTCAGCAGATAAAGGCCGACCAGCGCCGGGCGTTTAAACAGCACCGGTACGCTGCTCAGTGAACCGGTATGTTCGCTTGGCAGCTTGGGTAACAGTTTTGCCAGCATCAGCAGTAAGACCAGGGCGGAAGCGGCAATCATGCCGAAGGTCATCCGCCAGCCGAGGTACTGACCAATAATGCGGCCAATCGGTACACCCAGAACCATCGCCAGCGCAGTCCCGGTCGCCAGCATACTCAGCGCCTGAGTTTTTTTACCGGCCGGAGCAACACGGATAGCCAGCGAGGCGGTAATCGACCAGAAAATGGCATGCGACAGCGCGATGCCGATGCGTGACGCCACCAGCGACCAAAAATCCCATGCCAGTACCGACATCACATGGCTGAGGACAAACAGGGCAAAAATCGCCATCAGCAGTAAGCGCCGTTCCACCTGCCGGGTAGCCAGCATCAGCGGCAGAGACATCAGCGCCACCACCCAGGCATAGATGGTTAACATAATGCCGACGTCAGCGGTTTTCATCGAGAAACTGCTGGCAATATCGGACAGCAAACCAACCGGCACAAACTCGGTGGTGTTAAAGATAAACGCCGCGACAGAGAGCAGAACGACGCGTAGCCAGGCCGTTTTGCGTGAAACTGTGGTTGATTGCATGAAGTTAACAGAATAGTGAAAGGAAAGATTATTTCGACGCAGCGAAATCCACAGGGGCGAAAAAAAGTGACGCCCATCACATTTAGGCGGGTATTGTGTTTTATTTATGCGATGAGATAAACCTAAAAATCATCAAAATCGATATTTTTTTATTCTCTGTTTACAAAGGGTAAACAGGGCCGCGACAGCGGCCCGTGATGCCGTCAGCCGTCTGCCTGGGGCTGAAGCTGGCGGCGCGTGGCGATGGCGGTCGCCACCAGCAGCAACATTACCAGCCATTCCACGGCCAGGGTGGCAATAATCGCCTGCTGATAATTCGCCTGATGTTGTAACAGCTGACTAAATAGCGTTCCCATCAGCAAGGGGCCAAGCCCCAGCGCGGATTGTTGTACGGTGGACAGCATTGCGCTGCCCGCACCGGCCTGATGTTTTGGCACGTCACTTAGCCCGATGCGGTAGAAGCAACTGACGATCAGCGCCTGCCCAAAACCGATTAGCGCGGTGGAGGGAATCAGGGTGCTGATGCCAATCGCTCCCCAGCTAAGCTGAAACGTCAGCATCAGTAGCAACAATCCGGCCATCTGGATCGCGCAGCCGATCAGCAGCGTCCCCAGATTGCCATAGCGTCCGACCATGCGGGTGCTGAACATCGCGGCGATAAAGTAGGCGACGCCAAGGGCAATAAAAGCATTACCCGACTGAAACGAGCTCAGCCCGATGCCCGATTGCAGTGTTAATGCCACGGCAAACATAAAGCCGCTCCAGCTGGAGAAAAACAGTACCGCCAGGCTGAGACCAAATCTGACGCTCGGTAACCGCAGCAAACCAGGCGGCAGCAGCGGGGAGCCCTGACGCGCTTCCAGCCGCAGTTCAACTTGCCACAGGCGTTTTAGCAACAACGGGAACAGTGCCAGCAGCAGAATACAAGGCCATGACCAGTGCAGCAGCGGGCCAAGTGACAGCGCAACCAGCAGGCTGGCAATCGCACTGCCGAGTAGCGTCGTCCCGGCCAAATCGATGCTGACGCGCTGTGAATTCCGGGTTTCCGGCACCACTTTATGGGCGCTGAGCAGGATTATCAGACAGATGGGAATATTGATTAAAAATACGCTGCGCCAGCCAGAGCCGCCGATATTGGCGGCAATCAGAAAGCCCCCCAGTACCTGACCAATAATAAACGCCAGACCGCCGATGCCACCGTACAGGCCGATGGCACGCGCATGCTCACGACCATGCAGGCAGACATGCAGCGTGGCGAGAATCTGCGGCACAATTAGCGCGGCACCTGCGCCTTGCAGTGCCCGGGCCAGCATTAACAGCCAGACGCTGTTCGCCAGGCCGCAGAGTAATGAAGCGATTCCAAACAGCAGCACGCCGGTAATAAACACCCGGCGGCGGCCATAGTTATCGCCAAAACGGCCGCCCATCGCCAGGCACACCGCGAACGCAATGCCGTAGACCGCCACAATCAGTTCCAGCTGAATGGCAGAAGCCTGTAACGAATGCGCCATCGCCTCCAGCGCCACATTGACTATCGAAAAATCAATCATCGGCAGTAGTTGACCGGCTAACAGAACCAGCAGACCAGCGCGGCCAGGCCCGGTGTAATTCATGATATTTACCCTTGTTTTAATGAGTCACCGGGCATAGCATCGGGGATCTTTAAAACGGGTACCAGTTCTTGATTATCATGGTATCAGCACTACCTGCCTGGCGGTGGAGCGCCTGATTATGTCGATAATTACCGATGCCGCAGTCAATGAAAAGGGCAATCGCCAGTTGCTTGGCGCGTTTTTGCGTCGTCGACGTGAGGCGCTCGACCCGGCGCGTCTGGGATTACCGCGCGTGCGCAATCGCCGCACGCCGGGTTTGCGCCGTGAGGAAGTGGCGCAGCTGGCGGATGTCGGGGTCACCTGGTATACCTGGCTGGAGCAGGGACGTGATATCAACGCGTCAGCGAAAACCCTTTCAGCGATTGCGATTGCGTTACAGTGTAACGAAGCGGAAACCCGTCATCTGTTCCGTCTCGCCGGTCATCAGCAACCCACTCTTACCGCAGCTAAGGCCTGCGCCAAAGTGTCGGCACACAGTCAGATTATGCTGGATGCGCTCGATCCGCTGCCGGCGATTATTGAGAATAAGCGCTTTGATATTCTGGCGCACAACCCTGCATGGTGCCGGTTAATGGGCATCGACCTGAACAGTTTGCCGCCCGAAGAGCGTAACTGTATCTGGCTGGCCTTTACCAACGATGCCTGGCGCAGTGCCATGGCAGACTGGGAGGAAGTCATGCCGCATATGGTGGCACTGTTTCGTGCGCAGATGGGCGATCACCTTGGCGAGCCGGAGTGGGAAAATATGCTGGAAAGACTGATGGCGACGTCCGCGGAATTCCGGCAAACCTGGCAGCGTTACGAACTGAAAAGCTTTGAGAATCGCGTCAGACACTTTTACCGCGCTGAAGTGGGGCAAATGGCACTGCGGCAGAATAACTGGTGGTCAACGCCGCGCAATGGCGATCGCTTGCTGGTGTATGTGCCGGATGACGAAATCAGTGCGGCAGCGCTGGCAAAACTGACGGCATGAGGTTTATTATTCGTTTTCCGTCCTGGTTAATCCCCTGACAAACATGGAAAAATGGAAAGGCAGCGCGTGAAAAATCATCCCGAAAAACCCGGCGTCATCAGTATTGTACTGCTGGGACTGGTGCAAATTCTGTCATGGGGCGGCTCGTTTTATATCATGGCGGTGCTGGCCGCGCCGGTGGTGCGTGAGACCGGCTGGTCGCAGCAGTGGGTCTATGGCGCGTTGTCGCTCGGTATTCTGGTGTCGGGATTGCTGGCACCGCTGAGTGGGCGAATTATTTCACGTTATGGCGGGCGCAGTATGCTGGCCAGTAGCGGGCTGGTAATGGCTGCCGGACTGGTAATTATCGGCTTATCCCATGCGCTGTGGCTATTTTTGCTGGCGTGGGTGCTGGTTGGTGTCGGGATGGCGATGGGATTGTACGATGCGCTGTTTGCCACGCTGGGGACACTGTACGGCGGATTTGCCCGCGGTGCGATTACCGGCATTACGCTGATTTCCGGTTTTTGTACCACGCTGGTATGGCCCGGCACCGCACTGCTGATTGAGTGGCTTGGCTGGCGCGATGCCTGCCTGGCGTATGCAGCGATCCTCGCACTGACGGTGTGGCCGATGTATTACTGGTCACTGCCTGCGACGGCAACGCTGCCAAAGACAACCCGGGCGAAAGCCAGCGGACACAGCGCGATTGCGCCGTTTCTGTTCTGGCTGCTGTGTGCCATTTTCACTCTCGCGTCGGTGATTATGACCGCCATATCCGTGCAGCTGATTACCCTGTTGCAGGCCAGCGGTTACTCGCTGGCTGCTGCGCTGGCGGTCAGCGCCATTCTCGGGCCTTGTCAGGTCGCCTCGCGTCTGGTGGATATCGCCTTTAAGCGCGGTCATCCCATCTGGACCACCTTTTTCTCAACAGGATTAGTGGCGCTGGGATTACTGATGCTGGCGCTGATGCCGCATTTCGCGCTGCTGAGTATGTTGCTGTACGGCGCGGGTAATGGCCTGCGTGCCATTGTGCGCGGCACCTTACCGCTGGCGATGGTGAAACCCGAAGAGTATGCGCTGGTGGTGGGTCGGATGGCACGCCCGGCGCTAATCGGCCAGGCGATCACGCCGCTGGTGTGTGGCTATGTCTATCAGTCGATGGGGCCACAAGCCACCATCTGGTTACTGTGCGCGCTGGCGCTGATTAATGTGCTGCTGGTGTTTCTGCTTAAGCGTGCGCTGCCGACGCACCGCGCGCCAGTGACAGAAACACTGGCCTGATGTCTGCCCGCCCAAACGGAGTACTAATGGAAAAGAGCGCTACCCCGACACTGGCCACGCGCGCACCCTGGGTGGCGCTACTGGTGGCGGTGACGTTTTTTATGGAAAACCTCGATGCCACGGTGATTGCTACCGCCTTACCGCAAATGGCGCGGGATTTCTCGGTGACAGCGATTGAGCTTAATGTCGGTATCAGCGCCTATTTACTGGCGGTGGCGCTGTTTATTCCGTTAAGCGGCTGGCTGGCCGATCGCTTAGGTGCGCGCCGGGTATTTTCCGGCGCGATTATCCTGTTTACCCTTGCGTCGGTGATGTGCGGTTTCAGTCAGTCACTGGAATTTTTTACCGTCAGCCGGGTATTACAGGGTATCGGTGGTGCGCTAATGGTGCCGGTGGGGCGCTTAGTGGTACTGCGCATCACCGAAAAACAGCATCTGGTGCGGATGATTGCGTTTATTACCTGGCCCGGCCTGATTGCCCCGGTGCTTGGCCCGCCGCTCGGTGGATTGATGGTCAGTTACGGCGACTGGCAGTGGATTTTTTGGCTGAATATTCCGCTGGGTATTGCCGCGCTGCTGGCGACATTCTGGCTGATTCCGCGCGGTGGCGGCAGCGATCGGCGGCCATTTGATTTACGCGGTTTTCTGTTTACCGCGCTGGCCTGTGCGGCGTTGATTAGCGGGCTTGAGTGCCTGGGCCGCGGTGAATTCCCGCAGGGCGCGGCGCTGCTGGTGGCTGGGCTAATCTGCGGCTGGCTGGCCTTTCGTCACAGTCGCCAGCACCCCACGCCAATGCTCTCCACTCGTTCATTCGCTATTGCCAGCTTTCAGAGTACGCTGGTGGGCGGCTCACTGTTTCGTGCCGCGATCAATGCGATTCCCTTTTTACTGCCGCTGCTGTTTCAGGTCAGTTTTGGTCTGTCGGCGGCCAGTGCCGGAATGCTGGTGTTATGGGTATTTGCCGGTAATCTGGCGATGAAACCGTTTACCACGGCGGTGATGAAGCGCTGGGGGTTCCGTCAGGTTCTGATCGTTAATGGTTTACTTAGCATCGCCGCGATAGTGGTCTGTGCGCTGTTAACGCCGGCGCTGGCGTGGCCGTGGCTGGCGTTGATTCTGTTTATCGGCGGCATGTCGCGTTCAATGCAGTTTACCTGCTACAACTCACTGGGCTTTGCTGATATCCCCAAAGCGCAAATGAGTGAAGCCTCGACGCTGTTCAGCATGTTTTTCCAGTTAAGTATGAGTATCGGGATTGCCTTTGCCGCGCTGGCATTGCGTACTTCAATGTCACTGCACGGGCATCAGCAACCGGAAAATAGCGATTTTTCCTGGGCATTTGTGGCGGTGGCCGGTCTGGCGCTGCTGGCATGGCTTGATGCGCTGCGCCTGAAGCCGGGAGTGGGTGAGCAGGTACTGCAAAAGTAGCGAATCAGCTTGTTAACGGCGGGAGACGTGCCGCCGGCTGGCAAGCGGCATCCAGTGATTTCCAGCATCTGTTCTTTTCTGCAAATAATCAACCCGGCCGGTGCTGCGCCCTGAAATCTCAGGACGCAATGTCCGGCCGGCTCGCTAGCGAAGAGTGCACAGCTCATTCCAGTAACTAAAGCGGATACGGTGCCGCAGTTGATCATTTTTCATCGTTTCACCATTTTACTACGCCGCGCTGCCAGGCCAGCAGCCGGTCACGTAAAGCAAATAGCAGGGTGATCAGTGATGAGAACAGCAACGCCATCACGATCAACGCGGCATACATATTGGCATACGCCGCCCACCCCTGCGCCCATTGCAGATACCAGCCAAGTCCTGACTTCACCCCCATCATTTCGGCGGCCACCAGCACGGAGAAAGAAGCGCCCAGCCCCATAAACAGCCCGACAAACACATGTGGCAATGAAGCCGGAATCGCCACGCGCGCAATCAGAAACAGTGTGCTGGCACCCAGCGTGCGCGCCACGTCGTAGTAGCGCTGATCAACACTGGCTACGCCCGACCAGGTCAGTACGGTGACCGGGAACCAGGTGGCCAGGGCGATCAGGAAAATTGCCGCCGAAAAACTTGACGGGAAAAAGTATAGCGACAGCGGTAACAGCGCGGTTGAGGGAACCGGACCGAGAAAGCGCAGCACCGGATGTACCCAATAGCCGAGGCCACGCGACCAGCCAATAGCCACCCCGGTAATAAACCCGCTGATACTGCCGAGTATAAAGCCCAGCGCCAGCAGACGTAGCGAGTGCAGCACGCTGTCGCCGAGTCGTGGCCAGTCGGTGGCCCAGGCCTCAATCAGCGCACGCGGCGGCGCGAAAAACGGCGCCGGGAGCAGTGCCAGTTTCGCGGTGACGATTTCCCACACCGCCAGCAACAACGCAAGGGCAATAAGCCAGCGTGCCGCACGCCGCAACGGTTGCAGCAGTGAGGAGAGGGCAAGAAAACACCCGGCCAGCACCGCCAGCGTCAGCGCCGCCGCCAGCAGCACAAACAGCTGATGGGTTTCACTGACAAAGCGCGGTGCGGCAAAACCTACCGGCTTATCCGGCCAGTAGATCATCAGCGCCGCCAGCGCCCACCAGCCAACAATCGCCAGCTGTAGCGCCAGCGTAATGCGTGGCGGCTCGCCTGCCTGTCTGGCTAAAGAGACGGTTTCACTGGACATCATCCCTCCTGATCATTACGCAGCATGATGCTGATGCTGCTCACCTGCGGGCAGCAGTTCCGGTACATAGTGATCGGCAAAGCGTTGTGCATCGGTCTCCGGGCGAATCACGTTGATGGTTTTCAGCTCGTTAACGTAGATCGCCACTTCTTTGCGCAGTTGCGCACCGGTCGAGTGATGACCATGGGTGTGTTCGCTAAGCATCGCGGTAATATCGTCGACCGGCACTGAGCCGGGCACAAACGGGGCAAAAATTTTGGCGGTTTCGGCCGGATGTTGTGCCGTCCACTGCTGGGCATCGACAATTGCCTGAGTAATGGCTTTCGCCACCGCCGGATTATCGCGCACCAGTGAACCGCGCAGTCCGAGCACGCAGCAGGTGAGGTTGGCATATTCACCGTTCAGGTTATTGTCGACTTCTACCAGCTGATGCTGTTTCTTCAATAACCAGCCTTGCGGATCGTCAGTCGCCAGCGCCTGCACTTCACCTTTGCGCAGCGCCTCGCCAAACAGATCGGCAGGATATTGCAGCCAGTTCACCTGTTTATCCGGGTCGATGCCCAGTTTAGCCAGCTGAATGGCGAAGAAATTGCGGATCGGGCTGGCCTGATCGGTGACCGCCACCGATTTACCGACTAAATCCTTCACGCTGTTGATCCCGGAATTTTTCGGTGTCAGCAGCCGCATGCAGCCACCGTGGGTGCCGACGGTTAAATCAACGTCAAACCCTTGCTCCAGCGGTTTCAGCCAGCGCAACGCCATACCAATCCCGCCGTCGGCCTGGCCGGTGGCAATCGCCTGTAACAGCGCATCGGTCGGGCCGCTAAAATTTACCGGTTCAACATTCAGGCCATATTTCTTAAAAAAGCCTTGTTTGAGCGCCACGGAAATCGGCGACTGACAGACCGCGGTTTGTCCCCACGCCAGTTTCACCGTGGTCAGTGAATTATCCTGCGCCAGCACCGTGGACGGTATTAATGAACTGGCACTGAGACCGACGCCTAATAATCCCAGGTTACGCATAAAATGGCGTCTTGAAAGCGAACAGTTATTGCCGTGCATAATTTTCCTCGCATAAACATCCCGTTTAATTAAAAAGCATCATGCAAATAAAAACCCGGCGGGAGAAATAACAAAGCCGCATGTGGTTATGCGGGAAATCATATATAGCGCGCCAGCAAGCTTCCCGCGTTATTCAGGGATAGCTTTGCCGGAATTGATATTTTGATTTAGCGGCAGCGGTGATAAATCTGTGAAAAACGCAGGAGAACAGTATGACGTTAGCGGCCGCGACAGAGCAGGATAATGGACTGGCATTAACTATTAACCACGTCAGCCATCAATTCTGGCTGGAAAATGAGAGTCTGCCGGTGTTACAGCAGGTCTCGCTGGAGGTTAAACCCGGTGAGTTTGTGGCGCTGCTTGGGCCATCTGGCTGCGGCAAATCAACGCTATTGCGCCTGGTGGCCGGGCTGGATTTGCCGACCGAAGGCGAGATCTTTGAGGATAATATTCCGCTTACCGCCCCGGACCCTTCACGGGTGGTGGTATTTCAGGATCCGACTCTCTATCCGTGGCGTACCGTGCGCGATAACGTGGCGCTGGGATTACAGGCGCAGGGCAAACGTGATGCCAGCGCCAGTCAGCGCATCGACAGCGTGCTGGAGCGCGTCGGGCTGACGCAGTTTGCCAATGCCTGGCCGCGTCAACTGTCGGGCGGCATGGCGCAGCGTGCCGCGCTGGCACGCGCGCTGGTCAATAAGCCGAGGCTGTTAATTCTCGATGAGCCGCTGGGCAAGCTGGATTCATTAACCCGCATCCGTATGCAGCGCGAGCTGGTCAGTCTGTGGCAAGAGCAGCGCTTTACCACGCTGATGGTGACGCACGACGTCGAAGAGGCGTTGCTGATGGCCAACCGGGTGGTGGTATTCAGTGCGCGCCCGGCGAAAATACTGGAAATTATCCATGTCGATGTGCCTTTTCCACGGCGGCGCAACGATCCGCAACTGATTGCCTTGCGAACCCGTGCGCTGGCACAGCTGGGGGCAGAACTGAATGAGGAACCGGGTTTATGAGCAGAGAGATTTACCATTCGATCGCTGAATTAGTCGGCAGAACGCCATTATTAGCGCTGCGCGGATTTATTCATCAACATCAGCTGGCGGCGGAGGTGATTGCCAAACTGGAATACTTTAATCCTAATCACAGTATTAAAGATCGCACGGCGCTGGCAATGGTGGAGCAGGCGGAACGCAGCGGCAGATTAAAACCCGGTTATACCCTGGTTGAAACCACCAGCGGCAATACCGGCATTGGTTTAGCGGCAATTGCTGCGGCGAAAGGCTATAAGTTCCGGGTCTATATCAATGACTATGTCAGCCTGGAAAGAACCAAAGTGGTGCAGGCTTTTGGCGGCGAAGTGATAAAATTTAGCGAGGTGGAAAATTTCCTTGAGATACTGGAAGCCAGCGACGGTGACTTTGTTGCCGCCACCAAATGGCTGGAAAACAATGTAATTGCCAAATTACCTGACCATTATTTCACCGCGCAGCTGGAGAATCCGGCCAATCCCAATATTCACAGCGTCACCACCGGGCCGGAAATTTGGCAGCAAACCGATGGCCAGCTGGATATTGTGATCGCCGCGGTGGGAACCGGCGGGACGATATCCGGTATCGGCCAGTTTCTTCGCCAGCAAAACCCGGCGATACAGATTATTGCCGTGGAGCCGGGCGTGAATTCGCGCCCGAGTGCAGAGAATCCCGATCCGCTTGAGATCACCGGCGTACATCAGTTTACCGATATCGCGCCGGAGCGCATTCCGCCAGCCATGAACACCAATATCTACCACGAAGCGCTGGCGGTCGAAACCTGGCAGGCATATCAGGCGGCGCGGGAAGTCGCGCAGAGCGACGGAATTCTGATTGGTGAGTCATCGGGTGCGGTATTGCATGCGGCGAAAATCGTTGCCAGCCGCCCGGAGAACGAAGGCAAGAAGATTGTGGTCATCCTCGCCGACAGCGGCCTGACCTATCTGTCCACAGACCTGTTTAACGGCGATGTCAGCATTGAGCAGTTAAAAACCGCCAGGGCGCAGCTGGCTGACGGCTGATCAGACGCGCCAGCGGGCTGAATTCCGCTGAATTGATTTATCAACACGCGTCTCCTGGCCGCGCAAGGGATTATGAATATGTGCCTTGCGCAGCCGGGCTGGCTTCTAAAAAGCAACAGTGTTTGTTATATTATTGGTCATTGATTATTCACAGCCACGGCGCTAACAATAACAAGATTCGCCGTAACCAGGATGACACAATGTTAGATTATCGCTTCCCGACAGCTTTGCAGATGGTTCTCAGCGTAGCGATGGCGGAGCAACTGGGTAAACGTTCGACCAGCGCCGTTCTGGCTTATGGTCTGGAGGCTAACCCAAGCTTTATTCGTAAGCTGATGGTGCCGTTGACCCGTGACGGTATTATCGTCTCGACGCTGGGTCGCACCGGCTCCATTCACCTTGGCCGTCCGGCAGAGCAGATCACACTGCGCGATATTTACCTCTCGGTGATTGAAGATAAGCGCATCTGGGCATCGCGCCCGGACGTACCGGCACGTTGCGTCGTCAGCGCCAACGCCTGCTGGTATTTTAAAGCGATTGCGGATGAAGCCGAGCAGGCTTCGCTCGACGTGCTGGCGCGTCGCACCGTAGCCGATGCGTTAACCGAGCTGAAAAAAGCCGATACCAGCGGCTGCATGGATTTTCCCGAGCCTGAACTGGCCACCGATTGTAAAAAAAACGGCCGTTAATCTGACGGCCGTTTTATCTCTTCCACAGTTTAACCCGTTTCTGCTGGCATCCCGGTCAAACCGTGTTTCACGCTGGCTAAGTACAGGGCAAAATAGTCTCTTACCATCTGCATAAAAGCGGGCGTCAGCGACACGATATGTTTACTTTCAACAATAGTTAACAGCTGATTTTGCTCTACTGCCTGCAAGCACCGCTTAATATGCGAGCGGGAGACACCACAGGAAAAAGAAGCTTTGAGAAAGTTATAGTTTACGTCCAGCGTGTTCTGCTTAATGCTCTCCAGATAGAGATTAAACATAATCATATGCCCACCATCACGGCTTAAAAAATCGCCGCTGCCCGGCACCATATCATGAACAAAAATTCGGTTAAGCGTAATCTCGGCATAGGATTTAAAAAATGCCGGCACAAAATTTTGATAATTCTCATAGTACGCCAGGTCAAACTCGGCAGAGAGCATTGCGCAGGGGATTAACATGGTGTTAATCATCTTTTTGGTCTCTGACAGCGCTTTAGCCGTCGGCTTATAGTTCAGTTTACGTTTATCTGATTCATCCCGATATACTTCAAGCCGGCCACCGACCCGCAGAAATAATAAAAAAGAGTCGAGTGCATTAATGCTCAGCAGATCGTTAGCGATACAGAATTTTTTAATATCCTTAAAGGTACTGCCGTTACGAGTGTAATAAATCCCGAGTATCGCCGAACCAATGATAAAGCGATTTGCTTTAAAGATGGTTTTGAAATACAGCGGATTAGTTAAATAGAGTTTATGCAACAACTCATAGTGACGTTTAATGGCTTCATTAATGTTATCTCTCTCCCTGAATTCTATAGACTTTTGTATAATCTTAGTTTCGAGTTCCAGCTTCTTTTTACTAATAAAAGGCATTTTTTGTCATTTTATTGTTTTAATGTTAAATGGTTAGGAATTATCTTATTTCGTAATTTTAATTCTGTCAACAAAACGGCAGGTTTTTTATCATTAACTGATGATAATTTCTTGATTTTATTTTCAATAATATCCTTGTTTTACATTCGTTTAAGTTAACAGGCTTTAAGTAAGCAAAAAACTATTTATAAGTTTGTATCAAAATTGTAGCCATTTACCGCTAAGCAATGATAATGCTTTGCTAAATACTCTATATAAATTGTTTTAAATCAACACGTTAATGATATTTATGCGTTTATGTGGTTGTTTTTACTCTGATTTAAATTAGGCACAATTATGGACAGTGACTTGTAAATTTATCTGATTAGTATTGCAAACGCTGCTCACAGGAATACAGGTTATGAGCTAACTCAATATGCGTACTTCGCCTCTGGTATTTACGTATAAACAGCGATCAAGATACGGAAGGTAAGTCTGAAAATTACCAACTCGCTTATTCAAAACCGGCGGGCGGTTTATTTTTATGGCTGCGCTCATTCTGTCAGTACCAACCAACCAAGGATATTAAAATGGAACTCAAAAAAATTGCGGCTATCGCCATGCTTGCTATGGGCGTTTCCGGGGTGGCTAATGCAGCCGATCAAGGGAGCGGGAAAATTACCTTTACCGGCTCCATTGTTAATGCGCCATGCTCAATTGCACCTAATCAGGACAAACAGGAAATCCCTCTGGGCCAGGTTTCCAATACGCTGCTTGCGGGCGGCGGTGAGCAAAAGGCTGAGCCTTTCAGCATTGAATTGCTGAACTGCGATGCCGCCACTAAGCACACTGTGACCACCACTTTCACCGGCAAAGCGGGTGTTGATGGCCGTCTGGGTATCACCGGCGAGGCTTCTGGTGCCAGCATTCTGTTACGTGATGCCAGCGGTAAGAAAATCGAGCTGGGCACCGCGACTGACGCGCAGACCTTAAATGCCGGTGATAACACGCTGCAATTCAGCGCCGCGTTAAAAGGCGATGGCACGGAAGATGCGCCGGTGGCAATCGGTACCGGTGCATTCACCGCAGTGACCAACTTTACCCTGGCCTATCCATAACGGCTTTGCTTTGCAAAGTGGGCAACAGCGTCCGGAATAGCCGGGCGCTGAGGTGAAACTTCACGGACGAAGGGGGCTGCGATGATGCGCTTGATAATGGTATTGATCATGACGTTGCCCGCGCCGCTGTTCGCCAGCGGAAACACTCATCGTGAAGTTATTCAGGGCGATCGGGGCAGAATCACGCTCACCGGAAAGATCGTTGCCGGTTCGTGCGGCATTAATATGCAGGACCGTCATCAGACCATCACCCTGCCAGATGTGGCGATCGGTCAGCTGGCACGTGGTGACAAAAGTGCTGCGGCACCGTTCAGTATTCAGCTGGTGAACTGCATGTTACTGGAAGATGCGCAAGGAACACCGGTATTTCGCCTCGGGTTTGATGGTCATCATCAACAGAACCAGTTCCGCGTAGCCGGAGAAGCGGAAGGGATTGCCATTGAAATTGTTGATACAGCCGGCAGGATTGCGACGCCGGGCGCGGTATTTTCGTCCGGGGAAATTGATCGTAAGGCAATGCGTTTAAATTATTTATTACGGGTAGCTAGCAATCATCAGCCGTTTAAACCCGGGAGTTATCACTCAACGATCAGATTTAATATTACTTACTATTAATTAATCAGTTTATGGAGCACGGCAAACTGAATTCTGTCGCACTGAATTAGGGTCACTGGAAGATCATGGGAATTAAAAAATTCAAAATAAAATCGCCGGGTTTTTTGGCTTTTTCCATGTTTCTGGCATTGGCTCCGGGATTACGCTGGGCGTGGGGCGGGGATATTCAGTTTAATACCGATGTGCTCGATGTTGAAGACCGCAATAATATCGATATCACGCGTTTTGCCCATAAAGGTTACATCATGCCAGGCCGCTATCTGATGAGTGTGCGTCTGAACAAGGATGTGCTGGCGGAGCGACCGATTGACTTTTATCCGGCGGAAGATAATCCGGATATTACGCTGGCCTGTCTTTCGCCTAAGCTGGTCAATGAATTTGGCCTGCGGCCACAGCCCGCCGAACAGCTGGCCTGGTGGCATGGCGGTGAGTGTCTCGATATTCGCAGTCTGAAAGGGATGCAGGCGCGCGGCGATCTGTCGAACTCAACATTAACCCTCAGTCTGCCGCAGGCGTATCTCGAATATCAGTCGGCTAACTGGGATCCGCCATCACGCTGGGATAACGGCGTGCCCGGCATTCTGTTTGATTACAATATCAACAGTCAGCTGCGTTCCAACCGGGAAGGCAGTGACCGACGCAGCCTGAGTGGAATGGGAACCGTCGGGGCCAATGCCGGTGCCTGGCGTCTGCGCGCCGAATGGCAAGGGCGTCGCGATCAGGAAGGCGACAACAAGCGCAATAGTTTCGACTGGACGCGTTATTACGCCTATCGCGCCATTCCGCGGCTGGAAGCAAAGCTGGTGGTGGGTGAGGATTATCTGGTCTCGGATATTTTTGACAGTTTTCGCTATGCGGGTGCCAGTTTACGCACTGATGACAATATGCTGCCGCCGAATCTGCGCGGCTATGCGCCGGAAGTGACCGGCGTCGCGCGCACCAATGCGCGGGTGATTGTGATGCATCAGGGGCGCGTACTGTATGAATCGCAGGTGGCGGCGGGGCCGTTCCGTATTCAGGATATCAGTGATTCAGTGATGGGCGAACTGAATGTGCGGGTAGAGGAAGAGGATGGCTCGGTGCAGACCTTTAGCCTGAACACCGCCAATATTCCTTACCTGACGCGGCCTGGGCGGGTGCGTTACAAGATGAGTATCGGGCGACCGGTTGACTGGCAGCACAGCGTTGATGGGCCTGAGTTTGCCAGTGGTGAATTCTCCTGGGGAATTAACAGCGGCTGGTCGATGTATGGCGGCGCAATTGGCAGTGAAAAATATCAGGCGCTGGCACTGGGTGTCGGTCGCGATCTGCTGGCTTTCGGCGCGATGGCGTTTGACGTGACGCGCTCTGTCGCACAGTTGCCGTGGGGTGAAACCCTGCAAGGTAACTCTTATCGCCTCAGCTATTCGAAGCGCTTTGATGATTATGGCAGTCAGGTGACGTTTGCCGGTTATCGATTCTCTGAGCGGCAGTTTATGTCGATGGGGGAGTATCTGGACGCCCGTTCCCGACGCAGCGGAATGAGTAACAGTAAAGAGATGTATACCATCACCTTTGCGCAAGATATTAAGCCAATTGATGCCAGCGCGCAGTTTAGTTATAACCGCCAGACGTACTGGGACCGGCCGGAAAGTGAGCGCTACAGTATCGCGCTGTCGCGCTATTTTGATTTTATGCAGTGGAGAAATTTAAGTCTTTCGCTTTCCGCCTGGCGAAACCGTTACAGCAATAACCGCGACGATGGCGTCTATTTATCCTTGTCGGTGCCGTTGGGTAACGGTGGCACTCTCAGTTACAACGGCTCGCTCGGCAGGGGAAACAACAGCAATCAGCTTAACTATTCTGACCGTCGGGATAATGGAGACACTTATAGCCTCAGCAGCGGAATCAGCCGTAATGGCCCGGAGCTTGGCGGTTATTATCAGCGTGAAAGCAGTCTGGCGCAAATGAGTGGCAGCGTGAATTACCAGCAGGGTAATTTCACCTCGCTGGGTGGAACGATTAAAGGCGGTATTACCGCAACCGCAGACGGGATGGCGCTGCATCGTCAGAATACGCCAGGCGGAACGCGCTTATTACTGGATACCGATGGCGTAGCGGATATACCGGTCAGAGGAAGCGGCGGCGCTGTTTACAGTAATCAGTTCGGTAAGCTGATTATTCCGGACGTCAGCAGTTATTACCGCAACCAGGTCAACATCGATATTAATAAGCTGCCGGAGAATGCCGATGTCTCCTCATCGGTGGTGCAGGCCACGCTGACCGAAGGGGCGATTGGCTACCGTAAGTTTGCGGTGGTGTCAGGTGAAAAAGCGATGGCAGTGATTCGTCTGGCAAATGGCAGCGTACCGCCGTTTGGCGCTCAGGTGCTTAACCTGCGGCAACAGGAGGTGGGCCTGGTGGGAGATGGCGGCAGTGTCTGGCTGAGCGGGATTAAGCCGGGTGAATCGATGTCGGTTCACTGGGATGGCGAGAAAAAATGCCTGCTGTCGTTACCGGAAATGATCACGCCGAGTGCGCTGGCGAATTTGTTACTCCCTTGCTCACCGGTCGGTGCAGCAGAGGGAAAAAGTGAAAATCAATCAGCTGATTATTGGCTGTCAGCGAAAAGCCATCAGCCTGCTGAATAATCAACAGAGGAAGTAAAATGTTATTGTTAAACCGGATGACGGCCGTCAGTGTATTTGCTGTCACAACCACACTGTTTTCATCATGGGCATATGCGGCTATCGCACTCGATAGGACGCGGATTATTATGGATGCGGAAAACCGCTCTGTCAGTCTGCAAATTACTAATGAGAATAATCAGCTGCCTTATCTGGCTCAGGGCTGGATTGAAGATCAGCAGAATAATAAAATAAAAGGTCCGCTGACGGTATTACCACCGGTGCAGCGCATTGAGGCGGGCGATAAAAGTCAGATCAAGGTGCAGTCTTTGCCTGGTGTCGATTTACTGGCACAGGATAAAGAGACACTGTTTTATTTTAATTTAAGAGAGATTCCGCCACGCTCAGATAAGCCGAATACCTTACAGATTGCGCTGCAAACCAGAATAAAACTGTTCTGGCGGCCAACCGCACTGAAATTATCCTCTGCCGATTATAACAATCCGGTGCAGCAGAAAGTGACGCTGACGCGTATTGGCGATAAATACCGTATCAATAACCCGACCGGTTATTACATCACTTTTGTTGAGGCCAGTGACCGCCAGGGGGGTAAGCCGATATCTGCCTTTAAACCGACGATGATCGCGCCGAAAGAAAATCAAATGATGGACATCCCGGCGGGCACGATGGGCCGTTCACCGGTGCTGAAATACGTCAATGATTTCGGTGGCCGATCGCTGTTGGTGTTTCAGTGCGGCGCGACAACCTGTGAAGTGATACCGGGTGCAGGCAAAGGTTAAGTTCAGACAATTCAGGTGGCAGCCATGCGGCAAGCAAATCGGCGGAAGGGCAAGTTAGTCATGCTGTTATGTATGGCGCTCAGCCCCTTTACTCCAGCAGCAATCGTTCAGGCAGAACCCGGTCAGACACAAGGTGAAATTTATGTCACTGGCAACCTGTTACAGAGCGCCTGTCAGCTGGCGATGGAATCGGCTTACCAGACGGTGACGCTGGGCGATATTGGCAGCGCCCGTCTGCGCAATCCCGGTGAACGTGGCCCGGCGATTGAGATAGCGATAATGCTGCGTGATTGTGTCAGCAGCGATAGCGATCTGCGTGACAGCCGTGGAAACAGGCTGTGGAGCCGCGATCAACCGGCGATCAGCGTGCAATTTTATGGCGTAAAGGACGCGCTGAACCCTGAGCTTTTTAGTCTGCAAGGGGTGAAGGGTGTCGGACTCCGGCTGCTGGACGGCGACAGGCAACCGCTGTCAGCGCAGGCGCTATGGACGTCGCGATCGTTACTGCCGGGTGACAACAGGCTGATCTGGCATATTGCCGCGGAGCGAACGCTGGGGGTGTTACAACCCGGCTCTTATTATGCAGTTTTACACCTGGGCGTCAGCTATGATTAAGCGTGTTTTTATTCCGCTCACTGTAATGCTCTTTGTTTTTCTGTTAATACCGGGGAAAGCGCTGGCTTTCTCCTGTATTGATAAACGCGATGGCAAAGCTTTTGATGCGGTAGGCCAGCGTAATATCGATGTTACGGTCAATTTATCGCCTGAGATTATGATCGGCGATGTGGTGATATTTGACCTGGCGGACTATTTCACTTGTATGAATACCATTCCCAACAGATATGTTGATTATATGCGGCTTAATGCCGGCAGTTACAACACCACGCTGGATGCCTCATTTAACAGCGGGCTGGAGATCAAAGGGCAACGTTATTTAAATCCGATTAACTCATCAGTCAATGTTTTTGAGTTGCGCGATGGTAACTGGCATGACCTGGAGGTAAAAGCCTTCTATCAGTTAAAAAACAGTCCGGGTAAAGGGGTGTATATTAAAGCCGGGGCGGTGGTGGCCAGTATGCAATTCTATAAGTGGAGTGTGCCAGCAGGCGGGGTATTTACCGCCAACTGGCGGATTATTGCCGCCAATGATGCTTATTATACTTCCGGCACCTGTGATATTAACGACGGTCATGATATTGATGTGGATTTTGGTTTAATTGCGCGCGATCAGCTGACGCAGAGTGCCGGTACCAGTCCGTTTCGCCGGGGAATTACCGTTCCTTACCGCTGCAAAGATAACTCTGACTGGCCGATTAAACTTACTTTGTCGGCAGACGCCAGTAACTTCTCCGCTTCGGCGATTAAAACCACTAATCCGGATTTAGGCGTGGAGCTTTATCATCAGGGAACGCTGATAAAACCCTTTGATAGTGTGAAAAGCCAGATTGTGAATGGTGTGGGCAGTGATGACTTTAACTTCGTATTAGTGAAGTCCTCAAAAAAAGATATCGCTACCGGACCATTTAGCGGTTCTGCCGTGCTGGTAATGAGTCTTCAGTAACCCGGATTTATTCAGTCAAAGGGCAGGGAGTTATGGCAGCGATTAATCGATTAACCATTATGCTGATTGACAGCAATCGGTTTTTTCTCGACGGGATGCTGGTTTTTATCCGCAGCCACTATCCGGACGTGATTATTAAATCTTCGGGCAGGAGAGTGCACAAAATCGATCTGTTAATGACCGGACTTGATCGGGTATCGGTCTCTGTCGCCCGATTTTATACGCCGATGCTGAGCCATAATGGAAAAGTGTTGCTGATGCACGAGGCTGATGAAGTGAATCGTGACGCTATTCCTGAGTCGCTGAAACCGCATTCATTGATCCATATGCATAAAAGGCAGTCACTGTATGAGTTTGCTGCGCTAATCGGCAGGCTGGTGGGGGCTGGCGGACCAAGAACGGTACTGACCATTATTGATAAGAGGTCGGTTGACAGCAGTTTACTGTCACCGCAAGAAAAACTATTAGTCTGTCAATTACGCCATAATAGTAGTGTTAATCATATTGCCAGCGAAATGAAACTGCATCCAAAAACCATCAGCAGTTATAAGCGCTCGGTGATGCTGAAATTAGATATGCCACATAATCTGGAGTTCTACCACTGGTTACTCTACTCATAGAGAATATAAGGCAGGGTGACAATGAAAATCTCAAATTTCGCGCTGGTGAGTTTATTGCTGTGCGCAAAGTGTGCGACGGCAGCGGACAGCGGCTTTGGTAATGTCAATATTCATGGGGTAGTGATTGATGCCCCTTGTTCGATTTCACCCGGCAAAGATAATTTACAGCTGGATTTCGGCCAGCTCAGCGCTGCGGCGTTGCAGAATGGTCATGAATCTGAACCTGTTGATTTAGATATTGAACTCGCTCGCTGCTCTGCTGATATCCAGAATAAAGTACGGGTGACATTTAAAGGCACTGCTTTTAGTGACGGCTTATTCTCGGTCGCTGAAAATAACAGCAGCCTGGGGATTGCGATTCGCGACCATTTTGGTCAGCAGGTGATTAATGGCCAGCCGGTGGCGTGGCAACGAATAAATGATGGCGATAATGTGCTGCATTTTACTTCAGTTTTGAAGGGACGTGCTTCGCCGGTTATTACCGGGCCATTTCAGGCGCAGGTATTATTTTATATTGAGTATAACTGACGGTCAGTCAGCTGGCTGATAAACACCCTGGAGACGTTAATGAAGAAAAGCGTGAAATTACCCGCGCTGTTACTGGTTTGTCTGGCGCTGGCGGGCTGTCAGGCGAATAAAAACAGCCAGAACCGCGATGCGGTTAAAGCTGCTGAAAAACTGGCGACAACTAATAATCAGCGCCAACAGCTGGAGTTATGCCATAAACAATTAGAGGCGTTAAAGCTGATGCAGGCGGAGAGTTATAATGCGTTGTTCAGCGAGTTTAACCGCGTAATGAGCGGCGCTGCCAGTTACGCTAACGTGCGCAATGATATCAGCGCGCTCAATCAGGACACGGTTGATGCGCTTTATCGTTATCGGGTTAATAGCTTATGTTCCCGAATCGATCAGGCGCTATTAACCGCTCTGAGCCGACAGGATGACAGCCTGCCATGACGTGGGCAAAGGCAGTCAGTAAGCAGCAACGTGCTGCGGGTTTGCTGCTGTTGATAGGTGGGGCGATGCTCTATCCCGCCAGCGCCAGCGCGGATAATCAGGATGCCGGTGTTCCGGCGATTCTGCAATTTGCCGAGCATTATCAGCAGAAACAAGCGCCACCCGCCGAATCCAGCCGTCAGCAGCAGAGCAAAAAACCGCCTGCCGCACGACCTGAGCCGGTTAGCTCACCCGTTAAATCCCCGGCGTGGCGACTGGGTGCGAATGATCAGGAAGTTAAGCGCTTGCAACTTGAGCTTAATCTGGCACAGCAGCGGCAACAGGCGTTGCAGGCGGCTAATGATCGGTTAACCGAGGCGGTAAACTTTGCGGATGTGCCGGTGGCGCTGGCGGGGATAGTGAACCACTTAAAACAGGCGTTAACCCCGGCACCTGAGTTATCTGTTCAACGTCAGCAACTTAGCCGGTTGCGTCATACGCTGGCCGAACGACAAAATGAACTGACCGCGCTGAAGCAGCAATATGCCGGGCTGACGAAACGCTGGCAGCAAACGCAGGCGCAGTTACCTTCGCCACTGAGTCAGCAGAGCATTCAACAGGCAAAAGTTCGTCAGGATTATGCCGCCGGGGTATCACTCGGCAGCGAGATCCTCGCGCTACAGGCCGAACATGCCCGCTGGGGCATCAGTGCCGATAAAGCAGTGATTCTGGCCGGCATTAATGATGCGTTTGAGCATAAGTCTTTGCTGTCCCCTGCGGAAGTGAATGACACCCTTGCCGAAGTGGAATCAGCGATTACCGCCGCCAGAGAGAAAGCTATGGCCGCTCAGCAGCAACAGGGGCGGGATTTTCAGGCTAAATTCGCCCGCCAGCCGGCAACCAAAGCCGCCGCGATGGGCTACTGGTATCAGATTGATTATGCGGGTAAAGGCAAAATCACGCCGGATGCGGTGGTTGAGATTGCGGTAAAAGAGATGCGAGTCGACGGTAAGGTAATTCAGGATATGGATGCCAGCGGCGCGGTGCTGACGCAGAAACTGTCCGAGTATCCTCCGGTATTTCGTGATGCGCTGGCTCGCCTTGAAAATCATGGCAGCATGACATTACTGGTTCCGCCGGAGTTAGCTTACGGTGATGCCGGATATCCACCGGATATTCCGCCCGCAGCGTATATGATTTATACCATCAGAGTGGCGGATGTGTACCCGGAAAAAGTCGCGAAAACAGAAGGTTAGTTGCGATTAATCGCGTACGGGAGCCGTTTTCGGCTCCCGTTATGATGGTATGCGGGGTGCTAACTTTCGCCACGGGCGACGAGAACGCCGCGCTGGCGTGTCACCAGCTTGCGCAGGGCTACATAAAATACCGGAGTGAGAAACAGTCCAAATAGCGTCACGCCCAGCATACCGGAGAAGACGGTAATCCCGGTAACGCCGCGCACTTCGGCACCGGCTCCGTGGCCAAGAATCAGCGGAATGGTTCCGGCGATAAAGGCGATGGAGGTCATCACGATAGGGCGCAGACGTAAGCGACAGGCTTCCAGCGCCGACTCGATAATGCCTTTACCCTGCAACTCCAGTTCGCGGGCGAATTCCACAATCAGGATCGCGTTCTTACAGGCCAGCCCCATCAGCACCACTAACCCTACCTGCACAAACACATTGTTATCGCCGCCGGTCAGCCAGACGCCAACCAGCGCCGACAGCAAGGTCATCGGCACAATTAAAATCACCGCCAGCGGCAGCGTCCAGCTTTCATACAGCGCCGCCAGCACCAGGAATGCCAGCAGTACCGCCACCGGGAAGACAATCAGCGCGGTATTCCCCTGGGTTGACTGCTGATAACTGAGATCGGTCCACTCAATGTTCATACCGGCAGGCAGGACCTGGCGGGCTAAAGCAGCAATTTCCGTCATCGCCTCTGCTGATGAAAGCACACGCGGATCGGCATCACCAATCAGGTCAGCCGCCGGGTAGCCATTGTAGCGAATCACCGGATCGGGGCCGTAAGTGGTGGTGATATGCACCATGCTGCCAATCGGCACCATTTCGCCTTTGTCGTTGCGGGTGCGCAGATTCGCAATGTCTTCCACGCTGTCGCGGAATTGACCATCGGCCTGCGCCATCACTTTCCAGGTACGGCCAAAACGATTGAAATCATTGACATAAGCCGAGCCAAGATAGGTTTGCAACGTGCTGAATAACTGATTCAGCGGCACCCCTTGCGCCCTGGCTTTATCACGATCAATTTGCGCATCCAGCTGCGGCACATTGGCCTGATATGACGAGATTGGGAAATGCATCCCAGGCGTCTGCATCACCGCGGCGGACAGGGTGTTAATCGAGGTCTGTAACGTGCCGTAACCCAGTCCGTCGCGATCCTGGACATACAGCGAGTAACCCGAGCCCTGGCCTAAACCGAGGATCGGCGGCGGCATAATTGAGAACGCAAAGCCCTGCTGAATCTGGCTGATTTTGGCGTTTATTTCCGCATTAATCTGCGCCGCACTGCGGTGACGTTGCTCAATCGGCTTCAGTATAAAGAACACCGTGCCGGTATTTGGCGTATTGGTAAACTGCAATGCATTCAGACCAGGAAACGCCACCGCGTAAGCCACGCCTTCGGTTTCCATCCCCATCTGACTCATCTGGCGCACCACCGCATCGGTACGCGCCAGGGACGATCCTTCCGGCATTTTCACCCCGCCAATCAGATACAATTTATCCTGCGTTGGAATAAAACCACCGGGTACGGCTTTAAACATTAGCGCTGCGCCGCCCAGCAGCAGCAGATAAACGACAAACACCGCGCCGCGTTTAGTGAGAATTTTCGCGACCTGGTGCTGGTAAGCTTCTGAGCTGCGCTGAAAGAAGCGATTAAACGGGCGAAACAGCCAGCCAAACAGCCGGTCAATCAGTCGCGTCGGCATATCTTTTGCTGCATCATGCGGCTTCAGCAATAGCGCGGCCAGCGCGGGCGATAAGGTCAGCGAGTTAATCGCCGAGATCACCGTGGAAATGGCAATGGTTACCGCAAACTGTTTATAAAACTGGCCGGTCACGCCGGAAAGAAACGCCATTGGCACAAACACCGCGCACAGAACCAGCGCAATAGCAATAATCGGCCCGGACACTTCGCGCATGGCCTGATGGGCGGCGGCCAGCGGTGTCAGTCCCTCCTCAATATTCCTTTCGACGTTTTCCACCACCACAATCGCATCATCGACCACGATGCCAATCGCTAATACCAGCCCAAACAGACTGAGGGTATTCAGCGAGAAGCCGAGCAGATACAGCACGCTAAAGGTGCCGATCACCGATACCGGCACCGCCAGCAGCGGGATAATCGACGCGCGCCAGGTTTGCAGGAACAGGATCACCACCAGTACCACCAGCGCTACGGCTTCCAGCAGGGTATGGACCACCGCGCGGATCGAGTCGCGAACAAACACCGTTGGGTCGTAAGGTGCCTGCCACTGCATACCGTCCGGGAAACGGGTTGCCAGCTCATCCATTTTGGCGCGTACCGCATTCGAAAGGTCGATGGCATTGGCTCCGGGAGCCTGGAACACGCCAATACCCACTGCATCCTGATTATTTAACTGTGAACGCAGGGCGTAACTTCCTGAACCCATCTCAATACGTGCCACATCGCGCAGCCGTACAATCGAGCCATCTGTAGTGGTTTTCAGAATGATATTGCCAAACTGCTCTTCGTTCTCCAGCCGACCTTGTGCATTGATCGATAGCAGGAAATCGCTCTGGCTGGGCATCGGTTCGGCACCCAACTGACCGGCTGAAACCTGAACATTCTGCTCCTGCATCGAAGCAATCACATCAGACGCGGTCAGCCCGCGTGCCGCCACCTTATTGGGATCGAGCCAGACGCGCATGGCATATTCACCGGCACCGAAAATCTGAATCTGTCCGACACCCGGCAGGCGCGCCAGCTCATCTTTCACTTTCAGCGTGGCGTAGTTGCGCAGATACAGCGAGTCATATTTACCGGACGGCGAAGAGAGATGCACTACCAGAGTCATGGTCGGCGACTGCTTCTGGGTGGTCACGCCGAGGCGGCGCACATCTTCCGGGAGACGCGCTTCTGCCTGCGCCACCCGATTCTGCACCTGCACTTGCGCCTGGTCGGCATCCGTACCTGGACGGAAGGTAACGGTAGTCACCATCACGCCGTCAGAACCGGCCACCGATTTCATATACATCATGCCTTCGACGCCGTTGATCGCTTCTTCCAGCGGGGTGGCCACGGTTTCGGCGATCACTTTCGGGTTGGCTCCGGGATATTCGGCGCGCACCTGCACGCTCGGCGGTACCACATCCGGGTATTCACTGATTGGCAGTAGCGGAATCGCAATCAGCCCGGAAATAAAAATCAGGATCGACAGCACTGCCGCAAAAATTGGCCGGTCGATAAAAAAGCGGGAAAAGTCCATCAGTCAGGATTCTCTGGTTGGCATCAGTTAACGGCAGCGGAGCCGGAGCGGGCGGTCATTGCAACGGTACTGGCATTAACGGCCATTCCCGGCATAAACACTTTTTGCAGTCCGTCGACTATCACTTTGTCGCCAGCACTGAGGCCGTGACGCACAATGCGCAGCCCGGCGGCCAGACGGCCCAGCTCAATATCCCGACGCTGTGCTTTACCTTCTTTATCAACCACATAGACATACTTGCGATCCTGGTCGGTCAGTACCGCTTTATCGTCAATCAGCGTGGCGCTGAATTCGGCACTGCCGGGTAAACGCACACGGGCAAACAGGCCAGGGGTAAACAGACGCTGGCGGTTATCCAGCAGGGCGCGCATACGAATGGTGCCGGTGCTGGCGTTCAGCTGGTTATCAAGGAAGTCGAGCTTACCCTGATGCGCATAGCCCTGTTCGCCTGTCAGACTTATTTCGACCGGCAATGCCGTATTATCGGCACCCGCCGCTTGTCCCTGACGAGCCAGCTGCTGATAGCGCAGAAAAGTGGCTTCATCAACGTCGAACCAGACATACACGGTGTCAAGTGATACCAGGCTGGTCAGCACGCTGGCGCTGTCTCCGGCGCTGACCAGGTTACCTTCAGTGATCATGGCACGGCTGGCGCGACCGGCAATCGGTGCGGTGACTTTAGTAAAATCGAGGTTCAGCTGTGCGATATCCACGGCCGCCTGCGCAGCCAGCACCTCGGCCTGAGCCTGGGAAGCGGCAGAGCGGCGCTGCTCCCACATCTCCCTGGAGACTGCCTGGCTGCCAATCAGCTGTTCGGTACGGCCGGACTCACTGCGTGTCAGTTGTGCCTGCGTGCGGGCGCGCGCCAGTTCAGCCTGAGCCTGTTCCAGCGCCGCACGGTAGCTGCGGTCATCAATCGTAAACAGCAGCTGGTTTTTTTGTACTTCCTGGCCCTCGCGATAGTTCACCTGAGTGATATAGCCAGAAACGCGCGGGCGCAGCTGAACGCTTTGCACCGCTTCGATACGGCCATTAAACGAATCCCACTGGCTAACCGGTTTAACCACCACCTCGGCGGCGCTGACGGCGGGCGCTGGCGGCGCGCCATTTTGCGCGGCGCTGTTATCGCATCCGGCGAGCAAGGTGATGAGCAGTGCTGTCCCCAACAGGCGCTGTCCATAAACAAGCAAAGGTTTTTGCAGGCTTAGCATTATTTTTTTCCTGATAAAAGTAAAAGGAGACGTTTTGCCTCCCTGATGCCACAGATTTTGCAGAATGGTAAGGAGCGGGGGGATTAACTGCAAGAATTACTGATACACTTTATGTGCGGTTTTGCAATGTTATGAAAAAGGTGGAAAATCCTTGTTGCCAGCAGGGTTTTAAATGCAATAATAAAACTTGCATTTAGCCCAAAGATCACTCAGCATAAAGTGTAACTGATATTATTGCTATTCGTCACCGTGACGGGAGAGAGAAGATGAGAAGTGAGGCATTCATTCACGATCTGCTTGACTGGATTGATAACCATATTGAAGGGCGACTGGATCTCAACACCGTTTCTGAACGCGCCGGCTATTCCAAATGGCATCTGCAACGCATGTTTAAAGAGCACACCGGTTTGCCGCTTGGCGAGTATATTCGCGCCGAGAAGCTGAAAAAATCTGCCGACCGGCTGACGAACAGCGACGAGCCGATTCTGAACGTGGCGATTTCACTCGGATTTGATTCTCAGCAGTCGTTTAACCGCAGCTTTAAACGCCAGTTTGGTCAGGCGCCAGGGGCGTGGCGCAGAACCTCCAGCCATGCACAATCAGTCGAGAGCATGCACCGTTAAGCCTGCGCCAGGGCCGGCTCACCCGGCCCGCGATGTAATTTTTTGTCCCGGCTTTAACCACGCAATAATAATGAAGAAGCGTTTCAACTATACCCGTGACGGGATGTCAGGGAGTGTTGCTGCCCGAAACCGATATCCGAACCTCTCTCAATGACGGCCTTTAATCCTGCCGCTGACGCCAGGCTGGAATCCGCAAAGCATTGTGATTGTCTGAGTCTGAACGGTTATAATCGCCGACATACATATTGTTCAGGTATCAACATGAGTAAAAAATTGTGGGTAGCGCTGCTGGTGGCGATAGTGGCAGCGGTGGCGGGATTACAGCCGGGCAAGCAGCAGACTCCGGCACCGCCACAGTCCTCCGGGCAGCAGACCCGCGTGACGCAGGGCGATATCAGTGAGTTAACAGCTGAACGCCGGGTGGCCGGTTATCTGCAACAGCATCAGCGATTGCCGGATTACTACCTCACCAAAAGTCAGGCGCGTCGCCAGGGATGGGATGCGAGTAAAGGCAACCTGTGCAATACGCTGCCGGGTAAAGCGATTGGCGGCGATCATTTCTCTAACCGCGAAGGGCGCTTACCGCAGCAGCAGGGAAGAAAATGGTTTGAAGCGGATGTGAATTATCGCTGTGGTCACCGCAATGCCGATCGTCTGCTGTATTCCAGCGACGGGCTGATATTTGTGACTAAAGATCATTATCGCAGCTTTAATAAGGTGAATTAATCATGCGGATAATCAGCCTCGACTTTCGTTATATCGCCGATCGCGCCGAGTTTTACCGCCAGTTTGCCGAGAAATGCCAGCTGAGTGAGGCGTTTGGTGCCAATCTTGATGCGCTGTGGGATGTCCTCACCGGTGAGTTAGCCTTGCCGGTTAAAATCGAGCTAACACATCTGCATCGGCATCCGCACAGGGCGCAATTCGCCGCGATTATTGCCACGCTGGAAGAGGCGGCCGAAGAACTTGATGGCGCGCTGCTATTAACACGGAATTAAATCACCTATAAATTCTCCTGTTATTCTGAGGCATAGTAATATTATGCCTTTCGGGTTTCTGTTATGCATCTATTTAATTTTTCCACTCTATTATCTGCGTGATTCCAGCGATTGATAAATGAAAGGTTTTTATTACTCTGCATATTATTTTAGTGATAATTAAAATAAGCCACGAAAAATCAGAGTGAGATCTGATGGTTTTAATCAATGGATTAACGTTAAATTTAACAAGGAAGAAAACAATGAAAGTGAAGTGTATCGCGCTGGCGGCAATGTTTCTGTCAGGAAGCAGTTGCGCCGAAAGTGATATCTGGCGGTTAAATGACAGTGCCGACTCTGTTGCTGTCGCGACCTCGCTGGGATGGTTGGGTGGCCGTGCGCAAGAGTCCGTCTATGTCCCAAACGGTGGCGGTAAGCTTAGCCAACTCGACTGGAAAATAAAAAATGCTGCAATCATTAAAGGTGACATCAGCTGGGATGCGATGCCGTGGCTGACCGCCAATGCCCGCGGCTGGAGCACCCTGACCTCCGGCAAAGGGCATATGGAAGATCGCGACTGGCTGTATAAACAGCAATCAGATCCCTCGCACTACTCCTGGCATTCCAGTACGCCACTTAATTATGCCAATGAGTTTGATTTGAACCTGAAAGCCTGGCTGCTGAAGGGAGAGGGTTACCGTGTTGGACCGGCGGTAGGTTATCAGGAAACCCGCTTTAGCTGGACCGCGTCAGGTGGCAATTATCGCTACGATAATGGTCAGGATACGGGAAGCTTCCCGGATAATAAGTCGGTGATTGGCTATCAGCAAAAATTCTCCGCGCCCTATATTGGGATGGCGGGACAATATCGCGCCAGCGATATTGAATTTAATGCGCTGGTAAAATATAGCGGTTGGGTAACAGCCAAAGATAATGATGAGCACTATTTGCGTCAGCTCACTTTTCGGGATAAAAGCAATCGTTCAGGCTATTATTCACTTATGGTCGATGCTGGCTATTACATCCTGCCAAATACCAAAGTTTATACTGAATTAACTTATAATCGCTATCAGGAAGGTAAAGGCGGCACCGAAGTCATTAATAACAACAACAAGCTGACTAAACGAGTAGAAGGTGATGTTGCTGGCATTGCCAATACCTGGTACAGCGCGGCTGTGGGATTACAATATTATTTTTGACGTCAAAGCCGGGGCCTGTTTTTCGCCCCGGCGATGATTCAGCCTTTGATTACTTGCACGATTTCTATCAGTTGCTGGCGCTGAGCCGGTTGTAATTCGCTGGCCGCACAGTCAGCGCTGTTCTGCACAATTAGCGCATTCAGCCCGACCAGCCAGTCATAAATATAAAACGCCGTGGTATTGGCCGGGGCAGCCGACAGACGCGTCAGGCGGCGGGTATCGCCAAAGCTTACCGTCGGCGTTGCGGGCTGAGCAAAGATCTTCTGGCCGCGATTAATGCGGCTTTCCGGGCGTTGCGTTTCACTCTGTTGCAGAAACCCGAGCCAGGCGACGAAATCCCCCAACACCGTTAATGCACGTGAAACCTGGCGATCGGCTTTGGCTTCACGGTTGCCCGCCGTGGTTTCGCTTTCAGTTAATATTTTGCGCAGTGATTCGCCGACCTTCAGGCGGAAGCTGGCAATGATCAGCTCCTCAACCAGCAATTGCAGCGTGGCTTTATCGATATCCAGCAGCTCCAGCAGCGAGGCGTTTTCCGGCAGATTACGCAGATGATTTACCCAAAAGCGCTGGACGTTTTGCGCAAACTGGCTGTCATCATCCGTCTCGGCGACAGACTTTTCCGGTGCGGCATCCGGCAGTTCACTGAACAGGTCAAGGGTAATACCGATACCAAAATGGCTTAGCGCGCTGGCGGTAGAGAATTCTGCTGCGGCAGATGGCTGATGCAGCCACAGACGACGCAGCTGGTCGCGGGCGGGTTGCAGTCGCTCCAGCAGCTCGCCATGCAGGCCGGTGCGGGTTTGCAGCGCCTTTAGCAGTGTTTCAGCGATCTGCTGTTTTTTCAGCGGCAGCTGAGTGTCGCTGTCGTTTTGATTCCAGCTTCCCAGCAGGTTATCCGCCACTTCGCGTTGCAATTCGGCGATCTGTTGGTTGATTCGAGCAGTTTTCACATCACGACGCAGCGCCGTTGCCAGCCAGTTTGTCATGCGCTGCATACCGCCACGATCGAGCACCAGCATCGAGCCCCACATATCGCCCGCATTGCCGATGCGTCGTTGTACCGCTTCATCGTGATTGTACTGGAAATGGCGTTGATCATAAGGCGTAATCGCCCAGATCAGGCCCGGTTTACCGGCACTGCGCACCGCGGAATTTTCCCCCTGTGTGCTGCGCACCCAGTAATCCAGCGCTTTGCTGGCTGCTTTGACCTCATTGCGGCTACCGGCGGCACCGCATACCATCAGCAGATTAATTGCCTGGCGCTCGCTGTAATATTCCAGCAGATAGCCGCGTTTCGCCTGCATCAGATCGGCTACCAGCGGATTTTTTAGCCGCGCATGCTGTGCATCCTGACGCAGCGATTCATCCCGCGGTTCACCACCCGCCGGGATATCCAGCACATCCGTCTGAGCCGACAACGCTTCACCCGGCAGCGAACTTAGCGGTACGCGTAACTCCACAGTAAGCAGTACCAGCTCCGCCAGCGAAATATCCCGCGCGTTTGCGGCGCGTCCGTGCGGGTAGGGCGCAACCTGCACATAGCTGTCGTCGGCCAGATTCAGACTGGCAGCATTGGCCGGATTCAGCAGCAACTCTGCCGGTAACTGCGCCTCGTCGATCAGCAGGCTCAGCGGTGCCAGCACTTTTTGGCAGCCGGAAAGGTGTTGCAGCGTGTGCGCCAGCTGACGCCACAGGTCGGTGAGGGCGGCGTTACCGTCCCACAGCAGCGCAAACAGCCGGGCGCGATCGTCGATGGTCAGCCATGGCGCTAACGCGATTGCGGCTGGCCAGAAATCACCGGCCAGCTGCTTCTGGCGTGGCGCATCGTGACGCAGCATAAAATCGTAAATCGACACCATCTGGTCACTGGTGATACCCGCGACCGCTTGCGGCTGACGATGGCGTTGCAGGTGGGTCAGTTGCTGCATCATCTGCACTTCATCAAACACTGCGGCGGACTGCGCTAAACCGCAGCTCAGCACCATGCAGGTGATATCGGCTTCACTAAACAACGTCAGTTCACAGGGCCAGTGCGGATTTTCACTGACGGGCTGATGACTGAAGCGAGTGACAATACCGCAATCCTGATTGCCCGGATTGATATGACTGTAATAGTCGAGGGTTTTCCCCGCCATTACGCTTTCCAGACGCTGTTGCGCATCGCCTGCCAGTGACGAAATCAGCGAGGCCTTGCCTGCCTGCGACTGACCGTAAAACGCGAGGGTGCTGCGGGTCGCTGCAGTGGCATGCAGCTGGCGCGCCTGATGACGGCAGCGACGTAATTTCGTTGTCAGACTGGCGGCTTCCATATCCAGACGCGTGGCGCTGTTGCGGCTGTTATCCAGCCAGGTCAGCGCCTGGCCGATACCGTCACCAATCGCCTGCAACCGGTCAGACTGTTGTTCCGGGGTGATAGATTTCATTTCTTAAACACGCTCCCACTGTCTATCCAGTATTGTGCTGCGCTGTTGCCGCTGGCAGATAAGGTATTCAGACTGAGGCGTAAATGCGCCAGCGGTACCCGGCTGCCGTCAGCCAGACGCGCATCGGCAATCTCAAAGCGCTCCGGGCTGTACGGGTCTTCACCGGCAACCACCCGCAGTTTGATACGCAGCTCGCTGTCACCGGCCACTTTGCGCGCCAGGCTGTGATCGGTGATGGTCAGACTGTAGAGCGGCGAAGCGGGCCAGCGGTGGTTATCCAGCTGGCGGAAACCGAGGCACAATCCACCGCGAATGCGGAAGCTGGCTTTACTGTCGAGGGTAAACTCCGGCTGATCAAGGTCGATATCCCGGTAATAAACATTGCTGCTGCTCAGCAGATTATCGGCCTCCAGCATGCCGAGATAGCGAATGGTTGAGTAGGGCTGAAAATCACCGGCGCGGAACCAGAAGCTGGAGAGTCTGAGGTCGAGCGCCAGCAGGCACAACATGGCGCCGACCGCGGCGGTGGATTTCGGGTTATCAATCCGGCCGAGTTTATTAAATGGATACCAGTCGCTGGTGTGATAGCCCTCCAGCGATAAAATACGGCTGCCTGGCAACGGTTGCAGATGGCGGAACAGCGCCTGCACGCCGGGGAAGCGCGACGGACGACCGGTCAGCAGCAGCACGTCGCAGCTGTACAGCGACACCACTTCCGCCATTGAGCGTAGCGTCTGCACAATCGACATCCGGTTGGATAAGAATTCGCCGTGCAGTTTATTCAGTTTCAGGATTAGCGGAACCTGTAAAATATCGAATACCTGATCGCCATTCAGAGCGCGTTGCAGCTCGCCATTGATATACTCCAGAACCTTGTGGGTCGGCGGCTCGGTCAGCATTTCCGCAAAGGTGGCATCAATTTCCGCACTGCTGTCGAGCGGATCAAAGCGCTCGTAATTTTCCAGGATGGTGCGCGCTAACGGCATAAAAATCTGTAAAGTGACCTGCTGACGCAGCGTCGAGTGCGCATCGGTGCGGCCATCATGGCCAAACAGTTTCGCCATCAGCACTTCAGGATTCAGCAGCCCGGCGCTCTTCAGCGCTTGCTGCAACGCGGGCAGCACATACAGCTGAATCATATCGAGTAAAATATCATCGCCCGCCACTTTAAAACCTTCGCGGAACAGCAGGCGCGGATTGATTTTCACATTGTTGCCCGTACCGTCGTCCAGCGCGTAGTGCGTGATCGCCAGATCGGTGGTGCCGCCGCCAATATCGATCGAAGCAATGCGCAAGGTTTTACCCGGCTGCTCGTCGGCAGCCAGTGGGCGATCCGGTCGCGCCATGCTGGCAAAGAAATCCTCTGCGCGTCCGGCAAAATTGACCTGAGTTTCATTAAACAGGTACACCATCTGACCGCAGGTCGCTTCATCCCACTCCATCTGCACCTCCGGCACCGGCTTTTGACTGCTGGCTTTATCGCTGTGGCTGGCAAACGGCGCATCGACCGGATGCCAGCCCATCGCTTTCCACACCAGCGCAATCGCTTCGTTCATCCGGCGACGAAAAATTTCCCGCTCCGGTTTTGGCATGGCGGAAGGGAGCGTCAGGATAATATTTCGCAGCTGACGCGGGGCAGTGCTGTGCGGCATTTTCATCCGCTGAGCCGCGCTGTTAATCTGCATCAGCGCCTGTGCCAGCAGTTCGCACAACATAAATGTCATTAACGAGCTGCGGCTGTATTGCGCGGAAAATACCGGCAGGCGCTCTTCAGACGGCAGCGCATACAGCGGCTGGCCTTCATCATTCAGCAGATTCATCAGCGGGGCGGCGGTGGCTGCTGCTTCGTTGCTCTGATTGAAACGCCAGCCCGGCAGCCAGCTCTCTTCATCCCACAGATAACGGCGCGGGCTGGAAATGCCGGTCGCGCCCTCAGTACCAAGACGTTGCACGGCCATCCGGCTGGCTTCGCGACCGACGCGTGTCAGCGACGGCCAGACAAAGGCGTTTTCACGGCCACTTTCCAGCGAGAAGTTCGCTTTACCAAAATTGGCCTGAGCGAATTCAACGCGGCTGGCAAACATCTCGTTATACACATGCTGAGGCTCAGCCAGATCGCGCAGCTGCAACTCATAGGTCTGTTTCAGGCCGTTACTCTCATCGGCATGATCTTCCACCAGAATGCCGCAGGTATGTGAGTTGCCGACATCCAGAATCAAATCCACATTGACCACCGGTTCCTGGAGCGTGGCGGTGTGTATTTTAATTTCATTCAGTTGCAGCTGGCCGCCGAGCAGATTCAGCAGGTTAAGGTAGTGCGCCTGATACTCGAACGCTTTCAGACCGATTTTCACATTAACCGCATGACGCTGCTCACGCAGCCCCGCTTGTTGAGTAAACACTTCACGTAACCAGCCGTCGATCCAGGTGAGATCGAGGAACTCGCCCAGCTCATCGTTGTGCCACGCCAGCGCGAAACTGACGCCATTCTGTGCATCGCTGGCGCACAGCGCCAGGGTTTCATTATCGTCGCCATCCGCGCAGCTTTGGGTATCAAACGCCAGACAGACGCGATGAGTATGGCCTTGTTGGTCCGGCGTCTCCAGCCTGCTGATGCGCACGCGCGCCCAGTTTTCCGGGCCGCCGAGAAAATTGCGCGGTGGCGTACAACGCAGCACCGGCAGCGGCAGCCAGATATCTTCCAGTAACGCCAGGGACTGCTCCAGCGTAAAGCTGAATTCCGGTTTTACCACCTCCGGCGCGATGCCCGGTGCCATACGTAGCTGATATTTGCCGCTTCTGCTTTCATGCTCCAGCAACAGCAGCGGGCCATTGGCGGTTTTACGCACAAATTTGCCCGGCATGTCCGCATCCGGTTGTGCGCTGATGGCGAAGTCGAGGAACTGAATACCGCTATCCTGAATCAGCGATACTTTCTGGTTAAAATCGGTAAGGGGGGCCAGCATGGTCACTGAGTCTCACGTTTCATCGTCATCGGGAACACCGTCTCGGTGCCATAGCGCGCTTCGCAGCCAGCGGCACCGCCGGTCGCTTTACAGACAATTTCCGGCATTTTATAGCGGCTGCCATCGCTGCAACGGGCGGTATAGCGGCTGTTAATCACCAGATTGCCCGAGCTCATCAGGCCGGCAGCAATATCGGCTTTGCAGCGGATACCGTCCCCCTGAGTGATGCGTGCGCTGCCCGCGCCATTTTTAATCTGATATCTCAGGCTCGGTGGCTTTCCGGTGGGTAAATGGTTTGTCTCCAGCGTGACGCGCCAGCGACCATTGAGAAATTGGGTCGAGCCGAGTTTTACCGCATCAGCAGGCATCACCAGATCATCTGCCGCCGGGATATCAGCGACCGCCTTGACGGGTTTTTCACTGAGCGACTCGGCAATTTTTGGCGCTTCTGGCCTGTCGACAGACGGCACTGGCGCAGCGGGTTTCTCGTCACTTACCGCTACCGGCGTTTTCGGCGTTTCAGTGACTGTGACTGGCGGCGTAACAGGTGGTTTCGCCGTGTCGACCACCGGTTCACTGCTGGCCTGCGAAGGGGCGTACTGATATCCGACCAGCGCGCTGGCAATCGCCAGGGGGAGCAGCAACCAGCCGGCACGACGCCACAGACGTAATTTCTTTTGTGGCTCTGGCATCATAACTTGTGGCTCAGGCTCAGCGGCCTTCAGCGCAACCATGGGTTGCGGAGCAATCTCAATCGGTAGCAGCGGCGGCGGGGTGACTTTAAGCGTGGCGCGCAGACAATCAAGGGCATCGACGCGTGGCTTTTTATCGAGGTCGACAAAGCCCCAGAAGGTGATAACCGGTTTGCCATCTACCAGATAAAGATAGTTCTGGTCGGGAAACTGGAAAACTTTACTCAGCAGGATACCGAACAGCCGCATGGCGGGTTTCTGCGCGCTTTGCGCCCGCTGGCTGATGGCGTCGACTTCCGACTGATAGCTTGCCAGCAGGTGAATGGCGGCAGTGCGCTCGCTGTCGCTGGCGGCGATCCACGATTTTACTTTGCCGCTGAACGGTGCGTACCAGTCGATACGCTCACCCCGTTCATCAGGCTGAGGAATTGCCAGACAATCGGCGATTTTTGCTTGATTTCGCAGACGTAATGTCTCGCGCAGCGGGAGTGCAGAAGCGTAAACCGGCTGGCCATTTTCCCCAAGCGCCAGCACCGCATCCAGATTTCCGCTGCGTAAAAATGATTTTGCCACGTATCAGGGCCCTTTTATCACGATGCCTGAGGCAGAAAATAAGGTGTTATCCGGAATTGTGATGATTTTAATGCTGCCAGCGGCAGATCAAACGCCGGAATAGGCACTAAAAGTGGCAACTGTCTGTGGCATCGGTGGGCTGGGAAATTCAATACATCGACGCAGCGATTAAATCCTGAGTAGAAAAAAGTTTATCATTCCTGATGCTCCAAAATTAATAGCAGTGATAACAATCCACTATTAAGCATGGAGCGCTATCATTGATATCTTCAGCAAGACATAGATCCACATCCTTGGTGAAACCACGTTGAATCAGTTCTGTTGCGAACTGCGAGTAACGCCAACCTCATCAGCGCCACACCCTGTAACAGCTGTCACTGTTACAGCCGTAACACTGTAACCTGTCGATACGGTGAAAAATGCGGCAAATCCGCACAATTAAATGACATAAATCAACATTTTAATCATTTTAACCACGTTTTTTCCTTTTCTAAACCTGGCATGAATTTCGCTATCTAAAACCTGAACAAGCTTTCCGCAACCGTAGAGCGCGGCAGGGGAAAGTTTTATTTGTATTGAAATGGAGAATCAAATGAAAGCTGCACGTTGGCATCGCGCGCGCGATATTCGGGTTGATGAGATTGATGAACCTCAGGTTTCAGCAGGAAAAGTCAAAATTAAGGTCGCATGGACCGGGATTTGCGGCAGCGATTTGCATGAATACCTTGCCGGCCCGATCTTTGTGCCGGTGGAAAAGCCACATCCGGTCAGCGGTGATATTGCGCCGATAGTGATGGGCCATGAGTTTTCCGGTGAAGTGGTGGAAGTCGGTGCTGGCGTCAGCAAATTTAAGGCTGGCGATCGGGTGGTGGTTGAACCGATTCTTTCCTGTGGCGAATGTGAAGCCTGTCGCGCGCAAAAATATAATCTCTGCGAAGGCTTAGGTTTCCATGGTTTGTCCGGCGGCGGAGGTGGTTTTTCCTCATTTACCGTGGTTAACGAACAGATGGTTCACCGGATGCCAGACGGCCTCTCGTTTGAACAGGGGGCGCTGGTGGAGCCTGCCGCAGTGGCACTGCATGCCGTGCGTATGAGTACGCTTAAAGTCGGTGGCAAAGCGGCGGTGTATGGCGCGGGGCCGATTGGCTTATTACTGATCGAAGCGCTGCGTGCTGCCGGGGCGTCAGAAATTTATGTGGTTGAGCTGTCACCTCAGCGTGCGGCGAAAGCGCAGGAGCTGGGCGCACGGCTGGTGATCGATCCGACCAAAGAAGATGCGGTAGAGCGCATACGTCAGCTGACCGATGGCGGCGTGGATGTGGCGTTTGAAGTCACCGGTGTGCCGGCGGTGCTGAAACAGTGTATTAACAGCACCAGTTTTGAAGGCGAGACGATTGTCGTGTCGATCTGGGAAGGTGAAGCGGCGTTTAACCCGAACACCCTGGTGCTGAAAGAGCGCTCGGTAAAAGGCATTATCGCCTATCGTCATATTTTCCCGGCGGTAATGGAGCTGATGACCCAGGGCTATTTCCAGGCCGATAAGCTGGTAACCAAAAGAATCGAACTGGCGGATATCGTCGAAGAGGGCTTTGAGACGCTGGTGCGCGAGAAGCAGCAGGTTAAGATTCTGGTGCGTCCGGCACATTAACGGACCGGTATGGGCGGCAAGAACGCCGCCCGTACAAGACTATCAACGCGGGAGCCGGGAACGGCTCCGCTACGGGTCAATCATACATTTACCTGTTTAACTTAATGGCTGTCCAGCGGCGAGCGAATACCCAGCCGCTGCATCCGGCGGTAAAGTGTCATACGGCTAATCCCTAGCTGACGCGCCACCGCCGCCCGGTTCCACTGTGCGGCGCGCAGGCTTTGCAGTAGCTGTTCGGCTTCGGCACACTGCGGTTGCGGGCTGGCAAAAATGGCGGTTGTCGCGCTGACCTGTAATTCTTCCGGCAAATCATGAGGTTCAATCCAGCCCTGTTCAGCCATCTCACACGCGTAATCGAGAACATTGCGCAGCTCGCGTAAGTTGCCCGGCCAGTGGTGCTGTTGTAAACAGTGGCGGGCGGCGGCGGAGATGCCATATCTGGCGGCCAATAGCGTATCGATTAGCGCATCAAGATCGCTGCGTTCGCGCAGTGGCGGCAGCGTAATGCGTGCGCCGTTAAGACGATAATAGAGGTCGGCACGGAAATGCCCGCTATCAACACGTTGTTGCAGTGGATGATGCGAAGCGGAGATCACCCGCACATCGATGGGTATCGGCCGCGATGCGCCGACCGGCAACACTTCACGCTCCGCCAGCACGCGTAGCAAGCGTGACTGCAATGCCAGTGGCATATCGCCGATTTCATCAAGAAACAGCGTGCCGCCATTTGCTTCCTGAATCAGGCCGCGCTTCGGTTTACTGCTGGCACCGGAAAAGCTACCGGGCATTGCACCAAACAGCTCACTTTCAATCAGGGTGGCCGGGATCGCCGCACAGTTGATGGCAATAAAAGGTCCGGCCGCCCGCCCGCTGGCCTGATGAAAGGCTTTGGCAAAAATTTCTTTGCCGCTGCCGGTCTCGCCGTGGATCACCAGACTCAGAGACGAATTCAGCAGCTTTGCCGCGCGTTGCAACTGACGATGGAATGCCGCATCGCCACTATCCAGTGCCTTCAGCGCGGCGGGAAGGGGTGATGAGACGATTTGCCGCTGTTGACGACGCGGTGCTGGCGCGACCAGGGCGCTGATTATCAGTGAACGCTGGCTGTGCAGCAGATCAAGGCTGGCTTGTCGGTCGGGGTAAACCGGCAACTGTTCAAACGATTGCTGAAAAATCTGCGCAAAGCGCTGGCCGCGCAGTGGACTGAGGCTGTGCAGCGCCAGCGCGCTGAGACCCAGCTCAGTTTCCAGCATACGCTGCGCACGATGATTATGTCCCACCAGTTGCCCGCTGTCGTTAAACGCAAGCAGAAATTCACTGTCGGCAGCGAGGCATAAATCGGGCTCACTGAGCCTGAGTATCCAGTCCTGGCGATGGCGATGGCTGAACCAGGCATTCTCAATCTGGCGGGCGGCGATCTGCGCAATTTGCAGTGCCAGGTGCTGATTGTTTTTTGGCTGCGGAGAATGCAATGCCGAAATATCAACAATCGCCAGCAGTGGACCGGTGGGGTCAAACAGTGGAACCGCGCTACAGGTCAGCGGGATATGGGTGGCATCAAAATGATCGGTCTGATGCACCGTCAGCGCTTTGCCGGTCGCCAGTGCGGTGCCAACAGCGCAGGTGCCAGCGCTGGCTTCGCTCCACTGCGCGCCGGGAAACAGTCCGGCGCGGCGTAACGGGATTTCTGCCTGTTGGTCGCCACAATAATCAATGGCAACGCCGTGCGCATCGGTCAGCAACGCCATATAACCCGCCGGTGCAATCTGCTGGTAAAGCTGCGCCAGCCCTTGCTGAGCGATGTGCCTGAATTCGTCGAGCGGCTGACGGTGGTCGTTCAGCTCGCGGGCGGTTAAAATTCGTGCCTGCTGCATGCGGCCAGGCTCAAAGCCGTAAAGCTCAACACAACGTTGCCATGAATCACGTATCTGCGGATCATAATGCTGTACGGCCATCGACGACGGGGATGCGCTAAGGGCATTGACCACCGTGGCAATATGTTCTCGCTGAGTGAGGTTCACTGTTCAGTTTCTCCGCTGGCGTTGCTTTTGTGCGCATGATTGTATCAGGCAACGCCAGCGGAGTGGGGGAATGACATGATCGGACAGCGATAATCCGCAGGTTATCGGATTAGCCTCAGACCAGGTTAAAAGGTATGCCAGACCAGGGCTGAAAGAATGAATACCACTAACATCCTGTTTAGCGGGCGCGTTGCGGCAGCGTTAAAATAATATGTGCCAGCACGCCACCCATTAATCCCCAGAACGCCGCGCCGACGCCGAGCAACGTCACGCCAGAAGCGGTAATTAAAAAGGTGATGATTGCCGCGTCGCGCTGCTTGCTGTCGCTTAATGCCTGTTGCAGGCTGCCGGAAAGCGTGCCGAGTAGCGCCAGTCCGGCAAGGGTATGAATCAGTGCGGTCGGCAGGGCGCTGAACAGCATGCCGATAGCACCGCCAAATACGCCCGCCACAAGATAGAAGCCCCCGGCGGCGGCGGCGGCGAGATAGCGGCGCTTTGGATCGGGATGCACATCGTCGCTCATGCAAATCGCGGCGGTAATCGCGGCAATACAGACCGAAAAACCGCCAAAAGGTGCCAGTAACAGTGAGGTTAATGAAGTCCAGCTCATCAGCGGCGATACCGGAACCGCATAGCCCGCTGCTTTCAGGGTGGCAATACCAGGGGCATTTTGTGAGGCCATGGTCACCATAAAGTAAGGCACGCCAACACCCAGCAGTGTCGATACGTTAAACTGCGGGGTGATAAATTCCGGCACGGCAAAGTGCAGTGACTGCTGCGGAAAAGTGATATTTCCCTGTATTAGCGCCACCGCCAGGCCGACCAACAGCGTCAGCATAATCGCGTAACGCGTCATAAAGCGGCGTCCGAGTAAATAAGCCAGACACATTCCGCCGCTAAGCGCGAAATTGATCTGCAGCGAGGCGAAAGCCTCAAGGCCAAAACGCAGTAAAATTCCGGCCAGCATCGCGGCGCAAATCGCCAGCGGAATGATGTTCATCAGTCGGGCAAACAGTCCCGTGATGCCGCAGAGAAAAATCAGCCCGGAAGCGAAGATAAAAATGCCAATGGCTTCATTCAGCGCAATGCCGGGCAGGCTGGTGATCAACAGCGCCGCGCCGGGTGTCGACCAGGCCGTCAGTACCGGCACGCGATAGTAAAGTGACAGGCCAAGTGAGGTCATCCCCATCGCCAGCCCCAGCGTGGTCAGCCAGCCGCCAATTTGCAGCGCGGAGGCGCCGGCGGCTTCAGCCGCCTGGAAGATAATCGCGGCGGAACTGGTATAGCCCACCAGTACCGCGACAAAACCGGCAATTATCGCTGAGCTGAAGTGTGAGTCCGACGGTGTTGCGCGCATAGCCCGATCCTGATTGTGCGTTATAGCGCACAACGATAGCATCGTGCGTTATAACGCACAAGTCGCTATAATCAGCACGGGTTTTACGGGGATCGGCAATGGAACAACTTAACCAGCATCTGTCACAAACGCTTAAACAGCTGCGCAACGAGCGCCAGTGGAGTCTGACTCAGGCGGCAGAGCAGACCGGGGTCAGTAAGGCGATGTTAGGGCAGATTGAGCGGGGAGAATCCAGCCCGACGGTGGCGACACTGTGGAAAATCGCTACCGGGTTTAACGTGGCGTTTTCAGTGTTTCTCGGCGGCGCTGCCGGGTCACCGCCGCCCGGCGTGCAGCGCTATGCCGATTTGCCGGTGTTCAGTCAGGACAATGCCGATATGCGCGTGGTACCGCTGTTTCCTTTCGATAACCTGCTCGGTTTCGATATGTTTGTTATCGATCTGGCACCCGGTGCGGTCAGCGAATCGTCGGCGCATGAACCAGGGGTGATCGAGCATGTGATTGTGATTGAAGGTGAGCTGGAATTGATGGTCGATGGGGTGTGGCATCAGCTGGCGGCGGGCGAAGCGCTACGCTTCCAGGCCGACCGCCCGCACAGCTATCGTAATACCAGCCAACACAATGTGCGTCTGCATGATTTAATTCACTATCCACCGGCTGTGCGCTGACGGTCAGCGCACATTATCACTCAGCAGGATCGCCAGTTTTTGCCCGCCCTCAAACTGCTCCAGCAACAGTTTGACCACCACCGTCAGGGGCACCGACAGGATCATACCGACCGGACCGAGCAGCCAGCCCCAGAACAGCAGCGAGATAAATACCACCAGCGTCGATAAATTCAAACTTCTGCCCATCAGGCGCGGTTCAAGAATATTCCCGAACAGCAGATTAACCGCCAGGTAGAAGGCAATCACGCCAAGTCCCGGATACAAACCATTAAACAGCAGCGCCTGAATAATCGGCGGAATGGCGGCGATGATCGAGCCGATATTGGGAATATAATTGAGCGCAAAGGCCAGCGTGCCCCAAAGGAAGGCGAATTTAATATCCATCACCCATAACATCAGCCAAACCGTCAGGCCTGTTATCAGGCTGATCACGGTTTTTAATACCAGATAGTGGGTGACACTTCTCAGACCATGACGAATTGCCGCCATCGCGCGGGAAGGTACCGGAAACAGGATGCGTCCTTTCTGCTTCAGGCTCGGAACTTCCAGCAGCATAAACGCGACCGTCATAATCAGCAGGAACATGGCGGTCATCGCATTGGAAAAGTAACCGACCGCACCGGACACCAGCCGCACGGCAATCGACGGATCGATATAATGCATCATCTCATCGAGCGAGATATTAATCCCCATGGTCAGCAGCAGGGCGCGGGTATCCAGCAGCGGCTGAGTCAACATGCTGCGATATTGCGGCAACGTGCGGGCAAATTCATTGAGCGTGCTGCTGAGCGCCGCCACCAGCAGCAGCATAATCACCACAAAACAGCACATCAGCAGCAGAATGGCCAGCACGCGTGGCACGCGGATCCTCTCCGCCAGACGGATCAACGGATTCAGTACAATGGCAAAAAACAGCGATAAAATTAACGGCACCACCAGCGCCGACGCGGCTTTCAGGCTGGCAAAAATCACCAGCAGCATGGTGATAATTGCCAGCACTCTGACCAGTTTATCCGTCGATGACATTAACACGCCGCTACTCTCCTTTCGTTTTGCTCCATTCACGCAGGCGCTGTAGATGCAGATACAGCGACGGGATAAAGAACAGTCCAATTGCTGTGGCGGCTAACATACCGCTGAACAGCGTGATACCAATGATTTGCCGACTTTCTGCGCCCGCACCGCTGGCAAGTACCAGTGGCAATACGCCGAAAATAAACGAAACGGCAGTCATGATCACCGCCCGGAAACGTTGTTGCGCACCCTGTTGCGCAGCCTGCTGAATCGGCAATCCTTTTTCCCGCAAATCGCGGGAAAACTCAACAATCAGAATAGCATTTTTCGCCGCCAGACCAATCAATAACACCAGGCCAATTTGCGCATAAATATCGTTCGCTAAACCGGCCAGCGTTAATCCCACTACTGCGCCCATCAGTGCAAACAGCACCGACAGTAACACCGCCGCCGGAATCGTCCAGCTTTCATACTGGGCGACCAGGAACAGATAGGCGAAGATTAGCGCGGCCAGATAAATCATTATCGCCTGACCACTGTTTTGCCGCTCCTGCAAGGACATGCCGCTCCAGCTATAACCGTAGCCTTGCGGCAACTCGCTGTTCAGCAGCTGTTCCATGATGCCCATCGCCTGACCTGAACTGACGCCTTCCACTGCCGAACCGCTGACCGCCACCGACGGGAATTGGTTATATTGCGCGATGAACGGTGAGCCAACCGACGGCGTCAGTGTGACCAGCTGGCTGAGGCTGACCAGCGCACCGCTGTCGCTGCGCACCGATAACTGATGGATTTGCTCGCTGCGCTGGCGATAGTTCATCTCATTCTGCACCTGCACCCTAAACAGCCGGTTGTTGCGAGTGAAATCGCCAACGTTGATGCCACCCAGCGCGGTTTGCAGCGTGGTAAAAATACGATCCACCGGCACATTCAGTAACGCGGCGCGTTCGCGGTCGACGGTTAAACTTATCTCCGGCACGCTGGCGCTGAAGGTCGTGAACACCCGGCTGAGTTCAGGCTGCTGATTGGCGGCCATAATCAGCGCATGGCTGGTACGCGCCAGCTCCTGCGGTGATTGGCCGTCAAGCGCCTGAATACGTAAATCAAAGCCGGAGGCATTGCCCAGTCCGTTAATTGCCGGCGGAATAAACGCCATCATCATCGCCGCAGGATTAGCGGCCAGCTGTTGCTGAATAACGGGCAGCAACTGGTCGACCGGATCGCGATCATTCCACGGCTTTAACTGCACGATGGCAAAACCGCTGTTCGCCGCGTTGCCACCGCCGAGCAGACTGAAACCGGTAATTTTAATCACATCCTCTACTGCCGGATTCGCGGCGACCGTTTGATACATCTGCTCCATTACCGTCTGCGTCCGCGCCAGTGAGGCTCCGTCGGGCAACTGGACGTTAATAAACAGATAGCCTTGATCCTCTTCCGGTAAGAAACCGCCAGGCAACAGGCTGTAACAGAGCCATGTCGCGCCAGCAGCCAGCAGCAAAGCACACATGGTTGTGACACTGTAACGATTTATTCGCCTTACGGCTGCTACGTAACCCTCACGCGTGGTTTGCAACAGGCGATTAAAGGCTCCAAACGGGCCACGGGTTGCGGGCTGGCGGTATTTCAGTAACGTGGCGGTAAGCGCCGGCGTCAGCGTCAGGGCATTAACACTGGACAGCACCATAGCGCTGGCCAGCGTGACGGCAAACTGACGGTACAGCTCACCGGTAATTCCCGGCAACATCGCCACCGGCACAAATACCGCCAGCAGTACCATAGTGGTGGCGATGACCGGCCCGGCAATTTGTGTGATCGCGTCGCGGGTGGCTTTCACCGGCCCAAACTGCGGATTTTCCACCATAATGCGCTCAACATTTTCCACCACCACAATCGCGTCATCGACCACGATATTCAGCGCCAGAATCATGGCGAATAAACTGAGCATATTTATTGAGTAACCAAACAGCAGCAGTACCGCCACGGTACCGAGCAGCGACACCGGAATGGTCAGCGCCACGATAAAGGTCGCGCGCAGGCTCTGCATAAACAGATAAACCACCGCCAGTACCACCAGTAAGGTCAGCACCAGCGAATGCCTAATCTCGCGCAGGGTTTCCCTGATGGAATCGGTTGAATCGAAATTGATAGCAAGGGTCATATCATCAGGGAATGCCTGGGCCTGCTGCGCCATTTCTGCTTTTACCGCACTGGCAACACGCAGGGCGTTAGCGCCTGGCGTCGGGTAAATCATCAAAAACGCGACAGGCGTATTATTCATCGCCGCATTAACCTGGTAGTTTTCGGCTCCCAGTTCGGTACTGGCGACGTCGCCAAGCCTGACCATGCCACCGTTCTGATTACTGCGAATCACAATGCGGGCGAACGCTTCCGGCGAAGAGAGGCGTCCGCTGCCGCTAATGGTCAGCGTTTTCTGTTGATCGGCGGGTGTGGGAGCCGCACCGACTTGACCGGCGGCCGCCTGCACATTTTGCTGACGCAGCGCCGCAATAATCTCATCGCTGGTGACATTAAGCGCTTCCATGCGTAGCGGATTCAGCCAGATGCGCATACTGTAATCGCGGGCACCAAAAATCTGCACATCGCCTACGCCATCGATTCTTGCCAGCGCATCTTTCAGGCGGATGCTGCTGTAGTGAGTTAAAAACATCGCGTCGTGTGTGCCGCCAGGCGACTGAACGCTGAGGCCCAGCAGAATATTGGTGGCACGTTTGCGCACCGAGATGCCATTGTTGTTGACTTCAGCGGGCAACTGGGCGCTGATCTGCGACAGACGATTTTGTACTTCAACCGCTGCCATATCAGGGTCGGTACCGCTGGCGAAAGTAATGGTCAGTGAATAACTGCCGTTATTACTGCTGCTGGACTCCATATACAGCATATTGCTGACGCCATTGATCTGGCTTTCTATCGGTGAAGCCACCGCTTCGGCGACATCGCGGGCGCTGGCTCCGGGGTAGACTGCGCTGACGCTGACGACCGGTGGGGTGATCTCGGGAAACTTTTCCACCGGAATAATCGTCAGCGCCAGCAAACCGACCAGGCTGAGAATCAGTGCGATAACCATCGCAAATTTCGGTCGTCTGACAAAAAAATGTAGCATCGTCGCCGCCTTATTCGCTGGCGTCAGTGGCGTTGACCACCATGCCGGGTCTGACTTGTTGGATGCCGGAGACAATCACTTGTTCACCAGGCTTAAGACCGGCGGTCACCAGATAGTGCTGTTCACGCTGGCGACCCGGTGTGACGCGGCGTTGCGCCACGCGATTATCGTGATCAACCAGCAGCACGAAATAACCGTCTTTGTCCTGCGAAAGGGCAGCCACCGGGATGGTAATGGCATTTTGCGACTGACCGGCTTGCAGAGCGACATTTACCACTCCGCCCGGTAACAGCAGATGCTGTGGGTTGGCAAACCGCAGTCTCACTGCCACGCTGCCGGTCTGTGGATCAATGTGATTATCAACGGATTCAAATTCCCCGGATTGAGGATATGGATAACCATTGGCCAGGGTCAGCTGTGAGTGAAAACTCTTCGCCGTCTCTGGCTGTTGCATTGCGCTGATATAGTCGTGTTCGTTGACCGCAATCCTGACGCGAATCGGGTCCAGTTGTGTCACCGTCACCAGCGAACCGCTGGCGGGATTGACCAGGCTACCGGTATTAAAGCGTGTGTGACCGATGCGTCCGGCAATCGGCGCGGTGATGCGTGTATAGCCGAGATTCAGTTGTTGGGTTTTCAGCTCCGCCTGCATCTGTGCGAGGCTGGCGCGGGCGATATCACGCTCGGCTTCAGCGGCGTCAACATCGGATTTACTGATCGCATTACTGGCGGTTAAGCGCTGCAATCGGCTAAGATGCAGTTGTGCATTGCGTGCCACCGCCTGGGCGCTTTGCACCCGGGCTTTAGCCTGCTCGACCGCCGCATGGTGCTGGGCCGGTTCAATTTCAAACAGTAACTGACCGGATTCGACCATCTGTCCTTCGGTAAAATGGCGACGGGCAATAAAACCTTCAACGCGGGTTAACACCTCCACCGTCTGGATTGCTTCAACCCGGCCCATGTAGACCCACGCTATGGCAGTGGGTTTTAACTGGGTGGTGATAACTTGCACTGCGGGCAGCGGCGCTGACCGGGCAGGGTTAACCAGCAGCATGCAACCCAGACACAGCGCAGCAGTGCGTTTGAAGATAGGCATAGTGACTCACCTGATAAGATTGATATTGCCGGGTAGTGTAATTTTCTGAATAAAAACCAGATTAACCTTGATCAAGACAACTTCAGTTTTGTGATGTCACACCAATTTTAATGTTGTTCGTTGAGGATGGGTTGAGTGTAGAGTATCGCTGAAATTATGCTCTCGTCGTTAGCACGTTAACTGATCGTCAGCGTTTTCAATGCCTGCAGTAAGGCATCCACTTTTGGCGTCAGCTGTTTTTTCTGCGGCCACAAAATAGTGAGCGGCAAACCTTCCACCGTCAACGGCTCCAGTAGCGGCTGTAGTGCGCCTGAAGCCAGCTGTTCGCTCACCAGCCAGGTAGCAATTTGCGTCACGCCCAGCCCGGCGACCACGGAAGACCGCAGGGCTTCACCATCGCCCAGCGCCATCGTATGAGCAATTTCGCGCGTCAGGGGCCGCCCGCTGGCGGCAGGAAACGTCCACGGTGTGGTGCTGCCGTCATGCCGGGCGTAGGCAATACAGCGATGTTCACTTAACGCTTCCGCTGATAACGGCGTGCCGTGTTGTTGCAGATACGCGGGTGATGCGCAAAAAATCAGCCGTTCGCTGCCAAGATAGTGGTAGCCGAGCGAGGAGGGATAATCACCCGGGCCGCCGATACGCACCGCAATATCAATGCCTTCTTCAATAATGTCGACAAAGCGATCGGTAAAAGTGATGTTCAGTTGCAAATCGGGATAGTCGCGGCAAAAGCGATTTAACAGCGGCACCACCTGCAAACGGCCAAAGGAGTGCGGCAGCGCAAGGCGCAGGCGACCCGCCGGACGGTTACGCTGGGCGACCAACACCGACTCGGCCTCGGCCAGCTCATCCAGCACCCGGCTACAGGTCTGATAGAACGCCTGGCCAGCGTCGGTCAGTGACAGGCTGCGGGTGGTACGGTCAAACAACCGCGAACCTAAGCGCTCCTCCAGCCGGGCGACACTTTTACTGACGGCGGAATTGCTCAGATGCAGCTTTTCCGCCGCAGCCGTAAAACTGCCGGTTTCTGCGCTGACTACAAACGGGGTTATGCCTTTCAGGCGATCGCTGGAAATCATAATTTGTGAATTTTTGTCGTGAAATTGATGAATATATACCTGAGATGAGAATTAAATTCCATATTAAGCTGATGTTCTTAATCTGAAGGAGAGAACATATGAAATCACGTGCATTGATCGTTGGCGTCAGTGGTGTTGTCGGCAGCGCACTGGCGAGCAAACTGCTGGCTGAAGGCTGGCAGGTCTATGGATTATCACGCGGTCACAGTGCAGTGCCCGCAGGCTGCACCGCGCTGACCGCCGATTTAACCTCAGAACACGCGGTACAGCAGGCGTTAGAAGGTATCGAGGTGGAGAAGGTGTTCTTTAGCGTCTGGGCGCGTCAGGAAAATGAGAAAGAGAATATCCGCGTCAATGGCGCGATGGTGCGCCATGTACTGGATGCGTTGGGCAGCAGGCTGAAGGGCGGTCATGTGGCGCTGGTCACCGGTCTGAAACACTACCTCGGGCCGTTTGACGCCTATGGCAAGGGTGAAGTGCCGGTTACGCCATTCCGCGAAGAGATGGGACGTCAGCCGGTCGATAACTTCTATTATGCGCAGGAAGATGAAGTGTTTGCCGCCGCCGAAAAGTACCAGTTCAGCTGGAGCGTGCACCGTCCGCATACCATTATTGGTTACGCGGTGGGCAATGCGATGAATATGGGGCAAACGCTGGCGGTCTACGCCACGCTGTGTAAGCACACCGGGCAGCCATTTATTTTCCCGGGTTCAGCGATGCAGTGGAATGGTGTGACCGATATGACCGATGCGCGTTTGCTGGCCGACCAGCTTCAGTGGGCCGCCACCCGTGAGCAGGCTAACAACGAAGATTTCAATGTGGTGAACGGCGATGTATTCCGCTGGCAGTGGATGTGGTCGCAAATTGCTGATTACTTTGGTATTGAAGCGGTGCCTTTCAGCGGCGAAATGCAACCGCTGGAAGGGCGCATGCAAGATGCCGCCGCTCAGTGGCAGCAGATTGCCAGCCAGTATTCACTGAAGCAGGCCGATGTGAATAAGCTGGCCTCATGGTGGCATACCGATGCCGATCTGGGTCGTCCAATGGAGGTTATTACTGATATCAGTAAAAGCCGTAAAGCCGGCTTTGACGGTTATCAGTGCACCCGCGATGCCTTTATCGAGCTGTTTGATAAGCTCAGGGCTGAAAAGCTGATTCCTTAATCGGCTCAACCTACTCGCTTGTGTTATCACATCCAGCATTAAAGACCATTTATATACTGGTGCAATCATTAATAATTCACTCCAGCGCGGCCAATTTACACCCTGCATATCATCAGAGCGAAAGGCGCAAACGGCTTGCGTAAATTAAATAAAAAAACGGCTTCCTGTCAGGGAAGCCGTTTTAGTTATACCTTTAACAGGTGGTCTGTTGACCGATTATTTCTGGTCAGGCAGGGCGTAAGCAATCACGTAGTCACCGCGATCTGGCGACTGACGCGCGCCACCGGCGCTGATAATGATGTACTGTTTACCGGTTTTCGGTGAAACGTAAGTCATTGGGCCAGACTGGCTGCCAACCGGCAGACGCGCTTTCCAGATCTCTTTACCGTTTGCAGTATCGAAAGCACGCAGGTAGTAATCCTGAGTACCGGCGAAGAACAGCAGACCGGATTGGGTAGACAGGCTTGCGCCCAGCGTTGGCATACCGATTTCCATTGGCATATGCATTTTAATGCCCATTGGTCCGGTATCTTTCACCGTACCAACCGGAACCTGCCAGGCGATTTTACCGGTTTTCAGGTCAACCGCTGACATGGTACCAAATGGTGGCTTCTGGCAAGGAATGCCCAGAGGCGACAGGAAGCGCTCACGCACCGCACCATAAGGTGTGCCGTCCATCGGAACCATCCCCATTTCGATACCGCTGGCACCGCTTGGTACCTGGCTGCGTGGTACCAGGTAGTTAGCCAGGCCCAGACGCATATCGTTAACAAACATAATGGCATTGTTCGGGTCAACCGACACGCTGCCCCAGTTCATACCGCCCAGTGAACCCGGGAACTGCAGGGAACGATCTAAACCTGGTGGGGTGAAGACGCCCTCGTGACGCATACCTTTAAACTCGATGCGGCACAGTAGCTGATCCAGTGGAGTGGCACCCCACATATCCGACTCTTTCAGCGTTTCATTGCCGATATTCGGCATACCAACAGAGAAAGGCTGAGTTTTCGAGTAACGCTCACCTGGGGTGTTGCCCTGTGGAACTTCGCGATTCTCAACTTTTGCTACTGGCTCACCGGTTTCGCGGTTGAGCATAAAGATCATGCCTTGCTTACTGGTCTGAACCAGTACCGGCGTCGTACCACCTTTACCGTCTGGCAGGTCGTACAGCAGCGGCTGTGAAGGCAGGTCAAAGTCCCACAGATCGTGATGGGTGGTCTGGAAATGCCAGCGCACTTTACCGGTTGAGGCATCGACTGCCACTACCGATGAGCTGTATTTATCATCCAGCGCGGTACGTTCACCACCAAAGAAGTCTGGCGTAGCGTTGCCGGTTGGCAGATAAACCAGGTTCAGTTTGGCGTCATACGCCATCGCTGACCAGACGTTAGGTGTACCACGGGTATAAGTCATGCCTTCTGGTGGCAGCTTCGTCACCGCCGGATTACCCGGATCCCATGCCCAGACCAGTTCACCGCTGTGAACGTCATAAGCACGTACCACACCCGGAGGCTCGCCGGTGGAGAAGTTATCCGCGACGCGACCACCAACCACCACGACATTGCCCGCCACTAACGGGGTAGAGGTCTGCTGGTAGTAGCCTGGTTTGACTTCGCCCATACCGACTTTCAGATCCACCACGCCGTTATCACCGAAATCGGCACAGGCTTCACCGGTATCAGCATTGATAGCGATCAGACGTGCGTCGATGGTCGGCAGGAACAGGCGACGTTCACAGATGGCAGGCGCGGCAGCATTGATATTGCTGGCCGGAGTCTGTGGCTGTGAAGCCGCTGCTGCTGGCGGAGTCGCTTCAGCGGCACCGGTTGGGTGCTGGTCAGGTGTCTCACCACTGGCCGCAGCCGGTTGTGATGCAGCCTCGGCAGCAGCAGCAGATGGCTGAGCGTCACCCTGAGCAGCGGCAGAGGGGGTTGGCTGGGCTTCGCTGTTAGCAAAGTAGCCAAGTCCACGGCAGCGCTGCCAGTTTGGCGCTTCAGCTTTCGGGTCGAATGCCCACAGCTGTTTACCATCATCAGCATTAAGTGCCAGCACTTTGCCGTAAGCGGTACAAACAAACAGTTTGTCACCAACTTGCAGTGGGGTGTTCTGGTCTTCTGCACCTGAACCGTTGCTCAGTGGAATATCACCGGTATGCGCGATCCACGCCACTTCCAGCTGATTAACGTTAGATTTGTTAATCTGATCCAGCGCGGCAAAACGGTCACCGTGAGTGGTATTACCCCAATGTTCCCAGTTTTTCTGTTCACTACCCGGAGCAACAGGTTTCACCGGAATATCTTCGCTGGCGCTGATAATTGGCGCAGGCACAAAGGTATAACCGAAACCGGCTAACAGCGCGATGGCCAGCAAACCCGCAAGGCTGTAGCTGGCGGTTTTGCGACCATCATGACCGGCACGCAGTTTCAGGAACGGATAAGCCAGCGCCGTCAGGAAAGCCAGTACGCCGAACATAAACAGGCGTGAGAACAGAGGCCAGAAATTCAGGCCCGCATCCCACACTGCCCAGATAACAGATAACACAAATGCCAGCGCGTACAGCCAGGCACCCGCAGGTTTGATTTTAATAATCAGTACGGCAGAAATGATCATCGCCAGGCCCATCAGCAGGAAGTAAAGACTTCCGCCTAATGACACCAGCCAGCCGCCGCCGATAGCGATGGCAGCACCAATGATCCCCATGAGAGCGCCAAGCGCCCACATCAGCCAGACCCCTGTACTACGTTTACTGCTTTGATTTGACATGATTTATCTCACCATGAAGCTATGGTATGACCACAGCATAAGTGCATTAACAGTTTGAGAGAAAATTATCGCTACCTGGCACAACCAGTACTTAAATTAACGTCCATTATTAGAAAATTTGCTAACTGCAACCGGATGTTTTTTAAACAGGCTTGCGAAAAGCGCGGCTGCAGGATGCGGTAAACGCCATCGCCAGCCCGCAATCGGGCACTTTTTCCGGGAAAGAATTGCGTCAGTATCCGGCTGTAGGCCAGACGACTAAGCCGCCGGATACCCTCACGATCGCCGCGTAAATACCGAAATTAGCTGCTTTTTCAGCACTCGAGCTCAATCCTGATTAGCATAAAAACACTACTCATAATGGGGTAAATGAACCATTTGGAACGATAATGGCGCATATAGTAAACCTTATTGACGCAAATTGAAAAGTATTACCCTGCGTGACTATTCACTAAATGCGACACAGTTGTTAATAATGCATTAACACACCTACATCATTTTTCGTCAATCTGCGGGTGTATAGGCTGATAACGTTGATATTGACCCTCTCCAAACGGAGAAATTGTTAAGCATCTGTTACCTGTGTAAATGGTGAAAAAATAAAATAAATAGCCGTTGGGTGTTATCATAGTCACATTTGCTGCTTATTTAACCATGCAGTGAAGTGTCACTGGATGAGTCAGATTACTGGCCAGACAAATATCATCATGGGCTATGCCAGGTGGAATATCAGTAATATTTTTTGCTATATATAAGTATTTCCTATGACTGGCGGGTATATATAATGAGCGCTTTGTGGAAGTGTGAATAATTTCCTCCTCTAAGCTTAGAATACGCTAATTCTGCGGGAAGGTTCCGTTTCATTATACTGAGGCGGAGGAGGTGTTTTATGCAAACAGATAAAGTCAGTGGTAATTTCCTGGATTACTCAGTTAATAATAAAAGCTTAAGTATTGATTGTGCTGAAACGGATTCTTTATCCCAAAACTTACGTCGCGTGGCGTCGGTTCCTGAAAACTTACCCCCTTTATCGCAAGCGTCTCCTGCCATCAGGCCGCGCTGTTACTCGTTTCAGGGAACGCTAATAGCTACGCGTAATCAGCGCGGTGATTATCTGGTAAAAGATATGTATATCAGTCAGTTGTCGCCACTTGGCGCTGTGCATCCGCACCGGCGGAGCTATATACCAGATATAAACAATCCGCTTCACGGGATGCCAGCGCGTGGCGAGATGGGTTCACAAAGTGTCATTATTAATATGCCGGAAGAGGACAGCAAAAGTTATGGAAATAACAGTCTCAATAGTCAGTCAACACAGATTTTTCTGATAGATGCGGGTGCGGAATTAAACGCAAATGATGAGATAAATGCTCAGCAGAAGTTAAGTGATCAGTTAACTATTACTTTGCAGAAACCACAGCTCAACGTGCGTCATTCCGGTAATAATTATTGGGCTGATTTGCATTCAAAAGAAAATATGGATGCACTGCAACGGCATGCGAAAAATATCGGCAAGGTGCTTAGTCGCAATATGTTATCGGTCGCCATACCCACCGCGATGCGTGAATATATGGCTAAAAATATCCTGCCGCTGTTATTACGCAATGCGCCAGGCACGGCGAATATTGCGCTGGCTGGCATTGCCCTCGCCGTGCCGATTGCCCTGCAACTACTGGGTATTGCCCGGGATCTGCACGCTGGCACCCAGACGCGCGCCAGCCTTAGCGCACGGCTGGCGAATATCGCGATGATAACCGGTGCCGGCTCGGCCCTGGTCGCCACCGGTGGTGTTGCCGCTGCCGCCAATGCGTTAATCGCCGCGGTATTTGTGTATGTGCCGATAAGAGATGCCCTGCAATACTTTGTGAAACTGGGTGATAACAATAAACCCTCTCTCAATCTGAGTGTTTGCAGCAAATCCGCTGTGGTCTATACCGCTAATCAGGTACTGGTCTCGGAGGGAATGGACATGTTAGCCCTTGCGCTGGAACCTTTGCTGGGAAAAGCGGCGGCAAATATGGTGGGTAAGGCGCTGGTGAATACGGCGGGTGAAGCGGCTGATGAAATAACCTTTCGTACCCTTAACGCATCGGAACAGGAAAATCCGGCAGTCGAATACAGTCTTAACATTCGTCCGGCTGACGAGATAAACCTGAAAACCGGCACCGACCTGCTGATGAATACCATCACCGCACGATCTTCACTGTTTGCAACGACATTTGCAGCGGCTAACGCGGTGCCGTATGCCGGTGTGCTAAGCAGTATCGTGATTGGCGGAGCGCTGGGCGCCGGTTACATCCCGTTTTTCTTTTGCCACGCACAGAAAGCGCCCGATCCTCTGGACCGGATGGAAGCCGGACTGGAGAGCTTCTGAGATCGTTAGTCAGTCTGCTGTGACAGTCGGGTTAAGCAATCGCCACCATGCTGTTGCAGCAGATTTTGCAGGGGAATAAACAGGGGATGAGGTAATGCGTCCAGCGCAAACCACTGCCAGCCGCCGCACTTTTCCGGCTCACACAACACCGGCTCACCCACTGGCTGATGCGCGACGGCAAACAGCGTAACGTAATGTTTCTGCTCATTGGCAAAAATATCGTTGGTAAACGGCCCGATGCGGAGTTTATCCAGTCTCAGACCGGTCTCTTCCTGCACCTCGCGTTGCGCGCACTGCTCTATGGATTCGCCGAACTCAAGGTGACCGCCAGGTGCGGACCAGCTATCGGCTCCGTGGCTGCCTTTTCTGCGTCCTAACAATAGCTTACCGTCGCGAAAAATCAGTACGCCGACGCCAATTCGCGGAGTTAACATTCTCTGTTCCTGTCTGTTTTTTCTTACCTCAGACTGCATCATCCTGCGGTGATAATCAAATCACTGCAACACCATGGGCGACTTTTTGTTATAGCTTTCTGTCTAAACTGATTACATTTACTAATATTTTAGGGTTCCGGGATACGGTCGCTCTCTGGCCGTTTACATTGATTGTTGCTAAGGAGTCTGTAAATGAAGTCCAACGGCATTCCCCCTCGCTCCACCGTTGCGGTGGTGTTGTATGAATGGTTAAACCCGATTCCGCTCGGTTTTTTTGTTGCGGCCTGGCTGTTCGATATCATTTATCTGTACAGCTATGAAATCTTCTGGACACAGGCTGCCAGCTGGCTGATTGCTTTCGGGCTGGTGATTGCCATTATTCCACGCTTGATCAGCCTTACGCATGTCTGGCCGGGTACAGCCGCGCGGCAACCCGCCGCACTTAAACTGCATTTCTGGGCCTGGGCACTGGCGGTGATACTGTCGATTATTAACGCTTTTGTTCACAGCCGCGATGCCTGGGCCGTCGTGCCTGCTGGCGTGACGCTTTCGACGATGGTGGTGCTGCTGCTGTTTATCGCTAATCTGCAACTTGCTTTGCGCCAGCGCACTGCTTAAGGAGGAGTTTTGATGAGAATTTCACGTTTTCTCTCGCTGATCGGTTTATCGTTGCCACTGATGCTGGTGGGCTGTGATGACGGTGCAAAAATAAAGCCGGAACAACAGACTGGTTCCGACCCGACGCTGCCCGAGGCAAAAAACTTCCTGCTGCCACCGATGCAGGTGCCAGACAAGATCGACTGGAAGCCCGGAGAGACCCCAAAAGTTGCGCCAGGGCTGAAAATCGAGAAAATCGCGGAGGGCTTGCTCTATCCACGCCAGGTTTATGCCCTGCCGAATAACGATATTCTGGTGGTGGAGGCCAACGGGCCGTCAAAACCTACCACGAAGCCAAAAGAACTGATTACCGGGGTGATAAAGAAATCATCCGGTAAAGGCGCTAAAGGCGGCAACCGCATCACTTTACTGCGCAACAACAATGGCGAGTGGCAGCAACATATTCTGTTGCAGAACCTGCATTCACCGTTTGGCGTGCAGCTGGTCGGCAATACGCTGTATGTGGCGAATGCGGATGCGATTATCAAATATCCGTATCAGGCCGGACAAACCGAAATTACCGCTCCGGGTGTGGAACTGACGGAACTGCCGGGTGGCCCGATTAATCATCACTGGACCAAAGCGCTGTTAGCCAGCCCTGATGGCAGCAAGCTTTATGTTGGCGTCGGTTCTAACAGTAACGTGGCGGAAAACGGCATTGGGGCTGAATATCGTCGTGCTGCGGTGCTGGAAGTGGATACCGCCAGTGGTGCCAGCCGCATTTATGCCAGCGGGATCCGCAATCCCACCGGTTTACAGTGGGAACCCGAGACCGGGAAGTTATGGGCCATCGTTAATGAGCGCGACGAAATTGGCGCGGATCTGGTACCGGATTACCTGACTTCGGTACAGGAAGGCGGTTTCTATGGCTGGCCGTACAGCTATTTTGGGCAGCATGTTGATCAACGCGTGCAACCGCCGCGCCCGGATCTGGTAGAAAAAGCCATCAAGCCGGATTACGCGTTAAGTTCCCATGTGGCACCGCTGGGGCTGTTATTCTATACCGGCAACAACCTGCCTGCTGAATATCGCGGCGGGGCGTTTATCAGTGAGCATGGCAGCTGGAATCGAAAACCGCTGAATGGTTATCGGGTTGACTGGGTAGCCTTCAGAGATGGCAAGCCGGTGGGGCAGCCAAAACCGATAGTGACCGGTTTTCTGACTGATGATGAAAAGCAAGTCCGAGGATTACCGGTGGGGCTGGCACAGGATCAGCAGGGCGGATTAATCATTGCCGATGACGCCGGTAACAGCGTCTGGCGCGTGACTGCTACGGCCAGCCAGCAGTAATTTCCATCATGGGCGGCGTGAACGCCGCCCATGCCGTAGGCCAGCATTCTGTATTCCAGCATAAACAGTCATGCTTTTATTTACGAAAGTCAACTTTCTCATGGCTTTATGATAAAATTCAGTTATTTCCCTTGAAGGTAAAACGGTTAAGATAAATAGAATGTTAACCCATAAAGGATAATAGTGGATTTGTATGCTTATCAGCGCAAACTGTCGCATTAAGGGCGGGGGGATAAATAAGAGCTCCGTCTGATATTTACACCCTTTACCCCAAGTTAAGGAGAGTAATCATGCGACGCCGTGCAGCGACAGGAAAATTAGTTTCATCCGCAGCAGAGTTATCATTATACAGCTTGCGGATGCTTAAACCGCGACGCGAGGGAAGAGTCTGTTTTCGCCTTGCCGAACTGAAAAAACAATATCAGCAGACGTTACATACACAGCAAAGCTGTATTGCGCAAAGTAACGAGTTAAGTCTGTTACTGGAAAAGATGCTGAGCTGGTCAGGTAACTTAGCCCCGCGTGAATTAAGGATGCAGAAGCAAAAAATTGCCAGTATCCACGTTAAACAACAACATCTTACCCTGCAACAGCAGTCACTGATGCTTTTATTGCAGCAGTTGCAAACCCGTCAGGAAGAGCTGGTGGCCGAGTTGCAAAACCTGCTGAATAAGCGCAGCGGGGACATCTTTAGCCATCCACGACCATTGTCTGATATGGGTGATTTCAACGCCTGAGAATCAGCATTTAAGCAAGCATGTTGCCAGGGATAAATCTTTTTTCTACCGTCAGGCATAAAAAACTGATCACGTGCGAAATTCTTTTTGTGATTAATTCATCTCAATTCAGAATAGTTAAATTAAAAAAGGGATGCCGCAACTAAACCCGTCACCAGAATGGCATGATGAATAATTTAATCCCGATGTAAATCGGGCGACCGGTTTGTCGCCCATTGATGATAAGTGTTACGCAGTAAAAATCAGCGCCAGATTAAAGCCATCCTCAGCACTGACCTGAATCGTGTTATTCCGCTCAGTAAAGCGAATATTGCCAGCCAGCAGGCTCTGCCTGACCTGATCCAGTGATGTGCTGGTAAATTCCAGCGCCGCCATACGGGGCGAGCCGTTGTAATCATCCGGTAACGAGCCGAGTTGTTCGCGCGCCTGTTCGCTGTGAATAAAGCGCACCCCGGTGACGCCCGCCGGTAATTCAAGACTGCCATCGTTAAGCGTCGTCACCCTCCCGGCAGTAAACAGCTGCGCATACACCTCGGCGGCGGCGGCCGGATTATCCGCAGCAATAATAAAACCGCTGATATTGGTCACCGCGTTGGGATGTTGTTGCCATGCTGGCTGCCATACCGCGTGTGGTGTCAAATGCTGACAGAAAAAGCTGCGTCCATTCGCAACCGCATCGCTGCGCAGTCGGGTGGTGCGAAAACGTGCCTGCTGTTCACTGCCGTCCGGCAGGGTGACCGGGCGGAAGAACGCCGCAGGCGGATCGCCAGCCAGCTGCTGCTGCTGAAGATGCTGATAAACCGCGTCGGCATCCTCGGTTTTCCATACCAGGCCGCTCAGGCCACGCGGCGACTGCCATAAATCTTCGCGCTGATTGCCGCGTTCCGGCTCGTAACCCAGCAGTTCAAGATAGTTTTCGCCAAAAATGGCTAAATAATTACTGGAGCCGAGCGAATGATGACCGCGCGCGCTGAGCTGAAAACCGAGGCGGCGAAACAGCGCGCTGGCTTCGTCAAGCTGATCGGCGACATTGATCACCACATGATCGACTAGCGGTTTTAAAGATGTCATGCGTGGTTCTCCGCCGGAATAAAGGGTTCACCCAGGGTCAGCATCAGACGATTAGCCCAGGCGAAGAAAGCGGCTGATTGTAGCAGGTCGAGTAACTCCAGATCGCTCAGTCCCTCTGCACGCAGTTGCTGAATCTGCTGTGCGCTGGCACTGGCGGGAGTAGCAGAAATCGCTGCGGCAAAATCGATCTGTGCCTGCCAGCGTGACGACTGATCGGCACTCAGTTGCCCGCCCGGCGGCGTATCCAGCAGGCGCTGAACCGCTTCCGGCTGCTTAGCTAACTGCGCGGCTTTACGCGCATGTACCGAGGCGCAGAAGATGCAGCCGTTTACTTTACTGGCGACAGCGGCAGCCAGTTCGCGCTCCGCACGCGACAGACCGGCGGAAGTGTAAAAAATGCCCTTATCCGTCAGGGTACGCTGTTCCAGCACCGGCAGGTTTCGCCCTAACAGGCGGAAGTAATCAGAATCACTATGACCAAAACGTGCCAGCGTTTGCTGCTGTTCAGCCGCAAATTCCGCCAGCGGTTTAGCCGCTATCCATGGCTCCCAGCCCAGCTCTGCGGTGGTAAAATACACCGGCGCGATTTTGCCGGTTTGGGTTTGCGGCTGTGTGTGCCACTCTCCGGCAGTAAAGGCGGTGTTGCTGTCAGAAACACCGTGGCCGGCAATCAGTCGATAACCGCGCACCAGTCGGCTCTGGAAGCTGACAAAAGCCACAATCTGTGACAGTGTCACTATAGCATCCAGCGTCCAGCCTGCCTGTTGTAATGCCGCCAGATGCGCGGAAGTGGCGGTGACCGGCTGAAAAGTCAGGCGTCTGGCATGTTCCAGCGCCAGCTGAAAACGGGCGCTGCTGGCGGCGTTCCCCGGCTGCGCGGCATAATGCGCGGCAAGCTGTTCATCCTGATGCCAGTGCGCCACCTCTGCGGCAAGCGCAACGCGTTCCTGTAGCGGGAAGTCAGCACTGCCGTCACTGAACAGTGCCCGGTAACTGCCCTGGCTATGGCGCGTTGCGGCATCCCGCTGCTGACGGGCGGCGGCAAGCGGGGAGGCCGGGTCGATATCAGCCAGTTCAGCCAGTAAATCGGTAGTCTGTGTCATGCGGGGGTTCCCTGATCAACAATTGAATGAGCGGTGCGCCAGCCAAGCGCCGGGGCGACTTCGGTAGCAAGCAGTTCGATGGAGCGCAGAATCTGCTGATGTGGCGGATCGATCGAATGCACCTGGAAAGAAATATCGGTGGCACGCAGCAACACGCTGTCGTGTTCCAGTGAGGCTTTCACCTCGTCCGGAGTGCCGAGATGCACATCAAAGGCGGCGATATAGTCATCCAGTGTGTCGCCTGCCAGCTGATGACCCGTGGCGCGGTAATGTTCCGCCTGTTCGCGTAATCCGGGTTGCGCCAGTTTGCGCGCCTGCTGGCGACTGTCGCTGACGAAAGCGGTGCGCGAAGCCAGAATACGCGGCGGCACGCCAGCCGGTAACGCGGCGAGATAGGCATCAATCATCGGATTTTGTATCGCATCCAGCGCTAATCCCGGCTGCCCGGCCGGACGCGGCTGGGTGCGCGACAGCATCAGACCATGCCCGGCTTTACCGGCACGCGCCGCGCCTTCAACGGAAAAGGTGGCGATCCAAACCCGCGATGTCAGCTGCGGAGCGGGCGGATAGAGGCGGTTATCGGCATGACCCAAAGTTTCACCGCTCCAGGCGTTATGCAGCACTTGCAGATGTTCAGCAAAAGCGGCGGCGCGCTGCTCAATGCTCAGGCCGAAGGGCAGAAACGAGCTGGGGGTGCCGCCGGATCCAAGGCCAATTTCCAGCCGTCCGTCCGCCAGCAAATCCAGTACCGCCGCATCTTCCGCTACCCGCAGCGGGTTCTCCAGCGGCAGGGTGATAATAGCGGTGCCCAGGCGAATGTGCCGGGTTTGCGCCGCGACATGGGCGAGAAACACCAGCGGTGCCGGAAGACCGCCTTCATTTTCATGAAAATGGTGCTGGGCAATCCACGCGGTATCAAAGCCGAAGCGCTCGGCATGTTGAATCTGTTCCAGCGCCAGGCGGTAGCGCTGTTGTGGTCCGGTTTTATCCAGCAAACGGGTAAAAAAGCCTAAGCGTTTCTGGCTCATGCGAAATCCTTTTGTTCAGCGGCAAGGGAAGGAATGGCGTTAATCAGCTCACGGGTATAGTCACTGGACGGCTGGCGGAACAGGGTGTCGACATCACCCTGATCGACGACCTGTCCGGCACGCAGCACGGTAACGGTGTGGGCGATACGGCGCACGGTGGCCAGATCGTGAGAAATAAACAGATAGGTCAGACCCAGCTGGTGTTGCAGCTGTTGCAACAGGCCGAGAATTTGCGCCTGGACGGTGACATCCAGCGCGGAAGTGGCTTCATCCAGCACCAGAATATCCGGCTGTAATACCAGCGCACGCGCAATCGCCACGCGCTGGCGCTGACCACCGGACAGCTCGCGCGGTTTGCGCGTCAGCAGCTCGACCGGCAGCGCCACCCGCAGCGCCACATCTTCTACCCGCAGACGGCGCTCAGCTTTACTTAATGGCGCAAAGTTCAGCAGCGGCTCTTCAATCATGTCGTACAGGGTTTGTGACGGATCGAGTGAGGCAAACGGATTCTGATACACCAGCTGAATTTTTTGCCGCAGCTGGCGCAGTGCCTCACCGCTTAATTCGGTGGCATCGATATCGTCGATCAGCACCAGGCCGCTGTCTGCGCGCTGAAAACCGAGCAGAATGCGCGCCAGCGTGGTTTTACCGGAACCCGACTCGCCAACCAAGGCATGGGTGGTGCCACGCGTTACGCTAAAGGCGATATTTTGCAGCGCCTGCAATGTCTGCTGTTTATCTTTGCCCAGCTGGAAGGTTTTATTCACCCCGTTAACCACAATTGCCGGTGAGGAGAAGCTGGCATGGCGGGTCGGTGGCTGGGGCGGAGCCAGCGCACTCAGGTCGGCAAATAGCTGACGGGTATAAGGATTTTGCGGCGCATTCATCACCGTGGCGGTCTCGCCCTGTTCCTGAATTTCACCGTTGCGGAACACCAGCAGCCGATCGGCACGCTGCGCCGCCAGCGCCAGGTCGTGGGTGACAAACAGCACCGCGGTGCCGGACTCACGGCGCAATTCGTCGATCAAATCGAGAATGCGTTTTTGCACTGTCACATCCAGCGCGCTGGTCGGTTCATCGGCAATAATCAGCGCGGGCTGCAAGGCAATGGCGATAGCAATCAGCACTCGCTGCTTCATGCCACCGGATAACTGATGCGGATATTGCCGCGCACGCTGCTCCGGATGACTGAGACCGACGCGGGTCAGCAGGGCAATCACTCGCTGCTGGCGTTCGGTACGACCCAGGCGCTGATGCAGCGTCAGGATTTCTGCCACCTGATCGCCAATGGTTTTGACCGGATTCAGCGAGCTGCCGGGGTCTTGTGGGATCAGGCTGATGCGCGCGCCGCGCAGCGTATCGAGCCGCCGCTGCGACCAGTCGCTGATATCGACGCCATTAAGCAAGATCCGTCCGCTGTCGCGCACGCCGTTCTCTGCCATCAGGCCGATAATTGCCTGGGCGGTGGTGGTTTTGCCCGAGCCGGACTCGCCAACCAGCGCCAGCATCTCACCGGCTTTCAGTTGAAAAGAGACATTGTGCACCACCTGCCGCCGTGGCTGGCTGCCACTGCGATAACTGAGCGTCAGATTTTCCAGTGCCAGCAGCGGCACCGGTGATTGATCGTTCATCGGCGTGCTCCTGAAACCTGGCGACTGATACGGTTAGCCGCTAAAACGATGGCGACCACCACCAGGCCGGGGAAGGTGGTCAGCCACCAGGCGGTCGAGATGTAATTACGCCCTTCGGCGATCAACAGCCCCCACTCTGGCGTAGGCGGGGGCGTGCCGTAGCCGAGAAAGCTCAGGGTCGACAGCGCCAGAATGGCATTACCAAACTGTAAGGCGGAGAAGGCGATAACCGAGGTCAGCGAGTTGGGCAGAATATGACGCCACAGCACGCTCCAGAAGGTGCCGCCGCTGCCATATGCCGCTTCGACATAATCGCTGTGGCGTACCCGTACCACTTCGGCGCGCGCCAGTCGGGCGAAATTGGCAATCGAGGTTACACCGACGGCGATTGCCGCGTTTACCGTGCCGAAACCGAGCAAGATAATGACGCTCAGTGACAGCAACAGACCCGGAATCGACAGCAGCACATCAATAATGCGCATCACCACCGCTTCGGTTTTCCCCCCGGTTGCACCGGCCAGCACGCCAAGCAGGGTGCCAACCACCAGACCGAGCGCCACCGCCACCAGTGCCGCAGAAAGCGAATGGGAAGCGCCCCAGACAATGCGTGCATACAGATCGCGACCGAGCTGGTCGGTACCCAGCCAGTGACTGGCCTGCGGTGCCAGCCGCTGCGCCCCGGCGATGCCCTCCGTTGGGCTGTAATCGGTAAATAATCCCGGCGCGACAGCCGCCGCAATCGCCAGCAATATCACCAGCCAGGCGAGCAGCGCTCCGGCGGGCAAAGGATAACGGCTGAATCGGCGGGCAGGGGACGGAGCCGCTTTTGGGCGTACAAGTTGATCGATCAGGCTCATAAGGTCGCTCCGCGATAAGTTTGCAGACGTGGATCGAGCAGTGGGGTCAGCAGATCAACCAGCAGATTGATGGTGACAAAGCCAAACGCCGAGATCATAACAATCGCCTGTAATACTGCGATATCCTGGTTATTGACCGCCTGCTGCGTCAGCTGGCCGAGACCACTCAGGCCAAACACCGTTTCGGTAATCAGCGCCCCGGCAATCAGTTCGCCAAGCAGCAAACCGGCAACCGTCAGCACCGGTAAAAGCGCATTCAGCGCCACATGACGCCATAACACGCCGCTGTAGCTGGCACCTTTGGCGCGGGCGACCGCCACAAAAGGCTGCGTCTGCACCTGATCGATGCTGCGGATCAGGATCTGCGCCAGCGGGGCAGAAATCGGTATGGCAAGGGTAATAATTGGCAATATCAGCCCCTGCCATGGGCCAGGATTAATCACCGGAATCCAGCGTAGCTGAAAGGAGAACAGCTGAATCAGCGCGATGCCCAGCCAGAAGGTCGGAATCGAGATAAACAGGGATGGCAGGCTCTGCAACGCATTTTTCAGCCAGCGAAAACCAACCAGATTAGAGATAAAACTCAGCATTACGGCAATCACCACCGCCAGCAGAAAACCCGGCAGCGCCAGGCGCAGCGTATCGGGAAAATTGCTGGCCAGCAGATCGCTGACCGGTACCCCGGCCTGCACCGAGTAGCCAAAATCACCGCGCAGCATCGCCGCCAGCGTATGCAGATACTGCTGCCACAACGGACTGTCCGCGCCATAGACGAGGCGCATTTCGGCAATCTGATCCGGGCTAAGGCCCAGATCGGGATTCTGAAATTTAATCAGGATGGCGTCACCCGGCAGCACCTGCAACAGCACGAAGGAGACGGTAAACGCCGCCCACAGCACCAGCAGTGCCTGTCCGAGCCGCTGAGTAAGATAGCTTTTCATCGCGTGCTCTCCGGCTTAGTGCTTTTCAAGCCATGAACCGTAGAAACTCGGGCGACCAACCGCTTCAAAACTGATGCCTTTCAGCCACGGGGCGGCAGCAAAGACTTGCGGTTCTTCAAACACCGGAATCACATAGGCGTTATCCAGCAGGTAACGTTGCGCATCCCCGGCCAGTTGCAGGCGTTTTTGCGGGTCGATTTCTGCTGAAATATCCACTAACAGCTGATTCAGTTTGTCGTCACGGAAATGGGCAACTTTGTCGCTGGAGCCGCCTTTTTGCAGCAGCGCATCGCGGTTCGACGGGTAGAACTGGCTCTTAATCACATCCGGGTCGGCGCGTCCCACTTCGGAGACCGTCAGCGCTGTTTTCTGCGGATCGAGATTGTCCAGCGTGCGGCTGCCGGCATCGCCCGCGCGCACTGCCAGGCTGACGCCGACCTGCTTCCACTGTTGCGCGATCAGTTGCAGCACCTCTTTGTTTTGCGGCTGCGGCAGCGATTCGTAAATCGTCAGCGCCAGACGCTGGCCCTCTTTCTGACGAATGCCGTCGCTGCCAGGTTTCCAGCCCGCTTCATCCAGCAGTTTCTGCGCCAGCGCCGGATCATATTTCAGTTTGTCGGCCAGATTGACGTAACCGGCGGCGGATTTCGCCACCACCGAAGTGGCTTGCGGATAGTTCGGTGAGAACAGCGTATCGACCACCTGACGCGAGTTGGTGGCGTGCAGCAATGCCTGACGCACTTTGAGATCGGCGACCAGCGGGTTATCCGGTCGGAAGCTGATACTGTCGTTGATGCCGCGCGTTGGTGCAGCGTAGATCGGGAAGTTCTGATCGCTGGCCTGCTTCTCATCGTAAGCCTGAACCTGGCGAATCACATCCGCCTGACCCGCCAGCAGCGCACCGATGCGCACGCTGTCTTCCGGCGTAACGATAATTTTAATGCCGTCGAGATTTGCTGCGCCCTGTTGGGCGCTATTTTTCGGCCCCCAGTTATACTCTTTACGCGCCACCAGATCGACTTCACGACCCAGCTTCTCATTTTTCACCACAAACGGGCCGGAGCCAATAATGTGGCGGGCATCGCCGAGCGCATCAAAGTTACGCGCCAGGGTGCTGAGGGAAACCAGCCCGGAACCAATGGTCGCGGTGCCCTGTAAAAAACCTGGTGACGGTTTTTTGAAATAAAACTTCACCGTTAGCGGATCAATCACTTCGCTGTGATCGTAATTGTTAATTACCTCGGAGACCGGCAGGCGCTGCGCCTTATTACCGAGACCATAGGTATCGAAGTTTTTCGCCACCGCACTGGCATTCAGCGGCGTACCGTCGGAGAAGGTGACGCCAGGGCGTATTTTAAAGGTGTATTCGGTTTTATCGGCGTTGGTGCTCCAGCTTTCGGCGATCCACGGCTCGACTTCCAGCGTTTCCGGGTTCTGCCAGGTCAGCTTATCGGTAATCTGATTAAGGATGCCACCGTTAGGATAGAAACCGCCGGCAGGCGGGTAGAGATTGGTATGGGCTTGCTGCTCCAGATAGATTAGCGTGCCGCCTTTAACCGCCGCGTTTTCTGCGGCATAAACAGTGTGAGTCCCGGCGAGTGAAGCAAAAAGTGCACTTAATGCCAGCGTGCGCTGAACGGCATTAAAAGCAAAGCGAGTGCGCATGGTGAATTCCTTTATAATCAGAGAGTCTGTGCTGTCGGTTCATCATCTGGCGAGACGGGATCGGAGAGAACTAAGCAATTGTGATAAAGATTGCAGGAATTATTATTTGGCTAATGAATAGCTGCCGCTTTTATCAGGGAGAACAGGTATGTCGCGTGCTCAACGTTTACTGGACTTGATTCATATCCTGCGCAGTCATCGCTTTCCGGTAAGCGGGGCGCAACTGGCGGCGCAGCTCAATATCAGTCTGCGCACCCTGTACCGTGATATCGCCACGCTACAGGCGCAGGGTGCCGATATAGAAGGTGAGGCGGGGTTGGGCTACGTATTACGACCAGGTTATATGCTGCCGCCGCTGATGTTTTCGCCGGAAGAGATCGAGGCGCTGGTGCTGGGGTCGCGTTGGCTGGCCGCGCGCGGCGATGATCCGCTGGCGGCAGCGGCCAAAAGCGCGCTAAACAAAGTGGCGGCGGTACTGCCGGATGACCTGCGTCAGTCGCTGGATGAAAATGCGCTGCTGATTGGCCCCGGCAGCTACAGCAAAACCGCCGATGCACTGTTACCGCAGATTCGTCAGGCCGTTCGCGCCGAGCGCAAACTGGATATTGATTATCTCGATCTGAAAGGCAGTCACTCGCGGCGCAGGGTATGGCCGTTTGCCGTCGGCTACTTTGATCGGTTACGCATGCTGCTGGCGTGGTGCGAGTTACGTCAGGGATTTCGCCATTTTCGTATCGACCGTATTAGCGCGCTGGAGAGCGTGCAACAGCGCTATCCACAGCGGCGGCAGCGGTTATTAAAGCAGTGGCGGGAAAGTGAAGGGATTAGAGAGAGTAAGGGCCGTCCGGGAAACGAAAAATAAATTCTCGTTAAAAAGCAAGCAGGGGACAGGTTCTGCTTTTTTAAAAATCCTCAGTGAAATAAATTGAGCAATACGCCTGTTTTTTATTGGCAAAAGAACAATGCGCAATAGGTGATTTTTGCCGTTGCGCTTTCGCAACGGTTAGTTTAAAACAATGCAAGGCAGCGTTCTGCCAATCGAAAAAACCGGGGCTGTCGCTAAAGCCTCGCGAAGGCGCACTGTGCCCTGCCAGTAAAGATATTGATAATGACTCCCTGAAGGATCAGGTGAACTCCCCGTCGCAGGGGCAGTGAATTATTTTATGGATGAAACGCTATGCCTGAACGCATTTCTGTACTCTTCCCCGTCGAACAGCGGCTTTTCCGGACACTCTCCGGCACTGAGCCGCTGTCCCGCTCCTGTTCGCGCACTACCCGTGTTTCCCCCACTGTGGCGGAGGCCTGAACCATGGCCGATTACGTTGCCGCCAGGCTTGACGACCCGCTGGTACACAGCTCGTTACTGAGTGATTTTGTCAGTGGGCTGGTGGAGGGCGCGATCTACGCCGGGGTTTTCATCGCCAGTACCGCCATGGTGGCAAGCGGTGCGGGGATCGCGCTGGGGGTTGGCCTTACGGTGGCCGCGATTGCCAGCGGGTTTCCTGAACGCTGGGGCAATGCTGCCGGCGCGGCGGCAGACGGCCTTGTCGGCGCACTCGGCCTCACCGGGCCACCGGCGGCGGTGATCACCAGCGGTTCCGCCAGCGTCCGTATTATGGGCAAGCCGGCGGCGCGCGCGGCGGGGACGGTCGATCGCGCCTTTCTCAATGCGCCTGCTGCTGACGGCGATGAGCAGGGGCCGTCAGCCTGGGAAATCGCGGCCGCCATGGCCGCCGGTATCGCCGCAACCGTTGCCCGTCCGGGCGATTTTTTCGCTGCCCTGGGTAAGCAGGTCAGCGACCTGTCCGCGGCGGATATCGCTGAT